>Ga0075444_10000774_pt1 | contig 19283 bp, 20 predicted proteins | sample CoawatmetaG01DNA_FD_76836 | JGI IMG/M metagenome (GOLD analysis project Ga0075444, IMG submission 76836) | Marine microbial communities from the West Antarctic Peninsula - Coastal water metaG017-DNA | ecosystem: Environmental > Aquatic > Marine > Coastal | place: Atlantic Ocean: West Antarctic... | reverse complement strand
TTAAATATATTAATTTCATAATTTATTAATAATTTACTAGTAGTTGTTAGCATTTTTGAATCTTTTTCTAGACTCCTATTAAGCTTTTGCTTCATTAGTTTAAAACAAGGGATTTCATTATTTTCAGTAACCAGTGAAAATATAATTAACACCCCATTTTTCTTTAAGTTTTTTTTACAAATTTTTATTAATTTGGTTCTTTTACCTTTATCAAAAAAGTGGAGTGTTTGTTTAATCATGATCAAATCAAACTTGTTCTGATTTAATTTAAAAAATTTAAAAACATCCTGACTTTTAAAATCTATAGATCTGTCAATATCCTTATGAGTAACAGGGTCGATACCAATTGGTTTATTAATCAGTTTAAGTTTTCTAGATAATGAACCAAAAATTTTACCCCGGCCACAGCCGATATCTAAAATTTGTGAATTTTTATTAAGCTTTTTCTTTTTGAGTAAAAAATTATTAAATGAATTTATGTAGGCTGTCGAAGATAACCATGTCTTGTTATCCCAATTCTTTAATGGTTTCATCTATTATTACTATCTTGCAATCTCAAGTCATTATTAGTAAGAAAAAATAATAATGTGGAAATATTAATAACTAAAATGACTTTTCTTTTGTTTAAAAACATTATTTAAAAAATATCCAATAAATATAATTACTACAATTCCTATAAACCAATTGGTTGCCATGATGGTATAAAATATATCGGAGTAACTTCCTCCTCTAATATTAATCACATACCAAAGAGATAAAAAAGGTAAAGCCGATAACCTTAAAATGCTTAAATAAAGAGAATAGATAGGTTTTTTAACAGCCTGGAATAATGCTGTAGTGATAAAGAACACAGGATATACAGGTCCAATTAATGCAGCTATCTTTAAATATATAGCTCCATGAGATATAGCTTCTTGGTTATCTGTGAATTGAGATACAAAAAACTCTGCACCAAAAAATAACACAACTCCTGCTACAGCCATGAAAGATGATCCAAATAATAAAGCTTTGGAATATAATTCTCTTATACGGTCATAATTTTTAGCACCAAAATTTTGTCCACCAATAGAGAGCACTGCAGTGTTTAATCCAATAACCGGCAATAATAAAACTTGCTCTACCCTTAAAGCTGCACCATAACCAGATGTTGCAAGATCACCAAACTGACCAATAAAATATAAAATAATGAAGATACCTACAGCAATAAATATCATGCTAATCATCATGGGTACTGCCTGAGCGAATAATTCTTTTAATAAGATTAACTTAGGAATAAAACATTTAATCGATAAATACTTTCTCAATTCACATGAGTTAATTTTATAAGCTAGATAAAAAGTACCTACTGATTGAGCAATTACAGTTGCTATAGCAAGGCCGCCTATGCCGTAAGCTGGAATAATTCCGTATCCCCAAATAAATAGAGGATTTAAAAATATATTTAAAAAAAAAGTGAATATTAAGACATTTCTATAACTCTTAGTATCTCCTTGAGCGTTCAGAGCTCCGTTTAAAGAAATCTGAATCAGAACTATGAAAGTGCCGTAAAAAATTATATCTAAATATTCTCTGGTTAAAGCTATACCAGCAGCATCAGAGCCCATTACCGTTAAAAGAAAGTCAGACGCATTTAATCCAAAAAAAGTGACAACAACAGACGTAATCATTGCAAATATTAAAGACTGAGCAATTAACAGAGAAGCTCTATCAATTTTTTTTTCACCTAATAGATTACCAATACATGAATTTGTTGCAGAACCAATACCAAATCCAACAGCGATCATTACAAAATATATAGGAAATGACTTAGCAATTGCACCTATAGCTTCAGCAGAAACTCTACCTGCAAACCAAGTATCAACTAAATTATAAAATGTTTGAAATAGTGAACCTACACTCGCCGGTATAGTAACTTTTCTCAGTAATTCCCAAATAGGGTCTTTAGTTAGTTTAATGGTTTTTGACAATTATTTTAGTAGGCCTAACTTAATATATGATAAATTATCTAACATCTCAATTGGCCTTTCGCAGTTTCACTAATTTGATAATGATATGTACAGATATTTGTTTAAATTACAATGACCAGAAAAATTTGAATGCAGTTAACATCTAAAAGAAACTGATATTTTAACTAAATTAGCAATAAAAAGATCTAGATATTACTTTGATCGTACGCATAGATATGAAAAATATTCTTATAATAGCACTACTAGCACTTTTACCCTTCTCAGCTAATGCTGAATCAAGACTTAATCAGATTTTATCATCCGGCGAGTTAAAAGTTGGAACAACAGGTGACTGGGATCCAATGTCCATGAAAGATCCAGCCACTAACAAGTATAAAGGATTTGATATAGACGTAATGAGCGAACTGGCAAAAGATATGGGCGTTAAGGTAACATTTATCCCTACTGAGTGGAAAACTATAGTTTCTGGAATTACATCAAATAGATATGATGTTTCAACTAGCGTAACAAAGACAGCTAAGAGAGCTTTAGTTGCTGGTTTTTCAACATCATACTATAAATATGGAACTGTGCCTTTAGTTCTTAAAAAAAATCTTAAAAAATTTCCAACTTGGGATTCTTTAAATGATGAAAGCGTAACCATAGCCACGACTTTAGGAACCTCACAAGAAGCAAAAGCAAAAGAATTTTTTCCAAAATCAACTTTAAAGTCAATTGAAGCACCAGCTAGAGATTTTCAGGAAGTTTTAGCAGGAAGAGCTGAAGGGCATATTACAAGCTCTACAGAAGCGAATAAGCTTGTTATGAAATATCCTGAATTAGCAATAGTACAAGATGGGGGTAAAAACCCAGCTGTTCTAGCTATGATGATTGACCAAAGTGACCAAGTTTGGTTAAACTATATCAATCATTGGGTGGAAATTAAAAAAGCCTCTGGTTTCTTTGATGCACTTCTAGAAAAATATAAACTGAAAAGTTTATAAAATTTTAATTAAGATATTTAAGGGTATAATTTAATTAGTGAGAAAACTAATTTTATTATTACCCTTGATATTAACATCATGTAGCACTAAGCACGAATGGGCCTGGTATATACTATCTCCAGATAGGGTTAATGGCTTAACAAACTTAAAATTCCTTATAAGTGGTATGGGTATGACTATCTATATTTCAGTAATTTCAATCATGATATCTATGTTTTTGGGTTTTGTAGTAGCAATACCCTCATTGGCTAAAAATAAATTTTTAACTTATATAAATATTGGATATGTAGAAATTGTAAGAGCTGTTCCACTATTAGTTTTAATTCTTTGGGTTTATTACGGTTTACCCATAATGACAGGAATAAGCTTTAGTCCATTTGTTTCAGGTATTGTTGCTTTAGCAATAAGTGAAAGTGCGTTTCAGGCTGAGATCTTTAGAGCAGGAATTAATTCAATTAAAAAATCTCAATGGGAGGCTGGAAGTTCATTAGGCTTAAGTTTTTATAAAAGGTTGAGATTAATAATTCTTCCACAAGCAATTAAGAATATTTTACCCGCACTTGGTAATCAATTTGTCTATGTATTAAAAATGTCTTCTTTAGTATCCATTATTGGTATTGCTGATCTTACAAGAAAAGCTAATGAATTGGTTGTTTCAACTTATAGACCATTAGAAATTTATACGTTTTTAATATTAGAATATTTAATCTTGATTTTAATTGTTTCTTTCTTTGTAAGAAAACTTGAAAAAAAACTTAAAAAATATGGAAATAATTAATAAATAAGTTATTTCTTATTTGTGTCATTGTTCACTTCATAAAGATCAATAATATATATAATTACAGCGATCCAAATTAATAAAAAACTTACTAATTTTACTAATGAAAAACTCTCATTATAAAAGAAAAAACCAAGAACAAATTGCAAAGAAGGAGTAACATAAAAAATCATTCCAGATGGACCTAATCCACTAAGTTCAACTCCTCTAATATATAAAAATAAGGGAATAACCGTCATTGGCCCTGCCAAGAGAATCAATAATAGCAGTAAAGGTTCGGAAAATTGAAAGTCATTGAAACCATTTTTAACAAGAAAATAAAAAACTAATAAAGCAAATGGTAGAATAAATAAGCTTTCTATTAAAAGCCCTACATCCGTATCTACATTAATTTTTTTTCTAATAAGATTATAAAAACTCCAGCTAAGACAGACGGTAATTCCTACCCATGGTATAGACTTAAAACTAACAAAAACTAAAAATATGATTGAGATTAAAACTAGAAATATAGAAAAAATTCTTTTTTTATTTAATTTTTCTTTAAAAAAAATATAACCCAATAAAACACTAAGTATAGGCATTATAAAATAACCGAAACTTGCATCAATAATTTTATCTGTAGCCACAGCATAAATCCATACTGACCAATTTGTAAAAATTAAAAAACTAGAAAGAAAAAGGCTAATTACATTTATTTTTTTAGATATAATTTCAAAAAAAATATCCCATTTATGAAAAAAAAATGTTGTTAAAAGTAATGTAAGAGCGGTCCACAGACATCTATGGATAACTAACTCAATATGACCAATGAAAGAAATATACTTAAAATAAATAACACCAATAAAACCCCACCAAAAGGATCCTAAAAAACTACTTACTAAACCTTTATTAAATTGATTGCCCATATATAGAAATTAAGAGATGAGGAAAATCGGACCAACTCATCTCCTCATCAAATTTGAATTTAAGCTTAATAATTCAAACAATCCAGTAAATTTAATTTATTAAATAAGTATTAATATTTTATTTTTTTGTCCAATATCCATAAACACATCTAGTTCCATTTCTTGAACAATCATAAGTATCGTGAAGAATTCCATTTTTTACAACCGTTATATGCTTTGAGCAAGATATAATAAGTGTACCGTCAGGTAATTCATCTTTCTTTAAATGTACCTTACAACCCTGACCTACAAACATTGTGGGAGTCCATTTCCAACCTAATTGTAGAAGATATTTTTTGAGAACTGCTCTATGAGTTCCTGTTCTAGGGCTGTCATTTTTTTGTTTTAAACTTTTAGCTAGTTTTGTATTGGAGGTAGTTCTAAAGATTTCATTGGCTTGATATAAATCTTCATAAACTTTTTTGTAAGATAGATTAGCTGCAATTGCAATGGAGCGTACTACACAATCACCTACGATACCCTTATAGCCAGCATTAGCTCTGCCCCCATCATCAATTTTAATCTCTAAGTTGCTTCTTGAAAAAAAATTTTTAAAAAACATGAATCTATGAATAATTTATCTAAATTTTAGATTATTTCTTGAAAGTTGATCAATATTTTTAACACCCATTAACTTCATATCTCTTTCGATCTCATTACGTAAATTACCCATAATTCTCTCTACGCCTTTTTGTCCTCCTGCTGCAAGAGCATACAAATACATTCTCCCCCCAGAACAAGCTTTAGCTCCTAACGATAGCGCTTTTAAAACATGAGTACCTCTACGAATACCCCCTTCACAAATAACATCAATTTTATCACCAACTGCATCGACAATTTCAGCCAGTTGATCAAATGGAGATCTAGCTCCATCTAGCTGTCTTCCTCCATGATTGGAAACCATTATTGCGGTTGCTCCTATATCGACTGCTTTTTTAGCATCTTCAACAGACATAATACCTTTTATAGCAAATTCTTTTCCCCAATTTTTATTAATTTTCTCTACCGCTTTCCAATCTAATGATTGGTCAGTCATTTTAGTAAAATAATCACTTATGTTGGTCATCACATTAGTGCCCTCAGAAATATGATTTTTTAAATTACTTAATTCCCATTTTGAATGAGCTAGATAATTAAAAGCCCAACGAGGATGAAGGCCAAAACTAATCAAACTACTTAATGTTAATTTCATTGGTATTGTAAATCCAGAATAGAGATCTCGCTCCCTATTACCACCAACAGCAGTATCAACTGTAACTGCCATGGCTTCAAAATTAGAAGCTTTACATCTATCCACTAAGTCTTTGTTTAAACCTTGGTCTTTATGAACATATAATTGAAAAAGTTTTGGTGTTGAAATTAATTTAGAAATTTCTTCGATGCTTACTGTGCCTAGAGAGGAAATTCCAAACATCGTACCAAATTTTTCAGCAGCCTTTCCAACCGCAATCTCTCCTTCATGATGAAATAATCTTTGAAGTGCCGTTGGGGCGAAATAAAGAGGCATATCTAATTTTTGTCCCATGACAGTTGTAGACATATCTATATCTTTTACACCAGTTAAAACATTAGGGACTAAATCACACTGATCATAAGCTTCAGTGTTTCGACGATAGGTAACCTCGTCATCTGCCGCCCCATCAATATAATCAAATATAGGGCCTGGTAATCTTTTTTTAGCTAAATTCCTAAAATCCTTAACATTATGACAGTCATTAATACTTTCAAACATTAAGCAGAAACTGTCTTTTGTTTTTGCTCGCCTAAACCTTCAATACCTAATTCCATAATATCTCCAGCTTTTAAATAGACAGGAGGTTTCATTCCTAAGGCAACTCCTGGTGGGGTTCCTGTCGAAATAATATCTCCTGGCTGTAGAGACATAAATTGACTTACATAACTTACAAGAAAATTAACACCATAAACCATAGTTTTAGTTGAGCCATCTTGCATACGTTTACCATTTACATCCAACCAAAGTTTTAAATTTTGCGGATCGGGTATTTCGTCCGTAGTTACTAAGTAAGGTCCGATTGGTCCAAAGGTATCGCAAGATTTTCCTTTAACCCATTGTCCGGATTTTTCTAATTGAAATTCTCTCTCACTTAAATCGTTAACAACACAATAACCAGCTATATGATCCCGTGATTCGTCTTCACTAATATATTTAGCTTCTTTTCCGATAACCACTCCCAACTCAACTTCCCAATCCGATTTAACAGAATTGCGAGGAATAATAACATTATCATTAGGTCCAACTACAGCACTTGTTGCTTTAAAAAATATCACAGGCTCTGGGGGAATTTCCATACCAGTTTCTTCTGCATGATCAGAGTAATTTAAACCAATACAAACAAATTTACCCATAGTCTTTTCAGCCACACAAGGGGCTATACTCACTAAGTGATTTACCTGAGGAAGAACTGATAGATCTTGGGACTTAATAGAATTTAATTTTTCAACTGTAACGGTAGAGCTATCCCAATCATGAACAAGGCTAGATGCATCTCTTATAACTCCGTTTTTATCGAGAATTCCAGGTTTTATTAAATTACCTTCTCTGTATCTTAATGTTTTCATTATAAAGTCCATCCTCCATCAATTAAGTTTAACGTTCCAGTTACAAAAGCAGATTCATCACTTGCTAAATATGTTGCCATTGAAGCAATTTCTTCTGGTTTTGCAAGTCTTCCCATAGCTTGTCTTTCTATAAAATCTTTACGTGCCTGTACAGGATCATCAGCAGAGTTAACTCTGCTTTCCCAGGAAGGCGTTTCCACAGTACCGGGGAGAATGGCATTACAACGAATTCCTTCTTTGACATAATCAGCAGCTATAGCTTTAACAAATCCATTTAATGCAGCTTTCGTTGTTCCATATATAAATCTATTTGGAGCACCTTTAACATTAGAAGCCGCAGAAGAAACAATAATAATATTTCCTTTTTTTTGTTTTAACATTTTAGGCAACAAAGAAGAAGTCATTAAGTAGGCAGAGTAAACATTAATATTGATAGAGTTATAAAACTCCTCTGAAGAGCAATCCATGATCGTTCCATGATGAACATAGCCTACTCCGTGAAATAAAATATCTACTTCATCAACTGTTTTAGAAAAATTTTCAACAGCTTCTTTGTTTGTTGAATCTAAATATTGAATTTTAATGTTAGAATTTTCATTCTTTAACTCTTCTAATTTTTCCAAGTTAATATCAGTAGCTATTACATGAGCACCTTCTTTTTCAAAAGCTAATGCCGTTGCCCTTCCAATACCTTGCGCTGCAGCTGTCACGATAATCTTTTTATCTTTTAATCTCATTTATTTTCACTCCAGTATTTTCCATCAGGAAAAGAATATGTATTAATTGATTCGTTTTTCATTTCAACAGAATAGCCATGGTCTAAAGGCGGCATGTAATAGCTATTCTTTAAATTACATGGGTAGATAAAATGCTCATGAAGACTATCCATGTATTCAACAACTTTATTATCTTTTTCACCGTTAATCAAAACATAATCAATCATACATAAATGCTGAACATATTCACATAGCCCAACACCACCAGCGTGAGGAAATACTGGGACGTTTAGTTTATGTGCCATTAAAAGAACTGTTAATATTTCATTAACACTGCCTAACCGACAGCTGTCAATTTGACATATATTCATTGCTCCAGATTCAAGAAATTGTTTAAACATGACCCTGCCTCCGCAAGCTTCTCCCGTAGCAAGCTTGACATCACCAACTGCCTTTTTAATCTTTGTGAAACCTAAAACATCATCAGGACTAATAGGTTCTTCTACAAATAATAAGTTAAATTGTTTATAAGCATTAATATGTTTGATTGACTGTTCCACGCTCCATTGTTGATTGGCATCAACCATTATAGAGCAATCTTCACCAATAGTTTGACGAATTAAAGCGAGTCTCTTAACGTCAGCTTCTAGATCTAAGCCAACTTTGATTTTAAAATGCCTCCACCCCATAGACATAAACTTCTGACACAGTTCAACTATTTTTTCATCAGAATATCCAAGCCAACCAGCAGCTGTAGTATAAGAAGGATAACCTTCAGCTAAAATTTTATCTGTTCTTTCTTTTTTAAATTCCTGGCTTTTTGTTAGTATTTTAAATGCATCATCTTTAGTTAAGACATCTTCAATATTTTTAAATGTTAGCCAGTTCATGATTGTTTCAGGCTTACTTTCAGTAACAAATTGCCAAAGAGGTTTCTGATTTTTTTTTGCAATTAAATCCCATAGTGCATTAAAAACAGCTGCGAGTGCCATATGAACAACTCCTTTTTCAGGACCTAACCATCGGAGCTGACTATGATCTGCACAGTCATACCATAATTTACCAATATTTTTTTCTATCTCTTCAATTGTTAGTCCATTAAATATAGGAAAAAAATGCTTAATGCATTCAGCAACAATATCGTTACCCTTTCCTAAAGTGAAAGCTAAACCATAACCCTTAAGATTATTCTCAGAAGTAGAAATTGTTATATATGTGGCTGAATAATCTGGATCAGTATGAATGGCATCAGAACCCGTTAAATCTTTTGATGTAGGGAACCTCACATCTTCAACGTTCATATTAGTAATTTTAATCATATATAAATCCTTTCAAAAAAATTAATATCATTTTCTAAAATTTCTTAAATGTTGTGTTGTCAATAAAATCCCAATCTAAATCAATACCTAAGCCAGGCTTATTAGGAAGTAATGCTTTTCCATTTTCAATTTTAATAGATTCCTTTAGGCCAAAATTAAATAATTCATAAGGGAGGAGCACTTCAAAAAATTCACAATTTTTTATGGCTGCGCAACAATGTAAATTGACTAATTCTAAAGGATGATAAATACCGGTATGAATCTCACAAGTAACCCCAAAGCTTTCGGCTAAATGTGCAGTTTTCATTGTAGCAGTTATACCTCCACTCCATGATGGGTCGGCCCTGACAACGTCAACTACTCTAGTTGAAATGCATTCCGCAACACTATAAGGATGTTTTGCAAGTACTTCTGTTCCAACAATAGGAATGTCTAAAATTCTTGTTAACTCTCTTAAATTATGAAAATTCTCATCAAATAATGGCTCCTCATACCAATAATAATTTAATTTTTCTAACTCTCTTCCAAATCTTAAAGCTTGCTCAAAGGTATAGGGAGCAACAGGATCACTCATTAATTTAAAATCATCTCCAACAGCTTTTCTTACAGCTTTATGAGCTTCTAAATCAAAATCGTAATCACCGGGAGGGTGAAGTTTGTATGCATTAAAACCTCTTCCTTTATATTCAAGTGCTTCTTTTACATATGCTTCAGGAGTATCTAAAACAAGTGAGCTACCATAAATAGGAACTGAATCCCTAAAAGCTCCAAGATATTTATATAAAGGCTGCTCTGCTTGCATTGAAGATAATAGCCAACAGTTAATATCAAAAGGACCATAGCTATAAATAGGAGCATGATTCCACCATCGGTCAGCAGTCCTATATTCATGCCAATGTTTTTCTCTATAAAGAGGGTCGCGCCCTAAAAAAAAAGGTTTAAAAATTGAATTTGCGATTTCACCAGCCATTTCCGCACCTCTTCCAGCAAAACCAAAAGTTGAAGAAGATAATCCCTCATCTGTATGAAAAGTTATTACCAAGAACTCTAAATCAGATTTTTTACCATCTCTCATTTGAGCATCTTTCATTCCAGCCTCTTTGTGTCGACACATACGAATTTCTATATCTGTGATTTTCATAAATTATACTCCTTATTAATCTTATCAGTATGCTGACCTACCATTGGGGCAGCGACTTCTGATTTAAAAATTTCTTTGTCTATTCTGATTGGGCATCTTAGCGTTTCTATATCCAAACCATCAAATCTTTTGATTCTTTGAAGCATGTCTAAGACTTTAAAGCCTTCGTGTTTTAACATTTTCTCCCAATCTAAAACTTCTGCACACCATATATCTGCAGGCTCTAAAATATCTAACCAATACTGAGTAGTCTGAGTAGAGAGCCAATCTCCAATAGTTTTTTTAATTTCATCTTTTTTTGTAAACCACTCTGCTTGATCAGTAAGATGTTGAATAGATTCCAATTGTAATAATTTTCCTAATTCGGGAATTGGTGTCATTGCTATCGCAAGAAAACCATCTTTGGTTTTATAAATACCATAAGGTGCCGATAGGTACGCATGAGCATTATTATAAGAACTACGAATGGGCTTTCTTTTACCGTCACTAAAATAAGTTGTTAAAACTTCAAACTGAAAATCCAGTAAAGCTTCTATTAAACTTGTTTCCACATGACTTCCTTTATTATTTTTTAAACTTTTGATTGTTGCAGCTAATATACCCTCTACTAAATTATGACCAGCTAACATATCAGCTACAGCCAAACCCATAGGCGTCGGAGCGTCTCCCCCATTTCCATTTAACCAAACTAAACCAGATCTAGATTGAGCTAGCAAATCTTGACCCGGAAGCTTTTCCCAAGGGCCTTCTGATCCATATCCAGAAATACTTCCATAGACAATCTTGGGGTTAATTTTTTTTACACTTTCATAATCCAATCCTATTCTTTCGATAACACCCGGTCTAAAATTTTGTGTAATAATATCCGCTTTAGAAATTAATTTTTTCACTTTATCTAAATCATTAGGGTCTTTTAAATTAGCAGCAAAACTCTCTTTATTTCTATTAATAGCATGAAATAGCGTGCTGTCTCCTCCTAGATCAGTATCACTTATATAAATATTTCTACATAAATCTCCCTGGCCAGGTCTCTCAATTTTGATAACCCTTGCACCTAAATCAGCTAATCTTAATCCTGCATAGGGCCCTGACAAAAACTGACTGAATTCTAAAACTGTCAATCCAAATAAAGGTCTATTTTCTATATCACTCATCTTTAAAACTTTTCTTGAATTGAGATTGAAGTTTTTCATAAATCTTAACTTCATCAGTATGTTTATTTAAATATTCATTGATTATATTTCCACCCTCATCTTGAAAATTCATATAGCCATTATGTTTTGGTCGTACCCAGGATTTTTCTAATGTTTTTCGAGTATTATAAAAAAAATTGTTTGTCTCTTTATTAATCTTACCATCTTCCCATGCTACAGCATTACCTGGCTGTCCTTCATTTTCATAATAAATATTTTTTTGACATTCTGAACCGGCAATCCAGTACGCATACTCAATCGCACAATCTATATTTTTACTTTTATTTGAAACGGCAATTCCTGTCCCCCCTAAGTGTGTACCAACGGGGCCCTTTCCAGATAAATCCATTACATCATTATAAAATAAAATATTTTTTCTAAATCCATCACGAGAATAATTTGAAAAACCATACAAGTAAGGGCAATAAGATATACTGTCACTTTGAGACATAGCTTCTGCAGTATCTATAGGATCCATAAAGAGGCATTCCTTTGGAAGAAAATCTGAAATGATCTTTATCATTTCAAGAGTTTTAATACATTGGCTTTTTATAACAAAATCTTTATTAGTTGGATCAAATATTTCTCCAATATTATTATAAATACTATAAAAACTACTAATTGCATGGACGGGTTTTAAAGGCCATAAGACTTTATTCTCTTTTGATAGTGCGATCAACTGATCCCAATTTTCAGGTAAGTGAGAAATCAAATCTTTTCTATATGCAGAGACTTGTGTAGCAGCATCGATTGGCAAGGCCCACTGACGGTTATTTACCTTATAACTATCACAAGACAAACCTACTGATTGATTTCTTATTGTATTTAACTCTTCGGAATACTCAGGAATATCAAATTGAGTCAATAGATTTTTAGCAGCCACTTCTCCCACATGAGGATAATCAATAACTATCAGATCATATTCGTCTGTCATGTCTTCAATTGGCTTATCAGCAAAAGCCTGTAAAGATCTTTTATCCCAATCTATAAAAATTTTACCTGAATGCTTTTTATTAAATTCTGCACTAGTTGCTATCATAGGATTATATCCCCTAGGGTGATCCCATGTCATGCCTTTTAATCTAATCATTATTTTTTCTCTATTTGTTCTTTAAAGTTATTTGGCTCTCGATATAAAACTGAATGTAAGTGCTCGCAATATAAAACAATTTCTCCTTCGCTTTTAAAAACCTCATAACTTGTTCTGACTAATCCCATTTTTTCATATTTGGGATTTTTCTCCATATTCGTTCTAATTGTATAGATAGTATCTCCAATAAATGTCGGCTTAATAAATCTCAAACGATCATATCCATAACTAAAAGAATTTACACAATTTGTAGCAACCAAGCCAAGTCCATAGGAAAAGACCATTGCTCCAGCCACCAAACGTTTACCAAACATTCCCTCAGTTTTTGCAAAATGGTCATCCGCTACGTATGGATGCATATCTAAGACCATACCATTAAATTGCATGGCCTCTCCTTCTGATATTGTTCTACGAAGAGATCGAATTTTATGATTAATTATAACATCTTCATAAAACCAATTTTCAGAATTCCATACAGGTATATTTGAATGATCTTCCGGCATATCTTTAGGATGAGTGGACTCTAGTCCTATAGTATGTTCATATTTAAAACTTTTATTCATATATAAAATAAGTTATATATCAATATAATAGATAAATAAATAAATATTAAATTGTCTGGAAATTTAGATTAAATTATAAAGGAGATAAATGGTAGAAGTAGAACAGTTTTTTGAAGACTATGTATTAGGTTATGAAAGAGTAACTGGAGGAAGAACAATTACTGAAACAGATATTGTTACTCACGCAATGCACTCAGGGGATTTTTATCCACATCACATAGACGCAGAATTTGCAAAAAAAGGTCCCTTTGGTCAGCGTATTGCTCAATTTAGCTGCACCTTCTCAATCGGAATTGCTTTAACAGCATCAATTGTAAATAAAAGAGCTTTTACTTATGGTTTTGAAAGATTGCGTTTTCCTAATCCTGTCTTTATAGGAGATACGATTCATACTAAAGTCACTATCAAAGCAAAAAATGACGATCCTAAAAGACCTGAATATGGTCAGGTAGTTGAAGCATGTGAAATTTTAAATCAAAATGATAAATGCGTTTGTTATTCAGAGCATATATTACTAGTTGAGAGAAAGAAATAATTTCTTAAAAAGCCCCAAATTTTAGATAAGCTTCTTGAGGATCCATTCCGTCTCTAATTGCCTTACGCACTAAACTTTCGGTATTTATTAATTTTTCTGATCGAACTATGATGTCTTCAGTAACTTCTTTAGGGATAATAACTACTCCATCTATATCTGCTAAAACGTAATCATTATTATTTATAATTGTGTCGCCAATTTTTATTGACTGTTCAAAGCGAGTAGGTTTCCAATAACCAACAATATCTCTTGGTGTATAGAAGCTACTCCATAAAGGAAAATCAATTTTTAATATGAAGTCTAAGTCTCTAGCTCCTCCATCTACTATGTAACCTCTGACTCCTTTTAACTGTAGTGTCTCCGCTGAAAGCTCTCCCATTAGTGCAATTTCATGATTATTTGGCTGACAGATAATCACTTTATTATCAGGTGCCTTAGATAAAAATCCTGTCCATGCTAACAAAGTTTCGTGGTGATCAAGGGATTTATCTACAGCGCCTTCCATAGTAAAAATTTGACCAGCTAGTACATGGTTATCTTTACACGGTCTAATTGTAGAAGGTAAAGTAAAATTCTGATGCCCGTCATCACGCATAATATCATGAACTACTCCTGAATAACATTTAGCTAATCTTTCAGTAAGGCTTTCTGCACTCATTTTCATTTTCCCCTGTAACCCATATCAAAAGATAATTTTTTTCCATAAGTTACTAATAAATTTGTAACTTGTTTTATATTCAATTCATTTTTTTTGATAATCCTATCAACAAAAGGAATTGTAAGGGCAGCAATGGCATTTTCCGTATGATCAAAGATAGGAATAGTAATGTTTGTAACACCTTTAATTTGTAGGCTTTTCACAACCTCATAACGATCCTTAGATATTTTCTGCATAGTTTTTTTTGAAAATTTATTTTCAATCTTTTTTAAATCAGGTGTTGAAACGTTTGAACTCTTATTAAGTTTCATATAAAATTTTCTTCGCTCTAATTTTCTTTTTCTCTCATCTTCAGATTGAAACGTTAATAAAACTCTTCCTGAAGAGGTTTCGAGAGCATCAATATTTGCTCCTACCGATATATGATAATTAAAAGAAGAAGGGCTGTCTTCTTGAGCAATTACTAATATTTTACCTCGAGTAAAAATAGCTAGATGAACAGACTGATTAGTCTTAATAGTAATTTCTTTCATCAAAGGAATAGTTCTAGTTGTTAGCGTCTTAACTGGCTCAAACTTTGATGCCATAATGAGTATTTTATATGAAAGGCTGTAGATGTCAGTATTTTCATCAAATTCAACATAACTCCTTGACCTTAAAGTTGAGATCATTCGATATATTTCATTTATAGATTTATTTAAATGGGAGGCAATTTGAGCTTGAGTTAATCCTTCATTGCTATCAGAGAGTAGTTCTAAAATATCAAGACCCTTATCAAGAGCCGGAGCATTATAACTTTTAAATTGCTTTTTCTGTTTCATGATCAAAAAAATGTATTTTAGCTAAATCAACCTCAAATTTAATTTTTTCTCCAACTTGAATTACACGGGGATTGTACATCCTGCTTATGATTTCTTTATCATTTAATTTAAAAAATAATTGTGTTTCAGTGCCTAGGGGCTCAGCAAGCTCTATTGATTTTTCAAAATTCCAACCTTTTTTTTCTAAATCTGTTGAATTTTCAGAAGGTACAATATCTTCAGCTCTTATACCTACGAATACTTTTGAAGATTTTAAAAGTTTATCTTTTTTTGATGGTGGGCAGGGCATTAATACATCAGTATCAATTTTAATAAATAAATTATCATTCTGAGTAATCACATCACATTCTATGACATTCATAGGCGGACTCCCAATAAAAGTAGCCACGAATACATTTACAGGATTATTAAATACTTCTATAGGTGATCCTATTTGCTCAATAAAACCCTCTTTCATTATTATAATTCTATCCGCTAGAGTCATAGCCTCAACTTGATCGTGGGTTACATAAATTACAGTTGTTTTTAATTTTTGATGTAATTTTTTAATCTCAGTTCTCATCTGAGTTCTTAATTTTGCATCTAAATTTGACAAGGGCTCATCAAACAAAAATGCATCTGGGCGCCTAACAATTGCCCTACCCATGGCCACTCTTTGTCTTTGTCCTCCTGACAACTGAGAAGGTTTTCTTTTCCTTAAATCGTCAAGGCCAAGGATACTTACAGCTTCAGTTACTTTTTTTTCAATTTCAGCTTTATCAACTTTAGCTATTTTTAAACTAAAACCTAAGTTTTGTTCAACAGTCATATGGGGATACAAGGCATAGTTTTGAAAAACCATAGACACATTCCTATCTTTTGGTTCTTTATTGTTAACCAGTTCGTCACCAATATAAATTTCACCACCACTAATTTCCTCTAAACCCGCTATCATCCTTAAAGTTGTAGATTTTCCACATCCTGACGGTCCTACTAATACTAAAAATTCATTATGGGGAATTTTAAGGTTCATATTCTGAACAGCTACCACATCACCATATTTTTTTGTTAGATTTTTTAAATTTACTTCAGCCATATTATCCTTTTACTCCTCCAAAAGTTAAACCAGAAACTAAATGTTTCTGTACAATAAAAGTTAAGATTACTGCTGGTACGATCATCACAACTGCAATTGCACACATACCTGCCCAATTAATCGTAAATTCACTTAAATAATCCATCATACCAATTGGGAGAGTCTTTGAAGCTATCGTCCTGGTTAAGACAGATGCTAAAGCATACTCATTCCAAGATAATAGAAACGCAAAAATCCCAGCCGCAGCAATTCCAGGACCTGCTAATGGTAATTCAACATTCCAAAATGCTTGTAATCTCGTGCAACCATCTGTTCTAGCAACCTCAGACATCTCTTTTGGAATTTGCCTAAAAAAACCATCAGTTAACCAAATAGTAAAAGGTACGTTCATTGCAACATAAACAATAATTACACCAAATGAGGTATTGATAAGACCTAGTTTTGCCCAAAGAATAAATAAAGGTAAACTAAGAGATATTCCTGGAACGGCTCTCGCAAGCATTAGACCTAAAAAAATAGTATTTTTTCCTTTAAAATTAAATCTAGCAAATGCATATCCCCCCATCATACCAATTGTAATAGCAATCACAGTACTAGTTAATGAAATGATAACAGAATTCATTAGATAGTCGAATGCCGGAACAGACACATATCCTTTTATGCTAAACATTTGAGTAAATTCATGGATGGTCCAATTATCTGGAAACCAATTTGCAGGTTTGGATAAAATTTCTGCATTAGGTCTAAAAGCACTAATAAAAATCCAAATGCCCGGTAAGCAAGTTATAAACATCACTAAGAAAGTGAGAAGCCAGTAGGTAATCTTTTTAATTTTTCTTACCATTTTTATTGTCCTAATTCCTGTCTTGCAGCTTTTAGTTTAGTAAAAAAATAATAAGTAAAAGCTATGGATAAAATGATTGATAGATAAGACATTGCATTTGCCATTCCCATATTTGCATCCTTATAACCAACTCTGGCTATGGTTGTCCATGTCAATTCTGTACGCATGGCCGGTCCACCACCTGTCATAATATGTACTATGTCGTAAGCTCTACCGACATCAAGAGATCGAATAGTTAGAGCAATAAATATGAAAGGCATTAAAAAAGGAAGTGTGATATGCTTAAAAACCTGCCAACTATTACATCCGTCAACTCTAGCAGCTTCAACTGGATCTTTTGGAATTCCCATTAAGCCCGCAAGTAATAGTATAGAAAATATCGCCGTATTGGCCCAAATTTCCGCAGCTAAGATTGATCCCATAGCTAATTTTTGATCTATTAACCATGCTATAGCCGATTCATAACCAAATAAATAAAGAAAGTTATTTAACAGTCCGATATTATCATTAAAAATATACTTCCATTGGAATCCGACAAGTATTGGTGAAAACATCATAGGAAACATCATGATTGTACGGAGAGTTCTTTGTCCCCAAGTTATTTTATTTATCAATAAGGCTATTCCAAGGCCAAGCAGAAGCTCAACATTTAAAGCAATAGTTAAGAATAAAATAGTTCGGAGATAAGTCCACCACCACTCAGAGTTACTAAAAATTCTTTCGTAATTTCTAAGTCCAATAAAGTTAAATAAAGTATCGGGTCTTGTTAATTTATAAGAAGTGAAACTTGTATAAAAAGAAAAAATTAAAGGGATAATTACAACGATCGATATCGCAATGATTGCTGGTAAAATAAGCATTATTGGGCTTTTTAAAAATTTAAATTTCATATTTTTATTTTGTGTAGTCGGGCTTAATTCCGCCTTCTAAACTAGATTGGCCGCAAGCATCAACAAGAGACATTGTATGGATAGAGTCTTCGATTGGAGAGATTAATTTTTCATCTTCACCATTTTTAAATCTTTGCATATTTGACATAACACCAATAAAAGCGTCCGGGAACCATTTGCCCTGTATATCAACTTCTGTCCAGTCAGTACCTTTAGTAATAATTTCTAATTTTTCCGGTTCGCCCTCAGGGTAGTTCATCAATAAACCTAGGGTAACTATAGCTGCTCCCTCAGTACCTTCTAAACGGATTGTGCCATTTTGATGTTTTTTACCAAAACTATGAGAATGGTTAATGCTCATACAGCATCGGATTTGATCTCCGTAATTAAATATAGCACTTGTTCGACAATCGGCTAACTCCGTAACATTTGGATGCTTTACAGACTGGCAATAAACTCCAGTAGGATTACCTAAAACAGAACGTATCCAATCAATATAGTGGATTGAGTGTAGAGGAACTTCCACTCTATCTAGAGTTTTTAAAAAAGGCCATAACTCCCATGGGGTATGAACGTTAACATGAACTTCAAGCTCAACTAAATCTCCTAAAAATCCCTTATCAATTGCTTCATAAAGTGGGAGCATAGTTGGGTTAAATCTTAACTGAAAGTTCATGGAAGCTATAATATTTTTTTCATGACAAGTTTTTAAAATTTCTCTTCCTTCTTTTAAGGTTCTTCCTAATGGTTTTTGTAAAATTGCGAATGAATCTCGAGGTAGTTTAGATACAACATCTAATAAATTAGCAGGTGGAAGAGCTAAATCAAAAATACACTCCTTGTCTTCAATAGCCTCATCTAAACTTTCAAAAACTTTATCAATATCAAATTTTTTTGCTAAATCTTGAGCTTTTGTCTTATCAATATCATAAATACCCCTGACCTTAAATCCTGCTTTTTTATAAGCTGGAAGATGGGCATCATTCACTATACCTCCTGCACCCACTATGACTATTGGGGTCAATTTAGAAGGCATGCTCCAAGTTTGTGATAGTTCTTTTAAGATAGTTTCTTTTTCTGACATGATTTCTAAATTAAACCACCCCTATTAAATTAATAAGAGGGGTGGTTTATAAATTATACTTTATAAAGTATTAGTAGCCTGCATCTTCCATCATATATGCTG
>Ga0075444_10000772_pt1 | contig 19292 bp, 19 predicted proteins | sample CoawatmetaG01DNA_FD_76836 | JGI IMG/M metagenome (GOLD analysis project Ga0075444, IMG submission 76836) | Marine microbial communities from the West Antarctic Peninsula - Coastal water metaG017-DNA | ecosystem: Environmental > Aquatic > Marine > Coastal | place: Atlantic Ocean: West Antarctic... | reverse complement strand
GCAACCCTAAAATCAGGTTGAGCTATATAATGATTGGAATAGGTATCGAATGGTTTAAAACCCCTAGCTAACTTGTGCTCACCCTGTGCACCACCTTCGAAATATTTTATTTTATTTTCAATACAAAATTCTTGTCCCTGGTAATAACATAACTCGAAGTGTAATCCAGAAAAAAATTCTAAAGCCCCCCAGTACCTTCCATAAAGGCTATCTTCTCCAATAATATTAAAAGCACTAGCCACTTTAACACCATTTTTTTTTGCAAATATTATCAATAAATTATTTGGCATAGTTTTAACTAACTCATTAAAAAAAGATTTTTTTAAATAGGGTGTTGAGCTATGTAATCGATATGTTTCACAGTAACATTCATAAAAAAAATCTATATCTTCACTAGTAATATCTGCACCTTGCTTTCGATCTATAGTGATTCCATTTTTTTCAATTTTTTTTCTCTCTTGTTTTATTTTTTTTCTTTTGTTGTGTGAAAGAGTTTGAAGGAAGTCATTAAATGTTTGGTATGAGTCATTATGCCATTTAAATTGAACTCCCTTCCTTGCCAGCCAGCCCATTTCATTAAATAACTCATGATCTTTTTTGTTAGGAAATAAAATATGGCATGAAGAAATTTTATACTCTACTAAAATTTTCTCCATTGCCTTAATCATAGCTTTCTTGACCTCAATATCGTTAGCCAATAACCTACGCCCAGTAAGTGGTGTAAAAGGAATAGCAGATATCATTTTTGGATAATAATTTAACCCATGTTGCTGAAAAGCATCAGCCCAAGAGTGATCAAAAACATATTCACCGTATGAATGTTCCTTTAAAAAAATAGGCATAAAGCCAATAATTTCATTATTTTTTTTAGCTACAATAGGAAAAGAGACCCAACCAGTTTTTTCACCAATAGATTTTGATTCTTCTAGGGCTTTAAAAAAATTTATGTTTAAAAACGGTGAGTTCGTGTCTAAGTGGCTAATTGATTTTTGAAGTTCGCTGTAGCTAGAGCCTGAAATTATTTCTATCATGGGAAACGAGTTTAATTGAAAGACAAAAAAATTAAAAGCTATAGTTTCTTCTTAACTGAATTTTTCTCCAATGAAGCTGCTGGATCTTGTTTATTTTTATCTGAAGCAATAAGGTTTTTTTGCGAATCAATGTTATTTTTTCTTTCAAAGGTTTTAGCTAAGATTGCAATCTCATCTAAGGTAATAAGATTATCATTGTCAATATCTACATCTCTAAACATTCTTGCAACCTGAGGTAAGCATTGAGTTGCTTCAAATACGTCTAAAGTTTTATCTGAATCAGTATCACAAGCTAAAAACCTTAATTCAACACTATCAAGCATTGCTCTTCTATTCTGCTCATATATAGCATTATTCTTATCTTCAGATCTTGAATATTCGGCTAAAGCATCTCTGATTTGATCTAAATCACTTAGCTCATATACAATTTCAGAATCTACTGTATTCAACTTATTTGCCCTGACGTCGGCAAAGGTATGATTTGAGCTGAATAAAACTAGTAAAAATAATAGTTTTTTTGTAAATACTTTAAACAAATATTGTGTTCCTACTTTTAAAGTTGGATAGTTAGTGTGCTATTTAAATGTTAACGGAATATTACAAAATATACTAAAATTGTAACAATATTGTTACTATTATATAAAGATTATAAGAGTTATTATTATAAATTAATTTGAACTTGAGTATTTTATGAGAGAAAATCAACACGTTCTTGCATTAATAGATGATGACCCTAAGATTCTTGAGTTAACAGCTTCATACTTAAGGGATCAGGAATTTACTGTTTATACCGGAAAGGGTGGCAAAGATCTAGATGAGATTCTAAAAAAATATGCAGCCGATTTAATCATCCTTGATCTAATGATGCCTGAAGAGTCAGGATTGCAAATATGCCAACGTCTAAGAGTAAATGAAGTTGTAATTCCAATCATAATGCTTACCGCAAAAGGGGATGAAGTAGATCGCATAGTTGGTCTAGAAATGGGGGCAGATGACTACCTTCCAAAGCCTTTTAACCCAAGAGAGTTGTTAGCTAGAATAAATGCCATTATCAGACGTAAAGAAAAGTTTTCAATAAAATCATCTACAAAAACAATAAATTTTGGAAATTTTATTTTTGATATCCAAAATCGGAGCTTATCCAAAAAAGGAAAAAATATTTCAATTACAACGGGTGAGTTTAACTTATTAAAAGTTTTTACCGAGAGGCCGAAACAACCCTTATCAAGAGATCAAATAATGCAACTAGCCAGAGGAAAGGAATTAGATGTTTTTGATCGAAGTATAGATGTTCAAATATCAAGAATAAGAAAATTAATCGAAGATGATGCAAATAATCCAAAATATCTTCAAACTAAATGGGGCTTTGGTTATATCTTCAACCCTGATGGCGAATAAAAATTGAATTTCTTACCAAAAAAGCTTTTATCTCGATTTGTACTTCTTATAGCAACGCTTTTAATTGTTAGCCAACTTGTATCATTAAAAATATTTGATAATTTTGAAAGGGAGCCAAGAGCAACAGCTCTTGCACAAGAAATTATTACAATCGTTAACTTCACCAAAGCAGCACTCTCCGCCGCAGCCCCCTCAAAAAGAATTCAATTATTCAGAGAATTAAATAACATTGGTGACATCAAAGTGTATGCTGCATATCCCTTTGAATCGATAGAGCCTATTCCTAATGATCCGTTCTTAAAATTAGTAGTTAAAAAAATAACTGCTAGAATTCCTTCAGGAAACTTTGTTGTTATCAATCATTATGATATTCCTGGTGTTTGGGTAAGCTTTGAGATTGATGGCGATATGTTTTGGGTAGTCGTCCCAAGACTAATTACTGATCGACCATTCCCTTGGCACTGGATTGGTTGGGGGATGGTAATTGCAATACTTGCGATTTCTGGCGCATACATTACGACAAAGAGAATCAGTCGGCCAATTAATAATTTAATAGATGCTGCTGATAAAATTAGAAATGGTCATAGTGTAGAAAAGCTTCCTTTAGATAGTGTTACAGAATTTAAAGACCTCAGTGAGGCATTTAATGAAATGGCTGAAGTTTTATCTAAAGTTAGTAAGGAAAGAAAATTTCTTTTAGCGAGCGTCTCTCATGATATTAGAACTCCACTAACAAGAATACGTCTTGCTTCAGAAATGCTACCGGCTAATTCCTCCTCCTTAAAAGAAAGTCTTGAAGAAGATATAATCGAAATTAATGACATCTTAAATCAGTTTTTAGATTTTGCTAGAGGATTTCAAGATGAGTCTAAAGTGCCGGTCAATCTAGGTAAGCTACTAAAAGATATTCAAACCAAACACAAACGAATGGGTCAGAATTTTTCTCTAAAAAAGAAGAATATCCGTACAGATATCCCAAAAAAACTTTTCATTGACCTTCGAAAACTAGCCTTTCAAAGGTGTCTAGATAATTTAATAAATAATGCATTCTTTTATTCTAAAGGTGCGGTTATTTTAGAGGCTGTACTTCTTGAGGAAAGTTTCATAATATCAATTATAGATAATGGCCCAGGAATACCTGAAGATCAAAAATCAAAGCTTCTACTACCATTTGAAAGAGTTGATGAAGCAAGAGGGAATAAAGGTGGTAGCGGCCTTGGGCTAACTATTGCTGACAGAATTGTTAAAGCTCATGATGGAAAGTTAGAGCTAATAAATCGCCCTACAGGGGGTTTGACTGCAAAAATAACTATTCCAATTATTAGCGCTTAAGTTAATCAATCTTCATCAGCCTTCATTATTGAAACCAATTTAATTTGCTTCTGAGGTTTACAACAGTTCCAATGATAATTAAGGCTGGTGATTTTATTTTTGACTTACCTGCCTTTGATTTAATATTTGAAAGCTCCCCAATCACAACTCTTTGCTTAGCTGTAGTTCCACTCTCAATAATAGCAATTGGCATTTTTTTTGACATTCCATTATGTATTAGTTTTTTTACTAACTCATCCAAACTCAATAACCCCATATAAACGACTAAAGTTTGATTTTCCACAATTAATTTTGGCCATTCAAAATCAATTGCTCCATCCTTAAGATGACCTGTTAAAAATAAGCAGCTTTGCGCATGATCACGATGCGTTAAAGGAATTCCAGAATATGAAGCAATGCCACTAGCAGCTGTAATTCCTGGAACCACTTGAAATAAAATTTTATTTTTCATTAAGCTTTCAATTTCTTCGCCACCTCTACCAAAGATAAAGGGGTCGCCTCCTTTTAACCGTAAAACCTTCTTCCCTTGCTGAGCATATTTGATTAACAAGCTATTAATCTTATCTTGGCTTAATGTATGTTGGTCTTGCTTTTTACCAGCATAGACTAAATCTGCATCCCTTCTAACTAGCTCTAAAATATCCTTAGAAACTAAATTATCATAAATACAAATATCACATTTTTGCATTAAATGAAGAGCTCTTATTGTTAGCAAATCTCTTTCACCAGGCCCAGCCCCAACTAAAAAAACCTCACCAGTTTTTTTACTCTTAATTCTCAATAAAAGCTTGTTAAACATCCTTAGGTCTAATTTTTTCGGTAGTAGTATAAAATTTTGTATGTAGTCACTTTCAAAGAATTCTTCCCAAAAAATTCTTCTTTTAACCCCAGATTGAATTTTCTTTTGTACAATAGATCTTAAACTCCCGGAAAACCTTACTAATTCAGCATATGATTGGGGCAGTAATGTCTCAATTTTTTCCCTTATCTTTCTTACTAAAACTGGTGCCTTTCCACCGCTAGATATAGAAACTACTAATGCATCTCTTTCAACTATGGAACCCATTGTAAATGTACATAATTTAGGCTGGTCAACAACATTGATAAGTATATTTTTTTGTTGAGCATAAGTTGATATTCGTTTATTTATTTTAGGATTGTTAGTTGCCGCGATTATTAAAGTAGGTGTTTTTAAATCGCTCTCATGAAAACTTTTTAGCAACATTTTATGATTATTTTCAACCAAAAGCTCTTTTAAATCTTTGCAAATTTGTCTTGCGATGACTGTTATATTTGGGTCTGCCTTAATTAATAGCCTTACTTTACGTAGGGCTATATCTCCTCCTCCTACGACAGTTACAGGTTTTTTTTTAAGATTTATAAATATTGGGAAACTTTCCATTACAAAATGTTACTCTATTCAGCTATTTATATACAGTAGCAGTTAAAAAACCATTAAATAAAGCTATAATTACATTTTTTAAAACTATTAATTTAAAAAGAGCATATGGAAAAAAAGGTATTTATAAAAACTTTTGGGTGTCAAATGAATGAATATGACTCTGAAAAAATTAATGATGTACTAGCAAGTAAAAATAAACTTGCTCGAACAACTGAGCAAAATGATGCAGACCTTATTGTCTTAAACACATGCTCAATTAGAGAAAAGGCTGAGGTTAAGGTTTATAGTGACCTTGGAAGAATTCGAAAATTGAAAGAAGCTAATCCAAACTTAAGGATTGCGGTTGGTGGATGTGTTGCAAGCCAAGAAGGAGCTAATATTATAAAAAAAGCCCCTTTTGTTGATATAGTCTTTGGTCCTCAAACACTTCACCGGCTACCCGAACTTCTTAAAGCAAGAGAGGAAGGTGGAAAGCCACAAATAGATATATCATTTCCAGAAATTGAAAAATTTGATCGTCTTCCCACATTAAGTTCAATAGGCCCATCTGCCATGGTTTCAATAATGGAAGGTTGTAGTAAATACTGCTCTTTTTGTGTTGTGCCATATACTCGAGGAGAGGAGGTATCAAGACCTCTTAATGACATCTTAAAAGAAATTATAGCTAAAGATGTAAGTGAAATTACCTTGCTGGGTCAGAATGTAAATGCTTATAGGGGCTTAATGGAGAATGGAGAGGTAGCTGACTTTGCTACTTTAATAGAATATGTTGCTGAAATAAATGAAATTAAAAGGATTCGCTTTAGCACAAGCCACCCTAACGAAATGAATGATGCTTTAATTGATTGTTTTAAGAATATAGATAAGCTGGCTAAAATGATTCACCTACCAATTCAGGCAGGTTCTGACAGAGTTTTATCTGCAATGAAAAGGAATTATACAACCTTGGAATACAAATCTATCATAAGAAAATTAAGAGAAAAATGTCCAGATATATCAATTACATCAGACTTTATTGTTGGGTTTCCAACTGAAACCATTAAAGATTTTAATTCAACAAAGTTACTTATGAAAGAGTTAGAATTTGATTACTCTTACAGCTTTATTTATAGCCCTCGACCTGGAACACCTGCATCTTACTTAGAGGATTTAACTCCTCATGAACAAAAATTAGAGCGCCTTCATGACCTTCAAACAGAAAATATATATCAAGGTGAAATTTTTACTAAAAAAATGTTGGGAACAATGCAAAGGGTTTTAATAGACAGTATGTCAAAAAGAAAAGCTGGGATATTTCTAGGCAAAACAGATAATAATAGAGTAGTTGAAATTGAAGGAGATAAAGCATTATTAAACCAATTTGTTAAAGTTAAAATAGATAAAATTTTAGATAAAAATATTCAAGGCGTAATTGTTAATTAAATGAAAAAAAGTCTACAACTTCCGAATGACAATAACATCATGTTGTCAAATTTATGTGGTCCATTTGACGAAAATCTAAAGCAAATTAGTACTGGTCTCGAAATTGCAATAAACAGAAGAGGTTCAAGCTTTGTTCTTAATGGAGATAAAGAAAATATAGAATTTGGTTTTCAGTTGATAGAAAGTTTTTATAGCAAATCAACTAAGCCAATTAATCCAGAAGATATTCAGCTTAGCTTGGTTCAACTAAATAAAATAAATGCTTCCGATGTAAAAAAATCTCCACAACTCTTAACAAAACAAAATGAATTGCAAGGTCGAACTCCAAGACAGATTGAATATTTACAGAATATCCAAAAACAAGATATTAACTTTGGAATAGGGCCCGCTGGAACAGGAAAAACCTATCTGGCTGTTGCATCAGCTGTAGATGCTCTTAATCGCGAAAAAGTTAAAAGAATTATTTTAGTTCGGCCAGCTGTTGAAGCAGGAGAAAGATTAGGCTTTCTTCCAGGCGACCTAGCCCAAAAAGTTGATCCTTACTTAAGGCCTCTTTATGATGCATTATATGATTTGGCTGGATATGATAATGTTACAAAAATGTTTGACAAAGGAATTCTGGAGGTTGCTCCACTCGCTTATATGAGGGGTAGGACATTAAATAAAAGCTTTATCATTTTAGATGAAGCGCAAAATACAACCCCTGAGCAAATGAAAATGTTTTTAACTAGAATTGGTTTTGGGACAAAAACAGTAATAACTGGAGATGTAACACAAATTGATCTAGCCAAAGGACAATTAAGTGGTTTAATTGAAATACAAAAAATTCTTAAAAAAATTAATGGTATCGAATTTACCCAATTCACCGCAGAAGATGTAGTAAGGCATCCGCTTGTTCAAAAAATAATTATTGCATACGAAAAATATGAAAATATTAAAATAAGTTAATGATGCTAAAAGAAAATATTTCTATCTATATCCAAGACACTCTTCATAAAAATAAAATACTAAAACTAAAAGATTGTAAACTTTGGTTGAGCTCTATATTTCAGAAAAATTCTAGTATCACAATCAGGATTGTTAGTGAAAAAGAATCTGAATCTTTAAATTATAGTTATAGAAATCAAAAAAAACCAACCAATATTTTATCTTTCAGCCTTTCTGAAAATCCCATAATTGGAGATATTATTCTTTGTCATCCAATTATTAAAAATGAAGCTAAAATTTATAATAAAAAAATTCACTCTCATTATGCTCATCTTTTAATTCATGGCTATCTTCATCTTTTAGGCTATAGTCATGATAGAGAATTAGATGCAAGCAAGATGGAAAAAAAAGAAATTCAAATTTTAAAGAAATATGGGTTTGAAAATCCTTACTAAATAGTTAAAATTTATTATATGAAAAAGAAAAAAACTGAACTGATAAAGCAAATAAAAAATTATTTGCTAAAACCAAAAGACAAAGAGCAGCTTGCAGATATCCTAAAATCGGCATTTGACAAAAATATGATGGACTCTGATGCCTTGATGATGTTGGAGGGGGTATTAAATGTTTCAGAAATGCATGTGAGAGATATAATGATTCCGAGGTCGCAAATGGATGTTATTGATATTTCTAAAAAAATTGAAGAATTTATTCCTTTTGTAATTCAAACATGTCACTCACGATTTCCTGTAATTGAAGAAGGTATCAATAACGTTATTGGAATTCTCTTAGCTAAAGATCTCCTAAGATTCACTTCCGGTCAAGAATTTGAGGTACGCGATAATTTAAGACCTGCAATTTTTGTTCCAGAATCAAAACGTCTCAATGTTCTCCTTAAAGATTTCAGAACCAATCGAAATCATATTGCTATTGTGGTTGATGAGTATGGTGGAGTTTCTGGCATGGTAACCATCGAAGACGTCTTAGAACAAATTGTTGGTGATATTGAAGACGAATTTGATTATGACGAAACTGAAGATAATATTATTGAAGACCAAGACCGGCAATTTAGAGTAAAGGCTAGTACAGAAATATCAGACTTTAATAATTATTTTGCTACAAATTATAGTGATGATGAATTTACAACGATTGGTGGGTTAATTACTCAAAAATTTAGCTACCTTCCCCAACGAAATGAAAAAGTTTCATTTGATGGATTTGATATTACTATCTTAAGGGCAGATAGTAGGCAAATTCACTCCATTCTCATCCGTATTGATTTACCAAAATCCAAAAATTAGATTTTTTGAACTTACTGTCAATAACGACACTCATAATAAGAACATTTAACAACATAGAGATAAATATGAAATATTTAATTGCCATTCTTTTCCTTCTTAACTCGACTCTATCTTTTGCAAACCATCATGAAAATGATGGAAATAAAGAGGAAGACCCCATCATGACTGAGCTGCCAACAATGGATATTAGATTTGTTGAGAAAATTGGAATCCTAACTCCAGATGAAATTCTTAGTATTTTAGGTGAGCCAGCAAAAAGAATAGAGTTAAAAATGAAATCAAGCAATGATGTGATTGCAAGGACATGGTATTACCATAATATTAATACCGATGAAAATGGTAAATACTTCCCAACAACAGAATTAGATATTGTAGATGGTTATGTTGAGTCAGTTGTATTTATGAATGAAGTTGATGAGACAACTACTATTGAAGCAAAAAAATATGATGTTGAGAGCCCTAATAGCGTTTTCTAGACTAGTCGTTAAGCTTTATTAAAGTTAAAGTACTATTTGGTTTATATAAAAATAGTACATTTATGATATTTCGAGTTATTTTCCGTAATTACTTAATACCGTTTTTTTTGGGCGCGTCCTCAATTCTTGCTTTCGCACCTTTTAATTTTTATCCAATTATATTCTTCACAATCATTGGGCTTCTTTATATAGCAAATAAAAATAATCAATCAAAAATAAAAAGCCTCGTATTTGGAATTGGTTTTTTTGTTACTGGTATTTATTGGGTTTATATATGTTTGCAACAATTCGGGGGGATGCCCTCTTTTATAGCTTTAGTTTCAACATTTTCCTTATGCTTATTTCTCGCCCTTTTCTTTTTACCTTTTTCTTTATTTAATCAATATAAAGATAACTTATTTTTTATACCAGCCTTTTTTACTCTAATTGAATTATTAAGAAGTATTATCTTTACAGGTTTTCCATGGCTTTCACTTGGATATAGCCAAGTACCACATAGTCCCTTAATTGGTTATTTACCGATACTTGGCATTCATGGAGTTTCATTTCTAGTCGTACTCTCATCTGTTTTAATTTTTCAACTTTTTACAAAAAGATCAAATAAACTATATCTAATAATACTTCTTATTTTTATCTGGGGAGGTGGGCAATATCTTAAAAGTATTGAATGGTCAAAGCCTATAGGCAAAACTATAAGCACTTCCCTTATTCAAGGCAATATTTCTCAAGATAAAAAATGGAATAGGAATATGGTTAACGAATCCCTTAATCATTATGAGAAACTTATACTTAATAGTGATGCTTCTTTAATCATTCTTCCTGAAACCTCAATCCCAATTGAAATCAATAAAATACCAAAAAGTTTTTTAAAAAAAATAAAAGATCACGTTGCATATAATGATGGGTATATTATTTTTGGTGCAATTGAAGAAAGTATGGGTAAATACTATAATTCTGCATTACTTATAGGCCAAGACTATGAGGCACTGTATCGAAAAAATCACCTTGTTCCATTTGGTGAGTTTATACCCTTAAAAAAATATTTAGGATATATATATCAAAATTGGCTTAATATTCCTTTCGCTAATTTAAGTAAAGGAAAGCATAAATCAGTGGCTTTATTTAAAATAAAAGAATTGGGTTTTGGGATAAATATATGCTACGAAGATGTTTTTGGTAATGAAATTGCTTGGCATGATAAGTACACTAGTGAACCTAATGTTTTAGTAAATATAAGTAATGATGCATGGTATGGTAAATCCATTGCAGCTGAGCAACATTTACAAATCTCACAGGCAAGAGCAATCGAAAATAGAAAAATGATGATAAGATCTACCAATACTGGTGTAACTGCTTTTATTACGCGGGATGGTAAGGTATTAAAAAAATTGCAGCAGTTTACCTCTGGTGATCTTAGACATGACGTCCAGGGTTATAGTGGGGCAACGCCATATATGTTATTCAATAATTTTATAATTTATTTCTTATGTATTCTAACTTTATTGCTATATTTCAGAGACAGTATAATTTTAAATTTAAAAAAATTATTCTTTAAGTGAAAAATTTGTTATCACCTATTTCCTTTGAGGTGCTTCAAAAAAGCAGTAAAATGCAAGCTAATTAAAAAACATTAAATATGAAGCTAACTTTCCAAGAAATTATTTTTAATCTTCAAGAATACTGGAGCAACAATGGTTGCGCCATAATTCAACCATACGACATGGAGGTTGGTGCTGGCACTTCTCATACAGCAACTTTTTTAAGATCTATTGGGCCTGAACCATGGAAAGCTGCTTATGTACAGCCTAGTAGAAGGCCAAAGGATGGTCGCTATGGGAAAAATCCAAACAGACTTCAACATTACTATCAATTTCAAGTGGCACTAAAGCCATCACCTGAAAATATAGTAGATTTATATATGAAATCACTAGAAAATCTGGGGTTTGATCTCAAAAATAACGACGTTAGATTGGTAGAAGATAATTGGGAAAATCCAACTTTAGGCGCATGGGGTTTGGGGTGGGAGGTTTGGCTTAATGGTATGGAGGTTACCCAATTTACATATTTTCAACAAGTAGGGGGAATTGCCTGCAAACCCATAACAGGAGAAATTACTTATGGCCTGGAAAGATTGGCAATGTATATACAAAACGTAGATAGCATCTACGACATACAATGGACTAAAGATTTAAAGTATGGAGATGTATTTCTTCAGAATGAAATTGAACAAAGTGCTTATAACTTTGAGCATAGTGATTCAGAGTTTCTACTAACTGCTTTTTCTTCACATGAGAAACAAGCAGGTTACTTAGTAGAAAATAACTTGGCGCTGCCCGCTTATGAGCAAGTTTTAAAAGCAGCCCATACTTTTAACTTACTAGATGCAAGAGGAGTTATCAGCGTAACAGAAAGGGCAGATTATATTGGTCGAATTAGAGTTATTTCTCGTTTAGTAGCTAATTCTTATTTAGAAAGTAGAAAAAAGCTAGGCTTCCCTCTTGCAGAATCAAAGCATGCAGCAGAAGTTATTTCATCTTTAAATTCAAAAAAAGAGAAAAAATGAAATTAGAAACACTTCTTATTGAATTTGTAACTGAAGAATTACCACCTCATTCACTGAAAGAGCTAGGAGAAAAATTTGGGCAATTAATTACACAAGGATTACAAGAGCAAGGTCTAATCAAGAATTCTGATATGAGAGTTTTTTCAACACCTCGAAGGCTTGGAGTTAAAATATTAGATGTTGCCGAGAGAAGTGAAAATCAAAAAAAATTAATCAAGCTTATGCCGGCTAAAATTGGCTTTGATGAGAATGGTCAGAGCACACAAGCTCTATCAAAAAAGCTGCAATCACTCGACGAAACTGATGAAGCTATAAAAAGAATAAAAAAAGAAGATGAGAAGGGTCAGCAAATTTTATATATTGAAAAAGATATTGCCGGCATAAATCTTGAAGATATCTTATCTGAAATAATAAATAATTGTATCAATCAACTTCCAATTAAAAAAATGATGTCTTATCAATTAGAAGATGGGTGGACTTCTGTAAATTTTGTAAGGCCTATAAAAAACTTACTAATATTGCACGGTAAAAAAATACTAAAGATATCATTACTTGGATTCGAAGCAAATAATAAATCTTTGGGGCACCGATTTGAATCTAAAGAAAAAATATTAACCATTGATCATGCAGATAATTATGAAAAGATATTATTAGAAACTGGTGGGGTTATCGTAAATTACAACCAAAGAAAAGAAAAAATATATTCAGATATTATTCTAGCTGCTAAATCATTCAAAGAAGAGCTTCATATTATTGATGATGAGGCCTTATTAAATGAAGTTACTGCTTTAGTTGAAATGCCAAATATTTTGACTGGATCATTTGAGGAAAGATTTTTAAAGGTCCCTCAGGAATGTCTTATTTTAAGTATGAAATCTAATCAAAAGTATTTTCCATTATTTGATAAAAATAATCATCTTACAAATAACTTTATAATAGTCTCAAATCTAACACCAAAAGATGCAACAAATATAATAAAAGGTAATGAAAAAGTTATTAGGCCTAGACTTGCTGACGCGGAATTCTTTTTTGAAAAAGATAAAAAACAATCTCTTAAATCACTTTCAAAAAAACTTGGATCTATTATTTACCATAATAAATTAGGTACTCAAGCCGAAAGGGCTGGGAGAGTCTCAGTAATATTACAATATATTGCAGAGGAACTTAATTTTAATGAAGATGTAAATTTTAAAGACTTTGCATTAGTCTCCAAGGCAGATCTTTTAAGCCTTATGGTTGGAGAATTTCCAGAACTTCAAGGCATAATGGGTTCAATATACGCATCTGAAGATGCTCAATTTAAACATATTGCATCAGCAATTGAAGATCATTATAAGCCAAAATTTTCAGGAGATTCATTACCAAGAAATACATTCGGTGACTATGCTGCTTTAGCAGAAAAATTTGAAACTCTAATTGGACTATTCTCAATTAACGAACAACCAACTGGTGATAAAGACCCATTTAGTTTAAGAAGAAATGCTATTGGAATAATACGCATATTAATAGAAAAAAATATTCCACTTAATTTTTCAAATTTAATTGATAGCCACACACCAAAAAATAAAAAAGATACAGGGGGTAATTTAAAAACTTTTATTTATGAAAGATTATCTAATTATCTTAAAGATAAAAATTTTACCTCAAATGAAGTTGATGCTGTTATTTCTTCAAGACCTTATTATCTAAATGATATTATTAATAAGTTAGATGCTATTAAGAAATTTAGTAACTTAGAGCAATCCAAAGACCTCGCTGCAGCAAATAAAAGAGTTTCGAATATACTTAAAAAGTTTACCGGGTTAATTGAAAAAGTAGATGAATCACTTTTAGAAGAGGATGAAGAAATTCAACTTTTTAAAGTTATAACCAAACTTAACCCTCTAATAATTAAAGCCTTAAAAGAAAAAAATTTTATTGCTGCCTTGAATTCATTAGTAGATTTAAAAAATCCTATTGATGAATTTTTTGAAAATGTTATGGTTAACTCTGAAGATGAAAAAATAAAAATTAATAGGCATAACTTATTAAAACAACTACATATTTCTTTGAATTGTGTTGCTGACATTTCTAAGTTGGCTAATTAAACCAATGAAGCTTGTTATCTTAGATAGAGATGGAGTGATAAATCAAGATAGTGTCCATTATATTAAAAACCCTAATGAATGGATACCTATTCCAGATAGCCTCGAATCAATTGCTCGATTAAATCAACATGGATTTATTGTTATCATTGCAACCAACCAATCGGGTATAGGAAGAGGTTTATTTGATATTGAAATAATGAATGCAATTAATAAGAAAATGTTGGATTTATTAGCACAAGTTGGTGGCCATATTGATGCTATTTTTTATTGTCCGCATACTGAAGATGCAAAATGTGAATGTCGAAAACCTAAATCTGGAATGCTTAAGGAAATAAGTTCTCGTTTTAGCACTAGTTTAAAAAATGTTCCTGCTATTGGCGATGCACCCAGAGATTTAATTGCTTATGAGTCTGTTGGCGCTCAACCAATCCTAGTTAAGACTGGAAAAGGTGAAGAAACATTTAGTAACAAAGCTTATCCAAAAAATACATGGATTTTTAATAATCTTTCAGAAGCAGTTGATAAGATTCTTAAAAAATAAATGATTTTAATAAGATCTTTAATTTTTCAAATAGGTATGTGGGCTTTTACAATTCCCTTCACAATTATCTCAATTTTAACATTCCCTTTATCAGCTTTAACTCGTTATAAAATTATTTCTTTATGGGCTAAGACAATATTATTTTGGCTGAAAATATCTTGCAATATAAGATTTAAAGTAAATGGACTTGAAAATATACCTAAAAAGCCATTCATGATTTTATCTAAACACCAATCAGCTTGGGAAACTCTTGCATTTCAAAAAATTTTTCCACCTCAAGTCTGGGTGCTTAAAAGAGAATTATTATGGATTCCTTTTTTTGGCTGGGGATTATCTATGACATCCCCTATCGCAATAAATAGAAAAGCAGGTAAGAGGGCTTTAGAGCAGATGCTAAGTCAGGGTATTGATAGAATAAACAAAGGGTTTTGTATTGTTATTTTTCCAGAAGGCACTAGGATAAAGCCAAAAGAAATTGGTAAATATCATATTGGTGGCGCTTGGTTAGCGAAAAAGACTAAAATAAATATCATCCCTGTGGCGCATAATGCTGGATATTTTTGGCCTAAAAACTCATTCTTAAAAAAACCAGGTGAAATAACTGTATCAATAGGCTCATCAATAAACACTTCGACTAACACACCAGAAGAAGCAAATAAAATTGCTAAAGATTGGATTGAATTAGAAATGTTAAAAATAAATGTTTAGCCTTTCTGATATCAAAGAACTAAAGCTCCATGATGGTTCTTTTATTAATTACGAATTAATAAAAAAATATAGGCGCACGGTAAGTTTAAAAATTACACCTAAAGGTCTTATTGTTAATGCACCAATCTTAATGACAAATTACAAAATCAATCAGTTGCTTCAAAAAAAATCTAAATGGATTCAAAAAAAATTATTACTAATCTTTAATGATGAAGAGCCTTTTGAAATACATAATGATGCGAAATTTAAAATTTTTGACAAAGAACTCTTAATTTCATTAAGAGAAGGTGAAAATAATATATTTATTGAGGGGAATCAATGCTCTTTTAAATTTAAAAATTTATCAGATCATCCTAAATTAAAAAAATTTTTTCTAATATGGATAAAAAAGTATGCACTTGATTATTTTACTCAAAGAGTCAAAGAATTATGCAGGGAAAATAATTTAAAAGTGAAAGCCACATTAATATCGAATGCGAAAACTAGATGGGGAACTTGTAACAATAGAAAAGAAGTTAGGCTAAACTGGCGATTAATTCAAGCCCCGCTATTTGTTATCGATTATGTAATATGTCACGAATTATCACATTTAAAATTTATGAATCATTCAAGTGATTTTTGGAAACAAGTCCAATTATTATTTCCAAATTATAAGGAAGCAGAATTATATCTAAAAAATAATAGATTTAAGCTCTACAGAATAGGCTAAATTAGTTTTTCAATGTCTTCAACGATTAATTTAATCTCTGAGCCGTATGAATGACGAACTCTAATTTCTCCATCTTTATCCAGTAAATATATGCCGGATGAATGATCAATTGTATAAGAGTCTCCTTGAGTAACTTTTTTTCTATAAACCTTAAACTGCCGAGTAATTTTTTTAATATTTTCAATAGTGCCAGTAAGGCCAATAAACGATGAATCGAAAGAAGGTATGAATTCCCCTAATAACTCTAGTGTATCTCTCTCAGGATCAAGTGAAATAAATAAAACTTCTAATTGATTTGAATTTTCTCCCAACATTGATTTAATATTTTTAAGCTCAACCATTGTTGTAGGACATATATCAGGACAACTAGCAAATCCAAAAAAAATTGCAACCACTTTGCCTTTAAAATCTTTGGTAGTTTTCTTTTCACCTTTGTGTGATGTCAGTTCAAAATTAGAATCTAATTTAACTTCAGTTAAATTAGATCCATTAAAAACTAAATTATTGTCCGAACAAGACAATAAAGTTGATAATAGTAGTAAAATAACAAAAAATTTATTCATATATAGTTTCTTAAAAATTGACTTTCATTTTATCATGCTAAGTATAGGTCATTCAGGATATCCTGAATTAGGACAAGGAAATATATTAAAAGTTTAAAGGGGCATTATGGCAATACCACAGACAATGGAAGATCGTGATGGATTTATCTGGTTTAATGATGAGTTTATCCCTTGGCGTGAAGCAAAAACTCACGTGCTTACACATACCCTTCACTATGGTTTAGGGGTTTTTGAAGGGGTAAGGGCTTATGAAACAAAAAAAGGTCCAGCTATTTTTCGATTGGAAGACCATACAAGAAGATTGTTTAACTCTGCCCATATAGTGGGGATGAAGCTACCTTTTACTCCTGCTCAAATAAATCAGGCTCATAAAGATTCAATTAGCAGAAATAATTTAAAGTCTGGCTATATTCGACCTATGGCATTTTATGGTGCTGAAGCAATGGGTATTTCTGCAAAAGAATTGTCGACAAATGTGATAGTCGCTGCGTGGAGTTGGGGGGCATATATGGGTCAAGAGGCTCTTGATTCTGGAATTAAGGTTAAAACATCATCTTTATCTAGGCATCATGTAAATAGTACAATGACGAAAGCCAAGGCTAATGGGAATTATATGAATTCTATATTGGCGCATCAAGAGGCAACTAATGATGGCTATGATGAGGCATTATTATTGGATACCCAGGGTTTTATTGCTGAAGGAACTGGGGAGAATATTTTTATAGTTAAAAATGGTGAGTTAATTACACCCAGCTTAACTAGCGCTTTAGAAGGTATTACAAGAGATACAGTCATAACTATAGCTAAAGTATTAGATGTTAAAGTGACTGAAAAAAGTATCACACGTGATGAGGTATACACTGCTGACGAGGCTTTTTTTACTGGGACTGCTGCAGAAGTTACTCCAATCAAAGAGCTTGATGGAAGGCTTATCGGAAAAGGCACAAAAGGTTCATTAACTTCTAAAATACAAGCAATCTATTTTGATACTGTTAAAGGAGACAATCCAGATTACGACCATTGGTTAAGCTATGTTGATTAATGATAATTAACTCCAACTATCAAAATAACTAAATTTAAAATCTAAATTTATAGTAGTAGATCTAATAATTTCTTCCATTTCTTGATTAGTGCTATTCGTTGAAATTGAATAACATTTACCTTCTAATTTATTTTGTAAATCAAACTTCTCTAATTCACTCTTTACATGTTTAGCTACAGCTAAACCCGTATCGATTATTTTTACTTCAGACCCCATTATATTTTTTATTATATTGCTAATAAAAACATAGTGGGTACAGCCTAGGACAATTGTATCGACTTTTCTTTCAATTAATGGCTCCAAATACTTTTGGATTAAATTCTTTACAGATGAATCATCAATTCGTCCCTGCTCTATAAGCTCAACCAAGCCAGGACAAGGCTGCGTATTAAACTCAATTTCTCCCGAATAAGTTTCTAGTAATGCAGAAAATTTTGCGCTCTCCAGCGTTCCATTTGTTGCCAAAATACCAACTCTTTTACATTTAGTTGACTTAGTAGCTGGCTTTATTGCCGGCTCCATACCGATAATTGGAATTTTATATATTTGACGAAGATCTTTAATGGCTGCAGCTGTTGCCGTATTGCAAGCCACCACAATTAACTTTGCAGATTTATTTTTAATTAAATAATCTATAATAGCTTTAGATCGATTTAAGATTTCATAATTACTTTTTAACCCATAAGGTGCGTATAAAGAGTCTGCGACATAAGCTAAGCTTTCATCAGGAAGTAAGCTTTGAATATGCGACATTACTGATATACCACCTATACCAGAGTCAAAAATTCCAATTGGTTGTATTATTTTCATTGTAATTCTAATTATAGAGATAAAAATAAAAAATAAAGTAGGTTAATGTAGAATAATGATAATGGTTAATTATGGCAAATAGACTCTCAAAAATATATACACGCACTGGTGACCAAGGAAAAACTGGTCTTGGAGATGGCTCACGTATTGATAAATTTCATTCCCGTATTGAATCACTGGGAAATATTGATGAATTAAATTCAATTATTGGAATTGTTTTAACAGAAAAAATACCTGATGATAAAAAAGCAATTCTTGAAAGGGTTCAACATGATTTATTTGATATTGGTGGTGAGTTATCAATACCGAACCATATTGTCATAGATGATAAAAAAATTGAATTCCTTGAGAGTAGTCTTGATGAGATGAACAATCAATTACAACCATTAAAAGAATTTATTTTACCTGGTGGGTCTAAAATTTCTTCCTATTGCCATTTGGCTAGAACAGTTTGTAGAAGAGTTGAAAGAAATTTATTTAAACTAGCTCAAACTGATAAAGTCAATGAAGCCTCTCTTAAATATATTAATCGTCTATCTGATATGCTATTTGTATTGGCAAGGTCTTTAAATAAAATTAACCAGCTTAATGATATTTTTTGGAAAAAAAATATTTGATCCCCATAATTCATGAATAGTAATCTTCTGCAGGTTTTTCAAAAAAAAATTAACTCATTTTTTAAATCAAATAAAATTGACCATGGGTTAATAAGTGATTCTGCTTTAGATACTCTAAGAGTACTTAAAGAAAATAAATACGATGCTTTTATAGTAGGTGGAGCAATTCGAGATATTTTAATGGGTTATAAGCCTAAAGACTTTGATATCGCAACTAATGCGACCCCGGAGCAAGTAAGGTCAATATTTAAAAGATCAAGAATTATTGGAAGAAGGTTTAAACTCGTTCACGTAATTTATGGTCGTGAGATTATTGAAGTCTCAACATTCAGATCAAAACCGCGCCAAAAAATACAAATGGCG
>Ga0075444_10000770_pt1 | contig 19328 bp, 17 predicted proteins | sample CoawatmetaG01DNA_FD_76836 | JGI IMG/M metagenome (GOLD analysis project Ga0075444, IMG submission 76836) | Marine microbial communities from the West Antarctic Peninsula - Coastal water metaG017-DNA | ecosystem: Environmental > Aquatic > Marine > Coastal | place: Atlantic Ocean: West Antarctic... | reverse complement strand
GCAACAAAAAATGGCCGCTGAGCAGGCAAATCAAGCTCTACTTGAAGCGCAACAAAAAATGGCCGCTGAGCAGGCAAATCAAGCTCTACTTGAAGCGCAACAAAAAATGGCCGCTGAGCAGGCAAATCAAGCTCTACTTGAAGCGCAACAACAAATGGCTCTTGCTGCTTTCCAACAAAAACTATTGGATGAGAAAGCTGCTGCTGCTTCATCAACTGCTGCATATAGACTTAGGGTTTTTAATGAAGACTCGATAAAAGGATTTATATTGTTAAATGAGAATATTACTAAATATTACGCCCCTTTAAAAAACGTCCAGATGCAAAGGTCAAATCAATTACAAGAAATTGTTACAATTAATCAATACTTAAGAGATTTTCAAAGTATTACCAGCAGCTTTCTAACTTTGAGGCCTGGTGACCTAGACAAAAATGTTGAGTTATCTTATTTAAGTTCACTAATATCTAAAAATAAAAAAGTTTTGAATACGAGATTGGAATTTCTAACCCAGAAAGAAATGGCTTGGCAAGAAAAAACCAAAGTTATGAAATTTTTAGATTTATCCGCTTGGAAATTACTAGAGATGAGAAATAGCTTCTCATCAGGTATATTTTCTGAACCAGGTAGGATTCAAGGTATTGGTTCTACGGTTGACCCTTTTCTCTCTTTTAGTGGATTTGGTAGTGGATTGCTTTATTTACCAAGAGCACTTCAATTAGGTTTTTTATCACCTTTTCCTACTCATTGGTTAGAGCAAGGTGCAATAACTGGAAGAATAGGTAGGGTAATATCTGGTTTTGAAATGATAATTATGTATATGATATATATTGGTTTTTTGTATACAGTTATATTGAAGTTTGCACTAATTAAGCGATTAATTCCAGTTATTGTTTTATCTGGAATGATAGTTACTTTGACAGGTTATGTATTCCCTAATATAGGTATAATTTTTAGGTTTAGAATTGATTTCATAGTACCAATTTTTATGATTGGGTCATTTGGAGTTAGTTTAATAATTAATAACTTTAATGAAAAAAGAAAAAATATACTATCTAATGAAATTTAATTTAAAATTTAGCTAAATAACATTTTTATGTATCAATGAGCTCTTATTTAATTACAGGCGCAACTGGCTTTATTGGTAAACGTCTTGTAAGATCATTATTATCTCAAAATCATAAGGTGAAAATTGTTTCTAGAAAATTAATTCCAGAATTTGATTCTGTTGTATTTGATTTTGAAACTGATAATCTTTCTAAAATCAACTTGCAGGGTATAGATATTATTTTTCATCTTGCAGGAATTGCGCATGATTTAAATAATAACCATAATGATTTAGGCCTTTATCGTAAGATTAATGTCACTTCAGTTATAAAATTAGCCAAGCTTGCGCTCAAAGCTGGAGTAAAAAAGTTTATCTTTGTTAGTTCAGTAAAGGCTGGAGGCCAAAAACTGGATAGTTCAGTTTCTTCTGAAGACTGTCAAGGTATGCCTGAGGGTTTGTATGGTCAAACAAAACGAGAAGCTGAGTTAAAACTTTTGGATTTTTCTTTAAATTCAAAAATGTTTATATCTATTGTTCGTCCTGCATTAGTTTATGGCCCAGATTTAAAAGGCAACCTAAAACTAATGCTTGAAGCCATTGCAAAGGGTTGGTTTCCACCTTTGCCAAGAGTCAAAAATCGTCGCTCTATGGTCCATGTTGATGATTTAGTAGATGCCCTTCAAATGGTATCAAAAGATAGTAGAGCTAATGGTGAGATATTTATTGTAACCGATGGTAAAGCTCATACGTCCAGAGAGTTATTTGAAGCAATGTGCTATGTTTTAGGCAAGCCTATTCCTAATTGGAGTGTTCCATATTTTATTTTTTCCTTAGTAGCTTTTTTTAATTCAAATATGAAACAAAATATATATAAGTTACTTGGCGATGAGTATTATTCTTCAGAAAAGATACAGTCTATTGGTTTTAAAGCTAAGCGCTCACTAAGAGAAATGAATGAAACGTCTTTTTGATGTAATATTAAGCATAGTACTTATAATATTTTTACTTGTTCCAATGGTGATAGTAGCGCTTGCAGTTCGTCTTTCATCAAATGGACCTATTCTATATTGGTCAAATCGTATTGGTGAGAGAAATGTTATTTTTAAAATGCCAAAGTTTCGAACTATGAAGACTGAAACGCCAGATATAGCGACACATTTAATGAAAGATCCACAGCAATTTTTATCTCCTATTGGTGGGTTCCTTCGAAAATATAGTTTAGATGAGCTTCCACAATTATTTTCGATTTTTAAGGGCAAAATGAGCTTTGTTGGGCCTCGCCCGGCTCTTTTTAATCAGCATGACTTAATTGCTTTGCGAACTGAAAAGCATGTGAATAAATTGTTACCAGGATTAACTGGCTGGGCCCAAGTCAATGGTCGTGATGATTTATCGATACATTCTAAAGTTTTGCTTGATGTAGAATATATGGAGAAAAAATCATTTTTTTTTGATTTAAAAATACTTTGGTTGACCTTTATAAGGGTTATAAAAAGTAGTGGTATTTCTCACTAAAATATTTTCAAAAAAAGGGTATTTAAAATTGTTTAGACTTTTAACAAAAAAATTAATACGATTAAATCGAATATCAAAGCAAGCCATTATGGTTTTTGTAGATTCGATTTTAGTAATATTGATTATATTAGCTTCATTTTCTATTCGACTTAGCTATTTTTATTGGCCTACATATGAAATGGCTTGGGTTGTATTTGGAGCACCATTGATAGCAATTCCCGTGTTTATAGGCTTCAAAATGTATCGATCTGTAGTTCGATATATTGGGTTAGATGCCATGCAATCTATTTTTCAGGCCGTTACTTTTTATTCAGTAATATGGGGGTTATGGGGGTTATTTGATGATATATTTTCATTTCAAGCGATTCCCAGATCAGTAATCTTGATTAACTGGATGCTCTGTCTAATAGTAATTGGTGGTTCTAGAGTTTATGCGCGATGGGTTTTTTCTGATATAACTAATATCAATAAAAGTAAAAAAAATAATGTTATAGTTTATGGTGCTGGATTGTCTGGCAGAGAGCTCTCAAATTCCTTACAATTATCAAATGAATATTCGCATATCGCGTATATTGATGATGATGAGAAACTTTGTGGTAGTCTAATTAATGGCAAGCGCGTTTATAAACCTTCAGAAATCTCATTTCTTGTTAAGAAATATAATGTACGCAACCTTTTTCTTGCCTTGCCTTCAATCTCGCGTCTTCATCGTAATAAAATAATTAGTAATTTAGCATCGCTTCCTCTCCTTATTAGAAGTTTACCAAGAATTTCTGAGCTTGCTGAAGGTAAAATAAAGGTTGAGGACTTACGTGAAATTAACATTAAAGACTTGCTGGGAAGGGAGTCTATTAAACCAAATATTAACCTACTCAAAGGTAAAATTACTAATAAAGTAGTTTTGGTAACTGGAGCAGGTGGATCAATTGGCTCAGAACTTTGTAGACAAATTATAAGTTTTAAGCCTAAACACTTGATTTTTTTTGAAGTTAGTGAATCATCTCTGTATAAGATTCAACAAGAAATTTTAAGTTTAGAATGTTACGACAATAATGTTTCTTCTGTAATTGGCTCTATTAAAGATCTTAAAAGAATGACTAACGTTTTTGAAAGATATAAAGTGCAAACGATTTATCATGCTGCTGCATACAAACATGTTCCACTTGTTGAATATAATCAGTCTCAAGGGGTTCTTAATAATTCTATTGGTACTATGTGTGTAGCAAAAGCTGCAATAGCATCTAATGTTGAGACATTTGTATTAATTTCAACTGATAAAGCGGTTAGACCTACTAACACTATGGGGGCCTCAAAGCGAGTTGCTGAATTGGTTCTTCAGGGCCTTGCGAATCAAAATCATAGTACATGTTTAACAATGGTCCGCTTTGGAAATGTCCTTGACTCAAGTGGTTCAGTTATTCCTTTATTTAAAAAGCAAATCAAAGAGGGTGGACCAATAACTATAACTGATAAAGATATGGTGCGTTATTTTATGACTATACCTGAGGCAGTTGAGCTAGTAATTCAAGCTGGAGCAATGGGGAAAGGTGGAGATGTTTTTGTTCTTGACATGGGCGAGCCAGTTCGAATTAATGATTTAGCTAAAAAAATGATTAGGTTAAGTGGATTGCAAGTTATTAGTGAGAAAAATCCTGATGGAGATATAGAGATTGTCTTCACTGGTCTAAGACCAGGTGAAAAGCTTTATGAAGAATTGCTAGTTGGTAGTAATACCTCCAAAACAGAAAATAAATTGATTATGCGTGCGAAAGAAGATATGTTGACTTGGGATATCTTAGAGCCACTATTAAATAAACTAGAAGATGCAGCAATAAATGGTGACAGTAAGAAAGTTAGAGAGTTACTTATAGTTTTAGTGCCAGAATTTTCTCCAAATTTCCCTGTAAAAATTTAGCTTAGCCAAGTTTTTGCGCAAAATAATTAGTAGCTTCTACAAATCCATCTACATCTCCACAATCGAAGCGTCTTCCTTTAAATTTATAAGCCATTACTTTTCCTTTTTTCGCTTGAACAAGTAAAGCATCGGTAATTTGGATTTCATTATTTATATCTGGCTTGATATTTTTTAAAATATCAAAAATATCAGGTGTTAAAATATATCGTCCAATGATAGCTAAATTAGATGGCGCTTCATCTATTTCAGGTTTTTCAATCATATCAGTTACTTTAAAGATGCACTCAGTTTCATCTACTAAATCTCCAGAGATGACACCATATTTGTTTGTTTGATCCATAGGTACTTCTTCTATGGCAATAATTGTGCATTGGTATTTATTATAGACTTCTATCATTTGAGAAATTACACCATCTTTTCCGGCATCACACAGGTCATCAGCTAAAATAACTGCAAATGGCTCGTTTCCAATTAAAGGTTTACCAGTAAGTATCGCATCACCTAGCCCTAGCATTTGTCTTTGACGGACATATGTGAAAGTAGAATCTTCAATAACTTGTTTAATTTCTTTTAAGTAATGCTCTTTTGGAGTTCCAATTAGCTGAGATTCAAGCTCAAAAGCATTATCAAAATGATCTTCAATTGCTCTTTTTCCTCGCCCAGTAACAATTGCCATAGTATTAATATCTGCAGCTAACGCCTCCTCCACTGCATATTGTAAAAGAGGCTTGGTGAGTATAGGTAACATTTCTTTCGGAACCGCTTTAGTTGCTGGTAGAAAACGAGTTCCAAATCCTGCTGCAGGGAAGAGGCATTTATTAATCATAATATGTTTTCATTAGTTTACAAATAAAAAAGTAGGCTATACATTTAGACTAGAAAAATTGAAAGTAATTGAAATTATAGCCAAAAAAAAATAAACTTTATATGAAGCTGCAGTAATTTCTTATTATTCCTATTTAAGTTGTATTATATTACTAATTCTATAATTGGAAGATTATTCTTAAAATAGATGTGATGTGTTGAAATGAACATTTAAAAATTAAAATTTGTATATTGATAAGATTGGTTCATGCTTTAGCTAGTCAAATTTACCATATAATATTATGTTAACTAGCAACCTTAAATAAAGGTTTATGACTTTACCTTGAGTCTTGTGTTATATCTTTAACTTTATGAGAAATAGCGTTTTTTAAAATAGTTTTATTTCCTAATCTACTTAAGTAAAAAAGCATCAATTTGGTAAAATATTTCCTCATCAAATTAAACTAATATTGTTTAATAAAATGTCGATAAAACTATAAAACTATAAAATAATAAAATCTAAAAAATTTAATATCAAAATTTTTAAATGCTTCTATCAACCAAAAAAAAACTTAATAAAAAATTAATTGCTCTTGTATTGATTCTTTCAATAGTTTCTGGAATTCTAGTTTCTCTTGCTTCCTTAAGTAAGAAAGATATTGTTTCTTCTACAATGGAAATCCGGGAATATGTTATGGCAATGGATTTGGGTTTTTCAAGCATTTTAAATTTGACAGGCCTTAACACCAAAGACTCTTTCGAAGAATCTCAAAAGTTATCATATAAGATTAAATCATTCATGCAAATATTTCCAAAGTCTATAAGTTATAAGTTATCTGGAAAAAGTAAACTCAATTTTGATAGACTTGATTTAGATATTGATTTTCTTAAATATCAAAAAATTTTAGAAGATCGTCAAAGAGGTTTAGATAATTTTATTTTGACGAACCCAAGAGAAGTGAATGCTAAGGTTAGGCACAAAGGTAATACATATAAAGTTGATATTCGCCTTAAAGGCGATCTTGCGGACCACTGGAAAAGTAAAAATAGAATGAGTTTTCGATTAAGTCTAAAAGGCGAAGGTTCAGTTCTAGGGTTTAAAAAATTCTCGATCCAAAAACCCAGAGCTAGACAATTTCCTTATGATAATATTTTTCAAGATTTAAATAGAAGTCTAGGAAATCTTGCGCCTATTCATAAATATGTTCATTTGTATGTTAATGGAGATAATTGGGGAATAATGGGGATTGAAGAGCATATTTCAAAAGAATTTCTTGAAAAGCAAGAAAGAAAAGAATCTATAGTAGTGAGATTTTCAGATGAAAATATATTTGCATATAAAAAATTAATAAATCCATATCCATTGTATCGTATATCTGACCCATCATTATTTTCACATTTATATGACAAAAAAAAATACCTTAAAGATAATTATTTTAGGTCAATTTATAGTTATATTGTTAAAAATAGGATGATGAATGAGACTTTTATATTTGATGTTGATTCGCTTGCTAAATCTTATATCTTAGCAACAGCATGGGGGAGTTGGCATACTTTAGCTAATAATAATAGTCGCTATTACTTTAATCCCTACACTTTAAAGCTTGAAACGATAACAACTGATCAATTAGCATATAAAGACAATACTTCCCATGCTGACTACCATAGTGCTCTTCCAAGACTTTATTCAGATATTATTTCTACAGAAGCGTTCAGGAAAAATGCTGTAACTAATTTAAATATAGTCAAAGAGTCTATATTAGATATTCAAAATGTTATCCAAAATATAACTTCAAATTTTCCAGTTGATACAAAGAAATCAGATGCAGTCATTAAGGAAAATTTAATGAGAATTGATTTTGATAAGAATAAATATTTATATCACCAAAATGATAATTTAGAAAAAAAAGAGCAGATTAATATTATTCTTCCAACTAAGCAGCAAGCATCGGGATTTTTTGATCATCTTCACTTAAAGCATTATATAAATGGTGATTTGGCGATATATAATCTTCTCCCAGATAGTGTTGCTATTAAAGGAGTCTACTTTAATGAGAAAAGCTTATTTGATAAAGAATTTATTATTCCAAGCTATATTTCTAATCCTGAGCCCACAATCTTAAAAACACCTTATTTAGAAATTCAAGACAGCATGTTCTCTGTTAACTCTGAATATCAAGGCTTTGAAAGAACTTCTAGAAATGAAGCATCACTATTGATCGATGATTTAATCAATCCTTTATTAATTGACACGGTCAGCAAATTCAACTTTATCAGTAAATTGAATGAAAATAAATATGAAATTAAGACAGGAAGTTGGGACGTTAATGAGCCAATTGTAATTTCTGGAGATTTAAAAATTCTTCCAGGCGCAACTTTAACTTTCTCTAAAGATTCATATCTTATTATTAAAGGTTCATTAACAGCAATTGGTTCTGACTCAAAACCAATCATTTTGAAAGCAAAATCAGATTCATGGAAAGGAATTTATGTCCTAAACTCTAGAAAAAAATCTTATATAGAAAATGCAATAATTTCTAATTTAAATGCTTTGGAAGATAAAATCCTTAAGTTGTCTGGAGGTATTACTTTTTACAAGGCTGACGTAGATTTTACGAATGTTAAGGTAATTGATATAAAGGCAGAAGATGCTATTAATATTATTGAATCATCTTTTAATTTAAATTATGTTGATATTGAAAATACTTTTTCTGATGGCCTAGATTCAGATTTTTCATCAGGAATAGTTACTAATTCAAATTTTTCAAGTATTGGGGGTGATGCTTTAGATTTTTCTGGAAGCGAGATCTTAATTGAAAGAAACACGGTGATCGATGTTCGAGATAAAGCAATATCTGCAGGTGAAAAGAGTACTATAAGTATATATGATAGTACTTTTGATAATATCAATATAGGTATTGCTTCGAAAGACGCAAGTGATGTTAAAGTTTATAATACTAGCATACTGAATTATGGTCTATATGCTGCAATGACGTATCAAAAAAAAGACTTTTATAATATGCCATCACTCTACATGTTTAATTGTATTACTTCGCCTGGTGTAGCTTATTTAAGACAGGCAGGATCGATGATGACTATTGATAGTTTAAAAATTCCAGAATCAGAAATAAGTTTGCAGGATTTAAATATTTATTAAAATTAACTAATGAAAAGTAATTATAAATATGTTGTTTTTTTTGTAGTTGGTTTTTTAATTGGAGCTTTCTGGTATAGACTTCAATTATTCCCAATTCCTCAAATGAAGCACTTTAAATCTCATCGAACATCTGCATCACAATATTTCTCTGGAGATTCTATATTTTATGATAGGAGTTATTTTGATGAATCTGGTAATATAAATCTAAATAAAATGTTTCTGATTAAGTTAACTAGACATAGAAATTTTGAAGACTTAATTGTAATTAACGCAAAAGTTCCTTTAACAGTTTATAGAATTATATCTAAAATGAATGAAAATAATTTTTTGCATCAATATGAATTAACAAATATTAAAGTTAGTGTCATAGGAGATAGCTCCTCTCATGAAGAGGTTATTAAAAAGTACTTTCTTCCTGGAGTAATTAAGCTTTCACCCGGAAAAGGACTCTCATCTACTCCAATTCTAATTTCACATTCATTAGGTGAGAAAAAGCAGGATGAGGTTTTTGAGATTTTAGAGTCTTTTTATAGTTTTAAAGATTAAACTTAAACTTAAACATGGCAGATTTATTAAATAAAATTAGTATTTATGAGAATGAGTTGATATTGGAAAATTAAATGAAAAATATTGATAAACAAGTTGTTGATAATTTTCCACTTAATGACTATAAAGCTAAGGACTTCTACTTTATGAAAACAGATGCTCTAGATAGATTTGGAACTAGACTGGAAAAAAGATTCAGTAAAGATGAAATAACTAAAATGCTTGAGGATGCGGGCTTTAAAGATATTAATTTTTCTAATAAAATGCCAATGTGGGTATGTATTTCTCGTAAAGCATAGTTCAAAATTTTGGTCTGATATTTTTTGATTATTAATCAAAAATAAATTTTAAAAAATAAAAAGTTTTAATGCCACTATTACCTAAAAAAACTCTAAAAAATTATCCGAGCATTGTTCTCGATTTGAGAGCTCTATGGAACTCTTTATCTAAAAAGCTAAAAATAAAATTTTTTCAATTATTGTTCTTACTTTTACTGGGAGGTGTTACTGAAGTGATAAGTCTTGGAGCTATAATTCCATTTTTAGCTATTTTGATTAACCCTCAGGAAGCTCTTCAACTTCCAATAGTTATATGGATATTAGAGATATTAAGGATTGATATAAATAAGGATTTTTACGGACAATTATTATTAGTTTTCTCAGCAATAATGATCACAGCTTATATGTTTCGTTTTTTATTGACATACTCTACTGTTAAGTTTAATTACAAGTTAGGACATGAGCTAGGTATTGGAATTTATAAAAATGTTTTATATGATACCTATGATATTCATATAGCTCGAAATAGCAGTGAAATAATAAGTGGATTGCATAAACTTGATCGTTTTATAGGTCTAGTTTTAACCTCACTTACTGCGTTCACTTCTTTAGTGCTTATTATTTTTATTACTACTACTTTGGCATTTATTAACCCTTTAATGACTGTTTTCATGTTTTTCAGTCTTGCAATTTCATATATCATTTTTTCTTTTTTTTCAAAAAATATACTTAAGATAAATAGTAACATCATCAGTTCAAATACTACTAGAAGATTTCAAGCTGCTCAAGAAGGAATGGGGTCAATTCGGGATATTTTATTAGATAACAGCCAAAAAGTATTTTTACGAGATTTTAAGAAGCTTGACCATCAGTTACGAAATGCACAAGCCAGTAATGAAATTATTGGGCCTTCACCAAGGTATTTAATAGAAGTTGTGGGCATTCTTATCATAGTTTTTTATGCTTATTATGCATTAAATAACTTTGCAGATGCATCCATCATAATACCTTCACTAGGCATATTGATACTTGGTCTTCAAAGACTAATACCCTTGGGCCAGCAAGCTTATTATGGCTGGACCCTTTTTAATGGCCATAAAGAAATATTTCATGATGTGATAAGACTTATTAAGGGTCCAGCTTTTAAAGATAAAGCAAAGGATGAGAATTTAATATTTAATAAAAAATTAGAATTTAAGAAAATTTCATTTCGATATAGTAGCCACTTACCCTTAATTTTAAATGATTTGAATTTTAAAATTACCAAAGGCTCTAGGGTTGGAATTATTGGAGGAACAGGTTGTGGTAAGTCCACATTAGTAGATTTATTAATCGGGTTACTTGATCCTTCGACTGGAAGTATTTTGATTGACGGATTGGCGCTAGAAGGAAAATATAAAAAATCATGGCAAAAAAATATTGCACATGTCCCCCAAGATGTTTATTTACTAGATGCTTCGTTTATGGCTAATATTGCCTTTGGAAAGCTTGAGGAAGATATTGATATTGAAAGAGTCAAATGGTCTAGTAAAAAAGCACAAATCTCAGATTTTATAGAAAGCTCAGCTAATGGTTTTCATACTTTAATTGGTGAAAAAGGAGTGTCTCTCTCTGGTGGTCAAAAACAAAGAATAGCAATTGCTCGTGCATTGTATAAAAAATCATCCGTATTAGTTTTTGATGAGGCAACGAGTGCCCTTGATGTCAATACTGAAAAATTATTAGTCTCTTCCTTAGAACTTTTAGACTCTGACATTACAATAATAGTAATTGCGCATAGGCTGTCCACAGTTGCAAGCTGTGATTGGGTCTATAAATTGAATAAAGGAATTATTGAAAATCAAGGTAGCCCACAGGATATGCTTTAATATAAAATGATTCATTTAACAATATATGCTAGAAGTATGAGTGCAAATTATGAAAAATAAATTTATGAAATCATTTTTTGAAAGCTACAAGTCAAGCTTGAAAAGTCAAATTGATATTATTGATACTTTAGAATTAGAGAAAACAATTAATGAACTGATAAGATGTGAAAAAAGTGGGTCAAATGTTTATATTATTGGTAATGGTGGAAGTGCTGCAACAGCCTCTCATATGGAAAATGATTTAGGGGTGGGTCTTAAAAGAAGAGAGATATTAGATTTAAATATTCTATCATTGTCTAATAATGTATCAGTAATATCGGCACTAGCTAACGATGTTGGATATGAAAATATTTTTTATTGGCAGATTAAAGATAAAATAAAAAAAAGTGATATTTTGATTGCAATTTCTTGTAGTGGATCGTCTCCAAACATCCTTAAAGCTGTCAAATATGCGAAAGATTTTGGAACTACAGTTGTTGGTCTTACAGGATTTGATGGGGGCCAGCTTTTAAACCTATCTGACATCAATTTTCATGTTGATACAGAAAAAGGACAATACGGCATAGTAGAGAGCATGCATGTGATTCTTAATCATATGTTGTACACATATTTTATAAATAAGGAAAAATGATGCCTTTTAATTGTTTACTAAATTTAGTTTTTAAAACATTATTAATGTTAGTAGTAGTATTTTTTGAAAAGCATAACTTTCTATCTCTTAGAGTAATACTTATAAAATCTATCTAATATTTAAAATGTGCCACTTTTTTGTATTAAATGTAATTAATTTTGGAGTTTAAGTGAAGATTCTAGTAACTGGTGGTTGTGGATATAAAGGGCATGTTTTAGTGCCAAAATTATTAAAAGAGGGCCACACTGTTGTTGTATTCGATATTCAGTGGTTTGGTAACTTTTTAGAACACCATGAAAAATTAAAGGTAATTAAGGGTGATGTTAGAAATATTGATGAAGTTCCATTTGATGATATTGATTGTATTATTCATTTAGCTTCTATTGCCAATGATCCATGTGGAGACTTAAACCCTAAGCTTACTTGGGAGGTAAGTGCATTAGCCACTATGCAACTTGCCGATAAAGCCTACAGAAAGGGCATAAAAAGATTTATTTATGCTTCATCAGGAAGCGTATATGGTGTTAAAGAAGAAGAGCAAGTTACTGAGAATTTAGAGCTAGATCCTATTTCCGAATATAATAAAACAAAAATGGTTGCTGAAAGAGTGCTTTTGAGTTATCAAGATAAGATGATTGTTCAAATTATTAGACCTGCAACTGTTTGTGGTTATTCTCCTAGAATGCGTCTAGATGTATCAGTTAATCTCTTGACAATCCATGCATTGACCAAAGGCAAAATTACTGTTTTTGGAGGAACGCAAGTTCGTCCAAATATTCATATTGATGATATTACAGATCTTTATATCCATTTAATTAATAATCCAAAATATGCTGGCATTTATAATGCGGGTTTTGAAAATATATCTATCTTGAATATTGCTGAAATGGTTACAAAAATTGTACCTGTGGAAATTGAAGTTTCTGGATCTAGTGATCCAAGATCCTATAGAGTAAATTCTGATAAGATTCTGTCCACTGGCTTTAAGCCAAAGAAAAGTGTAAATGATGCAATTATTGAAATTATAGAAAAATACAGATCAGGTGAACTAAAAGATGAAGAAAAATATCATAACTTAAAATGGATGCAATCAAAGCAACTGTTTAATGAGATTTGAATAATTTTAATTTATGAATAATATTAAAATTTTTGTAATAGGTAGTAACTCATTTTCAGGGGCAAGCTTCATAGATTTTGTTCTAAATAGGGGGTTTTTAGTTTTTGGCATTAGTAGATCTCCTCTTCCTAATAATGTGTTTCTACCTTACTCAAATAATACCCAACTTAAAAATTACAAATTTTATCAGTTTGATTTAAATAAAGATCTTGATGAAATCATTAATGTTATAGAGCACGAGCAGCCTCAATTTATTATAAATTTTGCAGCCCAAAGTATGGTTGCAGAAAGTTGGAATTATCCAGAACAATGGTTTGAAACAAATGCAGTTGCTATGACTATGTTTTTTAATAAGTTAAAAGATTTTAAATTTTTAAAAAAATATGTTCATGTGACAACTCCGGAAGTCTATGGTTCTTGCACAGGCTTTATAGGTGAAGATACAGCTTATAATCCTAGTACACCTTATGCAGCCTCAAGAGCTGCGGGCGATATGAGTTTAAAAACATTTGTTGACAATTATCATTTCCCAGCAGTTTCAACAAGAGCAGCAAACGTTTATGGTCCTGGACAACAACTTTATAGGATTATTCCCAGGACAATTCTTTTCATTAAAATGGGTAAAAAATTACAACTTCATGGTGGAGGTCATTCTGAGCGTTCATTTATCCATATTAATGATGTTTCTGATGCAACCCTGAGGATTGCGCTCAATGGAGTGTATGGTGAAACTTATCACATTTCAACTAAATCAAGCATTACAATTCGAAATCTAGTTAATCTTATTTGTTCTAAGATGAACGTTGATTTTGATAATTGTGTAAATATTGTAGATGATAGGCCCGGTAAAGATGCTGCATATCTTTTGAATAGTGAAAAGCTTAGAAAATCACTAGATTGGGCGGACTCCATAAGTTTAAATTCAGGGATAGATGAAGTTATAAATTGGATTGATTCTAATATGGATTTGCTTGAAAAAGAAGTTGATTATTATGAACACAAACCATAAATAGAGGATATGTATGGGAAAAGAAATAGACTTATTGGCTAATTATCCAAAAGCAAAACGAAATGTTGAGGCTCGTGGGCTAGAAAAAACTGAAAAAGATAGAGAGATTGCAAGAAAGTTTGGTAAAGAGTTTTTTGATGGAGATAGGAGTCATGGTTATGGTGGCTTTCACTATAATCCAAGGTTTTGGTCGCCAGTTGTTCCCACCCTTAGAGATTATTTTGCATTATCTTCGGAAAGTAGTTTGCTTGATATCGGATGTGGAAAGGGATTTATGTTGTATGATATTTCTAAAGAAATCCCTGGAATTTCTATAAAGGGGATAGATGTTTCTGAGTATGCAATAACTAATTCAATCAAAGATATTCAAAGCGACCTTCAGGTTGCTGATGCTAGAATACTTCCATTTGAAGACAATTCTTTTGATGTGGTAATTTCAATTAATACTATACATAACTTGGAAATAGAGGATCTAGCTCTAGCTTTGGATGAGATAGAAAGGGTAAGTAAGGGGAAATCATTTATTACTGTTGATGCATATAACTCAGTTGAAGAAAAAGAGAGAATGTACGCATGGAATTTAACAGCAAAAACCATAATGTCTGTTGATGAATGGGTAGCTTTCTTTAATGATGTTGGCTATACCGGAGATTATTACTGGTTTATTCCATAAAGATTATGAATATAGCTAAAAATGAAGCTCTAAAACTCCTTTATGGAATGAAAAGGATTAGAGCTGTAGAAGAAGAAATTGCAAATAGGTATACTGAATCGGAAATGAGATGTCCAACTCATCTATCTATTGGTCAAGAGGCTGTTGCTACTGTATTAGGCCATCTTTTAAATAAAGATGATCTTGCAGTTAGTACACATAGAGCGCATGCTCATTATCTTGGAAAAGGTGGTGATTTAAATGCGATGATTTCTGAAATTTATGGTAAGGAGACTGGCTGTAGCAAGGGGAGAGGGGGCTCTATGCATTTGATTGATACTTCAGTAGGTTTTATGGGAAGCACTGCAATTGTTGGAGGAACTATACCAATTGGGACAGGGCTAGCTTTAGGCATAAAGTATCGAAAGAAAAAACAAATTAGCTGTATATTTCTTGGTGATGGAGCCATTGAAGAAGGAGCCTTTTATGAATCCGCAAATTTTGCAGCTCTTCATAAATTGCCTGTTCTATTTATTTGTGAGAATAATTTGTATTCTGTTTATTCACCACTATCAAAAAGACAACCCATAGGTCGTAAAATTTACGAGCTTTCAAATGCTATAGGAATAAAGAGTGATCATGGTGATGGTAATGATGTAATTCAAATAAATAATATTTTAAAAAATGCAATAGGTGAAATAAGAAGTGGAAATGGCCCAAGATTTATTGAATTTTCGACATATAGATGGAGGGAGCATTGTGGGCCAAATTATGATAATGAAATTGGTTATAGAACTCAAAAGGAATTCCTTGAATGGCAAATGAAAGATCCCATTAATATCTTTCAAGATTTACTAGAAGAAAAAAAGTATTTAAATAGTAAAGACCTTATTAATATGAATCAAAATATAGAGAGCGAAATTTTATTAGCATTTAATTTTGCAAAAAATTCAAATTTCCCTGATAAACATTCATTTGGGGACTTTACTTATTGTGACTAAAAAGAGCGCTAAAGTTAACAAAATTACCTATAGTGAAGCAATTAGAGAGGCTTTACAAATTGCAATGTCAGTAGATGATTCAGTAATATGTTACGGTCTAGGGGCTGACGATCCAAAAGGAATATTTGGAACTACATTGGGGCTTCAAAAGAAATATGGAGAGGAGCGAGTTTTTGATATTCCGGCTTCTGAAAATGCTATGACTGGAATTGGCATTGGAGCTGCAATATATGGGCTAAGGCCAGTTATGATTCATCAGAGGCTTGATTTTTTTATTTTAGCAATGGATCAACTGGTAAATAATGCTGCAAAATGGCATTTTATGTTTGGTGGACAAAATTATGTTCCATTTACTGTCAGACTTATTATAGGACGTGGGTGGGGTCAAGGACCAACGCACTCTCAGAATTTACAGGCATGGTTTGCCCATATTCCAGGGCTAAAAGTTGTTATGCCAGCAACTGCAAGTGACGCAAAAGGTTTATTACTATCTAGTATTTTTGATAACAATCCCGTTGTTTTTCTTGAACATCGCTGGCTTCATAATCTTCAAGGCGAGGTTCCAAGTGGTAACTATAGAGTTGAAATTGGTAAAGCAGCTATTTTAAGGAGTGGATCAGATATTACAATTGTCTCCATGTCTTATATGACAGTTGAAGCTCTCCATGCATGTGACGAACTAGAAGTATTAGGGATATCATGTGAATTAATTGATTTAAGAACTATAAGACCAATAGATTGGGACACAATTACTAACTCAGTTAAGAAAACTGGAAATCTTTTAGTATTAGATACGGGTTCAAAAACCTTGTCAGTTGCAGGAGAGATTGTTGCGACTATTGTTGAAAAATGCTGGAGTGAATTAAAACATTCACCTCAACGAATTGCTCTGCCTGATAGTCCAGAGCCAACAAGTTTTGAATTATCAAAAGAGTTTTATGTTGATGTTGAAATGATTTTAAAAGGTGTGATTAATTTGTTGCAAAAATATGAATTGTTAAAATCAATAGATGTAATAAAACGAGAGCCACATGATGTTCCAGGTGATTGGTTTAAGGGCCCTTTCTAGATAATAGAAAGTTAATTAAATTAGTTATAGAAACTCAATTAACTAATATATGTAAAATAATCTTATGAGAACTTTATCACAAATTTCAGGAAATTTGACAGGGCAAAAAATGTTTCAAATTCTTGCTCAAGCAAAGAAAATTGAACAGAGTGGCCATGATGTAATTCACTTGGAGATTGGCGATCCAATTTTTGATAGTCCACCAAATGTTATTGATGCAGCGTGCTCAGCCTTAAAAGATGGGCACACACATTATTCGATCTCTGCTGGAATGGAAGAGTTTCGTGAGTTTGCTGCAAAAGTAACACAAAAATCAAGAGGTTTTTTACCAACTATTGATCAAATCCTTGTTACTCCAGGCGCCAATATTCAAATTTATTTAGCTATTGCATGTCTTGTTAATCCAGGAGAAGAGGTTATTATTAGTGATCCATGCTTTGTCAGTTATACTTCAATAATAGAGTTATGTGGTGCAAGAGCAATTAAAATTCCCCTTCATGAAAAAAATGAATTTAAAATTGATCCAGATGATTTACGTAAAGCGGTGACACCAAAAACGAAATTAATAATTATTAATTCACCTCATAATCCTACGGGGGCTGTGATGAATAAAGAAGAAATTAAAGAGATTTATGATATTGCTGAATTATGTGATGTTTATTTATTGAGTGATGAAGTCTATGGCCGAATGGTTTATAAAGATGAGCATACAAATTTTTGTTCTCCAAGTGTATATGATAAGTGCCTTGAAAGAACTATCTTAGTTCATTCGTTTAGCAAATCTTATGCAATGACAGGCTGGAGGATAGGTGCAGTCACGGGTCCAGAAAAGGTAATACAACGAATGGCTTTATTGCTAGAAACAATTGTATCTTGTGTTCCACCTTTTATTCAAATGGCAGCAATAGAAGCAATGTCAGACGATAGTAAGAGCTATGTTGATTGGATGATTAACGAATATCGTAAAAGAAGGGACTTAATTGTTTCTGGGCTAAATGATATTAACGGCATAGAGTGTCTTAATCCGGGAGGGGCATTTTATGTATTCCCAAATATAACAGGAACTGGATTAACTAGTGAAGAGTTTAGCAGAGTTATGCTTGAAAAGGGTAATGTAGCATCCTGTCCAGGAAATTACTTTGGTGAGGCAGGGGAGGGGTATGCAAGATTTTGTTTTGCAAATTCAGAAAGTAATATCCTAAAGGCTCTTGATAGGATGCATAAGACTTTGTCTTAATTTTTTTTAACTTCTACTTAATAGGCAGTAACAAATGAAGTATATTGATTTTGAAAAACTAATTAAAACTAAGCAAACTAATTGTCCTTGCTGTTCTTCAGATTCAAGTTACGTGATCGATCTTCCAAAATATCCAGTGACTGAGTTCTATAAAAAATCTGATGATCTCCGAGATGCTTTTGGTTTTATTGATCAGAGTGTATTATTTTGCGAAGCTTGTAACCATCTTTTTCTCAGTAAAATTTTGGATGCAAGTAAGATATATGATTCAACTAATTACATAACATCTTCAATATCAAGCCAAGGCGCTGTTGAATGTATTGATGCATTTGTTAGCTTTATTAGAAGAACGTCAGATAAGTCTGACATGTATGGAAGCAGTTTGATAGACATTGGTGGAAATGATTCAACTTTACTTAATAACTTTATTGATTCTGTTGATCATCTTATCAATATTGATCCAAATGCATCAAAAGATAATGAAAATATAGAATTAAGAAGAGAATTTTTAGAAGAAGTGGATTTCTCTGATTTTCATAAAAAAACAAAACAAATATTTGTTTCGAGTCATACAATTGAGCATTTAGAAGATCCAGCAAGCCTTTTGAGAAAGTTGTCAAAAGTGATAAAAAATAATGATATCTTGTATCTTCAATTTCCTTCAATGGAAAAGTTAATTGAACAAGAACGTTATGATCAGATATGCCACCAACATATAAACCTCTTTTCATTAAATTCAATATCAAACTTAATGGAAAAAGAAGGTCTTTATGTGCAAGATTATGAGTTTGATACATCACATTTTGGAACGCTAAGAATAAAACTAACTAGGAGTAAATCTACTAGAAAAAAGTATAAGACTTTTACTGAGTCAGAAGTTGTTAACTCTTATGTTAGATTTAAGAGTTATTATCACGCTCTGAATAATTCATTGTTAAACGTATTTAATAATGGACAAGGCTTTGGAGCTGGTTTGATGGTACCTACTCTTGCATACAACCTTCCCCTAATAAATCAATTATCAGTTATTATTGATGAAAGCCCCTCAAGAACTGGAAAAAAATTTATTAATTTAAATCCACCTATTCTTGGTATTAAAAAACTAGACATTAATTCTCCAGTATTGATAACTTCAATTAGTACTAAAGCTGCTGCAAGAAAAATTTTTTCAAAACTAGTGTCACTAGGAATTAAAGATATATCTTTACCATCAAATATATTATGAGGAAATATTAATGGATTTAAATATTAAAGGAAAATGGGCTTTGGTCACTGGAGGAGCTAATGGCATTGGTGAAGATATTTCTCTTCAATTTGCTAAGGAAGGGGTCAATCTTGTTATTACCTCGAGAACAGATGCGCCAATTCAGCGATTAAAAGATAAACTATCTGATTATCCAGTAACAATTATTGGTCTCAAAGTAGATTTTTTGACACCTAATTGGTTTAATGCTTTTGAAGAGGCTATTCAAGATATACCAGTG
>Ga0075444_10000768_pt1 | contig 19357 bp, 13 predicted proteins | sample CoawatmetaG01DNA_FD_76836 | JGI IMG/M metagenome (GOLD analysis project Ga0075444, IMG submission 76836) | Marine microbial communities from the West Antarctic Peninsula - Coastal water metaG017-DNA | ecosystem: Environmental > Aquatic > Marine > Coastal | place: Atlantic Ocean: West Antarctic... | reverse complement strand
TGCTAGTTGGCGAGCCCTGTCGACTATCTGGTGACAATAAAAAAATAAGCGATCTTGTTACTCATTTGTCTTCGATATTCCGCAAATATCCGCAAGTGCAAAAGTCATTTATCAAACTCGACGAAGACGCTGTTACCCGCTGGTTCGTCAATAGCGAAGGCTTTTATCATCGACTGCCCCATACCGAGTGTCGTCTGGTAATTGCTGCCAGCGGCCAATGCGCCGACGGTTCGATCATAGCTGATGCTCAGTCAGTCACTGCTTTGAACAGCAACGAATTGCCTCCAGCTGCTGAGCTAGAAGCGCAAGTAATTAAGTTGGCCGAGCGGGTGACTAAGTTGGTTAGTGCTTCAGAGATTGATGAGTACCATGGCCCGATTTTGTTTGAAGGTGAAGCGGCCGCATCATTCTTTGCCGATGTTTTGCAGCCTAATCTGGGCTACAAGCCAGCACCATTGAGCAAGTTTGGTGGTATGGACGGGCAGAGCGCTAATCCTTTCGCTGAGAAAATTGGCACTAGGGTACTGCCTGCCTTTATATCGGTGGTAGATGATCCGCTAAGCAAGAAGTTTGGTAATACCAACATTCTCACCAGCTATTTGGTAGATGATGATGGTGTCAAAGCTGAGCGAATCACTCTAGTTGATAAAGGCATTCTGAAAACTTTCGCCATGAGTCGGGTGCCATCTAAGACCATAAAACATAGCAATGGCCATGGAAATGCTGGCAGTGGCGCCGCTCAAAACCTCTATATAAAATCTGATGTGAAGTTGACAGCAGCGCAGTTGAAAGAGCGTTTGATTGTGCTGGGCAAAGAAGAAGGGTTGAAAGAAGTTCTTATTGTTCGTCGTTTGGCCAACTCGATAAGTGGTGCCCTTTCGCCGCAGTCACTTTTGTCGAGCATGCTTGGTCTTTTTGGCAAGTCAACTGAGGTGAAACTATCTGGCCCGGTCGAGATAGTGCGTGTTTCTGTTGCTGATGGCCATGAAGAACTGGTACGGGGTGGGCAATTTGCTAACTTAAATATGCGTGTTCTGCGTGACATTGAAGCCACTGCTGATGATGCTCAGGCCTATGCGGCCAGTACTGCGGCTTCTGGGGCTATGGGCTCGCTCTCAGGCGGCTCTTCTTGCACTATTGTCACACCATCGATATTAGTGAAAGAGGTAGAATTGCAGAAGCCATCGAAGCAAACTGATTTGCTGCCGATTTTGAAAAATCCATATTTTGAGCAGAAGTAGTGCTGGGCTATTCAGCCGCAGCAGCAGTCATGGCGCCACCGAGAAGCTTGAGATTGAGGCTGCCGCCGCTGAAGAGCATGTCTTCTAGAGCCAGGGTAACGTGCTCTTCTTGTAATACGTCCTTGCCCCCAGCTTGAAGAACATGTTGCGCCGAGCGCCTCATCAGTTCTTTTATAAATGCCGGACTGGCATGCTCAGTTTTCTTTACGATTAAGTCGGAGAGCTTCTCTTTAATACTCAATCCGCGACCATAGAGTTTTACTAGTTTGCGTCTACCTTCTTCGTCAGGCAGCGGGAACTCAATAGATTGATCTATTCGACCTGGCCGCGACGATAGCGCTGTTTCAAGTTGTTCTGGCCTGTTGGTTGTGAGAACGAACAAAATCTCGGCATCTTCTCTAAGCCCGTCCATTTCATTTAAAAGCTGATTGAGCAAGCTTTCTTCGCAGGGGCTATTCATGTCATCACGATTTCGGGCAATGAGATCGGCATCTTCGATCACGAGCATTGCCGGCTGTAAAAATCTAGCTAGAGCGCAATATTCTTCGAGAAGTCCAACCTGATTGGCTGTTATCAGCAAAGTAGTGTGGTCTGGCAGTTGACTGGCTAAGTAGTGGATGGTATGAGTCTTTCCTGTTCCTGGTGGCCCGTAGAAGAGTAGACCTTTTTTCACTGGCATTCCTAGCTCACGAAGTTTGGTGCGAAACTTGATGAACTCGGTGACGTTGCGCTCAAGAAGTTGCAGCGTCTTGGCCGGTAAGATCACGTCTTCACGTACGACTTGTCTAAGTTTGTGCACTCGGACAGAGCCGGATTTGCCGGAATAGCGTGAAGCTTGTTCTAGCGATATCACCTTCCCTCGGAATGAACTATTGCGATTAACCAACTGCTCTAGCTCATGAAGGAACTTTCTCGACAGCGCTAGGCCTGCTTCACCTGGCGGTACTGCAATAGTGAGCGATATGCCGTCTTCGGAGTGTCGTTCAGGCATTGCTAGAATTACAGAGAAGAGTGTTTTGCCGTCTCGACACGTCCAGACTACCTGCTTCATGCAGCGCGCCGGGTGTTCATCACCAATGTCGACTTCGTCGTATTGCAATGGTCCAATGAGCACAGGATCGCTGCCGTCAGTCATGCAGTCTGAAAAACTAAGAGCTGAGAAGCCGTAACTACGATGCGCTCCAAAGGCCTTTGCCTCGAATTTTTCAGCAAAAATGTGGTCTACTGCGCGTTGCAAGTCTACTCTAGCTGTTATTGGAAACTGACGGGTTGCCGTAATCAGCTCTGACGGGGAGATCTTGCCAAAGTGATTGGCGAGAGCAGTCATCATCAAGGTTTTGGGATCTCGTTTTTGCTTCTTGCTCATTTTGCCCTTCGTATATTGCTGCGTTACAAAACTCAGTTTAGGGGTTATACCCGTTTTAGTACGCGCGGGCTCACCGCTATATTGGTGCATCACAAAACGCAGTAATTTAATACTTAGATCGGTTAGATCTAGGTAATTCCCTGAGGTACTGTGTTCCTCGTGATGTCAGAATGTTTGGTGTGATGTTAACTGGGGTCAAGGTGGATTGTGATACTTCAACTAGCGAGCAATTCCGTTATTTTAGTGGGGGTACTAATGGCTCTTTGCTGTATCAATATCTGCCAACTTCCGTGCTGTGGCGCTGAAGATGACAAGGCGAATGTGGGTTGTGAGTCTGAGGATCGTTCAACCGATTCCCGACCAGTGCAAAGTGCCGGAGATAGTGAAGTTCTTCGCGGCTACAAACGAGGCATCAGTCACCGGATTATGCGATGCCGGTATCCGCCTAAAGACGGTAGGCACCCGGTGGTGCGATTTTCTTTGAATCGCAATGGTGAAGTATCCAATCTTGGGCTCTCCGTGAGTTCGGGGGACAAAGCTTCTGATGAAGCTGCTCTAAACGCTGTAAGGCACGCTCAGCCCTTTAGAGCCATTCCCAAAGTGGTGCCTGCACCCTTAGAGGCTGAGTTTAATTGTCAAATTTACGGCAATCGGAATTCGCGGCAAAAGCTTCCTGGACTGACTCTGCGTGTGCGCGAAGTCAAATATTGAATCTTGGAATTTTTCCTCTCAAACAGGAGCATAGTTTTGAGTGGTCAGCGCCAACACGATTTTACTTCGATTATAGCTGGGATGAATTCGTATATTTCTAGAGCAAGCACCGATAGCAGAGCACTCGGCAGTAGCAATAGATAGTCCGGGTGAGCATGGAGGAAGTCACAAATACCACCAGCCAAATTACCCATTTTAAACTCGATCGTTGCTCGTCTCTCGTAACCTGCTAGACAAGTCGGGTGAAGTTCAATGGCTTTGCTGTAGTCTCGGCTCGCTTCTTTTAGTTTGCCGAGCGCGTCGTATGCTTTTCCTCTACACCAATAAAGATCTGATGCTATCGGGCACTTTTGAAGGGCTTTGTTGCAGTCTTCAACTGCGCCAGCATAGTCTTTATTTTCAAGTCTCAGCTTAGCTCTGCCTGAATGTAGGAAGAAATACGTTGGACCCATATTAATGGCCGCGTCGAAGTCAGCTAGAGCCCCTTGCTTGTCATGTAAGTCGAGCTTTTCTTCAGCTCGGCCGCCCAGCACAAAAGAATCATGAGGTTCTAGCTCTAAAGCTTTGTTGTAGTCCGCGAGAGCTCTGGTGCAGTCTCCCAGATGGTGGTAACAATCCGAACGAATAGCATACGCCAGAGTTAGTCTCGGGTTCAATTCAATTGCTTTAGAGTAATAGGTAGCTGCGCCGATGAAGTTCCGGCGGTCGTATTCACGATGCCCTAGTTTGTTTAGCTTGCATGAAGCGGCAATATTGGTCTGACCAGCGCATGGCCCAATGCTTTCAGCGCAGGCCGTCTGACATGCCGCAAACGAAGCAATAATCGCTGCGAAACTGATAATCTGGGCTAAGATACGGCTGGTATTCATAGTGCCAATCTATACCCTGTAGCGAGCCTTGCAAATGGGGATTTCATCCCCCTTCACCGCATACGAATTGGATATAATATGCTTAGCTAACTTAAGATACTAGAGTGTTTCGGTGCGGATTGCTGCAGGGTTTAGATAAAGTCGATGAATACCTTCTATAGTCTGCATAATTTCTGTTTTTTTGATGCTACGACGATTGCTCTGATGATTCCGTCTGTGATTCTGGTAGTTCTGCTTTCTTGTGTCGCAATTAAGAAGCGTTATTGGGCGCTAAATCCTGCCTATCAGTCGATTAGTGCAGCGGGGCCGGAGCAGTTGACCGTTGATGACGGCCGCATTGCTTTTGCTTCTAAACGACTGAGTATCTATCTCTGTTGCCTCGTTGTTGCGAATGCTTCAGCAGCTTTTTTTCTTTCGACTATTAATTATGGGATTTTGTCAGGGGAAACTTTTCGTCCGTATTTCATGCGGGAGCTATTGGCAATGGCTTCTGGCTTATTCACTTCGATACTTGGTAGCTTTTCGCTATTTGCTCTAGTCCAAGCCGTGCAATTGCGACAAGCGCCATTCATTCCAGCTTTTAGCCCAAGGAACCCAACAAGATTTTTATTCAGTTGTATGGCTTTCCTTTTTATCGCTCTTTGGAATGTGCCCGCTACCCAAGCCATATTAGTAGCAACTTCGTGTCTGCCAGGTGATCTCTATATCCTAAAAGATCTTGCAAAAGTATGTATAGCCCTGTCAGCTATGCCTCTTTCTCTGATGGTGATTTTGATCGCTCTTACCTGCACGTCCATCTCCAGCCAACGCGCAAAACAACGCATCCACCTGCAGTCGCTCTCGCCAGAGTCTCTTGCAGCCCTTCCTGAAGATCGCCTGCATCAAATTGTCGATGACGCTAGGCTGGCGCAAAATGTTGAAGCGGCTGAAATTGTTTCATTGCATTTGCTTGAACGAGCAGAAGCATCTATGAAATCGTCATAGCATCAAGCAAAGCTAGGGCTGGCCTGCGACTACTCAATATACACTCTACGCCGATTTGTTCTCACTATTCAAATCAACAGTCATGCTAATCACCGAGGCTGAGCGCTTTAGCCGATTGGTTGGGTATTTTGAGTGGCGGAGGAAGCTGAGCATCTTGCTATTTTCGGGCATGATGTAACAAACAAACTCTGAAACGCCTTTGGTAATGGCGATTTGCGCTAAGTGGTCGAGCAGAATATTGCCTATGCCTTGGCGTTGATAGTCTTCTCCGACCAGCAGAGCTAGCTCTGCTCCAGCTTTGCCTTCTCCGCTCACTTCGTCTTCTGTCTGAGTGATGTAGCGGCCCACAGCGATTGGAGTTTCTTTCTTGTCGCAGAGGCTAACGATTAGCCCAATGTGGCTATCAAAGTCAAGTTCGGTGAAGTATTTCAGTTCTTGGCTGGTAAGTACTTTCTTGGCACAGAAGAAGCGGAAGTAACGCGACTCGGCGCTAACGTCTTTCATTAGTTGCTGCAGCAGGTCTTTATCGCTGGCTTTGATCGCTCGTACGATTACTGCTGTGCCGTCTTTCAAGCGGTCTTTGGCGGCATACTCATGGTTGCCATTAAACATTGGGATTCCTTGAACAAAACATTTGAACTGCACTAGAACAAAAGACTTTGTAGCAGCTTTGAGGTTAAGGTGACACTAAATTGAGAAATATGTATTGCAGCTCCTACATTTCCCGCAATATATACCGCTACATTCTTCACAGTACCTAGTTTCTCACTAGATCCCACTAGTGAATTAAATCCACATATTGGTCTAATGGCGATTGTGCGTAGATCACTTGTTCAAGTTTCTGCGCTTTCTTGTATTTGTTTATTGCTGCGAAATCGGGCTTCTTAAACCGGCCAGTACTAGCTTTTTCGGTGACGAGGGAGGCATTGTATTTGTTGTCTGCGCGCAGTCCTATCAGGCTGTAAGGGATGCCAGGAGTGGTTGGTAGGCTGAACATGCGGCAGACAATGAGCGTCCCTTGTTTGGGCAGTTTCGTTTGTATAGTTGAGAGTGTGTACTGCTTAACCAGTATTTCTTCGCGCTTTAATTTCTCGTTGAGAAAGATTGGTTCGTTTTGCCTGCCAGGTAGCTTGTATTGATAGAAGACAAAACCGTTGCGATGTACTTCTTGATGGTGGGGCGGTATTTTAAGTTCGGCGGTGTACGACATGGCACCTATAGAGCCTGCCAGTGAGGCCTTCTTCGATACTTCGGAGAACGGCACAACTATGGAGAGTTTCGAATCTGGTCGATAGAACACCACATTCCAGTCGGGTGCTTTGCTGGTGACACAATAGCCTTGAGTTGGTATTTCTATTTGAAACCAGTCCGCTCCAATTTTTACAGTAATTTGCTTGCCCAGGCTGACTGAACTTTGTTGAAGAAGGAGGCCAATTTCTTCTTGCGGGGCTGCGAGGGCCGGGCTGCAACTAATAGCAAGAATAGTAGCAACGAGAATCTTCTTCATCATTTTATCCAGACAGCTGGTGACTCATTGTCAAAAGCGTTTTTGTCTTCAATATAACTTTTTGTCGGGATGCGAATCTTCTTGCCCTTGCGTGAGGCTTTGACTTTGTTCACCGCTTCATCGGTTACCTGGCAGTCTGTGGCATCGATGAAGTTAATATTCGGCAGCGTGGCCAGTATGTATAAGCCTTCATCGTTGAGTTTACTGGCTTGTAGGTCTAGATGTCGAAGTTTTGGGCAATCGGCTAAAATTTTTGCATACTGCGGTGTGAACGGCATATCTGGTGACTCTAAGTAGAGGTTCTGAAGCTCTTTTGAGCCACGGAGGGCCTGGAGTAAGTCGGGCACTCCGTGGTTGTAGCTGAAGAACAGCATCTTCAATTTTTTTAGACCCTTGAATTTCGCCAGACCTGCACCTGTGACATGGGTCATATCTAAATTGAGCGATTCAAGATTAGTTAGTTGATCTAAGTATGGAACAATTGCGTCCGTAGCTCTGTTGGTTTTTAGGTTTAGTCTTTTAAGGCCTGTTAGCTTTGCTATGTGAGCCATGGGCCCATCAATCTTGATGGCATTTTCTTGTTCTGGAGCATTGAACATATAGAGATCGTCTGGTCTGAATGAGTCTATTAATTTGGGGTGAGTAAGAATATATTCGTTGGCGGAGAAATGAATTTCTTTTTTTGGCTCTAGTACTACTGTGCCTTTAGCCTCTTGCTGCGACTTTCTGCTTGAGTAGCCAATAGTACCTAACGATTGCTCTTTGGGAAATTCAAATCGAATTGTTCTGCCGCCATCAAATGAACTAGAGAAATAGCGCGGTGTTTCGTCTGTCACAATTGGTACTGCTACTGGTGCCTTGGCAGCCGTTTGGCTTTTGGCTGAAGTCTTAAAGTAAACGCTATAGGCAGCAATTAGAAGTGCTCCTATCACCAGCAGCGAACCAGCAATTGCAATAGCTTTAAGCTTTACTCGTTTTGATTTGACCAGAACAATTTCTTCTTCTTCTTCTCCTTCATCAATAGCATTGTCTTCAAATTGATCAGAAAAACGATTGAGATTGATACTGGTATTAAATGGTGACATGCTGATTGAGTTGCCAGCCAGAATGTTTTGCAAATCATCACCAACCCGCTCTAGGTTGGGATAACGATTCATTGGTGCCTTTGCCAGCATAGTTGCGACCAAGTGTTCCATTGATTCTGGAAAATCTAGGCCGCTGGCTTCGTACAGTGAGGGTGGTTCCGCTTGGCTATGCATAAGCATTGTTGCCACTGGGTTTTCACCATGAAAGGGCACGTCACCGGTCAGTATTTCAAAGAATGTGCAACCGAGCGAATATATATCGGAGCGGGCGTCAATGCGTTTGCCTTCGCATTGCTCTGGGCTCATGTACAGGGGGCTGCCAAAGACTTCACCAATGGTTGTTAGCTTTTGATTGTCGGGGTCGATGGTCCCAGCTAGTTTGGCTATGCCGAAATCTACAATTTTTACTCTGCCGCCGGTGAAGTCAGGTTCATCCAGAATGACAATGTTGCCTGGTTTTACATCGCGGTGTACTATGCCTTTCTTGTGAGCAAAGCCAAGACCATTGCATATTTCAATAAATAAAGGCAAGCTCTGCTCTAGGCTGAGGTATCTCTTCTGCTTCAAAATTTGGGCTAGATTCTTACCCTTGAGATAGTCCATCACATAGTATGGAATTTTGCCCTGGTGTATACCCAGATTATGGATGCCGACAATATTCGGATGATTAATGCGAGCAATGGCTTGGGCTTCGACTTGCAGCCTGCGCCAGGCTATTTCTGAGATTTGCTCGCCACTGATAGTTTTCATGGCGTAGATTTTCTCAAGAATGAGATGGCGTACTTTATAGACGTAGCCCATGCCGCCCACGCCGAGCAGCTCGATGATTACATAGTTGTCGCCAATGATGTCGCCAGGTTTGAGTTTGTCGTCTGATATGTAAGGCTTAGCGACAGAATCGGTTTGGCCCTGGCCAGTGGTTAAGCGCGTGCTATTTTGACCGTCTGGGTTGAAAGGTTCGAAAGTGCGCTGAGTTTCGTCTTGTGGCATTTGTGGTAACCGCTGCTTAGCCTAATCATTATTCCCAGTATTGAGTTGAAACGGCCCTAGCTGCTCAAAAGCCGTTTAATTCTTTAATAGGCCGAGGGGCCACAGTCTAGCTACTTCGGCAATATCCAATCGGTTGGGTCTTCACCACCGAAGGCCTCGTTCAAGTTGGTTCTCACAGTTTTTGAGCTTGCGACCTTCAAGTTGCTGCCTGAGTGAGCTTTTCGTATTTTAACAATGCCAGCTAGCGTGACTGGACAGGCTGTCACACCTACATACTCAAGCTTTGGCAGAGTTGCAATAACTTCAAGAATTTTGTTTGTGGTGGTCGAGCCTTCCAGATCTAGATGCTTTAGATTTGGGCACTTGGTGAGCAAATGCGCGCATTCCTCGTCGATTGTCTGCCCCTCGAGATAGAGGCTATCGATTTTGGTTGAGCCGGCTAGGGCCCTGAGCAAGTCCTTACAGCCATTGTTGTGACTAAATGATAGATAGGTGAGATTCTTCAGCTGTTTCAGCTTGCTCAATTCGGTGTGACTGATACGGGTGTCACAGAGCTTGAGGGTTTTCAAATTTGGCAGTCGGCTGAGATATTCTACGGCAGAGTCGGAGGTGTTACTCATGTCTAAATTGAGAACCTCTAATCCCGTGAGTTTGGCAATATGCGGTATCGCCGAATTGACGTCGCACTCTTTGCTCGTTTTTTCAATGTCTGTAATTATTGAAGATTGTGGCGCAGAGAAGGAATACAGGTCGTTTTCTTTGAATAAGTCGAAACACTCAGGGTGTGTTATGGCATCTTCATTGGCTATGAAATAAAGTTTTTCATTCTTCTTGAATGTGAGTGTAGATTGAGCTTGCTTGGCCTGCGGATCGTTGTAGACGGTCGAAATTGTTCCAATTGAATGGTCTTCAGGAAAATTGAATTGAATTTGGCCGTTGCTGAGCACATGTGAGTACTTCTCGCTGGTTGCGGGCGTGGTTTTTGCCACAAGGGCTTTTGTCGCTACGGCAGTGGTTTTGTCTATTGCTCTTTGATTAATGAAGTAGAAAATAATCACCATCAGCGATACTATTAGAGTGCTGGCAAGGATAGCTATTTTTCTTGGTGTAATGCTCTCAATAGCTTTGAGTGCGGTTGCTTCTTCTGTGACTGGCAATTGCTTACGGTCATCATCATTAAGCAGTCGTTTTGGCATTCCGTGGGCAGTAAAAGGAGAGGCACTAATTTCTCTTCCTTCAAGAATATTCTGAAGGTCCTCCGCCACTGACTCTAAATTGGGATAGCGATCCATGGGAGCTTTCGCCAACATGGTTGCCACCAAGTTTTCCATTGATTCGGGGAAATCTAAGCCACTGGCTTCATAGAGTGTTGGCGGCTTAGCCTGGCTATGCATTAGCATAGTGGCTACTGGGTTTTCGCCATAAAATGGCACCTCACCGCAAAGCACTTCAAAGAAAGTACAGCCAAGCGAATAGATGTCTGATCGGGCGTCGATTCTTTTGCCGTCGCACTGCTCTGGGCTCATGTACAGCGGGCTGCCAAAGACTTCGCCAATGGTTGTGAGCTTTTGATTGTCTGGGTCGATGGTGCCAGCTAATTTGGCAATGCCGAAGTCTACAATTTTTACTCGGGCGCCATTGAAATCGGGTTCGTCCAGAATGACTATGTTGCCTGGTTTGATGTCGCGGTGAACGATGCCTTTTTTATGGGCATAGCCAAGACCTTTGCAGATCTCGATAAATAGAGGCAGGCTCTGCTCTAGGCTCAGGTGTCTCTTCTTTTTGAGAATCTGAGCTAGATTATTGCCCTTAAGGTAGTCCATCACGTAGTACGGAATTTTACCCTGGTGAATACCGAGGTTGTGAATGCCAACTATATTGGGATGATTGATGCGCGCGATAGCCTGGGCTTCAACCTGAAGTCTGCGCCAGGCTATTTCAGAGATTTGCTCGCCACTAATAGTTTTCATGGCGTAGGTCTTCTCAAGAATGAGATGACGCACCTTGTAGACATAGCCCATGCCGCCAATACCGAGAAGCTCGATGATGACATAGTTATCACCAATGATATCGCCAGGCTTTAATTTGTCATCTGAAATATAGGGCTTAGCACCAGTGCTTGGCTGGTTTTGGCCAGAGGTCAGTCGCGTTTCGTTTTGACCATTTGGCTCAAAATCTCCAAAAGTTCCAAAATTTTGCTGAGGTTCTTTGGGTTCCATTTGTCTACTAACCGCTGGTTCGCCTAGGCATTATTCCCATTATTGGAGAACTGAGGCTTTATCTAGAACTAGGCTTTTGCTGGTCTTTTTCGTATCGGCCCAGCCATAGGGGGTTCTTTAGATCAGCGGATTCTAGGGTTTTCATCGTTTTCAGGGTCTTGAAGGCACGTCTATCTGCCGTGCCCATACGGGCAGACAATTCTCTCAGCTTTGGCAGTCGTGAGAGTGTTTCTATCGCTTCGTTGTCGATACCGACTCCATTCAGTTCTAGCTTTTCTAGATTGCTCAAGCTGGCGATATAGTCAAGATCTTCTTTGCTCAGAGGGCCATCGGTTAATTCGCTCGCCTTTAGCCATAGTACATTCTTGCTACCAGCTAGACTGCGAAGAAGTGGAGTAATTTGGCGGCAGGCAGTGAAGTCTAAATTCCGCATATGTTTCAAGCATTTTAGTTTTGCCACTTCGCTGCCCTTGGCATTTGTATTGGAAAGATCAAGCCCCGTGAGGTGGGGGAATTGGTTGAGAAGCTTGATGTCGCTATCTTTCAGCTGGCTGCAGTGGGCCAGGCTAAGATTGGTCAGTTTGTCTAGGTGTGCCATGTTTTCGAGGGTAGCAGTGATATTGCAAAACTCAGCTTCTGGGCTGGGAAAGAGTGCATCGGTCTTGGGCGGCCGTCCTTCAGCTAAATATCGCAAGTGAATGCCATTGAAATCACCGTTGTTGAAAGCTTTGAAGTTTTCTGGGTGGGTCATCATTCTGCTATAACAGGCGAAAATTAGATCGGCGTCGATGGGGTATTCTTTTCGTCCCGAGGCATACCACTGCCTAGGCGGTCCGTTTTCACGATAGATTTCACCAAAAACTATTTTAGGAAAATTGAAGACTTTGATTCGCTTGTTGTTTTTGTATTCATAGGTACAGACGGCTTTGGTTAGTCTGTTCGGGGCTGCCTTTTCATATTCGACTTTGCTGGCGATTTCTTCATTTATCTTACTTTCTACTTTGCTTGTACTGAAATCTGTTTGTCCGACAAACAGCTTCGTCAACGCGGGGATGCTGGCTGTCCCGCTAATGGCAAGGAAGGCTAGACCAGCAACTACTAGAGTACATGCTGTAATTGCCACCACTGCTAGTGCAATATTTCTCTTTACTTCGTTGCCTTTCTGCGTTGCTTCCGGAGTGCCTAAGGCAGAGCTGACTTGCTCTAGATCTTCTGCCGCTGCTGCGAGGTTCTGATAGCGTTCCATTGGCTTCTTTGCCAGCATTTTAGCTAGTACCGCTTCTAAGGCATCGGGAAAATGTAACCGCGGCGCCTTTTCTGCCAAAGTTGGTGCTGGTGCACTTTGGTGTAGCATCATTGTTTGCACCTGGTTATTGCCACGGAACGGAGGCTGGCCAGTCAAGGTTTCAAACAATGTACAACCGACTGAGTAGACGTCAGAGCGTGCGTCAGTGCGCTCTGCCAAGCATTGCTCTGGGCTCATATACAAGGGGCTGCCAAAAATTTCCCCCATTGATGTGAGGTGCTGATTACTTGGATCGCTTGTACCAGCCAGCTTGGCAATGCCAAAGTCAACAATTTTTACTGTGGCACCAGAAGCGTCAGCTTTGGCCAAGATAATGATATTGCCGGGCTTAATGTCGCGATGAATAATTCCTTTCTTGTGGGCATAATTTAGGCCACAGCAAACCTCAATAAAGATCGCGATAGCTTCCTCTACAGGGACGGGCCCTTTTTTTAGTCTTTCCGCCAGGCTATTGCCCTTGAGGAGGTCCATGACATAAAAAGGGCGACCATCATGCATGCCAAAATTGTGAATACCGACAATATTGGGGTGGTTCATGCGGGCAATGGCTTGTGCTTCCACTTGTAAGCGCCGCCAGATAGTTTCGTTAAGGCGATCTGCCTTAATGGTTTTAAGGGCATAGACTTTGTTGAGAACCCTATGGCGGGCTTCATAGACGTAGCCCATGCCTCCAGTTCCTAGGAGGCCAAGTATTTCATAGTCGTCAACCAAATCGCCAGCTTCAAGTTCGTCGCGGGCTGCATTTGGAACACTCTGCTGACTATCTAAGCTCAGAAGAGTTGGTTCGTCTTCGTTGTCTGCTAGGTCGGACATCTATCTTCGACATCAATTTACGAAACTGGGCGGACTATGCCAAGCATACAGTCAATTTTGTCAAAATTTACTGGTCAAAGATAATCGTACTGATTTTAGGGAATTGCCTTCTCAATAGCTTCTGGCAGTGCGGGGTCCAGGACGGAGCATCAAAGTCAACTTCTTCAAGGCTAGGCATTTGCCTGAGAATTGGCAAACAGCTTTCGTCTAGTTTGTTTCCGCTAGCGTAGAGCATCTTTAGGTGAGGCAAAGTGGATAGTATAGCTAAGCCTTCTCGATCAAGTTTACAGTCGTCTAAATCAAGTCGGGTGAGGTTCTTGCAGCTAGCAATTAGTTTCAGGTCGCTCAGGGTCAAGGTTCGAGAGACGGGGCGGTCTAAGCCAAGAGTGGTGAGCTTTTTAGAGCCGGCTAGTGCTTTGAGTAGTGTACTTACATGAGTGCCTTCAGTATAAGTCAATTTCTCAAGCTCTTTGATTCTGGTGAGGTTGCTTAAACCCTGGCCGCTTATATTGGTCTTACTAGCACGCAGCACCGTCAGGCTTGGAAGTTTGTTTATTTGGTCTATGCATTTGTCAGTGGCATTCGGGCATTCGAGTAAGTCAAGCTTTTTCAGGCCAGTCAAACGCTGCAGATGCTTGATTGCTAATTCGATGTCGCTTTCATAGCTTTCTGGCAGCATAAATTCACCGTTGCCACTGCCCGGTTTTTCAGGAGGCATGGCTTGCTGAAACAGGCGTATACCCCAGAGATCATCGGGTCTAAAACGCTCTAGGTTGTAGAGCTGATCCATCAGCTGCGGAGAGGCTACCAATTCAAGCTTGGTGGAAATGGGAAATTGCCGAGAGCCTTTGGCTGACCAGTATTCTGTGCTTTCATTAATGAACATGCGACCGAGATAATTGTCTGTCGGGAAGTCAAATTGTTTGACTTGCTTACCGTCGCTGCCAACTATGATACGACTAAATGGTTGCTTTTCTGTAGTGCTAATTACTGCATCGTCTTTAGTATTGCTGGTGGTGCTAGCTTTTTTAGTTGCTTGAGCTTTCACTGTTGTTGCTGCTGCTTTGGCAACAACCTGTTTGCTATTGCGACCGTGCTCACTCTGTTTGGTAACGAAAAACCAACTAGCGGCAGCGATGAGAACAGTTGCTGCCGTGAGAGCCAGAATTACTCCAGTAGGTAATCTTCTAGTTGGTTGGTCCTCTTGTTCTTCTTGTTCTGGTGCGAAGAGGGTATGGGTGTCAAATAGTGCTTTAGTCTTTACTTCTCTGCCAGCGGCTATTGATTGCAGGTCTTCTGCTACTTTGTCTAAACTTTGGTAGCGATCCATTGGCGCTTTGGCCAGCAGTGTTGCCACTAATTCTTCAATTTCGTCAGGGAAATTTTTGCCAGAGGCGGCACTCATTGATGGTGGTTCGTGGCTTTGGTGCATGACCATTGTTTGCACAGGGTTGTTGCCTTTGAAAGGCGGATGGCCAACCAGGGCTTCAAAAAGTGTACAGCCGACCGAGTAAATATCAGAGCGAGCATCAATGCGCTTGCCTTCACATTGTTCAGGGCTCATATAGTACGGGCTGCCGAAAACTTCTCCAATACAGGTGAGGTTTTGATTGTTTGGATCGCTGGCACCAGATAATTTAGCAATGCCGAAGTCGACTATCTTTACTGTGGCACCAGAGCTATCGGGCTCTTTGAGCAAGATGATATTGCCTGGCTTGATGTCGCGGTGAATAATGCCCTTCTTGTGAGCGTATCCGAGACCTTTGCAGACTTCGATGAAGATTGGTAGAGCTTGAGCCAATGTCAGGCTGCCGCGCTTGAGCCGGTCGGCCAGAGCTTCGCCGTCGAGTAGATCCATGACATAGTAGGGCAGCCGGTCTTCATGCAAGCCAAGATTGTGAATGCCGACAATATTGGGATGATTCATGCGGGCAATTGCCTGTGCCTCGACCTGCAGGCGGCGCCAGGCGATTTCACTGACATGCTGAGAACTGAGAGTTTTCATTGCATACTGCTTTTGCAGAATGCGGTGGCGCACACGATAGACATAGCCCATGCCGCCCACGCCGATAAGCGAGATGATTTCATAGTTTTCGCCCACGATATCTAGGGCATGAAGTTTGCCGTCGTTTAGTTGGGCCGGGGCAATAGTGATGTTGGAATCTGTCAGCCCCAAGTTTGGGCCGCCGGTTAATCTTGTACTGTCTTGGCATTCTAGACTGAGGTTGGGGCCTGGGTCTGTGTTGATGCCAGAGAAGCTCTGAGATTGATCGTTGTGATTCATGTTTTAGGATTCCGGGATGCCAAATGCATCCCTAGTTATATAGCTTTTGTATAGAAAAAACTGTATTGCAATACCATTGCTAAATATCTAGTTTTGCTATCTCAGTTTTCAATAGAGCAGCGTTACTTTCGCACATATCGAGCAGACGCGCCGCCTGCTGCCACTCTTCGTCTTTGAGGGCCCGTTTCATTTGGGGCAGGGTTTGTCTCAGTTTTTCTAGAGCGTTTTGAGCCTTGCTGGCATCTGGGTGGTATTTTTTCAGCAGGGTGGCCATTCTTGCCAGATCTTCACGCAAACTTGTCGACTCATTCGCTAAAAGATTAAAATTGGCGGCTTGGTCGGCTTTGTTTCCTTGGCCGCTGCGTTCAGCGCGAACTTCGTACTGCATCAGGGCTTGTGATTCAATCAGCCCCAGTCGTAGAAATTTTTCCAAGTCGTTAGTATTGTCTTTCATGTAGGCTGTTAGCGCTGATTCTAAGCTACTTTCAAGTGAATGCATTTGTGAACGAATTTGATTGATTTGGTTCAGGCCCGGCGCAGCGGTCAGACTTGAAAACTTTGTTGTGATTTGCCAGGCAAAGCTATTGAGTGAGCGTAGCGTTTTGTTTTGGTGCTTTTGAACGTAGAGTTCATCGTTGTTCAAGTGACCATAGATATACTGCGCCCAGACCTGACCGCATTCAGCTAGCTTTGTCGCCTTTCTGTTACTAGTTCCAGGCTGCCCGTAGCTCTCAATTGCGTCCTGCAGCGATTGAACAACTGTTAGTAGACGCTCTTGCAGCCTGCGATTTAAATTGATTTTCTTGTATTCGACCACCAGCTTGATTTTGGTAATTGCTTCAATAAGAGCTTGGATACTTTCTTCGCAGCTACCTTCTGCAAATTGCGGTGCTGGGGCTGTTAGTTGCGATAGCTCTGTTTTGTTGCTATTAAAATGTTTTTTTGCCAGGTCTACGTGCAAGAGCCCGCGTCGACAATGTTCAATGGCTTCCTCGTAGTCGTCCTCGGTGACCGAGTGCTTAGCTTTTTGGTAAGCGCGGCGTGCTTTTGCCAGGCGCAGATGTGACAGTTGGCGGTGCACTCCGTCGCTTTCATGGTCACTAGAATGATCTTCATTGCTGTTGATGCTTTCTTCGGCAATACTGTTAGAGAGCAGTGCTAATAGTTCTTCAGCCACTTGCTGTGTTTGTTTTAGAGGCTTGTCGAAATCGAAAGTGTCAATCATTTAGCTTCTTCTTTTTCGTCTTCGTTCTCATCTCTGTTTTCGTCTTGGTTGGCATCGAGTAATTCGCCTTCGTAGCTGAGCAAGCGCTTCTCAAGGCGTTCCATCGTGTGCTGGAACCAATCATGCAAATGCTTTTGTGTTTCCACTAAGTCTAAAAATGTGTCTTGCCCAAGAATATGTTCAGTGGCTTCAGCAGCCAAAATATCTTGGGCGAATTTGGCGTAAAACCAGGCGACGTTTAAGGATTTGCTTGTTTGTAGACGATCATATTGGGCCAAGCTTTTTACTGCCTCGGATATGGCCGATTCAGCGTTAATAATCGATAAGTCGACCACCTCGCTTCTGTGATAATCAGCAGCAGCCTGCGCTTCTTTGATGGCGCTAACAAATTGTTCCAGAGCAGCTATGCGCTCTATTAGAAGCCTGCTTTCGCTTGGTTTCGGCATATCTTAGCAGCAGCGCATTGGCGGGCCTGAGTGGGCTTCGGCTAGGATATTTTCTCTGCTAATTTCTTTGCTCAATCGCTCATCTCCAATGGCTGATTCACCTAGTTCGCTCTTGCTATTGCTTGTTTCAATTGATGCAATTCTCTGCCTATCGGGCTTGAGCCAGTTACGCACTGATTCAAATAGAATGACTAAAACAAGCACTATAAAGAGACTGCCCAAAGCAGCATCAAGATAATCGTTAAAGATCAAAACTTTAGTTGTGGCAGCCTCAGCTGAGCCTGCAGCTATTGACGTGGCTGAGTTTAGCTTCGCCTCTAGCATATGGGCGTGGGCTAAGAAGCCCAATTTGGGATCTGCTGCGAAGATTTTGAGATAGCCAGCGGTTAAGGTGACAGTCAAGAGCCAACAGAGTGGCCCCAGAGTAACCCAGGCATAGGAGCGTTTGCCCATAGAAATTATGCAAGATGTCGCAACGCATAACGCCACCACTGATAAGAGCTGGTTGCTGATGCCAAACAAGGGCCAGAGACTGTTGATGCCACCAAGGGGATCGATCACTCCTTGATAGAGAAAATAGCCCCAACCGCCAACAACTAAGGCTGAACTGAGAGCCACAGCCGGGTACCAATCGGTTTTGCCCAGAGGCTTGTAGAGCAATCCGAGAAAATCTTGTAGAAGAAACCTCCCCACCCTTGTTCCAGCATCTAGACACGTAAGAATAAAGAGGGCTTCGAACATAATGGCAAAGTGATACCAAAATGAAATGGTTACTTCAGACAGGCCCTTTATTGGTGCTGAGGCTAGCACTCGAGCAAAGATTTGAGCCATACCTACTGCTAAAGTCGGTCCACCGCCAGTGCGCCCCCAGAGGCTGTCTTCACCCATTTCTTTGGCTAGTTCTTGCATCCCTCCGCTGCCAGTGTCGCTGACTGGATAGCCCCATGAGCTGATTGTTGCTGCTGCTGCTACGTGATCAGTGCCCACTACGCCCTTGGGTGAGTTGATAGCAAAGTATGTTCCTGGTGCTAATACACAGGCCGAAATAATCGCCATAATCGCCACTGCTGCTTCACACAGCATATTGGCATAGCCAATTGGGCGGGCGTGAGTTTCTTTGGCGATCATCTTGGGCGTGGTGCCCGATGAGACCAGGGAATGGAATCCAGAAATGGCCCCGCAAGCGATAGTGATAAAACAGAAGGGGAAAATATTGCCGCTAAACAGAGGCCCTTGCCCATTGATAAATACTGTTAGTGCCGGCATTTCAAGGTCTGGGCGCAGCAGCAGTATGCCAATGGCCAATAGACTAATTACGCCAATTTTGAGAAAGGCCGAAAGATAGTCCCGTGGTGCTAGTAAAATCCAGACCGGTAAAACTGAGGCGACAAAACCATAAATCATGACGCTTATGGCTAACTGTGTGCCGCTAAGAGTAAAGATCGGTGCCCATGTGGGGTCTTGTCCTACCCATTTGCCTGCCACTACAGCTAGTATCGTTAGTAAGACGCCAATTGTGGAGCCTTCCATAATTTTATGGGGGCGCAGCACTTTCATATAGACACCAATGACCATGGCAATTGGCACTGTCATTAGCAGGGTAAAGGCGCCCCATGGGCTAGCTTTGAGGGCATTGACGATAACAAGAGCTAGCACTGCCATTAATATCATCATGATTAGCAAAATGGCGATTAGAGCCACCGTTCCAGCCAGCGGGCTAATCTCGTCACGGGCCATTTGACCCAGCGATTTTCCGCCGCGCCGCATGGAAGCTGCCAGAATGACAAAATCTTGCACTGCTCCAGCGAGAACAGCACCGACAATAATCCAGATTGTGCCAGGCAGAAAGCCGAATTGCGAAGCGAGAATTGGCCCGACCAAAGGGCCAGCGCCAGCTATGGCAGCAAAGTGGTGGCCGAATAAGACCCATTTGTGGGTTGGTACATAGTCTTTGCCATCGTCAACAATAGACGCTGGTGTTTCGTTAACGTCTTGCAGAGCAAAGACTTTATCGGCTAAGAACTTGCTGTAGAAACGGTAGGCGACGGCAAAGGTGCAGGAGCTAGCTAATATCAGCCAGACGGCGTTGACTTTTTCGCCTCGAGAAGAGGCCATGGTGTAGAGGGAGAATAAAGCTATAAGGGCTATGGGCAGCCAGATTGCCAGACCTTTTAGTTTGGAGCTTAGATTTGAGCTCACTTTCTCGCTCATCATGTTTCCTTTTTTTTGTTCTGTAGACTATTTTTTTGTTCGATAAACAAAATCTAGGTTAGCAAGCCTGCCAGGGTAGCTGATAGGTACGATGCTAAGG
>Ga0075444_10000766_pt1 | contig 19368 bp, 26 predicted proteins | sample CoawatmetaG01DNA_FD_76836 | JGI IMG/M metagenome (GOLD analysis project Ga0075444, IMG submission 76836) | Marine microbial communities from the West Antarctic Peninsula - Coastal water metaG017-DNA | ecosystem: Environmental > Aquatic > Marine > Coastal | place: Atlantic Ocean: West Antarctic... | reverse complement strand
TGTTTTCTTGACTTGGCTTTCGCTTTAACCTTCGGTTTCTTGTAAACCTTTGGTTTCTTTACTGTATCAGGTTTCTGTGTTTTGCTTATTAACTCTGTTAAAGCAGCTAACAACTCTGGAGTGATACCATCTAAAACATCTTTAGATGTTTGTTTCTCTTTAACCTTTGGTTTTGGCAACTCTACAGAGTTAACAAAGTTCGTGAGGTTTTTAATAGCCTTTAAGGCTTTAGCCTTGTTTTCTTTACATGGTGTAAAAAAGAGCTCGTTAATAGCTTTGCTATTTGCTTTTAGCACTGATACTCTAGTACTGTGAGTAAATGTATTCATGATGTATAAATAAATTGGTTTGTGTCAACTCAAAAACGAATCGACGGTGCAAAGGTATGGATAACTTCTTCAACTTTCGACATCTTTTCACACGCCCTTTCTCATACGCATTATGCGATCGTTGAAACACATGAAAAAGCCCCGTATTATATGCACTCTACATACAAGGCAAAAACCTGTATTTATTGTTGACAATTATTTAAGGTCGTTAATATCAATACAAAATCAGGATTCAATGCATACACATATATGAAGGGAATTAACGCGTATCATATATGATTGGGGTTACTGTCCCCCTACTAAACTTAACTATGTTACTAGACTTAGAATTTATTGAATTCAATCACCTCTACCTTCGGTAAATTTAATGTCAATACAAAAGCTGAAATACTAACACAAAAAGCCTCGTATAATAGGGGTACGGGGTGTATGATACGCACTTCGGTTATGCATGCGCAGCGCTCACAATTCTATATAATCCCCAACCTAAACATTTCTCACATTTTTTTTCGGATCGTATGGTTTTTGCAGGTTTCTATCCAAATTTACTTACTCAAAACCACACCTGTATAAAGCAGTTCTACAATAAGCTGCTTATATACAGCAACTTAGATACAATTAGTTAAACTAAAGCTTCGGGGTTGACTTTTAAAAAAAAAAGTAGTAACTTCGTAACATTATGCTTTTAACCTGTACAGCGTTTTTAGCGTGTGCGCAGTAAGGGCATTGTTTTTTAAAGTAGTATACAGGATATCTATATAGTATAGGCAGTTCTATCTAATACTGATTTTGCATATCCTTTCACAAAACAGCTTTTTGTATATTTGTTTCGCAATACAAGCCTGAAATATAGTATGAGATATAAAAACAAAACTGTAAAGGACACTAATAAGCCATCTTTAACCCGTCGGGATCCAAATAACACATATACCCCCTCAGACAATATGTCTATGGAGGATATAGAGCGTATCATGAGTTCACAAGGTGGCTTCCCTTTAGATGCGGCTGAGGTTTATTCAGATAGCGGGCCTAGGAAGATGAACCAGCAGGAGTTAATGAAGGCTTTAGGTGGGTATGGTTTGGAAGCGGCTAGGCTTTTACCTTTTATAGGGGAAGCTTTAGATATTGGTGATATTGTATCGGCGGGTAAAACGGGTAAGGACTTAAGTGGTTATGACGCTACTCCAGGAGGGAGGGCTGCAATGTTTGGGGCGACGCTTGCTATACCTAATATTATAGAGAAACCAGCTAAATGGTTGGCTAAGCAAGGTGCAAAAAACGCAGATGATATAAGAAGGATTTTAAGCTCTTATGCAAATAAAAATACTGCTGATATACCTGCGGACTTAAAGCCGCTATTAGACTTAAGTAAAAAGTCTAATGAGATGAAGCTGTATCTAGATCAAAGTAATATCCCTCATAACACTAAACTTGGTAACCCAGATAGAGTAAAATATGGGGCAGAAGAATGGCAATATGATGGTTTGGTGGCTGGTACCCCAAGCAATGCCTCTGTTAACTGGTTGGTAAAAAATAGACCAGAACAAGTGTTAAAATTTTCTCCAGAAAACTTTAAGAAAGGTATGTTTGATGCAGATTATTCTGATTGGGCTGATTCTTACTTAACAAGTCTTAGAGGTGTTGAAGCAGATAATATAGATATAGCTGCTGATGCTATTAGAGGTCCAAAGCGGCCTATGGGTCATATACACGGGGATGGAACTTATCAAACCTCAAATTTAAATATACTTGGGGGTAAAGGAAAGAGCACTGGTTACGGAGTTGGATCTAGAGGTTATATAGGGGCTAGCAGAAATGTTCCAGGAATAGGTCAAAAAGGACAGAAAGCTAGCAACATCTTAAACGAAATAAATTTACTTGAAGCGCATGGTGGTTCATACCCCATAGTAAAAGACGCTTCTGGAAACTGGCTTTATGACACTAATAAAATAACCAGGGATTACCCAAAAGGTGAGCCAATACAAATCCGCAACCCTAAAGGTATACATACTACAGGTGATAAAGTAAGGATAGTAAGACCTAATACAGCAAAATTAACTGGAATACTTGATATTGCCAAAAGTGATGATCAAGGAGCTATTGATGCTTTGATGTCTAGATATGGTAAAAACATAGACTGGGGAGGCGTAGGTCAGTTCTCAAACCAAGATAGATTAGGATTAAATGAACTATATGAAAAAATAGCTCAAGGCAAAAAATATCAAGATGGTGGGGCATTAAAAAGCCTTATAAAGAAATACAAGTCTGGAGGTAGAGTAATAAAATATCAAGACGGTGGTGGTCTAGGAGATCCTAAGAAAGTTGCATCTAGCGACTCTTTATCTACGAAAACGCCTATAAACATGGAAGATTTAATGAGAGGTATATCTCAAGTAGAAAGCTCTGGTGGGGTTGCCTCTCAAATGATGAACCCAAGTAGCAGCGCTACAGGAATGTACGGTCAGCTATACAATGAAGTAAAAGACTTACCCGAATTGGCGGGAATAAACAGAGAGTCATTTTCAAAAAATAAAGACCTGCAAGACAAAATATTTAACATGAGAATGGGTGGGGAACTGCCTGGTACCCCTGGACTTATAGATAACGCATACGATCTTACAGAGGAGTACGCTTCGGACATAGGAGACAAATGGGAGTTTACTTTAGACGAAGTAGCCGCTATAAGTAATTACATAGGCAGAGAAGGCGCTAGAAAGTTCTTTGCGTCTATAAGAGACGGTAAACCTTTATACACTCCTTCTGGTACAAACAAACCCGTTCTAGAGTATTTAGATAGATATAGATTTGGCAGAGATAGATAAACTTTTTTTATAAGTTATAGTGCTTATATTTGTAAAAAATAAGTAAATGGCAACGCTAACCGTAACAATAAAAGAAGAGTTAACCTTAAACGGAATTCAAAGAGGAAGCACTAACATATCTGCTCTTGCAGGAGTCACCGAGTGTGTACAGAGAGTTGTAACTATAACAAACGCGGAAAAACCTGTATTTCTTTTTGCTTCTGCTGTAGAAGCAGGTGCTTTTAAGAACGCAACTTTACAGTACTTAAGAATAACAAACTTACACCAAACAGCAACAGTAAACCTAAGAGTTAGAGATGCAGCGCAAGAGTTTGCTATTCAGATTAACCCGCTAGGTTCTTTTATTTTAACAGAAGATAAATTAGATGCTGACGCTACAGGTGCCGATGAAACAATTGCTCTTGCTCAAATAGTAAGTATAAAGGCAGTCTCTAGCACGACTTCTAATCTAATTGAAATTTTTGCAGCAGGTTGAGATTTGTAAGAAAAAAATATGAACACGGACAATTAATTTCTAACACATGAACTACAAACACAGACAAAAAAAATACGATCAAGGAGGTTTAGCTGATTTCAGCATACAAAGCGGAAACAATGCTGCCATGTTGGCTTTAATGCAAAGAAAAATTGAAGAAAATAAATCTAAACAATCAATGATGGGTGGCGGTAAGGTGGAATATATGGAGGGTGGTAAAGTATACAAAAACGGCGGCAAGCCTGATATGGACGTAAAAAGTCTTTTAGCTGCCCTTAGCGAATACGATAAGAGGGGGTTAAATAAACTTCTTAACAAGCAAAATCGCATAGATCTCTCAAATGATGAGGAAGAGGGTTATAATCAGCTGCAGAAAGAGCGCGATGCAAATCGAGCCGAAAGGAAACGTTTAAACCAAGAATACCGAGAGGAAATGAAATCTGATGATTCAGGTATGGAAGAAGTGGAAGGAGAAGGAGGAGGCATAGATAAAGAGAATCTAAAGAAAATACTTCAAGCTCTTGCAGCTGGAGGAGCTGGTTTGGGGGCTATGGTAGGTATACCTGAGATAGTTAAATTACTTCAAAGAGGAAAATCTGGTGTAGAAAGTGATGCGCTATACCACAATGTGCTTGATCCAATGCCTGATCGACCAAATATATTCTTAAATAGAACTCCTGATCAGTCATCTAGAGGAAGGGGGCAGTAGTGAGATACCTAAATAAATATAACGAAGGCGGTAAGCTCCCAGAAGGAAAGATTGGGGATCTTATGCATGCTTTAAAAAACTACTCTAACAAAGAGGGTGAAAAATACAGCACGTCTAATTTATTAGATGCGTTAAGGTTTACTAAAGGAGGGGAAGAGAATGTATCGGAAGAAAAAATACCAAGCATGTTTGACCCTTCTATTTTTGGGTCTGAACCAGCTCCAGAACGCCCCGCAGACTTCTCTTCTTTTAGAGATAAAAAGAGTGGTGATGTAAGGATTTCAGAATACAATGAAGGATCAGGATACGAACCTGGTGTAGGTGCTCTTGGGTTAAAATCTCCTCAATTAAACAAACTTGCTGGAAGGAATTTAAAACCAACTGAAGAAAAAGAGTTTAGACAGGTGTTAAACGACCCTACTATGCTTAAGTACTTTATGGATATGATGGGGAAAAAAGACATGGATTTCAGTAAAAAGAAAATGGGGGGTTTTAACGCCTCAAAAGGAGGTAATAAAGGTGTTGGAACTGGGGGAAGAGGAGCTGGTGAGGGTAGTAAACTAACAGAAGCAATAAAAAGCAGAATAGCTTACATGTGTATGGATGGATCTTGCAAACCTTAGAAGTGAACAAATTCTACTTCAACCCCATAAAGAAAAGAAGAGATCACGCCAAAGAAGCTGAAAAGATCAAACTAAATAAAATTAAAAATGAAACTAGAAGTAATAAGGTTCAACAAAGGAAAGGACTCGACGAACGGGATACTATTTGATATAAGCAATGGGGAAAGAAAATTTTTATGCTATACTCTCGAAGATGAAGAGCGCTCCGAAAAGGTTCATGGAGAAACTTGTATACCTGAAGGAGAGTATTACCTCGGTTTTCGAACTGTGGGTGGATTTGATGCCAAGTACGCTCACAGGTTTGCTGAAATACATATGGGAATGCTTGAAGTCCTTAACGTCCCTAATTTTACTCATATTCTTATTCATTGCGGTAATACTGATGAGGACACTGCAGGTTGTTTACTACTGGGTGATACGCAAGAAAACAACAACACAAAAGAAAGCGGATTTATCGGAAAGTCTACACGAGCCTACTACAGGGTGTATCAAGACATCGCAAAAGCCCTTGAAAACAAAGAAGAAGTAATGATAACATATAGAGATTTTTCTAAATGCCTTATATTGTCCACCACAGAAGTAACAAATTTTTTTGACAAATGTTAGGATTAGCAAGCACAGCATCTTCAGGTTCAACACTAGAGGCTTTATATAGTTTAAACTTTGATGGCGCGAATGATTATGTAGAATGTGGTTTAATAGATTTTCACACAGACAACTTTTCTGTATCGTGTTGGGTGAAAACAAGTGACTGGACTATTCACAATTGTATTTGGTCTAATAGAAATACAGCGACCACTGAAGTAGGTTTTCAATTAAAAACTAACGGCACTTCTAACCAATTAGAGCTTTTTTTTGATAAAGGAAGTGGTGGTGTAACCTCTACCTTAACTGGTGTGCCTGATGATACGTGGTTTCATGTAGTATGTACAGTTGACAGAAGCGGTAATCAAGTTATGTATTTAAATTATGACGATGCTACCGATACAGATGACATATCTTCTCATTCGTCCGTTGATGCCACAAACGCTATAAACTTTCGTATAGGTAGAAATCAGAGTAACAACTACCATGAAGGAAAAATCACGGATCTTGCTATATGGAATACAGTTTTAGACGCAGACGCTGTTACAGCTATATACAATAGCGGTAAACCGACTAACTTAACTTTCAATAGCGGCAATTACGATAACTCATCCGCGCTTGTAGCGTATTATAAGATGGGGAATGGATCGTTTGACAATAAAGCAAACGGAGTTATTCACGATCAGCATAATCCTGGGTTTGGTGCGGAGTTGTGGGAGTCCCCAGCTTCAACAAATGGGAGCGTAGCAAATTGGAACGAACAGGGAAATAATGGTTTAGAGACAGTTGACGGAGCAATTCAAATAACGTATGAAGACCACGAAGCAGGAGCCTACATGTACCTAAGGGCTGATAAAGACTTATCTACTAATTTAACGGTTGGAGCTTTATATAAAATTACTTATAATGTTAAAGTTAACTCAGGAGCTAACGTTATACCTCAAGTAGTTCAAGTTTCACCCCTACCTAATGTAGCTGCTCCAGCAGTGACTTCTACAACGTTTATAACGCAAGAAATTTACTTCACGGCGGGTCACGAGACAAATTGTTATTTTAAAGTAGATTCCATGTCATCTGATGAAGTAGTTACACTTGACAACTTTAGTTTAAAACAACTAAACGGTATCCCAGGTTTAACGTCTGGAGGACCAACATTTATCTCTGACACACCTTAATAAAAGACTATGACTACATACGTAATACTAAATACAACAGAGATCACGGATGAAGATTCTGTGATAGATTTTTCTCAGCTATCTAACCGTAATGCTGATATGTCACGATACAGCAAAGACGGCAGTAAAGCCCTAGTTAAGTATAGATTAAAAAAAGGGCAAGATCAACCATCATTTTTAAACGGGAAGACAACGTACACACACGCAGAGATAATGGTTGTGTTGAGAGACACTGATGGGGATTGGTTTACAGATACTGAAGATTAACCTTCTAGACTCTTGTAAAACCTCTGAACAAGTAGCCTAGCTTTTTGAGTTAAAGCATATCTTACTCGGTAATTGTATTTAGTCTCATCTCTAAACAAATGATCTTCATACGTATCTGAAGGGGTTAGCTTATCAAAGTGCTTGTACACGTATTCCTTGTTTGCTAAGGGGTATATTATTCTTTCTGAAAGGTGTCTTTTGCTAAGGTTGTATCCTTTTGATGCGTGGCGTATAGTCCAGAACTCCAGATCATAAGCCCAAAGAAGAAACATTAATTCAGATTTAGACACACCATAAACTTCAGATAAATCAGAGAGAACTGTCTTTAATTCCTTTAGACCGTTTCTTTTTATGTATCTTTGATCAAGTCGAGAAAACTCTCGAAATAGTTTTTTTTTTGAAATTTTACTTTTAGGCATTAAACATGAAGTTAAATAAAAGAGATGACCTGCAAAAAGATGGGTTTTTATTTGAGATGCAAAGGATTGCTATGGAAGTTGACAGCTTAATAGAAGAATACGGCCTTCAAAAAGAAGCAATAAATATTATGGTTCTCGGTTTGTTTGATAACACAGAAGAGGATGAACAAAGATTAAGAGCAATATACAGCTATAAAGTAGAAAACGTTCATGAAATGGACACATTAATAGAATTTATATACAGCACTTGGCTTGACGAAGATGAAAACAATGAGACACCCATGGAAGATTTAGATCCTCCAGATGTTGAAGCGTTTTTAAAAAGCTTAGGGATATCATTAAATTAAAAAATGGAGGGACTTATTAGGAAGATTATTATTGGGAATAACCCAAAAGACGCTATGGCTTATTTTGTAGGAATGAGAGCAGGAGCAAACAAAGTTAGCGCAATACTTTTAGACGAACAACACCTGTTTAAGTTTGGAAAAAAGAGATATTTGGTGTACATTGAAGACACAAGTAATACTCTTCTTTGGAAAAGTATTGACGACATGCCTTGCATAATAGAATACAATTTAGATTTTTAATCTATGAGAACATTTAATTTGTTTGTTGTTAAGCTTGACAACAGGCTTAAAGACACGATTACTTCAGATTCTGGCTTTGAGTTATATGTAGACGCTAAGTTTGACGACTTTAAAAACAGAGTAACTGAAGGGCCTGTAATATGCGTCCCTTTTAAATACGACACAGGCGTAAATATTGGTGACACTCTGTATTTTCACCATTTAGTGGTTTTAGGTGGTGACAATAACGGTCAAATATTCACAGAGGAAGATAACACGTATATAGTAAACTATGACCCAGTTCACGCAATTAGCAATCAAGCTATAGCATACAAAAGCAAGAAAGACGGTAAGATTAGGTGTTTAACAGGTTGGTGTTTATTAAAACCCGTAGAACAAGAGGAGCTATCTCTTCAGTCAGATATTATAGAAATAGTAGACCTGCAAGAAAAACTACCTACTAAAGCAGAGGTGGTGTACACTTGCAAAGAAGCCGATGAAATGGGTCTTGTCCCAGGAGAGGTCGTAGGTTTTAAACAGAATAGAGATTATCGCATAACTATAGACGGAACAGAATACTATCGCACTCGCGCAGAAGACCTTATGTATGTCGAAATTTAAGTTTACAACAGTAGGGGCGTCTCAGAGACTTATGTCTAGCATGGAGATTGCTATAGATAATATGATTGAAGAAATCAAAAAACCTGTAGACCCTGAAATAAATGGATCCGCTCGTAAGGCTGAACTTCAGTCTATCAAGCAAACTGCAACGGACTGCAAAGAGCTTATTATAGAAAGACAACGGTTAGAGCAGATGGTAAAAGACTTAAAAAGCAGCGGAGAGATAAGTGGAGTGAAAGATTATTCTGGAGGATTTGCTGAAAGGTTTTCAAAATAATGCCTTATAAAAACAAATCCGACCAGGCTGCAGCTTCTCAAAAGCACTACGAAGCAAATAAAGATAAAATAAAGCTGCGATCTAAAATAAGAAACATTTCTCAAAGACAGAAAAACAGAGACTATGTAAGAAAAGCAAAAGAATTTTCTGGGTGTGTGGATTGTGGTGAATCAAACTTTATAGTTTTAGACTTCGATCACGTTAGCGGAAATAAAATTATGTGCGTTTCAAACATGATTAATAAAGCTTACTCTTTAAAAGCCATACAGATGGAAATAGACAAGTGCGAAGTGCGTTGTTCAAATTGCCATAGAATAGTAACACACAAAAGGTTTCAGGAAACAAAAAACGCTTAACTTTGGTGTTTAGAAACCTTTAATGTTTTAAATAAGATATGAAATCGGTAAAAAGAGATTATAAAAAAGAATACAGACTTTACGGGTCTGGGGGTAAAGCTAAAAAATATAGAGCTGAGCTAAACGCGTTCAATAGAAAAAGCGAAAAAAAAGGAAAGACAAAAAAAGGAGACGGTAAAGACGCCTCTCATATTGGAGGCAAAATAATAACATTTTTAAAAGAGAAACTTAACAGAGCTAATAACCGACCTAAAAAAAGAAACAGCGTTTAAAGTTTAAATTTAATATATATACAATAAAATGTCAAAATATCAATGCAATTGTTTAGATCACGAAGAGGAAATTAGTAAGGTAACTATAAAAGTAGAGGATGGTAAAGTAGTGAGTTCCGCTAAATGTCCGTGTGGTCAAGAGATGAAACTGTCCAACCCTAAAACGGGCTTTCCTTCTCTTGGACGAATGAATAGAAATGGCAGTAGTTTTTAATGAGCTCTTTATTAGAGGCTGAAGGTTATGAAAAACTTATTGTCAAAATTTGCCCCAACGATACGGAAGGTGAAGTTATTGAACTCGGTGGGTTATTCATTTGCCTTCCAGAAAGGCCGCCTAAGAAAGAAATTTTTGGACATAAAGACTCAGACTCCGTGCAGATGTGGAGAAGGCTTTCTATGCCCAAGGAACTGTCTCGTATTCGTTCTATGGATGAGTGGGAGGAAATGCCAAGGGAGTTCCGAGGAAAGTTTCGTCCATATATCGAGGAAGAGTTTCGACGTAGGCGTGAGGGCTTTTGGTTTTATAACAACGGTGCACCTACATATATTACGGGGAGGCACTACATGATGCTTCAGTGGACTAAACTAGACATTGGTTATCCTTACTATTTAAATTTTCAACGTGAGATATTTTTACATATGGCTGCTTGCGAGGCTGACCCTCGCTGTATTGGTCAGCTTTACACTAAGTGTCGTCGTTCTGGGTACACCAACATATGCTCTGCTGTACTTGTGGATGAAGCTACGCAGGTTAAGGATAAGCTTATGGGCATACAATCAAAAACAGGTAAAGACGCCCAAGAAAACATCTTTATGAAGAAAGTGGTGTTTATGTTTAGAAACTACCCTTTTTTCTTTAAGCCCATACAGGACGGTACAACTAACCCTCGTATGGAGCTAGCTTTTAGAGAGCCGTCAAAACGAATAACAAAAAAGAATAAAACCTCCCAAACTGGAGAGGCTTTAAACACAGTTATAAACTGGAAAAACACAACTAATAACGCATATGATGGTGAAAAACTTCATTTGTTGTATTTAGACGAAGCAGGAAAATGGGAAAGACCTACAGACATAAGGGACGCTTGGAGGATTCAGAGGACGTGTTTGATCGTCGGAAGAAAAATCGTGGGAAAAGCTCTGGTCGGAAGCACAGTAAATCCAATGGACAAAGGCGGGAGTCAGTACAAGGATCTTTGGAGGGATTCAGACCCCTCGGAGAGGAACGCAAATGGAAGGACTAGAACTGGTTTATACAGACTTTTTATTCCAGCGCATGAGTCTTTAGAAGGATTTTTTGACGAGTACGGAAACCCTATCGTAGAAGACCCCGAAAAAGAAATCAAAGGTATAGACGGAGACCCTATAAGATCGGGCTCTAGAACGTACTTAAAAAACGAAAGAGAGGCCTTAAGGCATGATGCAGGAGAGCTAAACGAAGTTGTAAGGCAGTTTCCTTTTACCACAGATGAGGCTTTTAGAGACAGCATTGACGGCAGCTTGTTTAATATAGGTAAGATATATGAACAGATTCAATATAACGACGAGCTGTTTCCTAACCCTGTAGTTACAGGAAATTTTGTTTGGGAGAACGGAAATAAAGATACAACAGTAAACTTCTCTCCAGACCCTAAAGGAAGATTCAAGATGTCTTGGATGCCGCCTTTAGAAATGAGAAACAAAAAACAAGAATATAAAGGCAAGAAGGTGGCCCCTAATTCGGAGCTTGGAGTAGGTGGAGTAGACTCATACGATCTTGACTCTACGGTTGACGGTCGAGGGTCTAAAGGAGCTTTGCATTTATACAATAAGTTTCATATGGATCATCCTTCTAATATGTTTGTTTTAGAATATGCTTCTAGACCTCCTTTAGCAAGAATATTTTATGAGGACGTTCTTATGGCTGCTTTTTTCTATGGGTACCCTATACTAATAGAGAACAACAAATACGGAATTGCTAGATATTTTGAAGATAGGGGGTATGACGGTTACTTGATGGATAGGCCTGAACATTTAAAAACCACGGCATCTAAAACAAAAACAAAAGGACTGCCTTCTAACTCTCAAGACATTATTCAATCTCACGCTCAAGCTATAGAGGCTTATATACATGAGCACGTAGGAACCCATTATGACACAGGCAACATGGGCAAGATGTATCTTAACAGCACTTTAGAAGATTGGATAGGGTTTAAAATAGACAATAGAACTAAGTTTGACCTTACAATTAGCTCTGGATTAGCGTTGCTTGCAGCTCAAAAAACAAAGCCAAAAAAAGCTGTATCTAACTTTAACGAAAAGAAGTTTTTTCGCAGCTATAAGATAAGTTGAGGATTGACTATATTTGCATAATATGCGTCTATTGAAAAATAAACTATGAGTTATAAAAAGTCTTCTAAGAATTTTCCAAACCCTTTAGCCGAACAAGAAGAAAAAGCAACAAAAGCCTATGGCTTGAAGTTTGCAAAAGCTATAGAGAGTCAATGGGGTAAACTTACAGACAAAGAATCTCTTATGTCAAGAAGAGGCATCTCGTTTGAAAGAAATAGAGATTACGCTAACGGAACTCAAGACACGAACGTCTATAAAAAGATGTTAACTTCTTTAGACCCGACGAATAGTAATAGTACTCTTGTTAACTTGGACTATACTCCAGTTCCTATTCTACCTAAGTTTGTTAGAATTGTCGTTAATAAAATTCTTTCTAGAAACCCTACACCTAACTTAGAGGCTGTAGATCCTCTTTCTTCTTCCGAAAAAGACAAAGAAAAAAGAAAGCTAGAGAACTTTATAAAGATGAAGAAGCGTTTAATGGCTCTTCAGCAGCAGACAGGGATGCAAATGGGTGATGTAAGCTTAGAGGAGCTGCCAGACACTTTGGAGGAGGCTGAAATTTTTATGGATGCCAATATAAAAAATACGGCTGAAATTGCAGGTCAGATAGGTACAAACATGACCTTGACTTGGAACGACTTTACTGACGGAATATTTCGTAGATCTGTAAATGATTTAGCAGCCTTGGGCATGGCCGTTGTTAGAAGATCTAATGATCCTAATTACGGTATTAAAACTGAGTACGTAGATCCAGCTAAATTTGTTCATAGTCATACAGAAGACCCTGGGTTCAAAGACCTCACTTATGCTGGACATATAAAAGAGATAACAATACAAGAGCTTAAAAGAATAGCTGGTAATGAAATAGAAGACGAAGATTTTGAGAAGCTTACCAATGAGGTTAAAGGCTCAAGCTCTTATGACTTGTCTTACAACTTTACTAATGACGGAAAGTCAGAAGGTAAAGACGAAAACATGGTTCGTGTTTTAGAGTTTGAATTTCTTTCTGTTGATTGTATGCACTTTGAAGAAAAAGAAAACCAACACGGAAACTCAAACTTTTTTTACGAAGGCTACAAGTACAAAGAAAAACACGGAAGCGTTTTTGAACGCAAGTCTAGTAAAATGAACGTAGTTTCTGTATATAAAGGATGTTATGTTTTAGGCACTGACTATATCTACAATTACGGACCAGCTACAAACGTACCAAAAAACATTCACGACATAACTACAGCAAGAACTTCTTACTCAGCCATTTCGACAAACATTCGAAGGATGATGCCTAAGTCTATGGTTGATGGATGTATTGGGTTTGCTGACATGCTTCAAATAACTCACTTAAAGTTACAGCAAGCTATAGCAAAGGCTAAACCAGATGGTTTAATTATTGACATAGAAGGTTTAGAGAGCGTTCAGCTAGGTAAGGGTGGTGAGCTAGAGCCTTTAGAGTTACATGACATTTATGAGCAGACAGGTATATTTTACTACAGAAGCAAAAACCCTGAAGGAGGGTTTCAGAACCCGCCTGTAAGAACAATAGACAACCATATAAGAAACGTTAATGAGTTGGTTTCGTTATATAACCATTACTTACGCATGATTCGTGATGCTACTGGTATAAACGAAATGATGGACGGAAGCACCCCTAAAGGAGAAACTTTAGTTGGAGTTCAGCAAAATGCAATATCTGCAGGAAACAACGCTATATACGATATTACTAATGCTTCTATGATTCTGTTTAAAAAAGTCTGTGAGGATATTGTTAAGTGTTTACAGATTATACCTCCTGAATCAGTCCTTATGGGTATTTACAGGAACGCTATAGGGGATACAAACATGGATGTTTTGTCTTCTTTTAGCAATCTTTATATGTACAATTTTGGAGTTCATGTTGTGAAAGAAATGGAGGATCAAGACAGACAATATTTAGAGCAAAGCCTTCAAGTAGCTTTAGGTCAGAAAGAAATAGATCTGGAAGACGCTATGGCTGTAAGAGACTTGAAAGATGTAAATCAAGCACAAAGGCTTCTTATAACCAGAAGAAAAAAACGTATAGCTAGTCAGCAGCAACAAGCCCAACAAAACTCTCAGATGCAGTCTCAAATGGCTCAGCAAGCATCTCAAATGGCTCAACAGGCAAAGGCTCAAGAGATGCAAATGAGCGCTCAATTAGATTCTCAAAAAATGCAGCTTCAAGCGCAGTTGGACGCACAGTTAGCTCAAGTCAATCATCAGTTTAAAAAAGAAATTGAGATAATAAAAGCTCAAGCTCTTTTAGGACTGAAAGAAGATGATAAAGAGTTTAAACAAAAACTTGAAGTTCTTAAAGAGAACAGAAAAGATGATCGTGTTAAAAAACAAGCTGTTGAGCAATCTAAACTAATCTCTCAAAGAGATGGAAAAAGAAGCGAGCTTCCAGAAGAGAGCTCTAATTTATTTGGAAATATTTTAACACCGTAACAATGGCGAATAAAGTTAATCTTGACGTATCGGAAAAACTAGACATTACATGCAGAAGAGGAGATACCTTTTCTTTAACAGTAACTCTAAAAAACTCTGCAGGAACTGCCTTGCAGCTAGTCACGGACAAGTATTCTTTTTTAATGCAGGTTTGGAATTATTCTAAAAAAATAAAATCTCCTGTTTTAGGTAGTGTTAATTTAGGGGAAAAATCAGATAACTCTTTTGAAGAGTTTGTTATTGATGATAGTGGAAACGTAACTATATCAGCAACTTCAGATACTATGAAAAAAATTAAGCCAGGTAAATATACTTATGATTTGCAGTATGTGCTTCCTACTACTTCTGGGGTAGACACTCATACTACAGTTTTAAGAGGCTCTTTCATTGTTAATGATGACGTATCTAAATCTCTATGAGCGTAGAGGTTAGCACTACATCGGGTACTCTAGTTTCAACGACTACTTCTGAAGGTATTTCCGTTAGCATTACACCTAGTTTTTCTTCTGTTTCTGTAGCCTCACCAACGCTTAGTTCTATTTCTGTTTCTGAAAAAGGACCAAAAGGTGATACAGGAGCTAATTCTACAGTTGCTGGTCCTACAGGTCCGTCTGGTCCAACGTATAATGTTTCTTGTGTGGACGGAGATAACTCCGATGAAGAGAAAATAAGATTAACAGGTAGCGACTCGTCTACAGATGATGTTGTTCTTGAAGCTGGTACTGGATTAAGTATAGCTAGAAACGGTGATAAAATCACTCTTACAAATACTGTATCAGATACAGATACTAACACTCAATTATCTACTGAACAAGTTCAGGATATTGTTGGTGGTATGTTTAGTTCTAATACCGAAACTAGAGTTACAGCTACATACGTTGATGGTGGAGATGGAGTTGGTAAAATAAATGTTGTTGTTGATGATATGACAGCTAATGACAACACTCAGCTGTCTACAGAACAAGTTCAAGACATCGCTGGTCCTTTGGTTGCTACTGGAGGAACTAAAACTAATATAGCGGTCACGTATGATGATGCTAGCGGTAACATGGATTTTGAAGTGGCCTCAGATCTAAACACTACGGGTAATGCTGGAACGGCTACAGCTCTTGCATCAGCGGTAGCAATTAATGGGGTTGACTTTGATGGGTCAGGAGCTATAACAGTTACCGCAGCAGGATCTACTTTGTCAGATACGGTAACAGTAGCAAAAGGAGGTACAGGTTTAACAAGCGTAGCCACTAACAAGATTTTAACGGGTAACGGAACAAGCGCTTTAACAGCTGAGACTAACCTTGAATTTGGCGTAAACCGACTCACTATAGGTAATAACACAGAAGATATTCAGCCGTATATACGAATATTTAATGATGAAAATTCATTAGAGTTAGGTGTATCTAATGCTGCAGATGATTTTCTTTCTGGATCCGCTGATGGCGATGCAATTATAAACTGTTTTGGAGATCACAACCTTATTTTAGGTCAGAACGATCAACCAGCTTTAACAATAGACACTAGCGGTGATGTAGTAATAGCTAACTCTTTAAAGGCTTCAGATAGAACATTTGCCATTACAGGCAATACAGACGGGACACGCGAGGGTGATGTAGTGTACTTTGGCGGTACGACGTCTATGACGGTCGGTACTATTTACCATTATAAATCTGACGGTACGTGGGAGGCTGCTGATGCTGATGCGGTTGCCACTTCTGACGGTCTCCTTGGAGTAGCTTTAGGAGCCGCCTCAGACGATAATGGAATGCTTCTAAGGGGTATGGTTACTTTAGACCACGATCCTGGCGCTGTGGGTGATGTTTTGTTTCTATCTACAACGGCTGGGGATGCAACCGCTACTGCTCCTTCAGGTAACAACGACATAGTAAGAGTAATAGGATACTGCTTACATGCTAGTAATGGACAGATCTGGTTTAATCCAGACGGAACGTTTGTAGAGGTGACAGCATAATGGCTACGATAGATATAAATAGACAAGGTGTTGGACTTGGGATTAATAACGGTAACTTTAACACAGCTAGAACTAACGCCGCATCATCTGTTACAGATGGTATAACGGGTGAATCCGACGTTCAGTACTTTAACACAGCTAGAACCAAAAGGTTTAGAAGAGCTTTCTTACATTTTGACACAAGCGGAATAACAGGGACTGTAACTGCAGCTCATATTGACGTTAACGGAGGCGCTGCGGCTAATGGAGATCCGAATGATACTATTATGGTTAAGAGTACTGCTTTTGGAGGGGATGGCGGAACAGCTTTAGCAACTTCAGATCATTTTGGCTCCTTAGATTACAGCACAGCATATTCTAATGAGCTTACTACATGGTCACAAGGTAACAACGAGTACGTTCTAACAGCTGCGGCTTTCGCTGATATTAAAGCTAACGATCACTTTACTTTAGCTATAGTAGATCACGACAATGATTATGCTAACTCAGACGCTACAGCAACATCAGACATTACTATAGATTTTGACGTAACTATAACCTTAGACTTTACTCTTTCATCAGGCTATAGCCATGATGTAATCGGCGTTGCGGCTGCTAGTATAGGAAAAATAAATACAGTAGCTACAGCTAACGTTGGTAAAATGAACAGCGTAGATTAATTAGTATATTTGAATCATGTCTTACTCAACAAATAAAACAACTAAAAAAAGAATAGATTCTCTTTTAGAAAAAAATTCTTTTTATCAATCATCTAATATGTGTGTTACAAATAGCAAAACAGCTAGAGAAAATATAAACAGACATTGTAGAGTAAACTTTATTAACCCTATAAAAGACATAGACGAAGTTTTTTATAAAATCATATCCGTAGGATCTTAACATGGTAAAAGTTGTAAAATACAAAAAAGGAGGTAAGCTTACTGTTTACAATAAAAAAGTAGCGGTAGATCCTCCGAAAGGATTTCACTGGATGGAAGAAGGCGGAAGATATTTCTTAATGAAGGGCGGATATGGGTCTCACCCGAACGCTGTTGAAAAAGCAATGTTCAAAACAGCAAACCATGCCAAAGCCTAAAAAAACCATCGAGTACAAAAAAGGAGGCAGCGTAAAAGATGCTTGCTATTATAAAGTAAAAGCTAGGTATGACGTTTGGCCTTCTGCTTACGCTTCTGGTGCTTTAGCTAAGTGCCGAAAAGTTGGTGCAGCAAACTGGGGGAATAAAGATAAAAAATAATGCCTAAGGTTAGAAAAACTAAGGCTGGACTAGATTTAAAAAGATGGTTTAAAGAAGAGTGGAGAACATTAAGCGGAGATAAAGACTATTCTAAAGGAGACAAAACCTTTCGACCCACCAAAAGAATAAGTTCAGAAACACCAGTAACCGCCTCAGAACTAACACCAGCAGAAAAAAAAAGGGCTAGGGAGGAAAAGAAGCGGCAAGGGAGGAGACGCCACAGGTATAGAAATAGCCAGTCCTAAAAGTAACTATATTTTCACTATATTTGCATACATAATTAATAATTAACATCCTTTAAAATGGCGACGACAACTGCTACAATTTCACTTAATAGCGCAAACATAACGGGAGACCCATTAAGCTTAAGCAAAACAACAACTTTAAACAAAGCTCAAAGCACTGAGGGTTTAAATCAATTTACAGGTATTACAACTTTAGTTTATGCTGGAGCTCAAACAGCTACTCCTCTTGTTCTTGCGGCTTCTTATGCAAATCCTCTTGTTGCGCACAAAGTGTACATTCGAAACACTTCTACATCTCCAACAGATTTTGTTAATATTGAATTAGGATCTGGTAATACTGTTTTAGGTCGATTGTATGCTGGTGATTGGGCTTTTTTACCTTGGGACGGAACAAACGACATAGATGTTGACACTAGCGGAGCTTTAACTATTGAATTTGGTGTTTTCTCTCAATCAGCAGTATCAGTTTAAAATAAAACATTATGGCAACAGTAAACGCAACATTAACTATAACAAGTCCAGACTTAGTCGGGAATTCTTTAAACCTAACGACTACATCTACCTTAACTAAAGCGGGGACAGCTACAGGACTGGATCAGGCTGTAGGCCTTAGCAGAAAGTTAACTTCTTCAGGTAATACATACACTATCTTTAAAGCAGACGATTACACGGCAGACAAAGCTCACAAAGTGTATTTAAAAAATATATCTGCTACTTCATCTGAGTTTTTAACAATAACTGTAGACGATGAGCCTTTAGGTAAGCTATATGCTGGAGACTTTGCTTTCTTCCCTTGGTCGGCTACAAATGGAACTAAAGCAGCATTTTCAGTAACATTCGCTGCTACTTGGGCTGATGGAGATACAGCTGTTTTTGATGGGGTTACAATCACGCTTGGAGCTACGGAAACTGTAGCTGCTATGGCAATTTTAGCTGCAGCTGCAATATACCCAAACTTTACAGCCGCTGTTACTTCCTCAGGCGTTGTCACTTTCACAGCTAAAGACAGTAATAACCTTCACTTAATTGAAGTAGGTGCTGCATCTGATGATTACGTAGTAACGACTGCGGGAAACGGAACAGGAACGGTAGCTAGAACAGTAGTTCCTGTTGCAAGCGCAAACGATATTAAAATCACACCTAGTGTAGCGACAGCAATGACGCTAGAATCTATGTTAATAATAGACGCATAATGGGAACTTTAAAAGTAGGTATTACGATAAGTAGCAATTCTGTGCTTTCCAGCCCTGTGAATCTTGCTTCAAGTTCTTCTTTAGTAGCAGACTCTGGCGTCTTAGTTAGAGCTAAAGTTTTAAAGACTTCAATTGATTCGAACGCTCTTGTTGTTTACAAAGGAGACGACAAGCTTGTTTCTGGTTATTTATACGTAAAAAACTTAGAAACTGAAAAAGAAAACTATATACATGTTTACAATGCTTCTGAAAGTGATGCTTTAGTCTCTAAGATTGCAGGAGGGGAGTTTTGTTTTATACCTGTCGTTGTTGATAAGACATACAAAGTGTTTTCCACCAGAGTTGATTCTATGGTAGACTACGCTGTTTTCGGTTTAGATAGTTCTGCAGTAACACTTTCATAATAAAATAAAAACATGGCAACATTAGCAAATCAAGGAAT
>Ga0075444_10000759_pt1 | contig 19479 bp, 12 predicted proteins | sample CoawatmetaG01DNA_FD_76836 | JGI IMG/M metagenome (GOLD analysis project Ga0075444, IMG submission 76836) | Marine microbial communities from the West Antarctic Peninsula - Coastal water metaG017-DNA | ecosystem: Environmental > Aquatic > Marine > Coastal | place: Atlantic Ocean: West Antarctic... | reverse complement strand
CTATCAAGGTTCTGCTCCGGGTCTCGGTGGTGGCGGCAATGCTGCTCCTGAAGTACGCAGTTCGCAAGGTTACAACTCTGTTCAGCCCGGTGCTTTCGTTAAAAAGAAAACTCCTTATGGCACCGCCAACAATAATCCGCCCGGCAGTTTTGGTGGCGGCGGCGGTGGAGATGTTTACTCCAGTGGCGACGGCGCTGCTCCCGCTCCTATGTCTGAAGCCCAAAGACAATTAAGTGGAATGGGACGTGAGCCATCTTTGAGCAATAAGTCTTCCTCTGCTCCAGAAGCTCCAGCTGCTGTGCAGATTAATCAGGCAACAACCCAAGATTTGTCTTTGCCTGATGACGAATACAAACAGACCAAGGGTAATAAATCAACCAGCCAGGCTGGAAAAATGGTTCAGCGAATGGCTCGACGTGCGGGGCGGAGCATGTTGCAACCGCTAAATAGTATGCCGATGCCGAGATTTCCAATGCATTAGGTGTTTAAATGTGGCGTATAGGTCATTCAATTGAAATGAGATGACCCGGGGATTAGAGAGGATTTTTAGTATGTTCCTAACAAATAAAAGTTTGAAAAAACAAAAGTTATATCTGGCGCTTACCACCGGTGCGCTTGTGCTGTCTGCTTTGACCAGCAGCGCTCAGGCTCAATCACCATCGGTCAGCCTGAAGAAGGGCCAGCTCCAGCAAGCTGGTTGGTACAAGTCTGCTCCACAAGTGCAGATTGTTGATGATGGTCCAGTTGTCCACGATTACCGCACAGCTCCCCATGAAGATCAGGCCTATCAAATTCCGATCGGGCCAGCTGGTACCAGCGGTCGTATTCCCGAAGGTGGTATTCCTTTGGGCAATGGTGGCCCGCAAATGATGCGGGTGGCTCCTAACTCTCTTCCACAATCAGGTTTTGGCACCAATATGCCAGCTCGTGGTATGGGCCCAGCTCGCGCCTTGCCTGGTACTGAAATGGGTCAACTCGGTAAGCAATATGCTGCTCAACAAAGAGCTGCTCAAGCTAATGTCTCGGCCAGACCAATTGGCTTAGGTCGCGGCAATTCGGCTGCGGCTGCACCAAACCGTATGGCTTCTTCCTCTCCAGCTAGCTATGGTGCTGCATATCATGGCAGCGGCGGTGGCTACGTCGCTCCAAGCTCTAGCAGCTCTGCATCGGTAAGAGCAAAACTTCTTGGTAAATAAAGAGGGTGTAAATGTTCAATATTAAGCCGCAGAAAATCGTAAATTCTTTATAGCTGCCCTTTTTACAGGGGCAGCATTAGTGATCTATGCGGCTTCTTCTCAAATAACTTAGCAATCAGGTATTAAAGTTCAATGCGCTTACCACTTCCACTACTAGCTCTGCTCTCCATCCTGGTCACAGGATGTAGCCCGCTGGGTGGAAGTTTGGGACGAGTAGATTCTAAAACTCAAACTCCAAACGATGGTGGTGGTCTACTTGGTCAGCTTCGACCAAAAGTTGATCCCCGCTATGTCGAGCAGGCTCGGCAAGAAGAATATGCCAGAGCTCAGCAGCAAATGGCACAGGCTCAAGCGATGGGGCAACAGCGGGGCGCCAATGCTGAAGGCATGGGCCGGGTCTTGCCCCAAGTACTGACAGGGCCCATCTCTGGTCAGTTGGGTAATGCTGGTTTTCTCAATACCTCGGCTTCTACTATTCAACAGACTGGCAGCAGTGAGTCGGTTAATGCTGATCTAAATGCTGGAACTAATGTTCCTGTCACTAATGTTTCTGGCACTCCTGAAGCCGCTAGTGCTGGGGCTGTGATGCCACCGAGTTCTGATCCTGTATTGGTAGCTGATGCCTCCAAGGCTGCTACTTATGGCTCCTATGGCTCTGTACCGCCGCCTCCGCCTGGGGCGCTCTCACCACCACCGCCAGCCGTGACTCTTTCTACTCAGGCTAATGTCGGTCAGTATCAAGACCCGAATAATCCATACGCAAATCCGTATGCCAACCCATACGCGAACCCCTATGCCAATCCATATGCTAATCCTTACCTCAATCCTTATGCTGTTCCCTTCCAGGGTGGTCAGGGCTATCCTCAACCAATGATGCCTCCACAGCAACCAGCCCGGCCTTCCGGTTTGTTTGGTTCTGGTCAGGCTGCTCGGTCTTCTGGTCGTGATGATGAGCCTGAGCGTAAGAAAGTTTCTAATTTTGTGCCAATCACACCAACTGGCATGGAGTCTCGCTCACCTTACAAGCAGCGCGATGATCTTAAAGTCTTATGGAAAGGCGCTCTTTCAACGCCGGCAATGCAGCAAGCTGTCGGTAAAGACGTCCGAATTGCTGAAGTCTTGAATCGCATTGATGTTGGTTTGCCAACTGATGGCACTAAGGGTAGCTTCAGTGTTGGACCAAGGCAGGTTGATGCCATCTTCAAACCAGTTGCTCTCGATAAGCGCGTACAGCCAGCCGTACGTCGGGCGCAGACCGACTTAGTGCAGTCTTATTACCGCTACCTCTACACCTACAATAAATTTGCTTTAGCGCAACAAACCTATGCTGCTCGCAAGCAAGAAGTAGAGGTTGCCACTACTGATTCAGAGAAGCAGAGAGCAGCAGCTGATGTGGCGCAAGCCCAAAATGAAGCGGATAGCTCGAGAGAAGATATGAAGTCGGCTCAGCAAGAATTGTCTGCTGCCGCCGGGGCCAATGCCGCTCGCTCAATCATTGGTCGCGTTTCTGGTATTGCTCCGTCGGCTGAGGCTTTGGCCCAGGCTGAGCCTCAAGCTGCACCAGTTGAAAAGCAAAATTCTATGTTTGGTAATTTTGGCTTCGGTTCACTTTTTGGCATGGGTAATAAGCCGGCCAAAACTGCTGACACCGGTTCTGCTGAGCCTGTAGCGAGAATGGCCATGGCTGCTCCTATGGCTAAGGCCACCAAGGCTGAGAAAGCACCTTCTAAGAACGCTGCTAAAGATAGCGGTAAAGATAAGGGTAAAGCCAAAACCAAAACTGCTGTAGTTGCCGACAAAGGTGATTTGCAGCCATCTAGCAGCTCTAGTGCTGGCCGTGAGGCCCGCGAAGTAGCGGCAACTCCCGCTGCTCCGGCTGAGTCATCTAGCCCCGTTCAATTTGAATTGAAGGGTGTAAATGTCACTGCTCGAAAATCCATTTTGACAGTCGCCATCAAGAATAGCGGGCAAAGTGACTTCTCTTTCAATCCGGATTCATTTGCAGTTTCTGAAAATAACCATAAACTATCAGAAGCAGCAATGCGAGCAGACTTCGAAACCACCTTGGTGCAGCCCAGCCAGGAGGTTCAGGGCACGATTACTATTTTTGGGCGGCCCTGGAACGACCGACTTACGGTATCTCTGTCAGACGGCACCCGCAATCTGCAGATGCACCGATGACAAAGGCAAGCATAAATTTTTCTTTCGGGTCAGAGCACACTAAGCAATTGGGTAGAGAAGGGATGAACAAGTTAACGAAAAAAGCATTGAGGAAGGCAACTACGGTTGTCCGCTCGATTGTTGGGTGCACTCCCAGTCTGTTTTCTTTACTAGTCTTAGTTTTTGCCATCACTTTCTGTGGCGCTTCTGCTGCATTGGCACAAAATGCCGGTGCTAATGCCGCCAAGCAAGCGCAGCCAACCAAAATGGATTCGAACGATCAGTCGTTTAAAAATATTATCGATCAGTACGACAAACGCTTCCCCTTCCAGAAGGCTCAAAGACAAGCTGACACCCATACTAGAAAAGTGCCAGGAACAAATCTCGATGAATCTGACCCTGGTTCGACCCGTACGACTCCTGTTTACATGCCTGTCTACAACAGCCAGGGCTATATGCAGCCGCTTCTCAATGCGGTTAACACAACGCCGCAGTCTCGAGACAATGAAATTTACAGCAATACGTTGACGACGTTTGGCATGCCTTTGACTGATACTCAATTTCAAATGATCAATCGTGAGAACAACCAACGTAAGGTTGAACAACTTTGGGACCCTGAGAAAGCTCAGTGGATGACCAAGGCCACAGCACAGTTGGCTGGCGCCTCTGCCGCTAACAGCATGGCCGGCACCGCAGAACAATCGTTTGCTACAGCTCTCGATCGTATTGTTAATGCCGATGGTGGCAATTGTTTGATAAATGTTGCCAATGAAGCTTCGGGAGCTGCTTTCCCGGGGATGGTTATGTATAAGACGATTCCCGAGGCCGTGGGCATGGTGCAAGCCATGTATAAAAGAGTCTTTATTCCTATGGCCATTCTTTTCCTTTTGCCTGGTGCCGTTGCCAGTCAAGTCAAAGGTCAGATTGGCAGAGGCTTTAACCTGGGTTATGCCGAGGGTGCCAATCCATTTGAAGGTATTTTGCGGTCAATCGTTGCGGTATTTTTAGTTCCGGCTACTCAAGTAATTGTCAGCTGGTCAATTGATACTGGTAACTCAATGGCTATGAGCGTTCGTGATTGGGTCGACACGGGCATGATTCAAGATTGGGCCAATCAACTTTCGTACAATACCTCACCACAAAAGGACGAAAACCTACTTCGCTCTACTATTCCTGGTGCTGGTGGCGCTGGTGCTGCCGGTGGCGGAGGCGCTGGTGGCGCTGGCGGTGGTGGCGGTTCTGGTGGCGGCCTTGGAGGAGTAATTAGCGGTATTGGGGCTTCTATCGGCGGCGTGATTGGTAGCTGGTTGTCGTCTCTGGGTAGTTTTATCAGTTCAGCTGGTGGTGGTGGCACAGGTTTAGGTGCTCAAGTTCCTGAGGCAGCTGCCATTTACGAACAACAGGGTGCGCTGTCTCAGATCATGCAGCTTAACCTCAATATGATGATGAATACGGCTTCAATCTTCCTCGTGATTTTGGGCGCCTACCAAGTCGTTATGATTTGCTATCTGTTCCTACTTGGACCTTTGGCTGCAGCATTTTATGCCTGGCCTCAGGTTACTGGCAGTCGCAAGCTATTCAGAAACGTGTTCGGCAGTTGGGTTGAGGGCGTCATTCAAGTGTCGCTCTGGCGCTTCTACTGGATGGTAGTGCTGGCCGTTATCACCCAGCGCCTGATCTATACCAATGGTGGTACTAACAACCTGCAGTGGGAAGTTTGTATGTTTACCTGCTTCCTGGGAATTCTTTTGTGGGCACCATCCTCTCCCTTCAACTTCTCGCCGAATGGTGGTTTGGGTCAGGCTGAAAAGCTTGCCGCTGACAACAAGAAGCAAGGTGGCGGCGGTGGCGGCAAAGGTGGTGGCGGTGGTGAGAAAGGTGAGCCTGGTAGCCCCGGTGGTAGTGACAACAAGACTACTCCCGGTGAGCACAGCAGCACTGAAAGAGGCTCTGAGGCTCAACCAGCCGTAGCACCTGAGAACAATAACGGTAACGGTAATACCAGGGTCGCTGCTAACGATGCTAACCAGGGCGACAATAATGTTGGAGTTGCACCGCCTCAGCACGGCGGTGGTGGTGGTGAGAGCAGTCAACCTGCTCCTGCAGCTATTGCTGCGGCTCCCCCGTTGACTGGTGGAAAAGAGGGCGGTGGTTCCGGGCCTAACGAGGGCGGCAATGCTAAGCCTCAGGGCGAAGTGCAGATGGCCATGTCTGTCGCTGGCGGTGATGCGAAAGTCGCTGGTGGCATGGGGCCAAATCTAACCCCAGGGCAAGCTGGTACTAAGCCGAACCCAAGTCTAGGCGGCGGCAAAGAGGGCTCCGACTCTGATAAAGGTGATAGTTCAGGCGCTGGTAAAGGTGCTGGTGGCACAACGGTCGTTGCCGCTGCTGGTGGTGCTGGAGTTGGTAATATCGCAGCTAGTGCTGCTGGTGGTGCTACTCAGAACCTCTCGCAGGCTCAGAACTCGCACAGTGGCAGTATAGATTTGCCACCGAAAGAGAAAAAAGATGACATACAACAAGCTTGAAGGAGGTGAGGACAATGCGAACGGTAGGCACTAAGAAAGATCGTTTTGATTCAAGAGTGAGGCCCTGTAAAATGACTGTCAGTAAAAACAAACAGAGTGTGAAGGCGAATAGAGTGATTGTTCTCATTCTTTTGGTCTTTTGTATGTTTACAGCGCTGATCCCAAGCGTTTATGCACAAGGCGCTGGTGGTACCGGAACGAGCCCAATCCGTAACAACAATGCTGCTAGTGATATTCGTGGTCCTTACCTTAAACGGGCTAAGAACGCTGACGAGTTCTATAAAGCAGACCAAGTCGTCAATCAAGAGTCTGTTGGTCCAGGTTCGGTCGTGCATAGCACGTCTGGACCGGTTCAGATGTGGCCAGTGCCAATCCCTACCGCTGTGTCTGCTGTTCCGACCATGAGAGATCAGGCTATTACCAAGAACATGCTCCAGACTTTCGGTTATCCCGTTTCTGACACTCAGTTTCAGCTGATTAGTCGGATGAACGATAACATAATGTCAGAGCAGCTGTTTGACCCAGAAAAGGCTCACTGGATGGCTACAGCCACTGCCGGTTCGGCTTCCAACGCCGCGGCCAACAGTATGGCGTCCCTAGCTATCAACCAAGCTCTATCTGCCATCGATTTCTGCAAACAGTTTCTTACTAACTTTACTGCTGAGCCAAACAACGTTTGGCAGCGTATTCGTGATCAACTTTTCGTTCCCATGGCAATTTTGCTTTTACTTCCTGGTGCCGTCTTGGCCCAGGTCAAGGCGATTGTGGCTCAGGGGTCCCCTGTGCTAGTGGGAGAAATCCACCCATTTGAAGGATTGTTCCGTTCTATCGTCGCTATCTTCCTCATTCCCGGAACTTTTCTTGTTATCAACTACGGTATCGATGTGGCGAACTCGCTCACCTATACCATTGCTAATGAGTATTTACATATTTTCGGAACTGATATGTATGAGGACGCTAAGTGCGCCATCATCAGAGCTTTCCCGATGAACAAGCCCGAGTGGAATAGAAACTCGTTTAACGTCAAAGAAACTCCTCGATTTGAAGGTATTGGTGTTTGGGCACCATACGAAGGTTACACTCTTGCCACTGCTCGTATCGATCCGTGCATGGGTATAGAAGAAAGTCGTGTGCCCGATGAAGACGTGGTCCAGAGCAAGAACATCAACCGTTTGATGATGAACGGCTTGAATGATACTGCCACCATTTCTTGGAACCTAGCCTGTGCATTCCAGATGGCTTTCTTATACTACTTGTGGTGCATGGGGCCTGTGGCCGCTGCTTTGTGGGTCTGGCCCGTGCAAGCTCTACGTGGGGCTCTTGCTAGCTGGATTGATGGAGTAATCACTGTTTGCTTCTGGAGCCTTTTCTGGAACACCACCATCTTATTGATGGCATGTTTCAGAGGTGTGGGCGACTCCGGTACCATCATTATGACTGCCTTGATTTTCTTGGCAGTAAACTCGGTTAAGTCGGCCTTCGACTTTGCTGGTCTGGCTTCGGCTGCCGTTCAAGATGCTGCTGCTCAAGCACAAAAAGTTGCCAGTTCTGCTAAAGGTGGCGGTGCTGGTGGAGGCAGCGGTGGTGGCAGCAGTGGTGGTGCTTCGCACGGTGGTAAGTCTGGCGCTGGTGGCCATGTCGGTGGCGCTCAAGGTGGTAACCACGGTGGTGGAGCTGTCGGTGGTGCACAAGGTGGTCAGCACGGTACCCAGCAGCCAGCTCCTGCCGGTAACACTGGTGCTATCGCATCAGCTGGTGGTGGCGCTGATAATGCTACTCTCGGCGCAAGTCCGTCCAAGGCTGGTGGAGACGGTCTCCAGGGTCAACTAACTGGTGCCGGTGGTGCTGGTGACAAGGCTGCTGGCGCTCTTGGTGATAAAGCTGCTGCCGGTGTTGATACGGGTCTTCCTCCTACAGAAGGTGATGCTGCTGGCGCTAAGGCTGGTGGTGTCGGTGGTGGCAAGGGTGCCGGTGACGGTGCCGGTCTCCCGCCAATGGGCGATGTCGCTGCTGCATCTGCAGCTGCTGCTGGCTCTGGTTCAATCGACTCTAACGCCAGCTTGACTGTCGGCTTCTCCGGCGGCATAGGTGGTTCGGCTGATTCACTCAACGTCAACAGTAGCAACTCTGGTAGTATCGGTGGTTCAGGCCTTGGCTCTGCCTCTGGTGCTGCGGGGGATGCTCTCAAGGGCGGCATGGATGGATTGCTTAATGCCGGTGCTTCGTTCATTCCATCGGCTGCGGCCGGTGGCATACTTGCTGGCATGGGTGCACCTGATGCTCTTGGGCTCGGCGCTCCAGCTAAGTCGTTCGACAGCTTGTTGGGTGGCGATTCCAAGCCGATATCTCTTGGCTTAGATAATCCAAGCAATGCTCTACCTGGTTCTCTATTGGCCTCTCCGATTGACGCAAGCAAAGTAGGATCTGGCGCTGATGTCTTCGGTGCCAATGGTCCGGCTGCCAATGGCGATCTCTATAGGCACAATGCTGATGGCCAATTGGCTCTGAATGGAGAAGGTAAGCCAATTCTCGATACTGGCAGAATAGGAGAAGTTCCAGCTTTGTCTGGCAACCTCGCCAATGATCCAGGAGCTGTTTCGGCCCAGAAGACTGCAGCAGATGTGATGACAATGGGCGGTGTGACAACCGATCAATTGTCTCGCGCTATGGCTGATCCACAAGGTGCCGATTACAAGTCGATTGCAGATACTGTCGGCGTAGCACCGCCAATACTCGATGCTGCCTTGCACGGTAATACCAGTGCTGGTGTCATGACTGCGGTCGGATTTGGTGGTACTGATACGGCGGCATCGTTCGCGTCGCCAACCATCGCTAATGACACCGCTAGTATGTCAATTGCTGCTAATCATCAGGCTCAGGCGATAGCCGGTGGTGACACTGGTATGTTGTCCAGAGCTACAGTAGGAATGGACTCGCAAGCAGCTTCACAACTTCTGGCTTCGCCACAGATGGATGCTCAATTTGCCTCCACCGTAAATGGTTACGCTCAGGCTCGTGAAGCGACTGGTAGCTATGCCCAGACTGATGGTCAGTACGCCTCAATGGCATCTTACGGTGGAGTGGCTCAAAGCATTGCACCTAATATGATCAGCGGTGAATTGAGCCCAGCTGGTAGTGTTGCTCAAAGCAATGGTTTCGTTGCCCCAGCTGCTGCTGTGTCTAATGATCCCGGTGCCGTCTCAGCTCATAATGCAGCGGCCGACATCATGACCATGACCCACACCAGCGGTGCCGAACTGCAAAGAGCGCTAGCCGCTCCTGGTGGTGCTGAGTACACCCAACTAGCTGAAAGGTTCGGAGCTGCACCGGCTTTAGTTGACGCTGCCCTTCACGGTAGTGCCGCTGCTGCTGCTGTGGTCGAGACCGGCTTCGGCCGAACAGAATTCGCTCGAGACAACGCTGCTACTTCGTTTACTGCTCACCAATCGGTAGAGATGTACAATTCTGCAGCTAGCTCTTACGGCGCACCAGCTGTTCAATCAGCCGCTATGGAGATGAATGTAGCAGCTGGTCAACAGATTCTGCAGAATGGCACACTCGATAATCAGTTTGCGGCTACAGTTTCCAGCTACAGAGAGTCGTCTCTGTCTGGCAACTACACTCAAGCTGACACCGGATATGTCACCTCTGCTGGTGCTACACCGGCCGTGACTGCTTCGCTGGTCACAGGTGGAGCTGACGCGCCAGGAGCACTTGCTGCATCCATGGGCTACTCTGCTCCATATAGTGTGGGTACAGATCCGGGGGCAGTTTCTGCCCAGCGCTCTGCTGCCGATATCATGGTCATGACTAATACAAACCCTGAGACCCTACAGCGAGCTCTCGCTAATCCAAGTGGTGCAGAGTACGCTCAGTTGTCACAGTCGTTTGGTGCTTCGCCGGTTCTAGTAGATGCTGCCTTGCACGGTAATGCTAGCGCTGCTGCCATTGTTGAAACAGGATTTGGCCATACGCAGACTGCTCATCAGTATGCTGATAGTTCATCTACTGCTCAACAGTCAGTGGCTATGTATGACACTGCTTCCACCAGATATGGTGAGCAGACCGTGCAGCAAGCCGCGCAAGGAGATATCGGTTCTGCTCAGGCGATATTGCAATCTACTTCATTAGATCAGCAATTTGCCTCAACAGTTCAGAGCTACCAGCAAGCCTACTCTGATAGTGGCAGTAGTGGTACTCCAAGCTTCGCCAATGTTGACTACGGCTCTGTTGCCCCTAGTGGTGCCCAGCCTGTAGTGACTGCCGCTCTGGTTGGTGGTGACCCCTCGCCTGTTGGCGGTTACGCTACTGCAGCAGGTTACTCTGCTCCTTATGCGCTGCCTGCTGGTGATGCTAATGCTGCCACTGCCCAACGCATGGGCGCTGACATCATGGCGATGACACACACGTCTCCGCAAGAGCTGCGTGCTGCTATCGCGCACCCTGAAAGTCAGCAATATCAGCAGCTTGCTGAGCGCATTGGCGCTTCACCAGCTCTGGTTGATTCTGCCTTGCATGGCAACATGAGTGCTGCTGTTGTGGCATCGGCTGGTTTCGGCACAACTGAGACCGCCAGGCAGTACGAAGGTCAGTCTGTGACCGCTGCCCAGTCGTTGCAGTACACAGAGAGAGCCCAGGAAGCTGCTGTTGCCAGTGGTGCAATAAATAGTGGAATGAGTGGTGCTGAAGTTGTGAGAGCGGCTGCAATCGGTATGGATCCCGGAGCTGGCCAAGCTATTCTTGGTGGTACGGGACTAGCTAGCCAATTCACCAGCACCGTGGCTGCTTACAGTGCAGAGGCAAGCAGTGGCCGTGGTTACATGGATGCGCCAGTTATCAATAGTGGCGGCTCACCTGTAGCTCAGGTACAAGACTACGGTTGTGGAGTAGTGAGTGGAGACCCCGTTTACAACGGCTCTTCTCAACCTGTTGCCTACACCGGATTCAGCGGCAGTGCAGCTCCTGTAGTTAATGACACTAGCTACACCGCATCACAGCCGCAGTATGTTGCCGATACTCCACAGCAGCCTTATGTTGCCGATACTGGCTACCGTGATGGTGGTCAGTCACAGCAGCCCTATGTTGCTGATGCTGGATACCGTGATGGTGGTCAACCACAGCAGCCCTATGTTGCTGATGCTGGATACCGTGATGGTGGTCAACCGCAACAAGCCTACGTTGCCGATGCCGCCTTCCGGGAGCCCGCAAATCTCGGCACTCCCGGCCATGCTGAAGTAGCTTCTGCTGCTCCTTGGCTGGCTGATGTCTCACCTGATACATCAAGCCATGGCCACGCTCAAGCTGATGCATACTATGAGCAGCAGCAACAACAGCAACAACAACAACAGCAGCAGCAAGGTATTGTCTACAGCGGCGATACCCAGCAGCAGGCTGCTAGACCCAACAGGCTGGCTGATGCTCTAGGTGGTGCTGCCATCGCCAAGATCGGTGGAACTGGACAGAAACCAACTGGTGGAGCGCCTGTCGCTAAGCCAGAGGGTGGTGATAAGGGTGCTCCGCCACCGCAACAGCAAGCAGCCGTCAACAAGAGCTTGAACCCCAACGCCGCCAAGGGTCGTGGTAAGACCCAAGCTGAGCTGGATGAAGAGCAAAGACGCCTGCTAGCAGAGCAAATGCGAAACATGCCTGGCAATGACGGAATGGCCTAGCCACATTAGCTAAAAATGGTTCTCCATCACTCTACAGATGGAGAACCATAGCTAATTTGATGTTTTAAGGAGAAACGGGCGCTAACTTATTGAAAAACGCATAAGATATTCTGGTCAGCAATAGTGGCTTTCACGTCATGGAGAATTTCGTGTACCTGGCAGATATCGGAGTCAAGTGTCCAAATTGCGGAGTCAAGTTCAACAGCAAGCAATTGCCCGAGTTAGTTGATACTGGCCTGCGAAACAGTGAGCTGCGTCAGCATGTTGGTGATGTCAGGCCTGAGTATGAGCAATACTTGATTCTTACTTGTCCAAGTTGTGGTAAATCAGCCTGGGCAACGGATTTCGCACCAACCAGCGAAGTTTGTGTGCTCAATCAACCCAATAAGCCCCCTCATTTGCAATATCGCAATGCCGCTATTTGGGCAGAGCGAGAGGGGGGTAACTTCTTCGGCGTTGCTATGTATTACCTTTATGCTGCTTGGTGCGCTGACGATGTTAATGCTGTTCCTCAGGCTTTGGAATACCGAAGATTGGCCGTTGATGCTTTTCGCAAGTCGCTAATTGATGTCTCTTGCCCGCACTCTAGCCGTGCCGATGTGGAATATCTTATAGGCGAGCTTTGTCGCCGAACCGGCGATTTCACCCGCTGCAAAGAGTACTTTCAAGCGGTGATTGGTCGGTTGCCTGCACTTTATTCCACTATGGCCCGCAAGTTAATGAAACTGGCCGACATGGGTTCAGCAGAATTAGTGGATTTTGAGGGAATTAACTAAACTGGTTGCTCTCTAGCATAAGTTGCTGAAACTCAGAGGGCTGCCAACAGGTAAGGAGATACAAGGTGTCAAGAGTTCACAAGGTGATAGTGCTCAATAAAGCTTTCAAGCTTTGGGATTTCACAATCCGTCAGCTCTTGATGATGGTGGTGGCTGTGGCCATTTCAGTTACCTTGCTCTCTCGTGTGCCGCAGACTTGGAAGATTGGTCACCTGCCCGCCAATATTTTGAGCGCAATAACTTTCTTCTGTCTTTGCCTTCCTCTTGTTAAATTTACGGATTTGAAACCGATGAGCTGGTGGAAAAACGTGGTTTTGTACAAGCTTGGTCTTGAGCCCACGCTTTATGTGCCGAAACCAGAAGAAATGACCGCTATTTATCCAGATCCCACCATAATTGAACCGAAAAAGCGGTCGGACGAGTTCTATATTGGTTCCAATTAGGCCGGAGACGAAGGAAAATAGGCTCTAGGGGTTTTCGTCCCAGTTTAGAAAGTCTAAACTAATTGAAGAAAGTCTAAACTAGTTGAAGTAGCTGCTAAGACGTTAGGGTATTTGTGTTTTTGAATGGTAAGAAAGTGCGCGAATTTGTACTGTGAGTGTTTTTGAATGGTAAGAAGTGCCGGCTCATCTCCCATAAGAAGGACGTCTAATTTGCGCGGTAGAAAGAATACCGATGACGAATATGATGATGACGATGATTATGATGCGCCATCTGGTCGAGGGGAGCGAGGCGGACGTGGCCGTGGTGGGCGCCGGGATAATAGCAGCAATGGCGACTCTTCTATGGACGGTCGTTATATCCCACTGACCTCCGGACCGTCTTTCAATAACGTCATTGCTGGTTTTTACAATGGTCTTCCAGCCCAGCTTCGCGATATGCTGCCCTTTGGTCAAGAACCGCCTGATTCTGCTGGCGGGGAGGATGATCCGCCCCCAGATAAACGTGGCGGTACTAGTTGGCAAGATGTTTGCTTCATCTATTCCATTCCTGGTGAGGACGAAGAAGAAGGCCTGGTAGTTTTATCAGACGGAAGTTTTCGTAAATATATTGCCTGCAAGGGCATTAATGCCTTGCTCTTTGACGAAGCCGACCGCGAAATGATGGCACGTACTTTTGCCAACTTTGCCAACTCTTGCGAATCCGATATTCAGATCATCATTAAAAGCCGAAACATCTCAGTTGACGAGTATCTTTCCCGCTATCAGATTTTGCTTAAGACTGACAACGATTACCTCAAATGGTATGCCGATTACACTGACAAGTGGTTCCGGCGCGTTCAAGACGTAACTTTCGTTCCCCAGCGAGAGTTTTACATAGTCATTAGTTTCCATCCGCCAGATTGCAAAAGCGGCAAAATGTGGAATGGCCGTCGCTCCATTCAAAAACACGAAGAGTATTTAGAGTCGCTCAACCGCTTAGTCAAGACTGCTTTTGAGCAGCTGCGTGGTTCCAATCTGCGACCTAGCCTGCTCTCGCGCAAAGAAGTGCGCAATTTGATCTATTCAGATTTAAACCCTTCGCTTTACGAAAAAGATGGGGATGCGCCACCATCTCGTACAAACGTGTCTGAAGCTTCTGTTCTAGCTGGCTCCGCCCTCAAGGTTACTGATGAATATCTGTGGCTTGATGGCAAATACATTGGCACCCAGTACATGTTTGCTCCTCCCCACGAAACCTGGATGGGTTGGCTCGTTGACTTGCTTACGCTTTCGGTTGAATACACTTTGTCGCTTTTCATTCACCAGTGTGATCAAGATAAAGTCAGACGGGACCTCAAATTTAAGTATCGCCTTGGCCACGTAGCTAGTACGCAGTTGGCTACTCCCGACATTGAAGGAATTGAATCAACAAGATCGGCTGCTACGGCCATTCAAGAGTTCTTGCGCAGCGCCAACAAAGCCTTCGATACTTCGATGTACATTCGCTCTTATGCGGATACACCAGAGCACCTGGCGCAAAATATGGATGAAGTCAGACGCATCTTTAAAAACCGTGGTGCTCAGATGGACAGAGGGCAGATGCTGCAACTTGATTTGTGGCAATCGACTTTGTCGGTTGGTGTTGATCGTATGGCTGTCGTGCACCGCGTTATGTCTCCGATTGTTGGCACCATGTGGCCCTTCTTTACTGCATCTTGCGGAACGCCAGATGGTGTGCCGTTTGGCTTCGCTCTGGTGTCACGAGAACCTGTGTTGCTCAACCCCTTCTTCAGAGGCCAGGGCAAGGATGCGAACAATATGTTCGTGGTCGGAACAACTGGTGCTGGTAAATCTTTTGCTGTATCAATGCTGATTTTGCGTCTATTGCCGTTAGGTACGCGCTTCGTTTTAATTGATAAAACGGTAGACAAATTTGGTGCATATCGCTTCATTACTGAGTTGCTTGGCCCAGAGCTTTGCGCCTACATCGACCTTGGTCCCAGCTCGGGTTATATTCTCAATCCTTTTGATCTTGGCCCTGAAGATAAAGAAGGAGAACCGTCTGCTGATAAAATCAGCTCACTTCTGTCGCTGCTCGACTTGATGCTTTCTCCTGAAGGACGGGAAGAGCTGAACGTTGAAGAAAAATCGCTATTAGATGGTTTGATTCGGGTTGCCTATATGGACGCTCACTTTAGAGGTGTGGTCCCGACTATGAGTGATTTGGCCAGAGTAACGGCTCAGGCTGCCGCTGATGAGGTTGACCCACTGCAGCGCGATCGTCTTCAGCAATTTGCTCGCGGTCTATCATTGTTCACCAGAAGTGGTGCCTTTGGTGGATTAGTCGATGGTCACACTAACATTGATATCGAAAAGCTGTTCATCGTATTTGATACCAGAGAAGTGAACGAACCCAGGCTCGAGCGTATCGCCGTTTATATCTTGGCAGAGTTTATTCGTAGACGAGCAGCCGACTCTAAGGCGCGTGGCCAGCGTTTCGCTGCCATCATCGACGAAGCTGCCACCTTGATGAGATTCAAAGCCGGAGCCCGCCTGTTAGACGATTTGTCGAGAAGAGCTAGGCACTACGGTATGATGCTTGTCACCATTACTCAGCAGCTGAAAGACTTCTTTAGGCAAGCTGAACAGGCCGATTCTGTGGTGAAAAACTCGCACATGAAGATCATGCTAAGGCAAGACCCTTCAGATTTGAAGATGCTCAAAGAAACTTTGCGACTGACAGACGCTGAAACTGTTGCAATTGAGAACTTCTCACGCGATGAAGAAAAACGGCGTGATAGCCAATGCTTGCTCATTGTTGGTTCTGTCCATGGCACCATTCGTTTGGTTCCGAGCCCAATGGATTATTGGATCTGTACTTCAGAGCCAATCAAAGATATTCCACGTAGACTCGATATGATTAAAGAAGTGAAAGCAAAAAATCCAAAGCTTTCCCACACTGATGCTTGTCGCCAAGCTGTCTACTATCTAGGCTTGCAGCACGAGGGGTAAAGTGGAAAAGCTCTTTCGATTTAGCAAATGGTTCGTTCTCTTCTGTGCTCTACTTGTGGCTGCTCGGTTGGCTCAGCAGTATGTGGCAGATAAAGCCTTAGAAGAGCGAGCTGCTGTAATCGGTGAGCGTGTCTATGGCTGGCGTTGGCAGAACATTTCTGGCGATATGCAGTTCAACAGTCAGGCCAAGGTGATCGAAGCGAAAGTTATTAAGAGAGGCCCGAATGACGGGCAAGTGCGCATTCAAGGCAATCAAGTCGTGATGGCGCCAAATAAAAGTGTCAATACCGGCGATCAACAACAAGGAGCTAGCAGTACAAAGAATAACTCAGGAGCGGCGGAAGTAACGCAGTCAGAGAGTAAACCTCTAGAAAGCAAATTCAAAGCCGTAATCACTCTCTACAAAGAAAAAGATAAGTGGCTTTTAGGCAAAGTGGAGGCTGAGTAATTTATGTATTGGAGAGTTCAGAAGATTGGACCAGAGCAGCTTGTTAAGCTCTACGGCATCCATTTGCTTTTGGTTTTTAGCTTGATAATCAACGGTTTTCTTTGGCTCACTCGTCCACAGAAATCAATGCCCACTGAAGTAAAGCAAGACGTAGAGGCATTCTCGCGCAAGGTGACTGGGCACCTGCTTGATACTAGTTATATAACTTGCGAAAGCAACATGACTCAGTTGCGTGAAGAATTGGGGCCAACATTGGCTGCTAATCTCATTAACCAGGGTGTTTTGCCAAAAAACGCTCAAGACATGCATGCTCTGGTGCTGGATATGCAAGAGCGTAAACAAATTTGTGCGGTGCGTATTGATCAAGTTCAAGTTAGTGAGCCTAACCCACAGGGGCTTATCCCGGTTCAGGTATCTGGAGTTTGTGCGATTCACTCGGCGGCAGAAACGGCTGAGAGGCGCTTCATCTTTCAATATCTGATCGGTCAGAGAGCCGGTACAACGCAGCTCTTGCTCACTCAGTATCAAGATCTGTCGCCTAGTTAAGAGTACAAACTAAGGGTGCACTTTAAGAGAGGACATTTTGTTTTCAGGAATAGTTGAAGAAGTTGGTGAAGTGCTTGAGGTTCAAGACACTGCTGATGGTCGTTGGCTCAAAATCGGCGCCAAAGAAATACTGGCAGATGCTGCCCTTGGTGAGTCAATTAGCTGTAGTGGTTGTTGTTTGACAGTGGTTGATTTTGGCAGCGACTGGTTTGCTGTAGAAGCCGTGATAGAGACCTTACGCCGGACAAAAATTGGTGATCTCAAGGTCGGTAGTAAAATCAATCTAGAAAAAGCCCTGAGAGTGAGCGATCGTCTTGGTGGTCATATTGTCACTGGACATATTGATACAGTGGGAAAAATCGCCAGCATTGTCGAAGAAGGTTTTTCGTATGTGGTCGAGGTCAACCTCGATAGTCGATGGGCGCCCTTCTTTGTCGAAAAAGGTTCAGTGGCGATGGATGGCGTCTCTCTTACTGTTGCCGATTGTGGTGAGATTCCTGAAAAAGCAGAAGATGAGTTTTGGTTTAGGGTTGCTTTAATTCCGCACACCTGGAACGTTACCACCCTTGGACAGCTCAAAGTGGGCTCATCAGTCAACATTGAGACCGATATCATCGCCCGTTATGTGGCCCGCCTGACCAATACTAATCATAAATAAAGTTGATCAAACTGTTCCATCGCTGAGTTTTCGGGGCTATGCTTTGTCTGTGCTCGGCATATATTTGGCATGTATTTGGGGATCGCATGGAAGCTGACTCTGAAATTTTTGATTCAATCGAAGAGGCTTTGGCCGATCTTCGAGCTGGAAAATTCGTCGTTGTATCAGACGACGAGGGGCGAGAGAACGAAGGCGATTTGATTTGTGCGGCTGAGTTGATTACTCCTGAAATGATCAACTTCATGGCCACTGAAGCCCGCGGTTGGATCTGTCTGTCTCTGACAAGTGAGCGCGCACGCGAGCTTGACTTGCCGATGATGGTAGCGCGTAACACTGAATCACAGGGCACAGCTTTTACAATTACTGTTGATGCCGATCCTAAATTTGGTGTCACCACTGGTATCAGTGCTTATGACCGGGCAACCACAGTAAAAGTAGCTGTCGACCCACTATCACAGCCAGGAGATTTGCGGCGCCCCGGCCATATTTCTCCGCTGATCGCTAAAGATGGTGGTGTGCTGCAACGGGCTGGCCATACTGAAGCGGCAGTCGATTTGGCTAGACTGGCTGGCTGCAACCCTTCGGGTGTGATTTGCGAAGTAATGAATGCCGACGGCACCATGTCTCGAGTGCCGCAGTTGCGTGAATTCGCTCGCAAGCATGATATCAAGTTTGTCAACATTGCCCAACTGATTGCCTACCGCTTGGTGCGTGAGCGTTTCATTGTGCGTGAGGCCGAATGTGAGTTGCCATCAGCTTATGGCACTTTCAAGCTATACGCCTATCGTAATGTCCTTGATGGCAGCGAACATATTGCTGTGGTCAAGGGCGATGTGGTGGGACAAAGTGACGTCATGATCAGAGTGCACTCTGAGTGTCTCACCGGTGACGTTTTCGCTAGTTTGCGCTGTGATTGCGGTCCGCAGCTCGAAGCGGCCATGGCTCTCATAGCCAAAGAAGAGTGCGGTGTATTGGTTTACTTGCGCCAGGAAGGTCGTGGCATCGGTCTGCTCAACAAAATCAAAGCCTATGCTCTGCAAGAGAAAGGCCAAGATACAGTGCAGGCAAATGAGTCTCTAGGCTTCAAGCCTGACCTGCGCGACTATGGCGTTGGTGCTCAGATACTGAGCGATCTCGGTCTGACATCTGTGCGCATTATCACTAACAATCCTAGAAAGATTGTCGGCCTTGAGGGCTACGGTCTAGAAGTAACCGGGCGTGTGAGTATGCCACCGTCATGCAATAGCCATAACATGAATTATCTGTTCACCAAGAAAGAAAAGCTCGGCCACTGGCTTGAGCTGTCTGAAACCAAAGCTAGTGCAGTAAAAGAAAGTGCAGTAAAAGAAAAAGAGAAGGAGAGCGGCAATGTCTAAAGGCGAACCAGAAGTTATTGAAGGGCGTTTGATTGCCACCGGTTTGCGTTTTGCAATCGTTGTCAGCCGCTTTAACGACTTTATCACTAAGCCCTTGCTTGATGGCGCTCTAGAGACGATCAAGCGTCACGGTGCTGATTTGGCAGCAGTTGAAATAATGTGGTGTCCTGGTGCCTTTGAAATTCCTCTAGTCGCCAAGCAAGCGGCAAGCACCGGTCGCTACGATGCGGTTATTTGTTTGGGTGCAGTTATCCGTGGTTCTACCGCTCACTTCGATTTTGTCGCCGGACAGTCGGCCTCTGGGGTTGCCGCTGTCGCCCTAGAAACAGGTTTGCCTGTGATCAACGGCATTTTGACTGTCGATTCTATCGAACAAGCAATTGAGCGGGCTGGCACGAAGGCTGGCAATAAGGGCTCTGAAGCTGCGGCTTGCGCTATCGAAATGGCGAATCTGCTGGCCGCCATGAAGTCACATGCTGAAATTAGCAACGCTAATAAAGCTCGGGGCTAGGGTGCACTAGAAAATTATTGGGAAGCCTCTAGTTAGCTAGGGTCATGCCATTGAGTTTTATTAGAAGGGCTTTATCTTTTTAGCCTGAACTTTTTGCCTGGTTTTGTCGTACTTAGAGAAGTAACGACTGCTTGAGGTGAAGAAAAATGGTTAAAGGCAAATCGGCTTTGTTAGTAG
>Ga0075444_10000758_pt1 | contig 19494 bp, 12 predicted proteins | sample CoawatmetaG01DNA_FD_76836 | JGI IMG/M metagenome (GOLD analysis project Ga0075444, IMG submission 76836) | Marine microbial communities from the West Antarctic Peninsula - Coastal water metaG017-DNA | ecosystem: Environmental > Aquatic > Marine > Coastal | place: Atlantic Ocean: West Antarctic... | reverse complement strand
ACCGAGAGGGAGATTACATTTTGTTGGTGCAGTTCTTGATCCAATTGCTGTCTCTGTATTTTCTCTAATGGGTGGACGTCGATCAATTTCAGGCTCCCCGGTTGGCAGTCCAAAAAATATCACTAAAATGTTAAATTTTTGTGCAGAACATAAAGTGTCTCCGATGGTAGAACATTTTAGCTTTAGCGACATAAATATTGCTATTAACAAACTACGTGCTAATAAGGTTAGATTTAGAGCTGTATTAACCTGGTAATAAAATGGCAAATTATAACGTTAGCGGCTTAATTACTCTTGCTGAATTGGCTAAGCTCAAAAAGATTTTATGGTATGTGTATATTTTAAAATGTGGAGATAATACTTATTACACAGGTATTACTAATAACATTAAGAATAGAATTGCTAACCATGAAAATGGAACTGGGGCAAAATATACCAGAGGTCGAGGGCCATTTGTATTAGTATTTCAAGAATCGTGTCAAGATAGAAGTAATGCAAGTCAAAGAGAGCGACAAATAAAAAAATTATCTTTGGAGCAGAAGAAAAAACTAATTGAATCGACCTAATCTCTGTATTGAAAAATTTGCTTTATTCTCATATGCCTATATACTTCGCTCTCGATAAGATTGGCATTAGTGTTCTTAATTAGCAATCTTTTTAAAGAACTACTTAAGGATATATCTATTGTCTTTCCAATCACTGAATCTTCATCCATCAATTCTTAAAGCAGTAACAGATCAAGGCTATAAAGAAGCTACACCGATACAAATTAAAGCAATACCTGAAATACTTCTAAAAAAACATGTTTTAGCAACTGCTCAAACAGGTACAGGTAAAACTGCAGCTTTTGTCCTCCCGATACTTCATTTTCTTTCACAAAATGAAAATAAAATCAAAGGCCCAAGAACCCTCATTGTCAGCCCTACAAGAGAATTGGCAAATCAAATAACTGATAGTATCAAAAAATATAGTCGTTATCTTAAAATGAATTCTGTAACAATAACTGGTGGGATGTCTTACACTCTTCAGAACAGACTTCTTTCAAAGCCTATTGATATATTAATTGCAACACCTGGCAGACTTTTAGACTTGTACCAACAAAAGAAAATTAATCTCAAAGCTGTAGAGGTTATGGTTTTAGATGAAGCTGATAAAATGCTTGATATGGGGTTTGTCCCAGATATTAGAAAAATATTTAATGCTACAAATAAAGACCAACAGATGCTTATGTTTTCTGCCACTTTAGATCAAAATGTTTCAAAAATAGCACAGGAATTTTTATCCTCCCCAACTCAAATAACAATAAAATCTGAAACTAATGGTCACGTTAACATTGAACAATCACTTTATTTCGTGGATAACCAATCTCACAAACAAAAATTATTACATCACTTTTTAGAAGGGGAAGATGTTAATCAAGCGATTATTTTCACTGCTACCAAAAGGCAAGCAGATAGACTTTCAGATGATTTGTATGATTTAAATATTAAATCGTCATCACTGCATGGCGACATGTCACAAGGAAGTAGAACAAAAACAATTAATCGATTCAAAAGAAATGAGATTAAGGTTTTAGTAGCAACTGATTTAGCATCTCGCGGAATAGATGTTAAACATATCACGCATGTAATCAATTATGATTTACCAAGATTTGCTGAAGATTATGTTCACAGGATTGGAAGAACAGGTAGGGCAAATAAAAAGGGTTTAGCAATTAGTTTAGTAAATGCAACCGACCGAGATTTACTCCGTAAAGTTGAAAGATTTACTAATTTAAAAATTGAAGTAAAAACTGTTCCTGGAATGGAAGCTAAAAATACTCAAACAGATAGCCCAACAAGAAAAAAAGGAAGAAGTGGCAAAAAAAGACCTTTCTTTAAATCTGCCAAATCTTTTAAAAATCAAGGCAATGCACAAAAAAGAATGAAAAGTAAAGGTCCGAAAGCTTCAGTAGTCTAATCACTTACTCCAAGATCGCCGATTGAGTAGACACCTGTTGGTCTGTCTTTATCTGTTTTCCAAAATTTATTTTTTACAACACGACATCGATCTCGGTTGATATCTGAAACCCCAAATTTTAATTTTGCGTTTGGGATAATTCTATAAATATGTCTTTCTATCCCGTCTATAGACTCTGGTGCGTCATCATGAGCACAAAAAATTAATATATTTTTTTTTCTCTTTTCTGTTTGCCTTGAAAAAACAAGATCATCTCGCCCAACTTCTATTAAATGTTTCCGTATCTTTTCTATTTCATTGTCTGTTAACGGTTCTAACTTTAATAAACTAACTCTTTTCATTACAGAAATTGCATTAGCATTTATCTTTTCTTTATTTAAGATTTGCGGAATAAATCTAACGACCCATACCTCTTTTTCTTTAGATGCCTTTAAATTGGTTATAATCTGTTCAACTGGGTATTTTGTTAAAATTGGTGGTCGCATATTAGAAATTAATACAAATATTATTTAATACAGTATCCTACATTACATTATTTATGTAAATCATATCATGATGAAATTTGAACTTTATTTATACTATATTTTAGTTTTTCTTGGGCTGATTCTGATTTTATTAGTTTTAGTTTTTCTTGCTCACGAGGTTACTAATAAAAATAAATAGTTTTTTTTATTTGCATTTTTAAATTATCATATGTTTATGTCATTAATTATTATTAAGATAATTTTAACTTCTTTAATTATTGTTCTGGTAACTGAGGTTGCAAAGTATTCAGACAAAATAGGTGCTTTGTTAGCATCTTTACCATTGGTTACGATAATTGTTCTTTTTTGGCTTTTTTACGAAGAGCAATCTACTGAAAAAATTGCAAATCACGCTTATTATACTTTTTGGTATGTATTGCCAACTCTACCAATGTTTTTATTTTTCTCTTGGGGAATAAAGATTTTTAACTTTTGGCCTGCTTTAATTTTATCAATAATATTAACTATATTTATATTCATTATTTATGCCATGGTTTTGAGAAGATTTGGTATTGATTTGCTGTAATTGAATTAAATATCTTTTATTTGGTCCAATCAACATGTCTATATTACTTAAAATTTTTATTGCCGTTTCTATAATTATTCTGGCCACTGAGCTTAGTAAAAAAAATACTACGTTAGCCGCCATCCTACTTGCAATGCCAATTGTTTTATTTGTTTCATTTACATTAATATGGGAAGAATCAAAGGATGCTCAAAAAATTGCATTACTTACTCATGAAACATTAATGTTTATACTGCCTGTTATTCCTTTTTTGTTTCTATTAAGTTACCTTCTTAGATCTGGAGTTAGTTACTATATTTCTCTAGGTATCTCGACGATTGGTATTACTTTTGCAACACTTATAGTTCAAAAAATTTTTTTTAATTCTTAAATCTATTTCTTACTATGTTCATCACTTTCGGGAACAAGTCAGATTACATTATTTATTTTTCACTTTATAAATTGAATATAATACCCATGCAAATACAATTCCAGCTCCGCCTTCTTTTCCAACATTATTTAACAGATCTATTACTGGTGTAGTTACATCTATTGTTTCACTATAAGGAATCTTTACATTCCCTGTTAATAAGTCAAATAGAATAAAAAATATAATAAGGCTTAGCATTGATTCTGATAAAGATATTGCCCATTTTTTTATTATTTCTAAAATATTCACTTTTTCTCTCCAAATAAATTAATAAAAAAGGACCCCAAGGGTCCTTTTTTAATTATATCTAAACTGAACCCATACTACTTTCTAGCTTTCCAAATTGAATATAGAACCCAAACAGCTACTAATCCAACAATACCTTGGCTGCCTAGATTATTAATAAGACCTGTTACTGTTCCAATTACGTCTGGCGTTCCAAAGAATGGTACAGGTGCACCGCCCATTAAAATTTCAAGAACAATTGATAAAGCTAAAAGACTAACGATTGTTTCCGATAAACCTCCAGCCCATTTTCTTACAGTAGTTAATATATCCATTTCTTATTTCTCCTGTTGTAATATAGAAAAAGTTTAAACTTTCATCTCTTTAAACTTAATCTATTTTAATCCTTTTAATTATAAAAAACACAATATATTGTGAATTAATATTTAAATTTTACTATATGTGGTATTTATGAGCTATAATTTTAGGTTCCCATTAAATGTAATGCTTTCTATTTATATTTACTATTTTTAAATACAGATTTAGTAATTACTTACATAATCAATTAATAATCATTGCTTTTTTAATGTTCAATTATTATTTACCATCACCTAAGAACTTATCATCTTTCCACTCTCCACTTAACTCAACACCATCTGGACCAGTGTAAGTTCCTAGTCCATTTATTTTATCGTCTTTAAATTCCCCAATGTAGGTTCCACCATCTGGAAAGGTATAAACCCCATGTCCATTCAGTAAGCTATCCTTATATTCCCCGACATGGGTTCCACCATCTGGACCAGTGTAAGTTCCCTGCCCCTCTTTTTTATCATTTTTAAATTCACCGACATGGGTTCCCCCGTCTGTATATGTGGTTGTACCCTGTCCATTTATTTTATCATTTTTAAATTCACCGACATGGGTTCCCCCATCTGGGCTGGTGAAAGTCCCTTGTCCCTCTTTTTTATCATTTTTAAATTCACCGACATAGGTTCCCCCATCTGGAAAGGTATAAATCCCCTGTCCATTTATTTTATCATTTTTAAATTCCCCAACGTAAGTTCTACCATCTGGACCAGTGAAAGTCCCTTGTCCCTCTTTTTTATCGTCTTTAAATTCTCCAATATATATTCCCCCATTTGGATAGATATAAGTCCCTTGTCCCTCTTTTTTATCATTTTTAAATTCACCGACATAGGTTGCCCCATCTGGAAAGGTAATTTTTTTCATAGTTTAAATTTTTCCAATTCTGAATTCTGAATGATCAATTGTGCCCTCTAAACATGTACGCACAAAACTACTCCACTGTGACGGACTTAGCTAGATTTCTTGGTTTATCGACATCTGTTCCCTTACGTAATGCAACATGATAAGCCAACAATTGAACGGGGATTGAATGAATAATTGGGGACAAAACACCAGTATGTCTTGGCGCTCTTATAACTTTAATGCCTTTCTGTTCAACAAAGTGACTATCTGCATCAGCAAAGACAAATAATATACCCCCTCGTGCTTTTACTTCTTGCATGTTTGACTTTACTTTCTCTAGCAAGGAATCATTTGGTGCAATTACAACTACTGGCATATTCTTATCAACCAACGCTAACGGTCCATGTTTTAACTCTCCAGCAGGATAAGCTTCTGCATGTACATATGAAACTTCTTTAAGCTTTAGAGCTCCTTCTAGTGCTATTGGATAATGTATACCTCTGCCTAAAAATAATGCATGCTCTTTATTAGCAAAATGTTTTGCCCATTCCTTAATTTGCGGCTCTAAATTTAATGCGGACTGAATGCTACCAACCAAGCACCTCAAATCATCCAAATATTTTTTTTCTATTTTCTTACTTATTAAGTTTTTATTCTTTGCTAGAGTTACTGTCAGGATAAATAACGATATCAGTTGCGTAGTAAATGCTTTTGTTGAAGCAACTCCTATCTCAATACCAGCTCTCGTATAAAAAACTAATTTTGATGCTCTTGCTATTGCACTTTCTTGCACATTACAAATTGCAAATGTTTTTTTATGCCCAATTTTTTTAGCATGTTTCAGGGCCTCTATTGTATCCAGTGTTTCACCTGACTGAGAGATAGTAATTACTAATTGATTTTTATTTGGAACTGATTTGCGATACCTGTATTCACTTGATATTTCTATTGTTGTTGGAATCTGAGCTATGTCTTCAAACCAATATTTAGCTGTCAATCCTGCATAATAACTCGTCCCTGCTGCAAGAATTAATATGCTGTCTATATCATTTAATACTTCTTTTGCTTTACTCCCAAATAATGAATAATCAAATTTATTATTATCAATAACAGCCTCGATCGTGTCGCCTAATGCCCTTGGCTGCTCATATATTTCTTTTTGCATAAAATGATCATGAGGGCCCAAATCCATTGATGATATCTTTACCTTACTATGATTTATTTTTCTAGTGACTTTTTTTAAATTACTACAAAATATCTCTAGCGAATCTTTTGAGATTTTTGCCAAATCCCCATCTTCAAGATAAATAATTTTTCGAGTTACCCCTAATAAAGCACTTATGTCAGATGCAATAAAATATTCTGACTTTCCTTGGCCAATAATTAGTGGGCACCCTAGCCTTGCACATATTAATTCTTCTTTATTGTCCACAGCAATTACAGCTATAGCATAGGCTCCTATTAGATCTTTAGTCGCTAAATTAGTAGCTTTTAATAAATTATTCTTTTTTATATAATAATAATGAATTAGGTGAGCAATAACCTCGGTATCTGTTTCAGATTCAAACTTATATCCTAATTTTTTTAAACGACTGCATTGTTCTTCATGATTTTCAATTATGCCATTATGAACAACCGCAATCTTGTTGTTAGAAATATGTGGATGGGCGTTATCTTCTGTAACCCCTCCATGAGTTGCCCATCTAGTATGCCCAATACCCAGGTTTCCCTCCAGTTTTATTTTTTTTACTTTATTTTTGATTGAATTTACACGGCCTATAGATCTAATACGCTTAATACCGCCATTTAATATCGCAATACCTGCAGAGTCATAACCTCTGTACTCCAACCGCTCTAATCCATCGATTAAAATAGGTAAAACATTTTTGTTAGATATGCCTGCGACTATTCCACACATAATTTAGTTCTTCTTTGGTTTTTCCCAAGTAGGAATGCTAGTTTGTTTGGCTCGGGACAATGATAGTTCATTTGCTGGGGTATTTTTTGTTATTGTTGACCCTGCTCCAATTGTTGACCCTGCTCCAATTTTAACTGGAGCAACAAGCTGTGAGTTTGATCCAATAAATACATTGTCCTCAATAATTGTCTGGTGTTTATTTACGCCATCATAATTACAGGTTATTGTTCCCGCGCCCACATTAACGTTATTGCCAACAATACTATCGCCCACATAGCTCAAATGATTTATTTTAGTGCCTGCACCAATTTTAGAATTTTTTATCTCTACAAAATTTCCGACATGAACATTGCTACTAGTCTCAGTTCCTGGTCTCAGTCTTGCATAAGGTCCGACTATATTTTTTTTGCCAATTTTTGAATTATCTAAATGAGAATAGGGTTTTATAATGGAATCATCTAATATTTCACAGTCTCTAATAATAGAATATGCACCTATCGTTACATTTTTTCCAATTTTAACGTTCCCTTCAAAAATACAGCCTACATCAACAACTACATCTGCCCCACAATTTAGATTTCCTCTTACATCAATCCTGCTTGGATCTAATAAAGTTACCCCTTGTTCCATTAATTCTTCTGATTTTTTCAATTGTATTTCTCTCTCCATTTTTGCTAATTCTTTTTTAGAATTAATACCAGAAATGGTAATTTCAGTTTCAGCTTTATAGGCTGTAATCTTAATTTTATCTTTTTTAGCTAAAGCCACTATATCAGTTAAATAATATTCTTTTTGAGAATTTTTATTTGAAATTAACGACAACCAATTAATTAAATATTTAGTATTTACAATCATAATCCCTGTATTAATTTCAGTTATTTCTTTTTGAATATCATTGCAGTCTTTTTCTTCAACTATTGCTTCAATACTGTCAGCCCCCCTTACAATTCGACCATACCCTTTTGGATTACTTTTGTTAAATGTTAATATTCCTAATTCACTTCCTATTTCTATTAATTTTTTTAAGTTGCCTATATCTACTAGTGGAACATCTCCATATAAAATTAGTGTTTTCTCGCCTTTTAATTTCGGAACAGCATGTTTTACTGCATCACCTGTACCTAATTGGCTTTTTTGTAATATCCAACTTACTTTTTCCTTAGAAAAAAATTTTTCAACACTTTCAGCTTTATGCCCAACAACCACATTGATACTTTCTGCCTTTAGCTTTTTGGCTATATCAATAACATACTGGAGCATTGGTTTTCCTGCTAAATTATGAATAACCTTTGGCTTCTCAGAAAACATCCTTGTACCCTTTCCAGCTGCAAGAATAACTATACTTAATGACATTTGATTACCTTTTTTTATTTAAGTATAAACAAAAAAAGCAGCTCAAAGCTGCTTTTTTTTAACTCATAAAGCTAATGTTTAATCTTTCGTAACCTTTCTATTGCTTGAATCTGTGCCAGTGCCTCGGTAAGTTCAGCTTGAGCTTTAGCGTAATCTACGTCAGAGCTTTTATTCTTCATTGCTTCTTCTGCCGCTTTTTTTGCTGTTGCAGCTTTATTCTCATCTAAATCTTTTGCCCTAATTGCTGTGTCAGACAAAACAGTAATTATTCCAGGTTGGACTTCTAGAATACCGCCTGATACATAAATTAATTGCTCTTCTTTTGTATTCGCTAATTTAATTTTTAATGAGCCAGATTTTAATGTAGTTATCATGGATGCATGATTTGGGTAAATACCAACTTCGCCCATTTTTGCTGGTGCCACCACAAATTCAGCTTCACCAGAAAAAATAGACTCTTCGGCGCTTACAACATCAATTTGGATTGTATTTGACATATATATTAAATTGTTTTCGCTTTTTCAACAGCTTCTTCAATGCTTCCAACCATATAAAATGCTTGCTCTGGAAGCTCATCATACTCGCCATCAACAATTGCCTTAAATCCTTTAATGGTATCTTTTAATGATACATATTTACCTGGTGCACCAGTAAAAACTTCCGCCACATGAAATGGTTGCGATAAGAACCTTTGAATTTTTCGTGCTCTACCAACTGCTAATTTATCTTCAGGGGACAACTCATCCATTCCTAAAATAGCAATAATATCTCTTAATTCTTTATACCTTTGTAAGGTCGACTGAACTGACCGTGCTACCGCATAATGTTCTTCGCCAACAACTTGTGGATCTAATTGTCTTGAAGTTGAGTCAAGTGGATCAACTGCAGGATAAATACCTAGAGATGCAATATCCCTTGATAAAACTACCGTTGAATCCAAATGCTGGAATGTCGTAGCTGGAGATGGATCAGTTAAATCATCTGCTGGAACATATACAGCTTGAATAGATGTTATTGAACCAGTTTTTGTTGATGTAATTCTTTCTTGTAATCTACCCATTTCATCTGCCAGCGTAGGTTGATAACCAACTGCAGAAGGCATCCGACCTAATAATGCTGATACTTCAGTACCTGCCAAGGTATAACGGTAAATATTATCAACAAAAAATAAAACATCTTTACCTTCATCTCTAAATTTCTCAGCCATAGTAAGCCCTGATAGCGCAACTCTCAACCTATTGCCTGGAGGTTCGTTCATTTGGCCAAACACCATAGCTACTTTAGATTCTTTCATATTTTCTAGCTGAATAACTCCTGCTTCTGCCATTTCATGATAAAAATCATTACCTTCTCGGGTTCTTTCGCCAACACCTGCAAATACAGATAAACCAGAGTGTTCTTTAGCAATATTATTAATTAACTCAAGCATATTAACGGTTTTTCCAACACCAGCACCCCCAAACAAACCTACTTTACCGCCTTTTGCAAAAGGGCACATAAGATCAATAACCTTAATGCCTGTTTCAAGTAACTCAATAGAAGGAGATAAGTCATTAAATTCTGGCGCCTTTTGGTGAATAGACCTAAATTCTGTCGAGTCAATTTTCCCCACTTCATCAATAGGCCTATTGATGAAGTGGGGAAAATTGACTCGACAGAATTTAGGTCTATTCACCAAAAGGCGCCAGAATTTAATGACTTATCTCCTTCTATTGAGTTACTTGAAACAGGCATTAAGGTTATTGATCTTATGTGCCCTTTTGCAAAAGGCGGTAAAGTAGGTTTGTTTGGGGGTGCTGGTGTTGGAAAAACCGTTAATATGCTTGAGTTAATTAATAATATTGCTAAAGAACACTCTGGTTTATCTGTATTTGCAGGTGTTGGCGAAAGAACCCGAGAAGGTAATGATTTTTATCATGAAATGGCAGAAGCAGGAGTTATTCAGCTAGAAAATATGAAAGAATCTAAAGTAGCTATGGTGTTTGGCCAAATGAACGAACCTCCAGGCAATAGGTTGAGAGTTGCGCTATCAGGGCTTACTATGGCTGAGAAATTTAGAGATGAAGGTAAAGATGTTTTATTTTTTGTTGATAATATTTACCGTTATACCTTGGCAGGTACTGAAGTATCAGCATTATTAGGTCGGATGCCTTCTGCAGTTGGTTATCAACCTACGCTGGCAGATGAAATGGGTAGATTACAAGAAAGAATTACATCAACAAAAACTGGTTCAATAACATCTATTCAAGCTGTATATGTTCCAGCAGATGATTTAACTGATCCATCTCCAGCTACGACATTCCAGCATTTGGATTCAACGGTAGTTTTATCAAGGGATATTGCATCTCTAGGTATTTATCCTGCAGTTGATCCACTTGACTCAACTTCAAGACAATTAGATCCACAAGTTGTTGGCGAAGAACATTATGCGGTAGCACGGTCAGTTCAGTCGACCTTACAAAGGTATAAAGAATTAAGAGATATTATTGCTATTTTAGGAATGGATGAGTTGTCCCCTGAAGATAAATTAGCAGTTGGTAGAGCACGAAAAATTCAAAGGTTCTTATCGCAACCATTTCATGTGGCGGAAGTTTTTACTGGTGCACCAGGTAAATATGTATCATTAAAAGATACCATTAAAGGATTTAAGGCAATTGTTGATGGCGAGTATGATGAGCTTCCAGAGCAAGCATTTTATATGGTTGGAAGCATTGAAGAAGCTGTTGAAAAAGCGAAAACAATTTAATATATATGTCAAATACAATCCAAATTGATGTTGTAAGCGCCGAAGAGTCTATTTTTTCTGGTGAAGCTGAATTTGTGGTGGCACCAGCAAAAATGGGCGAAGTTGGTATTTACCCAAATCATGCATCCATGATAACTACATTAAAATCTGGCTCATTAAAAATTAAATTAGCGAATACAAAAGAAGAGCAATTAATTTATGTATCAGGCGGTATTCTAGAAGTCCAACCTGGAATAATTACTGTTTTGTCTGACACAGCAATTAGGGCAAAAGATTTAGATGAGAATAAAGCTGCAACAGCAAAAAAAGCGGCAGAAGAAGCAATGAAGAATAAAAGCTCTGACGTAGATTACGCTAAAGCTCAAGCTGAACTTACCGAGGCACTGGCACAGATTCAAGCAATAGAAAGGTTACGAAAGATTAAACATTAGCTTTATGAGTTAAAAAAAAGCAGCTTTGAGCTGCTTTTTTTGTTTATACTTAAATAAAAAAAGGTAATCAAATGTCATTAAGTATAGTTATTCTTGCAGCTGGAAAGGGTACAAGGATGTTTTCTGAGAAGCCAAAGGTTATTCATAATTTAGCAGGAAAACCAATGCTCCAGTATGTTATTGATATAGCCAAAAAGCTAAAGGCAGAAAGTATCAATGTGGTTGTTGGGCATAAAGCTGAAAGTGTTGAAAAATTTTTTTCTAAGGAAAAAGTAAGTTGGATATTACAAAAAAGCCAATTAGGTACAGGTGATGCAGTAAAACATGCTGTTCCGAAATTAAAAGGCGAGAAAACACTAATTTTATATGGAGATGTTCCACTAGTAGATATAGGCAACTTAAAAAAATTAATAGAAATAGGAAGTGAATTAGGAATATTAACATTTAACAAAAGTAATCCAAAAGGGTATGGTCGAATTGTAAGGGGGGCTGACAGTATTGAAGCAATAGTTGAAGAAAAAGACTGCAATGATATTCAAAAAGAAATAACTGAAATTAATACAGGGATTATGATTGTAAATACTAAATATTTAATTAATTGGTTGTCGTTAATTTCAAATAAAAATTCTCAAAAAGAATATTATTTAACTGATATAGTGGCTTTAGCTAAAAAAGATAAAATTAAGATTACAGCCTATAAAGCTGAAACTGAAATTACCATTTCTGGTATTAATTCTAAAAAAGAATTAGCAAAAATGGAGAGAGAAATACAATTGAAAAAATCAGAAGAATTAATGGAACAAGGGGTAACTTTATTAGATCCAAGCAGGATTGATGTAAGAGGAAATCTAAATTGTGGGGCAGATGTAGTTGTTGATGTAGGCTGTATTTTTGAAGGGAACGTTAAAATTGGAAAAAATGTAACGATAGGTGCATATTCTATTATTAGAGACTGTGAAATATTAGATGATTCCATTATAAAACCCTATTCTCATTTAGATAATTCAAAAATTGGCAAAAAAAATATAGTCGGACCTTATGCAAGACTGAGACCAGGAACTGAGACTAGTAGCAATGTTCATGTCGGAAATTTTGTAGAGATAAAAAATTCTAAAATTGGTGCAGGCACTAAAATAAATCATTTGAGCTATGTGGGCGATAGTATTGTTGGCAATAACGTTAATGTGGGCGCGGGAACAATAACCTGTAATTATGATGGCGTAAATAAACACCAGACAATTATTGAGGACAATGTATTTATTGGATCAAACTCACAGCTTGTTGCTCCAGTTAAAATTGGAGCAGGGTCAACAATTGGAGCAGGGTCAACAATAACAAAAAATACCCCAGCAAATGAACTATCATTGTCCCGAGCCAAACAAACTAGCATTCCTACTTGGGAAAAACCAAAGAAGAACTAAATTATGTGTGGAATAGTCGCAGGCATATCTAACAAAAATGTTTTACCTATTTTAATCGATGGATTAGAGCGGTTGGAGTACAGAGGTTATGACTCTGCAGGTATTGCGATATTAAATGGCGGTATTAAGCGTATTAGATCTATAGGCCGTGTAAATTCAATCAAAAATAAAGTAAAAAAAATAAAACTGGAGGGAAACCTGGGTATTGGGCATACTAGATGGGCAACTCATGGAGGGGTTACAGAAGATAACGCCCATCCACATATTTCTAACAACAAGATTGCGGTTGTTCATAATGGCATAATTGAAAATCATGAAGAACAATGCAGTCGTTTAAAAAAATTAGGATATAAGTTTGAATCTGAAACAGATACCGAGGTTATTGCTCACCTAATTCATTATTATTATATAAAAAAGAATAATTTATTAAAAGCTACTAATTTAGCGACTAAAGATCTAATAGGAGCCTATGCTATAGCTGTAATTGCTGTGGACAATAAAGAAGAATTAATATGTGCAAGGCTAGGGTGCCCACTAATTATTGGCCAAGGAAAGTCAGAATATTTTATTGCATCTGACATAAGTGCTTTATTAGGGGTAACTCGAAAAATTATTTATCTTGAAGATGGGGATTTGGCAAAAATCTCAAAAGATTCGCTAGAGATATTTTGTAGTAATTTAAAAAAAGTCACTAGAAAAATAAATCATAGTAAGGTAAAGATATCATCAATGGATTTGGGCCCTCATGATCATTTTATGCAAAAAGAAATATATGAGCAGCCAAGGGCATTAGGCGACACGATCGAGGCTGTTATTGATAATAATAAATTTGATTATTCATTATTTGGGAGTAAAGCAAAAGAAGTATTAAATGATATAGACAGCATATTAATTCTTGCAGCAGGGACGAGTTATTATGCAGGATTGACAGCTAAATATTGGTTTGAAGACATAGCTCAGATTCCAACAACAATAGAAATATCAAGTGAATACAGGTATCGCAAATCAGTTCCAAATAAAAATCAATTAGTAATTACTATCTCTCAGTCAGGTGAAACACTGGATACAATAGAGGCCCTGAAACATGCTAAAAAAATTGGGCATAAAAAAACATTTGCAATTTGTAATGTGCAAGAAAGTGCAATAGCAAGAGCATCAAAATTAGTTTTTTATACGAGAGCTGGTATTGAGATAGGAGTTGCTTCAACAAAAGCATTTACTACGCAACTGATATCGTTATTTATCCTGACAGTAACTCTAGCAAAGAATAAAAACTTAATAAGTAAGAAAATAGAAAAAAAATATTTGGATGATTTGAGGTGCTTGGTTGGTAGCATTCAGTCCGCATTAAATTTAGAGCCGCAAATTAAGGAATGGGCAAAACATTTTGCTAATAAAGAGCATGCATTATTTTTAGGCAGAGGTATACATTATCCAATAGCACTAGAAGGAGCTCTAAAGCTTAAAGAAGTTTCATATGTACATGCAGAAGCTTATCCTGCTGGAGAGTTAAAACATGGACCGTTAGCGTTGGTTGATAAGAATATGCCAGTAGTTGTAATTGCACCAAATGATTCCTTGCTAGAGAAAGTAAAGTCAAACATGCAAGAAGTAAAAGCACGAGGGGGTATATTATTTGTCTTTGCTGATGCAGATAGTCACTTTGTTGAACAGAAAGGCATTAAAGTTATAAGAGCGCCAAGACATACTGGTGTTTTGTCCCCAATTATTCATTCAATCCCCGTTCAATTGTTGGCTTATCATGTTGCATTACGTAAGGGAACAGATGTCGATAAACCAAGAAATCTAGCTAAGTCCGTCACAGTGGAGTAGTTTTGTGCGTACATGTTTAGAGGGCACAATTGATCATTCAGAATTCAGAATTGGAAAAATTTAAACTATGAAAAAAATTACCTTTCCAGATGGGGCAACCTATGTCGGTGAATTTAAAAATGATAAAAAAGAGGGACAAGGGACTTATATCTATCCAAATGGGGGAATATATATTGGAGAATTTAAAGACGATAAAAAAGAGGGACAAGGGACTTTCACTGGTCCAGATGGTAGAACTTACGTTGGGGAATTTAAAAATGATAAAATAAATGGACAGGGGATTTATACCTTTCCAGATGGGGGAACCTATGTCGGTGAATTTAAAAATGATAAAAAAGAGGGACAAGGGACTTTCACCAGCCCAGATGGGGGAACCCATGTCGGTGAATTTAAAAATGATAAAATAAATGGACAGGGTACAACCACATATACAGACGGGGGAACCCATGTCGGTGAATTTAAAAATGATAAAAAAGAGGGGCAGGGAACTTACACTGGTCCAGATGGTGGAACCCATGTCGGGGAATATAAGGATAGCTTACTGAATGGACATGGGGTTTATACCTTTCCAGATGGTGGAACCTACATTGGGGAATTTAAAGACGATAAAATAAATGGACTAGGAACTTACACTGGTCCAGATGGTGTTGAGTTAAGTGGAGAGTGGAAAGATGATAAGTTCTTAGGTGATGGTAAATAATAATTGAACATTAAAAAAGCAATGATTATTAATTGATTATGTAAGTAATTACTAAATCTGTATTTAAAAATAGTAAATATAAATAGAAAGCATTACATTTAATGGGAACCTAAAATTATAGCTCATAAATACCACATATAGTAAAATTTAAATATTAATTCACAATATATTGTGTTTTTTATAATTAAAAGGATTAAAATAGATTAAGTTTAAAGAGATGAAAGTTTAAACTTTTTCTATATTACAACAGGAGAAATAAGAAATGGATATATTAACTACTGTAAGAAAATGGGCTGGAGGTTTATCGGAAACAATCGTTAGTCTTTTAGCTTTATCAATTGTTCTTGAAATTTTAATGGGCGGTGCACCTGTACCATTCTTTGGAACGCCAGACGTAATTGGAACAGTAACAGGTCTTATTAATAATCTAGGCAGCCAAGGTATTGTTGGATTAGTAGCTGTTTGGGTTCTATATTCAATTTGGAAAGCTAGAAAGTAGTATGGGTTCAGTTTAGATATAATTAAAAAAGGACCCTTGGGGTCCTTTTTTATTAATTTATTTGGAGAGAAAAAGTGAATATTTTAGAAATAATAAAAAAATGGGCAATATCTTTATCAGAATCAATGCTAAGCCTTATTATATTTTTTATTCTATTTGACTTATTAACAGGGAATGTAAAGATTCCTTATAGTGAAACAATAGATGTAACTACACCAGTAATAGATCTGTTAAATAATGTTGGAAAAGAAGGCGGAGCTGGAATTGTATTTGCATGGGTATTATATTCAATTTATAAAGTGAAAAATAAATAATGTAATCTGACTTGTTCCCGAAAGTGATGAACATAGTAAGAAATAGATTTAAGAATTAAAAAAAATTTTTTGAACTATAAGTGTTGCAAAAGTAATACCAATCGTCGAGATACCTAGAGAAATATAGTAACTAACTCCAGATCTAAGAAGGTAACTTAATAGAAACAAAAAAGGAATAACAGGCAGTATAAACATTAATGTTTCATGAGTAAGTAATGCAATTTTTTGAGCATCCTTTGATTCTTCCCATATTAATGTAAATGAAACAAATAAAACAATTGGCATTGCAAGTAGGATGGCGGCTAACGTAGTATTTTTTTTACTAAGCTCAGTGGCCAGAATAATTATAGAAACGGCAATAAAAATTTTAAGTAATATAGACATGTTGATTGGACCAAATAAAAGATATTTAATTCAATTACAGCAAATCAATACCAAATCTTCTCAAAACCATGGCATAAATAATGAATATAAATATAGTTAATATTATTGATAAAATTAAAGCAGGCCAAAAGTTAAAAATCTTTATTCCCCAAGAGAAAAATAAAAACATTGGTAGAGTTGGCAATACATACCAAAAAGTATAATAAGCGTGATTTGCAATTTTTTCAGTAGATTGCTCTTCGTAAAAAAGCCAAAAAAGAACAATTATCGTAACCAATGGTAAAGATGCTAACAAAGCACCTATTTTGTCTGAATACTTTGCAACCTCAGTTACCAGAACAATAATTAAAGAAGTTAAAATTATCTTAATAATAATTAATGACATAAACATATGATAATTTAAAAATGCAAATAAAAAAAACTATTTATTTTTATTAGTAACCTCGTGAGCAAGAAAAACTAAAACTAATAAAATCAGAATCAGCCCAAGAAAAACTAAAATATAGTATAAATAAAGTTCAAATTTCATCATGATATGATTTACATAAATAATGTAATGTAGGATACTGTATTAAATAATATTTGTATTAATTTCTAATATGCGACCACCAATTTTAACAAAATACCCAGTTGAACAGATTATAACCAATTTAAAGGCATCTAAAGAAAAAGAGGTATGGGTCGTTAGATTTATTCCGCAAATCTTAAATAAAGAAAAGATAAATGCTAATGCAATTTCTGTAATGAAAAGAGTTAGTTTATTAAAGTTAGAACCGTTAACAGACAATGAAATAGAAAAGATACGGAAACATTTAATAGAAGTTGGGCGAGATGATCTTGTTTTTTCAAGGCAAACAGAAAAGAGAAAAAAAAATATATTAATTTTTTGTGCTCATGATGACGCACCAGAGTCTATAGACGGGATAGAAAGACATATTTATAGAATTATCCCAAACGCAAAATTAAAATTTGGGGTTTCAGATATCAACCGAGATCGATGTCGTGTTGTAAAAAATAAATTTTGGAAAACAGATAAAGACAGACCAACAGGTGTCTACTCAATCGGCGATCTTGGAGTAAGTGATTAGACTACTGAAGCTTTCGGACCTTTACTTTTCATTCTTTTTTGTGCATTGCCTTGATTTTTAAAAGATTTGGCAGATTTAAAGAAAGGTCTTTTTTTGCCACTTCTTCCTTTTTTTCTTGTTGGGCTATCTGTTTGAGTATTTTTAGCTTCCATTCCAGGAACAGTTTTTACTTCAATTTTTAAATTAGTAAATCTTTCAACTTTACGGAGTAAATCTCGGTCGGTTGCATTTACTAAACTAATTGCTAAACCCTTTTTATTTGCCCTACCTGTTCTTCCAATCCTGTGAACATAATCTTCAGCAAATCTTGGTAAATCATAATTGATTACATGCGTGATATGTTTAACATCTATTCCGCGAGATGCTAAATCAGTTGCTACTAAAACCTTAATCTCATTTCTTTTGAATCGATTAATTGTTTTTGTTCTACTTCCTTGTGACATGTCGCCATGCAGTGATGACGATTTAATATTTAAATCATACAAATCATCTGAAAGTCTATCTGCTTGCCTTTTGGTAGCAGTGAAAATAATCGCTTGATTAACATCTTCCCCTTCTAAAAAGTGATGTAATAATTTTTGTTTGTGAGATTGGTTATCCACGAAATAAAGTGATTGTTCAATGTTAACGTGACCATTAGTTTCAGATTTTATTGTTATTTGAGTTGGGGAGGATAAAAATTCCTGTGCTATTTTTGAAACATTTTGATCTAAAGTGGCAGAAAACATAAGCATCTGTTGGTCTTTATTTGTAGCATTAAATATTTTTCTAATATCTGGGACAAACCCCATATCAAGCATTTTATCAGCTTCATCTAAAACCATAACCTCTACAGCTTTGAGATTAATTTTCTTTTGTTGGTACAAGTCTAAAAGTCTGCCAGGTGTTGCAATTAATATATCAATAGGCTTTGAAAGAAGTCTGTTCTGAAGAGTGTAAGACATCCCACCAGTTATTGTTACAGAATTCATTTTAAGATAACGACTATATTTTTTGATACTATCAGTTATTTGATTTGCCAATTCTCTTGTAGGGCTGACAATGAGGGTTCTTGGGCCTTTGATTTTATTTTCATTTTGTGAAAGAAAATGAAGTATCGGGAGGACAAAAGCTGCAGTTTTACCTGTACCTGTTTGAGCAGTTGCTAAAACATGTTTTTTTAGAAGTATTTCAGGTATTGCTTTAATTTGTATCGGTGTAGCTTCTTTATAGCCTTGATCTGTTACTGCTTTAAGAATTGATGGATGAAGATTCAGTGATTGGAAAGACAATAGATATATCCTTAAGTAGTTCTTTAAAAAGATTGCTAATTAAGAACACTAATGCCAATCTTATCGAGAGCGAAGTATATAGGCATATGAGAATAAAGCAAATTTTTCAATACAGAGATTAGGTCGATTCAATTAGTTTTTTCTTCTGCTCCAAAGATAATTTTTTTATTTGTCGCTCTCTTTGACTTGCATTACTTCTATCTTGACACGATTCTTGAAATACTAATACAAATGGCCCTCGACCTCTGGTATATTTTGCCCCAGTTCCATTTTCATGGTTAGCAATTCTATTCTTAATGTTATTAGTAATACCTGTGTAATAAGTATTATCTCCACATTTTAAAATATACACATACCATAAAATCTTTTTGAGCTTAGCCAATTCAGCAAGAGTAATTAAGCCGCTAACGTTATAATTTGCCATTTTATTACCAGGTTAATACAGCTCTAAATCTAACCTTATTAGCACGTAGTTTGTTAATAGCAATATTTATGTCGCTAAAGCTAAAATGTTCTACCATCGGAGACACTTTATGTTCTGCACAAAAATTTAACATTTTAGTGATATTTTTTGGACTGCCAACCGGGGAGCCTGAAATTGATCGACGTCCACCCATTAGAGAAAATACAGAGACAGCAATTGGATCAAGAACTGCACCAACAAAATGTAATCTCCCTCTCGGT
>Ga0075444_10000751_pt1 | contig 19585 bp, 17 predicted proteins | sample CoawatmetaG01DNA_FD_76836 | JGI IMG/M metagenome (GOLD analysis project Ga0075444, IMG submission 76836) | Marine microbial communities from the West Antarctic Peninsula - Coastal water metaG017-DNA | ecosystem: Environmental > Aquatic > Marine > Coastal | place: Atlantic Ocean: West Antarctic... | reverse complement strand
TTCTTATACTTTGGTAGCCGATTCTGAATCGGATATTAAAAATGGAAAACTATCTGTAAATTCTCCAATTGGCAAAGGATTATTAGGAAAGAAATTGGGAGATGTTGTTGAAATTAAAGTTCCTAATGGAATCATGAGCTTCGAAGTTACAGCAGTTTCAAGATAAAAAACAAAAAAATAGTTGAATGAAACGCTTTTCTAATGGAAAGCGTTTTTTATTTTTATAAAAAATAGACAGATATGAGTATTTTTACAAAGATTGTTTCAGGAGAAATACCTTCTTACAAAATTGCAGAAGATGAAAACTACCTTGCTTTTTTAGATATCAACCCAAATACAAAAGGGCACACATTAGTAATCCCTAAAAAGGAAATTAACAAGTTATTTGACTTAGATAAACAGGGATATGCAGCATTGATGGATTTTTCTTATAGAGTTGCCAAGGCTCTTGAGAAAACAGTTTCTTGTAAACGAATTGGAATGAGCGTTATTGGTTTAGAAGTGCCCCATGTTCATGTACATTTAATCCCTATAAATACCATGAATGATATGCGCTTTGAAGAAAAAGAGCAGTTAACTAATGATGAATTTGTAAGTTTGGCTAAAGAAATATCAAGAAACTTTATCTAAGACTATTTGAAAGGTAGTTCCTTCATTTATCTCAGAATTTTTCACAACTATTTTTCCTTTGTGATAATCTTCAATAATTCTTTTGGAAAGAGATAATCCTAATCCCCAACCGCGTTTTTTGGTAGTAAACCCTGGTTTAAATATTTTTTTAAACTGAGATTTTGACATTCCTTTGCCAGTATCTGTAATATCAATTTTTATATTTTTAGCGTCAGCTGTTATCGTTACAGCTAATTCGCCTTTTCCTAACATGGCATCAATGGCATTTTTAATTAAATTTTCTATTACCCAACTGTATAATTCGTCATTTATAGTACTGTAAAGATTGGTTTCTGAAGTATTAAAAGAAAAAGAGATTTGTTTAGAGCTTCTATACTCTAAATACTCATAGGCGTTTTTAGTAACCGCAATAATATCTAATTTTTTAAGGGTTGGTAGCGAACCAATCTTAGAAAATCGATTGGCAATAGTATTTAAACGATGGACGTCTTTTTCTATTTCATCAACATATTTGTCATCTACATTTTCCATTTTTAAAATGGCTATCCAACCTAGTAAAGAAGATAAAGGTGTGCCTATTTGATGCGCTGTTTCCTTAGCCATTCCTGTCCATAATTTATTCTGCTCAGCAACTTTGCTTGAGGTAAACATCATGTAGATTACGGTTAAGAAGAGCGTTAGAATTAAAATTAATGTAAGCGGGTAATAGGATAACTTATTTAATAAATCGGAGTTCTTATAGTAAATATATTGCGTTCTGTTTTTGGCAAAATTAATTTCAATAGGAATGTTTTGCTCTTTCATAATTTCGAGCTGTTTTAATAAAAATGCTGGATCTTTTGCTTTAACAGGATCTAAATTTAAATAAGAATTGGTTCCTATATTCCCATTTTCATCAACCAAAATCATTGGAATATTAGTATTGCTTTTAATGATCTTATCTTCTAAACTAACATCAGCTTCTAGGTCTTGGTTTTTTGCAAACTCTTTCATGGCTGTTGCCACTATTTCCATTTTTAAACGCTCTTCATTTTTAAATCGCTTAAAAAAGGAATAGGTATTCCATAGGATTAAAGTGACAATAGAGAACGAGATGGTGATCACAATTCGTTTTAGTAGTAAGGTGTCTTTCAGAAAACTCATCAAACAAATATACTAGATTCGTTTATATAACTGATTGAACTCATCTTGACTTTTTCTATTTCCTAAAAAATGACTGAAATTCATCCATATTTTGTTGCTTTTATGAGTCATAGCATTGCTATGACTCATAAAAGTGTCTCATCTGATCAAATTTCAAATCATTTTCGGTTAAAAACAAAAAGTCAAGAAGAGTTCATTTATAAAATTGATAGTATCTTTACCTAAGAAAATTTATTACATGCTTTCCATCAATCCTAAAGAAATAACAACAGGCAAATTACATGGCTATTTATTAGGAGCTATTGCACCTAGACCAATTGCTTTTGCTAGTACAATTAACCAAAATGGAACCCCTAATTTATCTCCTTTTAGCTTTTTTAATGTATTTGGGTCTAACCCACCTATGATGATTTTTTCTCCCGCCAGAAGAGTTCGTGGAAATACGACTAAGCACACGCTGCAAAATGTTGAAAAAATTAAGGAAGTAGTCATAAACGTTGTAAATTATGACATTGTTCAACAAATGTCTTTAAGTAGTTCAGAATATCCAGAAGGAGTAAATGAATTTGAAAAAGCAGGATTTACTATGCTCCCTTCAGATGAGGTGAAACCTTTTAGAGTTGCAGAGTCACCAGTACAGTTTGAATGCAAGGTCACAGACATTATTTATACAGGTACAGAAGGTGGTGCAGGGAATTTGATTGTTTGTGAAGTAGTTAAGATTCATATTCATGAGGCCGTTTTAGATGCAGATGGAATGATAGATCAGCATAAAATAGATCTGGTAGCAAGAGCAGGAGGGAGCTATTATTCTAGAGCTAGAGAAGGTTTTTTTGAAATTCCAAAACCAGTTTCTACATTAGGAGTAGGTGTAGATCAAATTCCTTCAACAATTAGAAATAGTACTGTTTTAACAGGAAATAATTTAGGAATGCTAGGAAATATCACATTCTTGCCAACTGAGCAAGATGTTGATAACTTTGCAAAAGAACATCCTCAATTTATTGGTTTAGAAATGGTAAAAAAACATACATTTGCTCAACAGTATTTAGATAATAATGATCTAGAAAGTGCTTGGAAAGTGCTTTTATTAAAATAAGAATTATGGAAGTAATAGGTAAAGTTAAATTAATGGGAGAAACTCAAACTTTTGGAAGTAATGGGTTTCGAAAAAGAGAATTGGTAGTCACTACAGATGAGCAATATCCACAAATGATCATGATTGAGTTTGTACAAGACAAATGTGATTTATTAAACAGCTATTCAGTAGGGCAAGATGTAAAAGTTTCTATCAACTTAAGAGGTAGAGAATGGATCAATCCACAAGGAGAAGCAAAGTATTTTAATTCTGTGCAAGGATGGAGAATAGAAAGTTTAGCACAAGCAGCTCCATCGCAAATTCCTCCAACAGAACAATTTCAGCCTGCCCCAGATTTAACAAACGAAGAACCAGACGATTTACCGTTCTAAAAAATACCCATAAAAAAAGCCTCGCAATTTGCGAGGCTTTTTTTATGGGTATAAAACAGCCATTATTTAGGATCTAATGCCATATCTATTCTTGCAATAGCATCTTGTAAATGATATCTACTAGTAGTATTAGACGCTTTAGAAACAGCGGCTCTTATTTCGCGCTTTATTCTATTTAACTCTCCTCTTACCATTGCTTTAATATCAGACTGGCCAATATTTACAGTACTTTGTTTAAAATATCCACGATTTGCTCCTCGTTGATTTTTTGCCGTATTTAACAAGTAATCTAAACGATTAATATGTGCTCTTTGTAAGTTTCTTCTATAGGTGTCTATTGTTTTTCCAGTATATAACTCAGACCAAACACCTTTTCTTAAGTCAGAAAACATTGCAACCAAACTGTATGCTTTAGAACCATTCATGGTTTGATTTTCTATCATACGAGCCATTCTTCCTGAATCTAAAATATTGTATAAGGTTCTTGTTTGAACACTTCCAATTTTTTCAATTGCTCCAGAAAATTGAGTCTTCGCATAGATGTTTTTATCAATCATCCATGTAGGCGTAGAGAATAATTCTTTATTAATGAAATTTAATGCGTTTTTTTGATGCGATTTCGCTACATGAGTGTATATAGCTCCTTCCTGATCAGAAGTTTTATAATATTCATACACACCACCAATATTTGCGGTAACATGCCCCATGTATCTATTAAACTGACTGAGAACCTGTCCGTACATTGTTGCCATTTCATCGTAATTCTCACCATTCTTTGTAGTCCATTTCTCTAAATTAGGCAATATTCTTTGTAAATTTTTAATCCCATAAGAACCTGCTTTAATTGCATCATCTCCTAAATCTTCAGTTTGAGAACTTGGGTCTACAACACCTCCTGCTTGTTGATGACCAAAACGATACATTAGGTTGTCTGCTCTATCTAAAATCCATTTATTTAGTGTCGTTTTTTCATCTACAGCAGTTTTATCTAAAATTGGACGATACCCCCATTCTATGGCATGTTTGTCATAAGGTCCAATATCTGGCATTAAGGCAACACCTTTGTCTTCTGGTTGTGCTATATAATTAAAACGAGCATAATCCATAATAGAAGGGGCTGTTCCAAATTTCTTAGTAAAGGAAGCAGATCGTAAAGAATCTACAGGATATGCAGAACTAGATCCCATATTATGAGGTAATCCAAGGGTATGACCTACTTCATGAGAAGACACAAAACGAACCAAGCGGCCCATCACTTCATCTTTAAATTCGATAGTTTGTGCTTTAGGATTAATTGCTGCAGTTTGAACAAAATACCAGTTACGCAGTAAACTCATTACATTATGATACCAGTTGATATCAGATTCTAAAATCTCTCCAGAACGTGGATCACTAACATGAGGCCCGTTTGCATTAGGAATAGGTGAAGCTAAATAACGAACTACAGAATACCTTACATCTTCTGGAGACCATTCGGGATCTTATTCTTTACTTGGTGGGTCTTTTGCTATAATTGCATTTTTAAAACCAGCAGCTTCAAAGGCAACCTGCCAATCTTCAATTCCTTGTTTAATATATTTTCTCCATACTTCAGGAGTTGCTCTATCTACATAGTAAACTATTTGTTTTTTTGGCTCTACTAATTCTCCAGCTTTAAATTTTGCAAGATCTTCTTCTTTTACTTCTAATCTCCACCTGTCTAGGTAAGTAACAGTTTTACTTCTTTGTGCATCTAAGCCATAGTCTACCTGTCCTCTTGCAAACCAACCAACTCTTTCGTCAAAATAACGACGCTTCATAGGTACTTTTGGGAGTAAGATCATAGAATTACTCATTTCAATAGAAATAGAACCCACACTTCCATTAGAAGGAGATTTGCTAGCGAAATAAGTTTTCACATGCCTTGTTTCTATGTTTTGAGGGTAACTGCTCACTCTGTCTATATAAGAACGACTTTTATCAATTCTAGTAACTCCGTATCTTTTTCTGTAAAACTGTGGAAAACCTAAAGGTTTTACATCTGTAGAAAATAAAGATGTGGCATCTATTACTACAGCAGTAGTGTCTTTATTAAATGCTTTGATTGGAAATGAAAACAAAACCGGTTCAAAGTTAGAGTTTACAACTGCTTCATGTACCGGTAAAATGGTATCGGCAACAACACTGTGAGAAACAATTCGTAATAATATTTTCTTTTTTTTGCGTTCCCATCGTAAAACCTGTGTGTTGGCTTTTCCTCCTCCAAAACCAATTCCATTGGCAGTTTTTGCAATTCTAGTAACCATTAACATTTCTCTATTAAGAAGAGAATCTGGAACTTCAAAAAGAAAGGTGTCGTCTAAAGAGTGAACTTTAAATAACCCTTCATCTGTTTTCATTTCTTTGGTAACGACCTTTTCGTATGCTAAAATGGCACCTTTTTTTGGTTTCGGTTTAGGTTTCGGTTTTACAATTTGTTCTGTATTGCCCTTGTTTCTTTTCTTCTTTTTTTTACGTTGTGCTTCAATATCTAATGTAAGTCCGAATAGAACCACAACAACAAGAAATCTTGAGAGTATTTTTTGAATCATAATGGGTTGTTATTAATTAATAAAATTGAGTTTTGTAAGTTGCTATTTATATCTAAATATTTAACCAATAGGTAAATTTTAAGTTTAATGATCTAAATCTTGGACTAAAAACAGTGGTAGAATAATTATCATTATAGACTAAAAACAAATCAGATAACGGAGCTACTCTCCACTGAAATCTTGTATTGATACTGAAATTTTCTCTTTGTGTACTGTATTGAAAAAAAGTAGACCAAAACATGTTTTTAGTAAAAGTGATGTCTATTTTTGGACCAATCAACCAGATAGAGGCATCTGGATATGGATCGGGTAAATCTATTTTATCGTAATTCATTTGAATAGATCCAGAAAAATAAGGTTGTAATCTTAAGGATAGAGATGATTCTAAAGAATATTTATTTCCGTTAAAAAACTGCCCCACAGAAGGATTAATTCTATAAGATACTTTTTTACGTTGGTCAGATCTAAAACTTACTTCAAAACTTGTGTAATAATAATTTTGATCTGCAGGTAAAGGAATTGCGTTGTCTGTTCTTGTAGGATCAAATTCGTCATATAATTTTATATATCTATTAAACATTTGAAAACGCAATTGAGAACTGTTTTGAAAATTTGCCTCCCAAGTGCTAATAATAGTATAATCAGAGTTTTCAAAATCTAATTCTGGACGCCAAATGGAAATGGGCATAACTGAAAATGAATGACGTTGAATTTTTCCTTTCTTAGGCCAAAATTTTAATTCAATTTGTGGATTTATTTTGAAAATATCTGTTCTTCTAATAAAGCCTAGATCTGATCTGAAATCATCAGCTACAAAAACGCCACTGAGACGAACATTTAAAAACCTATTGTTAAACTGGGTTCTAAAACCAGCTGAAAAATCATTAGAGCTTATTCCTGGAGAAAATGATTTATGAAAGAAATATTTACCACTCCAAGTATTGTCTTTAGAGGCCAGGCTATAATCTATTCCTAAAACTCTGTTGTAGGTATCTTCTTCGTTAAGAAATTCGTAGTCTTTGGTTGCTTGCTTGTTGATGAATAGCACACTAATATTAGATCTGCTAAATACTTTATGTTGAAGAGAAATCACTGAATTATTTACTGTAGGAATTTCATTGGCAATATCTTCATCGGTTTGCATACTTAAAATACCAAGGCGTAAATTATTATTCACTTTTCCACTTAATCTTACACCTGCAATAATTCTATTTTCGATACTTTCGCCATCGATGTTTCTTGCGATCCCAATTCGTCTAGAAAAAAAAGGATTTGAATCTCTACCATCTCCAAAGCTGCCAAACAAATCACTATTTTCAATAAAAAACTGTCTTCTCTCTGGTAATCCAACTTCAAATCGTGTTAAATTTGTTACCTGCTGATCTACTTCTACTTGCGAGAAATCTGGGTTTAATGTAAGGTCTAAATTCATGCTATTAGCAATCGTTAACTTCGCATCACCTCCAACTTTAAAACTACTGGTGTTCTCGTTATTCTCAAAATCTTTAGCAGTGATTGTATTTACAAAAGGAATGATAGAAACAGGAGACTTAGACTTACCTAAAGGTCTGTCAAAAATAAGGTCACCCATAAAGGCTAGGTTGTAAATATTTTGATTTTGAGGGATATTTATCCAAGTATTTCTTTCATTATCCTGTGTGTCAAAGTGGTAGCTGTTAAATCGCCATTTAGTTTCTCCTTCTTTATATTTAAAAGCAGACAGAGGAATTTTCCATTCTAAGATATAATGATCATCATGAATTACAGATTCTCCTAACCATTTGGTATCCCAAGCACTATTAAAACCTTGTCTTTCATTCCCACCTCCAGAGAGTAATATCTCTCTTCGAACCCCGTATGGGTTTGAGCCAAAGACAAACGCATTAGTTCCGTCATTAAAAGTATCGAAGAGGAGCGTTACACTGTCATTAGCGCCACCTCTAAAATCTCTACGTAAGGAAGGAATTATATAATCTTTTCCTTTGGCATATACTTTTATTCCAACATATAAATTTCTGTCGTTAAACATAAACTTAATTTCAACCTGTCTTTTAGCCTGTGCTGTGTCTGTTGGGAAATACTGATAAAAATTAGTAGCTGGTGCTACTGCCTCCCATGAAGTTTCATCTAAAACACCATCAATTTTAATTTCATCGTCGGTGTATTTTGCAAGTACAGACTTGTTTGTGGTTTGTGAAAAAACACAAAAACACACAAAAAAAATAGGAATAAAAATACTTTTCATAAAGTAAAATATGTTTTAGTACAAGTCAAAAATACCTACTTGTAAAGCGGAATGAAATTATAATTAAACTTTAAGTAATTTTCATAAATTTTAGTTAAAATTATAATTTATAAAAAGGGTTAATAAGAGCAAATTTTGGTAGATATATTATATTAGAAAGAAAGTATAATATTGGCTGTTACACCTGTACTCTCAGGAACAAATCTGCAAACTCCTCCAATACAAATAAGTCCACCACGTTGTCTTCCATAATTAAGTGCAAACCTATGAGCGCCTAAAGTATAACTTCCACCCAAATTATAATAATGAATTTTTTCAGTATCGTCATCATTTCCGTAATTATAGATATCATTTACATACACAGCTAGTTTTGAGTTGAGATTAAATTCTACAGTTCCACCTACCCAATTTTTTTTATCATCTTTAGACCATAAGTGTTGTGCTTCAAATCGCAACGATTTCCCCGCTCCCAGTTTATAAGTTGATTCACTGACAAAAATATCTGTTTTTACGTTTCCAAAAGTTTCCTCTACATACCTTTTGTTATAATATTGGTTTACATAGTAAAACACTGAATTCCAATCACTAGACCATTTTTTACGTATTTCTAAACTGATGTCAGAGAAATATTTTTCTCCAAACCTTAATAGGTCAGAATCATACTCGAAATTTAAATAGTCATAGTCTCCACTTAAGCCAGCCCAATAAGACATATTTAGGGCAATCTTTGTCCCATATTTTCCTCCCAAGGAAGTTTTCTTTTTAAGTGTGTAAAATAAGTCAACTTGGCCACCAATTTCACCAATTTTTAACAATTCAAAATCTTGAAAAGAAACTTGAGGTTGTGCTTGATATACATAGATGTTAGTAAGTAGGTAGTCGTGTTGCTTTGTTAAGGCAGGGATGTAGTTAATGATGTTTTCATTATAGATGTTTCCGGTGGCGCTTCTTTGAGAATAGAAAGTCATGTTTTCAATTCTTCTAAAGTTGGCATTTATTCCAAAACCTTTTTTTCCATATCCAACATCAAAAAGAAATGCACTACCAGGTTTCACATTTCTAATTTCATTAAAAATAATGACGGCATCGTCACTTTTAGAAACAAACTCTGCACTAGAATAGAAGTTATTCTTAGAAAAATCTAACCTACCCGAGAATGCGTTTGTAAGATCATTAAAATTAAAATCTGTCGTATTTTTTTCTTCTTTTCTCCCTACATAACTTAGTCCTAGATCTAAGTTCCAAGAGTTCGCTTTCAGCATAGAAGAGATATTTACTTCTGAATTAAAACCATAAATACTAGCATCTGAAACATCAAAACCATTTCTCTGATTTCCATACAAAGCCGATAAGGTTATATTTTCTGTTGGGGAAAACTTAATTCTTCCCCCTCTTAATGCGTTATTAATTCCTAGCTGGCGATCTTCCCAAGAGCGAAGAATTAACCCACTACCATATTGCTCGTAAAAATATCCTGCTGTAGCCTCAATTTTTTTTGATGTATACTTAGCGTAATAAAGGGCAATATTAGTTTTGTTAAAATCAGGGGAATAATTTAATAAACTCATAGGCTCATATCCTTCTACTTGAATACCAAAAGAAAATTTTGAAATAGAATAATCAACTTTTAAATAGTTGTTGGATCTAAATCTATTTGGCTCTGTGAAGTCTCCTGCTTTTTCATCATCCATGTAGTACTGCGAATTAGATTCAAAACCTACGGCTATATTATCATTTTCTTGAGCTAGAAGTATAACTGTAAACAACAACAATTGAAAGACTATTATTTTTCTCATTTTTTAAATGCAGATTAGATGTTAATTTTTATTTTTTTGAATCACATCGTAAATTTCATCTTCAACTCCTGGTGAATATCCAGAATGAATATAGATGATTTTAGAGCCTTTTAGGATGTATGTTTGAGGAATGGTAGAGATATTTAAGGCTCTTTTTAATTCTTGATTTTTATCTAATAGAATTTTATAGGGCCAGCCTTTACCATTAACCATGGGTCTAATTCTTTTTTTGGTTCTGGAATCATCGGTAGAAACTGCTATTAATTCCATGTTAGCACTTTCTTGCCAATCTTCATAAACCTCACTGATGGCATCTAATTCATTAATGCAAGGAACGCACCAGGTTGCCCAAAAACTTAAAACGGTAATTTTGTCCTCTGAAATTTCATCTTGTATGTTTACAGATTTACCTTCTAGAGTGGTTAGAATCCTATTTGGAATTGATTTTTGACTAAAACCAACGTTAAAAAAAAGGACACAAAGTAAAAATAATAGATATTTCATAATTTTAATTTAATTTTGTAAATGTATAAAAATAGTCTTTAGCCTCATTACTAAAATCACCATATTTGACACACCTTTAAGTTGCTATTTGCAAAACTAATTAAAACATATTTTTAAAAAAAAATTAGTTTCATTATTGATAGTTTTAATTACTTTTACAAAACTAAATATATTATACCTCTAAAAAATTATACTTTCAATTCAATTCCAAACTTAAAATTATGATGTATATGAAATTACCAAAATTATCAATTTTATTCATCCTTGTAGCTTTTTTAGGATGTTCACCCTCTTCTGATAATGAAGATACTCCATTACCTCCATCTAACAATGGTCCAGAATACCTTTTATTAACTTCAGATAAATTAATGTTTGAAGTTGGTGAAACAGCAACATTTTCAGTTGTAGACGACGAAGATGATAACATCACTTCTCAATCAACAATATTAGTAGATGGAGCTGCAATCTCTGGGAGTGCTTTTACTCCTGCCGATGCCGGAAACTTTGAGATTAAGGCTACCTATCAATCAGTAACTAGTAACGCAATATATGTTACAGCAAATGCACCTGTAACCTTATCATCTGTTGATCTTACTTTATCCTCTACTTCTATTTTTATTGGAAATACTCTTACCATCACAGCTACAGCTGTCTATACTGATAACTCTACAGTAGATATCACCTCAGAAGCAGAGCTTTATGTAGACGATGTGCTTGTTTCAGGAAACGAATATACTGGAGTCCAAGTAGGTACTATTGAAGTAAAAGCAGTATTTGAATCAATAACAAGTAGTGTATTACAAGTTCAGGTTGTAGATCCATCAAATCTTCCTTCAAGTTTTTCTAAAAAAGCAGTAGTTGAAGACTTTACAGGTACATGGTGTGGGTGGTGCCCAAGAGTATCCTATGCTGCAAGTCTAGTTGAAGAACAAACAGATAAAGCTTTTGTAGTTGGTGTTCATAACGGAGATGAAATGGCGAACAGTTTTGGTGGTGCTATGGAAAATGAATTTAATATTTCAAGTTTTCCAACAGCTTATGTCGATAGAGCGAATACTTGGGCGGGGGATCAACCAAGTAATTTAGGTCAGGTTTTAAATGCAGCAGTAGGAACTGTAGATGTTGGTTTAGCAATTGAGTCTTCATTGACTGGATCAATCTTAGATTTTAAAGTTTATCAAGGGTTTTTACAGAACATGACTGGTGTTAAATTAGTAGTCTTTGTATTAGAAGACGGAATACTAGCGGACCAAGCAAACTACACTAGTTACTATGGGGGAGCAACTACAGTTACTGATTTTGAGCATAATGGAGTTTTAAGATATGCTGCAACTGACGTAATGGGAGATCCAACAACATCTACTTTAGGGGTACATGATAAAACATTTAGCGTAGATCTTAGTTCTTATGATGTTTTAGTACCTGAAAACACGGGTATTTTAGCAATGTTAGTAGATGATTCAGGAAGAGTTTTATACAATGCTCAATATGTTATATCTGGTCAAAACCAAGACTTTGACTAGTTATACTAAATACTAAATACTTAATATTTAAAAAAATAAAAAAATCAGACTGATGAAGTCTGATTTTTTTAATGAATATATGTTTCTATTTACGAAAGAAACGGATATCTATAATCTGTGGCTGGCGTAAAAGTTTCTTTAATTAATCTTGGTGATACCCAGCGAAGTAAATTTTGTGGAGAACCTGCTTTATCGTTTGTTCCTGATGCTCTGGCTCCACCAAATGGCTGTTGCCCTACTACTGCACCGGATGGTTTGTCATTAATATAGAAGTTTCCTGCACAATTTTCTAGAAGGTTGGTTGCCTCAGTAATGGCATATCTGTCTGTAGAGAAAATTGCTCCTGTTAATGCATATTCTGAGGTAGCGTCTACCAATGCTAGGGTGTCTAGCCACTTAGCATCTTCATAAACATAAATGGTAGCTACAGGGCCAAATAATTCTGTACACATGGTTGTATACTTAGGGTCTTTAGTTAAAATTATAGTAGGTTCTATAAAATATCCTTTAGACTTATCATAGTTTCCGCCTGCAATAATTTCTGCGTTAGCATCTGTTTTTACACTATCTATGTATGAGGCTAATTTATCAAAAGAACCTTCATGAATAACAGCAGTAATAAAATTACTCATGTCTTCTGGTGAGCCCATTTTAAAAGTAGCTAGATCTTCTTTTACATAGTTAATGGTTTCCTCTGCCATTGATTTTGGTAAATATATTCTAGAGGCAGCAGAACATTTTTGACCTTGAAATTCAAAAGCTCCACGAGAAATACCGGTTGCTACTTGTTTTGCATTTGCAGAAGGATGTGCAATAATAAAATCTTTACCACCTGTTTCCCCTACAATTTTTGGATATGTTTTGTAGTTGTGTATATTTTCTCCAATTTTTCTCCAAATTTCTTTGAATACAAAGGTAGATCCCGTAAAATGGATTCCAGCAAAATCTGGACTTGCTAGAACGGTATCTGTAATCATTACAGGGTCTCCATAAACCATATTAATAACTCCATCTGGCACCCCAGCTTCCTGAAAAATATCCATCAATACTTTTGCTGAAAATATTTGATGATCAGAAGGTTTCCAAACAACAGTATTTCCCATTAAAGCAGCACTTGCTGGTAAATTTCCTGCAATAGCTGTAAAGTTAAATGGTGTAATGGCATAGACAAAACCTTCTAAAGGACGATATTCTACACGATTCCAAACTCCTTCTGAAGAATCTGGTTGCTCTTCATATATTTGAGACATAAATTCTACATTGAATCGTAAAAAATCTATGTATTCACAAGCAGCATCTATTTCAGCCTGATAGACAGTCTTAGATTGAGCGATCATGGTTGCCGCATTTATTTTTGCTCGGTATGGGCCAGCCACTAACTCAGCAGCTTTTAAAAATATGGCAGCTCTTTGTTCCCAAGGCATTTGAGACCACTGCTTTCTTGCTTCTAATGCAGCATTTATAGCGTTTTCTACGTGTATTTTTTCTCCTAAGTGATACTGACCAACAATATGTTGATGATCATGAGGAGGTGTCATATTACTTGTATTTCCTGTTCTAACTTCTTCTTTTCCAATATACATTGGAACATCTACTGATCCGTTAAAATAAGTAGCATATTGTTTTGCAACCGCCGCTCTTTCTGGTGATCCAGGAGCATATGATTTTACAGTTTCATTTATTGCAGTTGGTACTTGAAAAAAACCTTTTCCCATTTTATGTGTTTTTAAGTTGTAATCTACTAATTTTTATGGTACAAACTTACAACTTATTTGTTAGTTTTTTGATATGCATAAAACAACAATTACCAGTATTATTATCTCTTTTTAGTAAGGGTGCACTCCAATATTTACCTTATAAAAACGATTAATTTATGGTAGCCTCTTTCGGGATTAAAAGTTTGACGATAAAAATAATGTAACCAAAAAATAGTTATGTGTAAATGACTGACTTGCCATAGAAACCAAATTCTAATAGGTGACAAATGAAATGATAGAAAGAATAGTAAACCCAATAAAAGCCATCACTAAAAATATAGCACTTAAAATACATAGTTTCAGAAACGTTTTGAAAATACCTTGTTGATAGAATTTTTTCATAGCTAAGAAAAGATATACAAGAAAAAGACCTGTAAATATTCCAATAATATTCTTATTTCCACTTATGAGTCCTAGGCTAAAGAATAGGGTTAATAGAATAAAAAAAACAGTTTGTGTGTGAAAGACAAAGATTAAATGTTCTGTGTATGTAAACTTTCTTCTTATGTAAATACCTCTTAAAAACAGCGTAAAAATTGGCAAAAAAACAAAAATTGAAATAGAAGCATATGAAATTAATTCTCTCAAAAACTTCTTATTTTCTTCAGTTGTATTTGTTAAAAAAGAATTAATCTTAGTTGTTCGAGAGTATTTAAATCTATTACAGAAATTTTTTTTAAGTCCTAGGTTGTCAAGTGCACTATTTATTGATTCATCAGAGTGGTTTCTTTGATAAGAAATCATTTTACTTAACTCGTCAGGAATGTTATCAAATTCAAAACTAATGGGCTTTTTACCAGTTGTCAGTGAATCTTTAATATTGTTAGTTTTTGTTCTAAATTCATTTAATTCATTGTATTTATCAGTTAGTCCAAGTATAATAAAGAAAATAATGGAAATGCTCAGGTAAAATTGAAACGGGTTTGAATAGCGGTTTCTTTTGCCCTCAATATAGTCTCTGGATATCTTTCCAGGTGATATTACAAGAGGAATTAACGTTCTCCAAAATTTAGAATCCCATGAGATAAAACCATTGAAAACTTCGCTTAAAAAATTTTTAAAAGTAATTTTTTTGCCTTTGTTTTTTTGACCACAATCTGGACAGAATTTTTCATGACCAAAAAAAGGATGTCCACAATTTAGACAGTTAAGCTCTTTAGTTTGTGAAGGTTTTTTATTTCTCTGTGTTAGTTTAATGACGCTATTGTTGAAAGATTAAATGTAGGGATAGTAACTTTGAAATTATTTTTTTTAGTGAGGTTTTCCATGGTAAAAAAACCACACATAGCTCCAATGTTTGATTGTAAAAAAGTTCCTGATTTGTAGGTGTAAGAATCTTGTGGAGATAAGATTGGGGTTTCGCCAACTACACCTTTGCCATCCACAAATTCTTTATAATTTAATGCATCAAATATTTCCCAGTGTCTTTCTATTAATTGAACAGTATCTAGAGAGTTATTTTCGATAGTAATTTCATAACTAAATGTGTAATAATCTAGTTCGTTTTCCTGAATAAATCCTTCTTCTTTAGTTTTTACCGAAATTTTAATCCCTTTAGTAATTTGCTGCACTGTCATATAGCTAATGTAGTATTTTTGCATTAAAATTCCAACATATAATAACGATCTCAACTATTAATAAGCAACTCTCTTTTTTCTCGGGATTAACGCTCTCCTTCAAACTGAATAGTGCCTACGCCAATTACTCGGTCAAATAATGCTCCAAAAGCTTTATGATAAACAATAACTGTATACATGTTTTCAGTTTCAGAAAAATTTCCTCTAATTTCAGTTTCAGAAATTATAGTATCCCAAGATTTTGTCACAAAGGTATAGTTGTAAAATCCTTGTTTTAATAAAAAGTTAGCATTGTAGTAGTTTGTAGAAGAATCAAAAATCATTTTATTTTCCTCTGTCAGACTAAAATTGTTAAAAGCACCATAGACATACACTTCTTTATCGGCAATCTCTTGTCCCACTTTTAGTGAGAAATTCATCATTGCATAATCTGCTTCTGTCTTCGGATTTCTAGCCTCTATATTTCTAACAATAAATTGACCATTAATATCTGGATTGTAAGTGTAAGACTTTAAACCTCTGTTAATATATGGATACAAATAGTTGTGATAGATCTCTTTGCGTTCTGATTTGGCAATATTTACACTGGCATTTCTAATATTTTTATTGTCAAAAAACAAATATTCATTACCTCCCCAAAAATTAGTTTTTCTGGAGTATTTGTAGACCAATTGATTGGGTTTGTAAAACTGGGGCTTAATTTTAGTAATGGCTGTTTTCCAATTTTCATTTTGTAAAATGGCAACGTGAATTTCTTGACTAGGATTATTGATTTGAAGTTGAGAATAATTTACCAAGAAATGAACAGTTTGTTCTTCATCCATATTTTTTGTATTTCTACTTCTACTTGCAGAAACACCAACAGTGGCAATGTTTTCATACAAGGTAAAACGTCTTGTAAAAACGACCTCTCCAATATCATCCAAAACAGAAAGAAGGTAATTCCCACTTTTTGTGATTCTAGTATTTTGGTTAGGAAATTGAACTGAATAATGTGTGTAGTTCTGAAATGTATTAAAAGAATTTTCTACATTAAAAATGGCATTTGACTGAAAGCCGTTAATGTATTGATTAGAAATTAGGCTACTCTTTTTCCAGTCATGAGTCATTAGCTCTATCTTGTAATAATACTCTTTTTGATCTCCATCTAGATCATCAAAGTTTAATTCTAGTGTATTTCCTAGAGGAATAATATGGTTAAAAGTGGTTTCATTTAGGGGTTGAAGTTGAACAGATTTGATATTAGAGGGCGCTGTTTTTTGAGCATTAAGTATGCTGAAAATTGAAAGGAAGAAAAAAGAGATAAAGATGTTTTTCATAAAAAATCTATCGTTTTATTGCTAGAATCACAAGGTGTATTTTTTGCAAATTTAATCAATATAAAACAAGATGAATAATAGATCTATTTAGAATAGTTATAAATAAGTTTAAATAGCTAATTTAAACCTTCATTTGTTCTAACATCCTATGCAAAATCTTTAAATTTGCATGATTTTTTTAGATAACTAAATTTCGAAAGTAACATGTCAAAAGACATTCGTATAAAAAAAGGTTTAGACATTAAACTAGTTGGTGAAGCAGCCCAAACTACTAGTACTGTAGCTGTAAAAGGTGTGTTTGCCCTAAAACCAGAAGACTTTCATGGAATCATCCCAAAACTTATAGCAAAAGAAGGAGCTGAAGTACAGGCAGGAGAATCGCTTTTTTATTCAAAAAGTGATGATCGTATCTTGTTTTCTAGCCCAGTAAGCGGAAAAGTAACGGAGATTATTCGTGGAGCAAAACGCAAGATCGTTAGCATTAAGATTACTGCTGACGGAAAACAATCATACAAAGATTTTGGAAAACAAGATGTAGAGAAGATGTCTGCAGAAGAAGTCAAAAATCATTTATTCAACTCAGGTTGTTGGCCGTTTGTAAAACAGCGTCCATTTGATGTGATTGCAAATCCAAATCAAGTACCAAAATCAATTTTTATTTCAGCATATGCAAGTTCGCCATTAGCTGCAAACTATGATTATGCCTTGGCTGGAAAAGAAAAAGAATTACAATCAGCAATTACAGCAATATCTAAATTAACAACAGGAAGCGTTCATGTTTCTGTTGGGAAAGATTCTAATTCGCCATTTGCTGGCCTAAAAAACATAGAACTTCATAAAGTTTCTGGACCACATCCAGTAGGAAATGTAAGTACTCAAATTTCACAAATAGATCCTTTAAACAAGGGAGAAGTAGTGTGGGTTATAAGTCCGCAAGATCTTCTAGTCATTGGTGAATTATTATTAACAGGAAATTTTAACATCACTAGAACTTTAGCGTTAACAGGTTCTCAATTTGAGAAACCAGCCTATGTTTCTGTAGTTGCAGGAGCATCTATTTCAGCTATCGTAGCAAAAAACATCAATACAGACAACACAAGAATTATTAGTGGAAACGTATTGTCTGGAACGCAAGTTTCTGAAGATGGTTTTTTAGGCTATTATGACAATCAAATTACAGCAATCCCAGAAGGAGATGATTATGAGTTTTTTGGATGGAACAAGCCTGTCTTTAATAAGATTTCTCCATCTAGAGCCTTAACTTTTTCTTGGTTAACTCCAAAGAAAAAATATGATCTAAACACCAATACAAACGGAGAGCACAGAGCATTTGTAGTTACTGGTTCTTATGAGAATGTATTTCCTTTAGACATGTTTCCATTACAATTCTTAAAAGCGTGTATGTATCTAGATTTAGATGAGATGGAAAATTTAGGAGGCTATGAAGTAGCTCCTGAAGATTTTGCATTAACAGAATTTATCTGTGTTTCTAAACAGCCACATCAGAAGATTGTGAGAGAAGGGTTAGATTTAATGAAAGAAGAATTAGGCTAAAAATAGATATAAAATGAGCTTAAAAAGTAATTTACATATTTTAAAGGAGAAGTATAAAGGAACAAAAATGGCTCCTGCGTTTAACGCAATCCATACCTTTTTATACTTGCCAAATGAGGTGACTCATAATGGTACACACATTAAAGCAGCAGACGATTTAAAGCGTACCATGAACATTGTAATCATGGCTTTAATACCATGTTTGTTATTTGGAATGTTTAATGCAGGATACCAACATTATGCAGCTATAGACGCAGCAAAAGGAATTACCACAGAATTTTCTATAGTAGGAAGTTTTATTACTTGGGATAATTTTTGGATTGGAATTATTAAAGTACTTCCACTAGTTATTGTTTCCTACGGAGTAGGATTGCTAGTAGAATTTATCTTTGCTGTTATTAAAGGACATGAAGTAGAAGAAGGATACTTAGTTACAGGTATGTTGGTGCCATTAATAGTACCAATAGATACCCCGTTATGGATGCTTTCTGTAGCAGTAGTCTTTGGAGTTGTTATTGGAAAAGAAGTATTTGGAGGAACAGGAATGAATATTTTAAACCCTGCATTAACCATTAGAGCTTTTTTATTCTTTGCCTACCCAACCTGGATGAGTGGAGACAAAGTATGGGTCTATGATGCTGTGAATAGAGTAGGAACACCTGATGCAATTTCTGGAGAAACAATTTTAGGAAGTTATGCTCAAAATCAAGAAATAGTGTATTCTAATTCGGATATGTTTTTTGGTTTTATACCAGGTTCCGTTGGTGAAACATCTACCTTTTTAATTTTATTAGGAGCTGCTTTCTTAATCTTTACCAAGATTGGTAGTTGGAGAATTATTCTTTCTACATTTATTGGAGCTGCTGTCATGGGATTAATTTTTAATCAAGTAGTCGCAGCAGATATTATTACAGACTCTAGTAAGTTTTATGGATTAATGAATACAGCTTGGTGGCAACACTTAATTATTGGAGGCTTGGCATTTGGAGCCGTGTTTATGGCAACAGATCCAGTAACAGCATCGCAAACAAATAAAGGAAAATGGATTTACGGATTTTTAATTGGATTTATTTCTATTATGATTCGTGTTTTCAACCCAGCTTATCCAGAAGGAGTATTCTTAGCCATTCTGTTAATGAATGTTTTTGCTCCAACAATAGACCATTATGTGGTACAAGGAAATGTGAAGAAAAGATTAAAACGTTTAAAAGCTAAAATTGCCTAATTATGTCTAAAAAAACAGATAGTAATTCGTATACAATGATTTTTGCCATAGGAATGGTGTTGGTTGTTGGATCTTTATTAGCTTTTTTAGCATCGTCTTTAAAGCCAAATATTGATGAAAACAAACGAATAGAAAAACAACAGAATATTCTCTACGCCATGGGTGTTAACGAGAATGATGATTCTAATGCTATTTTCGTTTCTACAACAGTTGCAGAACAAGAATTTCAAAAATACATCATAAGACAGCTAGTTATTGAAGGAGATAATATC
>Ga0075444_10000748_pt1 | contig 19596 bp, 8 predicted proteins | sample CoawatmetaG01DNA_FD_76836 | JGI IMG/M metagenome (GOLD analysis project Ga0075444, IMG submission 76836) | Marine microbial communities from the West Antarctic Peninsula - Coastal water metaG017-DNA | ecosystem: Environmental > Aquatic > Marine > Coastal | place: Atlantic Ocean: West Antarctic... | reverse complement strand
CTATCAAGACATGAAACAATTTGACAAGGCCTTAGCTGACTTTGCAGAACTAGCCCAAAAGTATCCCGATGATTCAAACTATGCAGAGTTAAAAGCGAAAGCCGAGAAAGCAACAAAAAGCCACAAATAAAATGACAGAAAAAGTAAGCAAGAGCGAGCTAACCAAGCTAAGAGCATTCTTTACAGAGTATGCACCAACCTGTGTGCACAAAGCAGAAGGCATGCTCAAGTATCGCTACACTACACCGACTTATGCAGCAAAAGGCAATGCAGTAAAGGCCGGCGCTGACGATCAAGCAGCTGTGCCTGAGCGCTCACTAACTGGTCACTATCTACAAATGTATGACTGGGATGCCTGCTTTTTCGCCCAGGCAGCTCACCTGACCAAACTGCCCGAACTAAAGGGTCTAGGTCTTGATGTGGTAGCCAATTTTCTCAGCCTCAAGGGAGCCAGTGGTCAAATACCTCGCACCATTTCGCCCCAGCGTATTTGGGATCAAGGAGATCAGTGCAAGCCATTTCTGGTACAAACACTATGGCAAGAATTTAGCCAGGGTGATCAAGCAACAAATGAGAAGATCGGCCACTACATTGATGATCTTGACTGTTATTTGAAGTTCTTTCAAAGAGAGCGGCAGAAAGAATTTGGTCTTTACCACTGGCGCAACGTTTTAGAAAGTGGTGTTGATGACAATCTCGCCCTAATAGCCCCGAGAGAAGCGGCAAAAGACGAAGACGAATCGGTGGGAAAATTTCCCGATGGAGCAATACTAGCAAGCGATCTAAGTAGTTATCTTGCTCGAGAATTTCTCTGTTTTGCCGCTCTGTGTGCTCATTTCAAACGACCTCAGCTTGAAGCAGAATATCGAGCAGCAGCAAAAGCTTTGACTGAAGCAATCGAAAGCAAACTCTGGAACGAAAAACTTTCTCTTTATTGCAATTACAACCCCATAGATAAAAACTCAGTTGAACTACGCAGCTGGACAGGCTTGGCACCAGTGCTCATGGATCTGGCCTCAGAAGAACACAGGGAGCGAGTAATACACGACAACATCCTCAACACTGACCATTTTCTCAGAGCCCAGGGCCTAGCATCCCATGCCATATCCGAGCCCTTGGCCAACCAACAAAGGCGCGGACTCTACGGCCGGGCCATTGTCTCGAATTGGCAAGGGCCGGTTTGGGTTCTCCCCAATGCGCTGGTGGTGCGAATCTTAAACAAGTATGGCTACAAAGAAGAAGCCCGTGATATTTCCGCACGGGTTGTGAAGACTCTACTACATAGCCTGAGCAACTATAATACTTTGTTCGAAAACTATGATGCTGACACAGGCAAAGGTCTCTGGGCCCCGCAATTTATGAGCTGGAATATTCTTGCCCTGGAGCTAATTGAAACACTCGAATAATTTTGGAGTAATAGTGCGCTTCTCTTTCTTATCAATCTCTTTGCCAGGCCTATTGTTATTTGGGTTTTTAGCTGGCAATTTCATGCCACTTCAAGTCAATGCTACAGAAGAAAGAAAAGCGGAGCAGAAAACGCCAGAGCAAGCCGAGCTTGACAGACCAAGGTTAGTAATTAAGAACGGTAGCATCTTCATGGTGCTCGATCCAAACGGCACTATGAGTGCAGGTTTGTCGGCCCCCTACGGCCTTTATCTCAATGACACGCGTTACTTGAGTGGTCTAACAATTTCAGCCTGTGGCGAGCAGCTCAAGGCTCTCTCAAGCGAGACAAAAGATGGCTACAAAGCTACCTTCAACTATCAGACTAAAAGTAAGATAGCGATTGAACGCGAAATAGTAATCGCGCCGTCCAACAGCGATGGTGCTTCGTTGGTAGCAGAAAGACTAACACTGAAAAATCCAACAGCTCAAGCGGAAGACATCGATTTAAAAATCGACTTCAACTTTGATTTCAAAGACATGTTCGAAGTGCGTGGTCAGACAAGAAAAGCGCACGGTACAACAAGAGCCGAGTTAACCAGCAACCAGGTCAAATCAATATACACAGGGCTCGACAATAAAGTTCTCACCAGTGCCATTCAATTTAGCGATGCCATTGCACTAAGCAACAATCAAGCTCTCTATAAAATAAAGCTAGGGGCCGGCGCAAGTAAGACAATTGAATTTGCAGTTTTGCCAGAACCAAGCAGTCAATCAAAAATTGACTTTACCTTGCAGCAGAGGCTTGCCGACAAAGCCTTTGACAGCTGGACCAGGAGCAATGTTGCCATAACCTGCGACAAGCCCGAACTCAATCAAGTTTTTTCTCAGGCTGTTCGCGATCTCTATCTTTTAAAAATAGACACCCCCCATGGCCCCGCTTTTGCAGCCGGTCTACCCTGGTACAGTGTGGCTTTTGGCAGAGACCAAGTAATAACAGCTCTGCAAATTATAGACTTCGCCCCAGACAGTGCCAGACAAATAATTGAGCTACTGGCCAATTATCAAGGCAAAAAAGAAGACAAATTCACAGAAGAGACGCCCGGCAAAATCATGCATGAGCTGCGCACGGGAGAAATGGCGCGCACCAGAGAAATTCCCTTCATTCCATACTACGGCACAATCGACGCTACACCGCTCTGGCTAGTGCTCGTCAATCGGTATGTTGAAAGCAGCGGCGATCTAGAGCTTCCTCGCCGTCTCTGGCCCAATATCGAAGCAGCACTGTCATATTTAAAAGCCAATACAACTGACGACTTTCTCTTTTATGGCAAGGTTACTAGCAAGGTTGATGGCAAAGAACCAGCTTTGACCAATCAAGCCTGGAAAGACTCAGGTGATTCGGTAATGCATAAAGACGGCAAGTTGGCCACGTCACCCATTGCCATTTGTGAGGTGCAGGGCTATTTATATGATGCCTGGCAAAGTGGTGCCAACTTAGCAGAAAAGCTTGGCAAGGTCGAAGAAGCCAATAGTTTGCGGGAAAGAGCCAAAAGACTAAAGGAACACTTCAAAAAAACTTTCTGGCTAGCTGATCAAAACTATGTCGCCCTTGCTATCGACGGCACCACAGAACCTTGTTCAGTGATTGCCTCCAATCCGGGTCACTTACTTAGCTCTGGCATAATTGACAAAGAAGAGGCCAGGGCTATTGCTGAGCGTCTCCTCAAGAACGATATGTTTAGCGGCTGGGGTATCCGCACCCTATCTAGCAAAGAAAAAGCCTACGACCCAGCCAGCTATCATAACGGCTCAATCTGGCCTCACGACAATGCTCTCATCGCGGCTGGGCTGCGTCAGCATCAACTGCACAAAGAAGCAGCCACAGTAATTGCGCCGCTTTTAGAAGTAGCAATGCAGAGCAAAGACAAACGGCTGCCTGAGCTATTTTGTGGTTATCCAAGAGAGCAGGAAAAGACTCCGCGCCCTTACGCAGTATCCTGCGTGCCACAGCTGTGGTGCGTTGGTAGCGTTTTTAGTATGATCGAGAGCCTCACGGGCCTGACCAGCCAAGGTCAGGTAGAGAAGCCCCAGTTGCCCCAGGGGGTCAATTGGATCAAATTCGAAATTCCCGATGCCGCCAAAAATATTGTCAAAGCTATTGAAATCAAACGCCAGGGCAAAAGCGACCAATTTACAGCACAAGTAACTGTGCGGCAGCGTTAACAAGGCAATACATAAATAGTGATAGCTTTTCTATAAAGAAGGGCAAACTGGCGCTGCTTAGGCTATTATGCATGATGTTTCCAAATGCCTATTGACTACCGCCATTCACCTGAGAGAATCTTTGACCATGACAGACCTGCGCACCTTCGACCCCAACTCAGTTGGCCAAAAAACAGAAAACATTTTCGGCCTGCCTTTTACTGCAGACGAGGCCGCAATAGCTGTTATACCAGTGCCATGGGAAGTGACCGTCTCTTACCGCGAAGGCACGGCCAGTGGGCCAGAAGCTATTCTTGCTGCTTCATACCAGGTTGACTTGTATGACCCAGACTATGTTGATGCCTGGAGAATTGGTCTGGCCATGGAAGAAATTCCGACCGAATTACGCAACCTCAATGACCAAATGCGACCCACAGCAGAAGAATATATTGGCATGCTGGAAGAGGGTCACACCCCAGAAGACCACCCATTGATGAAGCAGATGCTTGAGAAAATCAATGCCTCCTGCGAAAAAATGAACGAATGGGTACAAGAGCGCGCCGCTGCACAACTAGACCGCGGTGCTATCGCTGCTGTGCTAGGTGGCGACCACAGCACACCTCTAGGACTAATTCGTGAATTAGCTAAGCGTCACGATTCATTCGGTATCCTGCACATCGATGCCCACGCGGATCTGCGTGATGCCTACGAAGGCTTCACCTACTCCCACGCCTCAATTATGTTCAACGCCATCAAAGAACCTAGTCTGACAAAGCTTGTGCAAGTTGGCATTCGTGATTATTGTGAGATGGAATCAGATTTGGTGGCATCATCAGACGGTAGAATCGTCAGCTTCTATGACCGCGACATCAAAACAAAAATGTTTGAAGGCATGAGCTGGATGCACATTTGCCAGGAGATAGTAAGCCAACTACCAGACGAAGTTTATGTCAGCTTCGACATTGATGGCCTCGACCCTAAGCTCTGCCCTAACACTGGCACACCAGTACCGGGTGGCTTAGAATACGAGCAAGCACTATATTTGGTGCGGATGGTAGCAGAAAGTGGCCGCGTAATTATCGGCTTTGATATCAATGAAGTAGCCCCTGGTGATGAAGATGAATGGGACGCCAATGTTGGTGCTCGCTTACTTTATCGCCTAGCCAATCTAACAGCGAAATCAAACGATCAATTTTGAGAATTTGAAAAGCAACTATATAAAGCCAATTTTAAAACTGATAGTACTGGCACTCTTTGTTTGCCTGGGCGAACGTGCCGCCTGGGGCCAGGGCTGAGCAGCCGCACGTGGTGTGGTCCCAGGTCTGGGAGCAGGGTCAGGTAAGTTTCAGTTATCAGTTGGCTGGCGTGCTGCGCGAGCTGACAAGTCATACAATGGCACAGACTATAATTCGACTTTTACGAACAACTGGAAGCCCTACATGCGCCAGAGTGTGCTGGATGTTTCAGCACGCTATTACATCAATCGACGGGTAGCAATAGTCGGTACCCTTCCTGTATCGATGAACAACTTCAGCATGCTCTATCCGCCTAAAGGTCCAGGTATTGGCCAGAGAGACGGTTGGAATATCAATGGTGTGGGCGACCTTGGCTTAGTTACCCAAGTGTCACTAGTCGATCCCAAAGACCATCCATTTGAAAATTGCATAGTCGGCCTCGGTATGAAAATCCCCACAGGCAACTGGGATGAGCGCCGAGTAATTCCTAATCTCAACGGCCAAAACTTTGCTAGTCGAGCAGTCTATCCAGCGGCGGTCATGCCAGGCGATGGTGGCACCGGCATTATCGCCACCCTTGATGCCTATAAGACTTTTCGCGTAAACCGCTTTCTTAGAGGCAAAACACTCTTTGTAGCAGGCTCCTATCTATCTAATCCACGCAACACCAACGGCACCTCCTCAATCATTGGCAGCGCTGGTGTGCCCCTCACTCCCAACTTCCTAGATGAGCTTACTAACTCAGTTGCTGACGCCTATAGTTTGCAAACAGGGCTTTCAATGAAAGTGCCTGGCACCTGGAACAAGCCCAAGCTAAAGGGCCTGAGAATGCGTGTTGTAGGCCGCTGGGAAGGGGTAAGAGCACACGATTTGTTTGGACCAGCAGGTGGCTATAGGCAGCCCGGCTGGGCCATGTCCGTTGGCCCAGGCCTAACCTATGCCAACGGCAAAGATGTTTTGATGATTGACGTGCCCATTGTCTTTTCTCGCTATATCAACGCCAGTCGCTCAGCAGTGCCAGGACCATCAAATGGCGCCACACCAGCACCTTTCAACCCCGAACGCAATCTTGGGCTGGTGGCACCCGTTAGTATCACAATGCGCTATGTGCGAAGTTTTTAGAGCCCCTATACGGTGAGCTAAACGGAAAAATCTGTTTGGGGTTCTCTTTGTTCCTCTGCGCCAATCAGAGCTTCTAACTCAACTCGCAATTGAGCGAAGCCCTCAAAGCCATTATCAATAGCAAGCTTTCTGCTTTCATCTAAGCGCAGATGCATGCATGAAAGAATTGCCGATTGCAATTTCTCACTAATTTCGCTACTGCTATCGCAGGGCAAAACAACGTTCATTAGCGGCGTGAGGTAGGGCTGCAACAATGAATTTCTGAAGTTGATCAAGTCAAGTAGATCTTGAGCCGCACTAACAGGCGCTCCAGGAGTACTGCTGGCCAGGGGATGAACACCGGTCAGGGCTTCCCACAGACAAATACCAACAGCCATCAAATCATCAGGCTCTAACAGTGGGTAATATGCTGGAGTAGAAATCATACAAGTATCAAACACGCCCTCTAAGCAATGCAGCGGACCAAAATAGCCAGGATCGATTAGCCTGATACCACTAACATCACCGCTTTCATCACACTCAATAAATATATTATCGGGAGTCAAGTCGCCATGATAGGCATTGGGCATGGCTTCCATAAAGCTAGCGAGCAAGTGAAACAATGCCAAAATTTGTTTCTGTGTCATTTCATTTTCGGCTAACTGCTTACGCAAAGTCAGTCCGCGCAAGAGAGGCATGGCATAATAAGAGCGCTCAAGACAAAGGCCACTACTTTCGACAGGCACGAGCAGAGGCCCGGCAAGCTCTTGAAGCCTAAGCAATTGCATTTGCACCATCATGTCAGGGCTAGGAGTAATAGGACCTGTTTGAAAGGGAATAACTTTGAGCGCTTGCGTAGAGTATTTTTCTGGCTCAGCGATATCGCCTGGATCTTTAGCCAGCTTATAGACTCTTTCTCTGCCAGCCTCATCTTCGGCATGAAAAAGAAAACAAAAGCGACCACTGGATATCTGGCCATTGAGCATATAGCCATCAATTTTGGTGCCAAGCCAGTCAGTCCACGACTTAGCTTTAGCCGGCACAGCGCTGAGATCGCGTTTAGCTAATTCAGATTGCACTTCAGCAAAGTCAGCAGCATCGGCCTCTGGCGGCTCAATGCCAGCCAGAGCACAATTAGTGAGGAAGGTATCGAGGGCTTCTTTTCTTTTAAGAAGAAATTCAGTGCTCTCTTCGTGCATACTTTTCAACTTATGCTGGCCTTTCAATTTAAAAAATCAAGTTATAGATCTAGTTACTTTTTCAAGTTCCAGGTGTGTGCTGATCGGCTAATTTCTGTGGAAGATCGTTAGAAGCAGTCTTTGCATTGGCGCTCGGTATTGGTTCAAGCGGCACAGGTCTACTCATATTACCTGAATTACCTAAGCCCAATGACGGTTCAGTGCTGCGCGATTTCAGAATTTCTCCTAAATTAGGACTATGTCCTTTCGCTACATTGCCGGGCATAAGTAGAGAGACATCAGGCCCCAGTTCAAGACCTTTACTCATGGCTGGTTCCGGGCGAAGCGGTACCCTGTCAATGCTCAAGTTCGGCAACGCACCAGTGCGGTGAGTGCTCGCAACATTTTCAAAAGACGGTTTAGTGACAGTACCAAAAACCCCACCCATAACGGCACTTGAAAATGTCTTTTCGGCAAGCTCTGAAGTGCCAGCCAGTTTGCCGTGCTTGAGTAGTGAGCTGGCTTCAGCACTGAATGCGCCACCAGCGGCTCCAGATAGAAATCCACCGGCTCCATTAATCAATTGTCTTCCAACACTACCCGACAGACCTTCTGGCAGCTGAGCCGCCAAACTCTTGACACCACTGAGCCCCTGGAAGCCCAGTTGAGTCTTGCCCATAAGATACATAGAAGAGCCGCCTATACCGGCGTTAGTCAATCTGTCTGTCCAAAAATTCTCGCCTGATTTAGTGACAAGACCTTCGTAAAGACCACCAGCAGTAGCTAAACTACCCACAGTGACGCGGCCCGTTGCCACTGATTCACCAAGAGCAACGGTTGTAGCTCTGGCACCAATAGCAGCACCAGCAAAGCTCATTCCTCGGTGCAAGAGTAAAACGCCTCCAAGCTTAGCCACGCCAGCTCCGGCTTGCTGGGCTATCCATTGAGATGAACCAACTTCGGCTACATCAGGTGCATCAACAAGATTGTGCTTGGCAATATTGCCACCAAAATGATTGACCGCTTGAGAAATACCATCTAAAGGCTGTTGAATGGCAGTGTATTTCAATGACTGCCAAAATTCTTGCAACAACGGAGAATTATTCTCAGCCGCAGCAGTTGTCGAATCTACTTCGACCTTACTATTTTTAGCATTATTTTGTTCTGGACTTACTGGCATTTTCCCAATTCCATTTTCGTTTAAAGCCAAACTATAGTCTTAATCGATTTCTCCACCTCTTCCACATAATGTTCATAGTCTTTTTGTGGTGCCTGATAGTGTACTTCTTGCACAGCAGAGCCAGTTTTATCACTATCAATAAAAAGCCCCATATCAACTAAGCCGCCGTTCCTCCAAATACCTTCGACAACCAAGACGCGCTTCCCATTGATGCTCTCGGTGCGACTGGAACTAAGTAAAAAGAAGTCAGGATCGGAGGCGTTGCGAATAACAAGATCTACCGAATCAAACTCTTCTTGCGAAAGCTCGTGGTCTGGCAGTGAGAGTACTTGCAAAAAATCCGCGGCACCGCCAGGAGCAATACGCTTACCTCGATAATAGAAAGACAGTTTTACTTCAGCACTCTCTGGAGAACGGAACTCCCTAAGAAAATCAGATGCTGTTCTTTTCTCCAATGGACACTCTACCCAGCCATCGGGCAGCTCCATAGACTTAATTTGTCCTTGTTTTTTCAATGTCGAAACAGTCTTGTTCATCTTTACTCTTGCTTCAATCAACGGTTATCTAACTTATCTTTGACTACCACACCAGAGTAGACTACGGCTCCAGCAGCCACAGTACCCTTAACCACTTTTCCTCCAGTTGAACGCATAAACTTGTGCATTGCTGGTTCCTTCATGGAGCGGAAGAGTTTATCAACAGAGTAGCCTTCCTCAAGGTAGTCACTTCTGCTGCCCCACTGATTTGTGAATTTAACTTTGCGTGTTACGGGATCGTAGCCGTGAATGTTTATAACGTGCCAGCCGCCACCCATACCCACAGCAGACTCAATGCCCAAAAGCGGTGAGAAGGGCGGTCTAGCAGTGTGCACCTGCATCACAGCAGGGAGCTTACCAGCTTTCTCAAGCTCTAGAATGGCATCAGCAAGTTCATCGGCAGAGCTTACATCGCGCTGACCAGTCCATTGCTTGGCTTTATCGCCGGCAGTTAGAACAAAGCTATTATCACTCACCCCAGTTGCTTCTCTATTCACGCCTTCTAACTGGCTTGTGAAGATACCGGGAGCGTCAATCTTTGAGCCATCTCTGTCGCGCAATTGCAGCCAATTCTCGCCGTCGAAATACTTGACCTTTTCTCCACCCATCAAACTATTAACACTCTTTTCGTACTTAATTTCGCCAGGCTTAGCTACACGTAGAACCAACTTGCCGTCTGCATCATAGGCAGTGGCACCAGGCTCTAAACTAGGCAATTTCTTGCCAGCGCTATCAAATACCTTTTCGATTTTCTTCTCAGGAAGAACACCGAAGAGAGCACCATTATCTGAGTAAATCAAATTATCAGCATCTACATTTTTGATCAGCTTATGATCTTTAGTGTAAGCCTGATCTCCGGGCTTAAACTGAGCCAAGCGGTCTCCTTCTTTGTCGTAGAGGAGCTGTACTTCAGCTGAGCTCTTAATTTTTCCAATCAAATTACGATCTTTGTCAAAAGCAAGACCACTTCTGTCAATGCGACGACCTTCACTAATGACGTGTGGACGCCCCTGCCAATAAGCATTAACCATGGCATTCTCAGTTAGTTGGCTGGACCAATCACGACTACCGTCAGCTTTTAACTTGTCACCGTCAGCATGCTGGTGCTTAAGGGCTCTACGGGCCTCAAAGTCAGGTTTTATGCCATTCTCTAAAGCTGTCATATCAACAGTATGGCCGCTCTCGGTGACAAACTTACCATTGATAGCAATGTCAGCCAAAAGCTGCGCATTTTTCTCTGGGTCCTTGGCATAGTTACGTACTTCCAAAGTCGTAACGTTACAGGTACTATTCATGCCCTGATCAACAGTATTTGGATGTACAGCATGGGACATCAATTGCTCAGCCAGGTCAGCGCGCTCTGTTTGCGACAAAACAGCAAGAGGATTAGCTTCGAGCAAACGATTGACTTGCAAATACAACAGTGCTTTTTTCTCGTCGGTGATACCGCGCTTTGCCGCTTCGACATCAAATTCTTTTAGCAACTTATCAAAGCGCTCCGCCCGTGCGACGTCAGGGAAAGCTTCTTTAGCAAGATGTTTTAGGCTGGCAGCTTCTACCGCTAGATTGGCGCTAGTGTATTCGAGCTTGTCACCTTTGAGCTTCATTTTCGATCCATTGATCGAATCAATTACAACATATCCATTTTCATCAGCGCCGTGAACATAACGAATGCTGCCGTCTCCATCGGCAACGATGCTGCCGCGGAACCAGACATCATCCTTGAAAGTTCCATCCGCTTGTTGGACCTGCCCCATCCACACGCCGTTTTCTTTGCGAATAACAGCACCACTTTCAAAAGTCAGGGTATTCAGCTTGCCATCAGCATCATAGCCAAAAGCACGATTGCCGTTTACACCATGGGCCCCAATAATCTGCCCCTCAGAGTTGTATGAATGTGAGGTGTCGCGAACACTGTTGATGACAATAGAACTACCATCGGTTCCTTTTATCAGCGTGCCGTCCTTGATTGGTGCGATTGTAGTGCCATCACCCAGATCTCTTGCTCTACCGGTTGGCTCAGGAATAGCAGCTGCTTTTGCTTCTAACCATTCAGGATGAGTCTTGCCCTCAGGCTTAACCTGCGGAAATTCACCAGGTAGCGAACCGTCGGTACGATGGCCAGATCTCAGCAAGTCGACCATTTTTTCTCTAACTTCAACGGCCAATTCTAGTTGACGAATTTCACCCTCGGACATACCGCTATGCTTCAACGAACGCAGCTCTTTTTTCAGGCTGGCAAGCTCGGCAGGCGTTCCCTTGTGATCTTTGAGAAGAGCATTGATTTCATCAATACGAACTGACTCTGTCACCGTGTTTGGGCGAGGATATTTAAGTGCACCATCTTTTTGGAAGTAAACAACGTCTTCTGGTTTGAGACCTTTTGACTGCAGCCACTCATTCATCTGCGCCTTGATACCACTCTTTTCATCATGCAGCATAGCATTGCGTTGAGCCAAACTAGCATCAGCAACTTCGCGCCCTTTAGGCGAGAGAACAGAGTAAGTATCTTTAAAACTAGCATCGATTGAATCAATTGACTGCCAGACATTGCCATCTTTGAAGAAGGTTCCAGGACCTCTTATAGCAACAATTTTACTAGCACCACCAAGAGTGGCATAGTTGTCAACGCCATCACCATCGATTAAGGTGCTTGCGATCTTGTATTTGCTAACCAGTGCTTCTTGTTCAACTTTCGACAGCTGCTTAAATCCAGGAGTTTCAACTGGGTTTACTGGCGTAGACCAATGTTCAATACCAGCGAGTTTAAACAGCTCACGCTGATCGGGAGTGAGAGCAACTTCCCAGCTACCATCAGCATTGCGAACTTTGGGCCAATCATTGACTTGAGCAATTGGTTTTAGTCTCGATACACCGTCTTCGCCAACCACTGTCATATCTTTCAATACTACAGCAAGCTCAGCATGGCGCTCTGCCGTGATAGTGCCCTTCTTAAGCAAATCATCAAGACCAGGCTTAACTTTGAAGTTAAGATAGAGATTACCCATAAATTCTGGTGGGGCAATCTGGTGCTCTTTGATAGCTTGAACAATACGGTCAACGCGCTCAGGTGGGAAGCCCTTGCGTGTTAGAGCCTCGTGGGCAGCCAGGGCACCATCAAGATGGTGAGTAAAGAAATTAGCCTCAGCTCCTTTTGGTGGCGGGAAGGCAAATTTGACAGAATCAGAATACATAGAAGCTAAGAGAGCGTCTTCTAGCTCGTCAGGCTTAAGGCCAGCCTTGCGGCCGACTTCTAAGACTTTGGCCATTTCGCCCTGGGTATGAATCCAATTCACTTCAGGGTCTGGATGCATACGATCGCCGACTCTATAAGAGGCGAAATGCTCTCTGATCTCCGACATATTGTCGAGTATGTTCTGTTTCTGTCTATCTGTCAGTGTCGTGTCAGTCATCAGGCTTTCATAAGCGCTGCTGGGCTTGCCATTGGCATCAATGGCACGAACATCTTTCAATTCACTGGCAACCAGAGCTAAAGACTTCTCTTTAGTCTCAGCTCTCTGAACAACAAACTTCTCTTTTACCTTTTCTTGGAACTCAAGAGGCCTGCCGTCGACTCCGGTATCAGCCTTGAATTTGACGTCGGCACCATCAACTCCGCGCTCAATTAGCAGCTTGTTATTCTTGACGTCATAGACCCTTTCATGACCATCCAAGCCAAAAGTTATACTGCGATCGCCCTGAGAGTAACTAAACGAGCCATCGCCTTGCACTTTGTACTCAGTAGATGTATAACCGGTGACCTTGCGATCTGCACCATAAGTCACCCAGCCAGACTCACCTTCTAGCTTCATCGAAGAACCGTTGGGCATGGTCGCTTCAGTTAGTTTGCCAGCAGAGTCGTATTTATATTGATAATGATCACCCTTAGCTGTCCAGGCATCACTAACACGATTGCTGTCACCGTCGTATTGCACGCGACCGCCTTCAGGAGTGAGCACTTGGGCATGGCCATCAACAGTTGTAAGGGCTAGTTGTCCATCGTTATTGACCTTAAGCTTGCCGTCTAACTCGGTGACCGTTCCGTCAGCTCTGGTCTGTACGGCTTTGCCTTCAGCGTTTACATCAATAACAGTGCCATTGTCGAAGGTGGCTTTCTGCACATGACCATCGTGATCATAGTCGTACTTAACACCGCTATTCTCTTTCCTCACTTCGCGCACATAGCCAAGCGCATCGGTGGTCACTTGCTCACCAGTGTTCTTGTCTTGCTTTATACGCGTGCCGTCGCTGCGCAATATTGACTTATCGCCACCTTCGGCTTGCCAGGTAACAGTACCGTCGGCATCAACTTTCATTTTGCCGTTGACTTCGTACTTGCCACCAGGGGCACTTGGATCTTTAACCTTCCACTTAACACCGTCTTCGCTGCTGAAGACAACACCATTAGGATAAGTGACCTTTTTGACATCACCTTCCAGAGAACCAGCACGGTGATAGTCCACGGACAATTTGCCTTCAGGAGTAACAACTTCAGATACGCGACCACTGCGATCTAGTTTAGGTGGGTGAACTTCAGAAGCGGCACTGGCAGCCTTAACTTCCACAGAACCCAATGGATTGGCATGGATTTCAGCACCGTCAGCATGGCGGAACACTGATGCAGTTCTACCCAGACCCTTAAAAGCCGCAGTGAAAGCACCAGCCATGGCACCGCCCGATAGACCACCCATCACAGCTTGTTGTGCCATGGCCTCTAAAGATTCGCCATCAACGCCACCACGCACACCACCTGATAGTGATCCTCCTAAGGCACCAGCTCCGGTATTGAGTGCATATTCACGCATAGAAGCTTTGAGGCCAGCACCGGCTTCAGTTTCAATGGCTTTGGCTAGATTAGCCTTAAGAATTTGCTGTATTTGTGGAACATCGGCAGCATCAGCAGCCACTTTCTCAGCAATTTTGGCAATGGCCTTATCGTCTACACCTTTGGCGCCGTTTGAAATAGCAACGGCCACTTGTTCCGCTAGCTCTTTTTTAATCGTGCCTTCAGCACCTTCTTTAAGAAGCTGTTTGCCACCTAGGACAGCGACATTATCAACTTCTGACATCACTGTTCTAGCAGCAGTCAATGCACTGCGCTCGCCAAGTTTAAGCATTTGAGCCGCTTGAGCTGGTCCAAGGAAAATAGTAGCAGCATCGATTGCACCAGTAGCGCTATCGCTCAGCACTTGGGCACTACCAAAGTCGTAGTCGGCACCAAGAATCGCTGACTTAGCACCAACCTTGAACATAGCACCACCCACACTAGTGGCAGCTAAGAGTGACAGACTGACACCACCGGTGAAAGCTGCACCGCCAACACCAGCCGCAATAATGGCCCCATCAACAATAGCATCAGCAGCGGCGCCTTCTGATTTTTTATAGAGTTCAAGCGACTTATAGAGATTTTCTTCGAACTGTTTACGACCTTCTGCAGGCATCTCTTGGTATGACTTGGAATATTCGCCCATGGCTTTCGAATACTGCTCAAGCTGGTCAGATGTCATCTCACTGGTGCCATCCCAGTGCTTGACCACGAATCGGCCAATGCCATCAGCACTCTCGTATACTTCAGAACGAGCTTCGTTATAGGCTTCGCGGGCAGTCTGAGGGCCACGCAAAGCCCTGGCAGCGTCAGTTTTGTCACTACCACCAAGTTCGTCCATGGCATCACCGAGAAGGTTAGAGCCATACTTCAATTCATAAGCATTTTTAGCCCCTTGCAATTGCTCGGGAGTAAAGCCACTAAGCACTTCTTTGATTTTGGCTTCGTCAGTGCCAGCACCAATCATGGCAGCCCGCAGCTCGTCTTCAGGCTTCATCTCGCCTTGCTGACGAGCAATATTTAGGGCTACTTCGCGCTCATCAGCAGACATGAAGCCGAGAGTCTTCTCAGGATTGGCTAGCAGTTCTTTCCAATCTTCAGGAGTAGCTCTATCTTTCTTCAGAGCTTCATAGACACCTTTCTCATCATCATCAAAGACGCCCTGATAAAGCTCTGCCTTTACGGCAAAAGGTATGCGACCAGTTTCGAGAAGGGGTTTAGCAAATTTATCGTATTCGTCTTGGTCAAGTGCTTTGTGAATGGCGGCATTAAACTTCTCTGCCAGAACTTTATCTTCAGGGGTTTGTGGGTTGCGCAAACGCTCACGAAGAGTCGGGTCTTTGCGGAAGCTTTCTTCGAGATCAGCTACAACTTTAGCTTCGTCAACATTGAAGTTAGTAGAATGCATCTCCAGCTTGGAGACAATGTCAGACTCTGGCTTCTCTCCTTTTGCTACCCTGTCAAGAATCCGCATAGCGGCGTCACGCTCAGAGCCAGCATCCATGGCATCAGCGACTTCAGCATCTAGCTTTTTCTTAAATTCGGGGTCTTCACGATAGCGTTTTTGCTCATCGGGAGTCATTTTTTCAAGGGCACGAATGATATTGTCTTCGTCGTTATTGAAGAAACCAGTTTCGTCTTTGATAGCATCAACTACCGAGCGCTGGGCCACTTTGCTCTCTTCGTAGGTGCCAGCCGCCATTTTCTTATCTAGCGCTTCACGGGCTCGCGCCATCTCCGACTCACTCAAATCGATAGCAAGAGTTGCTTCAACTTTCTTGCGGAACTCTGGATCGGACTTCAGTCTATCCCAATCTGCTTTGGGCATATCTTCAATCGTGCCAAGCACCTTGTTCATGCCATCATCAATGATGCCACCATGGGCAGCCAGCTTGGTAACAAGACTGCCATCCTTGCCGTTAGCAATGATGTCTTCCCACTTAGCAAGTTCGCGCTCATTTCCAGCATTGTCTAATGCAGTATGAACCTTATTGTAGTATTCAAGATTAGCTTTATCAGCGGGGTTCAGCGCAGATGCATCACCAGCGCCAGCGAGCTTTTGACCAGCCATATAAGACTGCCGCTCCGCGGCACTCATTTGGGCTAAGGAAGCCTCAATCGCCTCTTCATTATCACCCAAGATACTGGTGTTATCAGCAATCTTGGTGGAAACATCCAGCTTGCCCGATCTAACATAATCCATAGCACGGCTAGTATCGCTGTTGGTGCCATAAGTTGTTTCACCGCTATACTCATCGCTATAAGCCGAGCCGAAAGCTTGATTAACCTTCTGCTCACCGCCATTCTGTAAGAATTGCGCCCGCGCTTCAGGTGAAGCACCACGGAAAGCTTCTTGGAACATCTCCAAGTTTTGCGACTTCATGGCAATATCTGCTACGGCCAAAGTGTCGGCCGCAGTCATTTTATCCGTGCCCTTGAGATAGATGCTCAGCGCGTCTTTAGTTTCTTTAGGCAGATTTGAATCATTCTCTAGAACTTCGCGCAACGATTTACCATAGCGCTCTTGATAGGTCTTATCTAGAGCTTCGATTTGTTGCGAGTTCAAAGTAGAAATAGTATCGCGCAGATCTTTTTCACAGTTTGCATTAGAGCGAGCACCAATGCCCCACTCTTTATGCTCCTCAAGAGTAGCGTTGATGCGAGCAGCATCATCATTCTTACCTTCAGCCATTGCTGTAAGCTTGGTCAAATCGGATCCAGACAATTCGTCTTTCAACTCATCTTTCAAGCTATGGCCAGTTCGCGCTGTGAAAGCCGCATCAATAGCCTTAAGTTCTTCGGCAGTTTTACCTTTGAGCTGCTCTTCTATGGCTTTTTTGTCAGTACCAATGCCTAAGATGCCACCATTGGCAGCGTGATCAATTGCTTCGGCGGCACGCTCAGCTTTGCCACGGTCGACACCAGTAACTTTGTCTTTGGCGTTGAGGTAAGTAAGAGATTCAGTCAAGTCCTTGCCGCTCAATTTTGAGCGCAAGACTTCGTCGATATTTTTGCCATGTTTCTCTTTGTAGACATCGTTCAGCACTTTACGCTGGTCTTCATCGAGATTTTTCAAAACTTCTTTGGCCAGGGCCTCGTTAGCACCGAACCATTTACCCTGGGTAGCGTCGTAGAGCACATCTGCCTGTTTGCGCATGGCCTCCACATCGACAGGTTTCTTCACTGGCTCAGCCGGCACTTCAGGCTTAACTGTTGTTTGCTCCGCTGGCTTAACTGTTTGCTCTCCAGGCTTAACTGTAGTCTGTTCGGCCGGTTTGACTGTCTGCTCCCCAGGCTTAACTGTCTGTTCGGCTGGTTTGACTGTCTGCTCTGCGGGTTTAACGGCCGGCTGATCGGCTGGCTTAACTGCTGGTTTGCTGTGATCAGTTAGCTCAATCTGCTGCCCTGGTTTAATCTTGTCAGGGTCGGCAATACCGTTTTTCTTCACCACTTCAGCAACTGTGCCGTATAGACGCTTGCTATAGTCGTGGGAGCTCTCACCCTCGTTCTTGGGCAAGTGCTTCTCAACAATATGGCTGAGGGTATCGCCCTTCTTGACTTCATGCTTAACCGTCTCAGGCTTGGCGCCCTCGACCTTAGAAGTTGTCCCACCATTTCTGGCTGAGTCAAAAAGCTCTACCGCGTGTAATTCAGTCTTTCCTTTACTAACATTCTTGTCAGCGCTGCGCAGTATGGCTAAGCTATCCTTGCCAAGTAGCTCTGGAGCAAGACGTGTCTCTTTATCACCAGGCTTTTCGCCCTCTTTTGGCTTATCTTTAACGACGGTAGCTTTATCGTCTGCCAAAATCTTCAATCTGCCTGGTAAAGCGGGGTAGTAAAAGCACTCATCTATATACCCCAAAAGGGTGAATTTTTCCCAAGAACGACCAGCTTAGGCCAAAAGCCCCGAAGCCTTTGCCTAGTCTAACTATCCAGCCCGAAGGCGCGCCAAGATTGCAGCAAAAGCTAGAACTTAATCTTTCCAGTTAGAACTTTAACTTAGCGCACATAAGCAGCAAACGATTTAGCCAGAGACTGAGCACTAGCTGGTCGCTCCTCTCTGCGCACACTGAGCATACTCATGATCAGGGCCGAGAGCCAACCAGGAATATTGAGAGCTGGGTCAAAAGCAGGAGGAGTATCAGAAAATTTGCGCTTAAAAGTATCATAGGCACTATCGCCCTTAATCGGCGGAATGCCAGATAGGGTCTCGTAGAATAAACAACCCAACGAGTAAATATCAGAGCGCTTGTCTAAAGCTGTCCCCTGACACTGCTCCGGGCTCATGTAGAGAGGGCTGCCAAAAATTTCGCCCGTTTGAGTCAATTTCATAGCTGACTCGTCGTAGCTCTTAGCCAAGCCAAAATCGACAATTTTGGCAATGATGCGACTATCGCCTTTGAGCAGCATGACATTGCTTGGCTTAATGTCGCGGTGCAAAACATTCTTTTCGTGGGCATGAGCTAAGCCCAGACAAATGTCATAAAACAGAGGCAGGGCCTGAGTTATATCAATGCGCCCTTGACGTTGCACCAAATCGGCCATACTCTCGCCCTCGATATAATCCATGACGATATAAGCTTGACCATCTTGCGAAATACCAAAATCGTAGATAGTGAGCAAATTAGGGTGAGTCAAGTCGAAAGCGGCTTTAGCTTCCATCTGAAAGCGTTGCACCGACTTAGCATCAGAAGCGAGATTAGAATGCAAAACTTTTATAGCGACATTTTTATTCAAGAACTGATGTTTAGCTAAATAGACTGTGCTCATTCCGCCAGAGCCCAAGCGATCACTAACTTCGTATTTACCAGCAAAAATCGAACCTGGAGCGAAGCGGTCAGCAATACGAGAAAGTTCAGCTCCGTCATAAGGACAAGAAACCCAACCCTCAGGAAATTCTTTGGCACAAGAAAGACAAACCATCTTGTACTTCAAGCCTTCTTCCTGGGCCGCACTAAGCTCCGCAAGACTATGTTCAGTTTCTTGTTTCTCAAAGCCGATCTTGTCAATCTTACGAGCGCTATAAGCAAAGATGGCACCAACTTCAGCCGCCAGTGCAATAAAGGCCAATAAAAGTGCACTCGGCAAGTTTACTATTTCACGAATCACCGCCTGCTGTAAGGCCCAGCTGATTGGCACCATGCCGATAAAAGCTAAAATAGATAAGCGAAAGAATTTGCCACCAACCGTATCAATGGCAAGCAGTCTAGTAATTCCAAGGGTGGGACGGGAGAGGAAGATTGATATCTCTAGCAAGCAAAGAATGAGATAAGTAAGATACTTAAAGACAACACAACCTTGCATGGCACAGAAGCCATCAATGGCTCCGCTGGCACCAAAAACAAAAGATAGCACCAGAATGAGACTGGGTAGCCCCAATATCAAACTAAGAGATTGATAAATAAGGGGGCGAGTGGCTCCAACAAATTCTAAAGCTAGGGCAGTGAGGGCCACAAGCAAGAGACAAAACGACGTATCAACAGACAAAAGCCCAGGCAAAGTCAAATAGCCAGCATCCACCGGTTGATAAATTGGTAGCGCTAAGTTCCAGTCCTGTCCCAACAAATGCTCTAACCATAGCGCCGCACCAGCAATAGCACAAACAAGTAAAAGTGCGCGACTGACTAGCTGCACAACTTTATTGCTGGCATTAATTTTCATCACCACCGGTAGTGTCGCCAGCGTCAGCAAACAGAGCCAGAAGGCTGTAGGAAAGCTGGTCAACTGATCAAAAAACAAGCGTTTCAACACATCGAGCGAAAACACCCAACCAACAATTACCGACAAAGACAACAGCCCAGCGGCTATCAAACTCAAATCGGCCACTGAAGATATCCGGCGGACAGAACGCAAAGAAATGGCTGCGCTATCACCGCGATCGAATTTCTCGGTGCGGGAAATTACTTTGCTTGTTTGCAGCCCAGAGCGAACAGAGGCGGCATCAGCTATATTT
>Ga0075444_10000745_pt1 | contig 19635 bp, 13 predicted proteins | sample CoawatmetaG01DNA_FD_76836 | JGI IMG/M metagenome (GOLD analysis project Ga0075444, IMG submission 76836) | Marine microbial communities from the West Antarctic Peninsula - Coastal water metaG017-DNA | ecosystem: Environmental > Aquatic > Marine > Coastal | place: Atlantic Ocean: West Antarctic... | reverse complement strand
TGCTTCTGATCCACTGATTGAGAGAGTGAGCCGTTTAGAAGAAACGGTCTTCCCTAATAAACCAGATTCTGGTGCCTCTTTGAGCTTGCCCGAGCGTGTGGCAAAGCTAGTAGAGAAAGTGCCGGTTGCAGCGGCTCCACCTAAAACGGCTCGGGCTAATCGTTCTCGTCGTGATGACTTCGATGACGATCTTGATATGGGCACTGGTATGAGTTCACTGGGCTCTTTGGGCAACATGGGTAGCGGCATGACTAGCCAAAGCCAGACTCAGACTCGCGGAAGCGGTGGCCTTGGTAAAATTATCAATTCGATTGGCAACATGCTCGGTGGTGGTTACGGTAGCTACGGCACTTATGGCGGCTACACGAACGGCTACGGAATTCCTGGTGCTGGCGCTATGGTGCGTGACCCCAGCACTGGCTTCTTAGTTGATTCGATGTCAGGTAATTTGATCAACCCTACAACTGGTCAGGTTGTCGGTAGAGCTACCGGTTATCCTGCTGGTGCCTATGGCAACAGCGCCTACGGTGGTTATGGTACCGGCCTTGGTGGCCTTCCTGCTGGTGCTGGCTTTGGTTATCCGGCTGGGATGGGTATGGGATTGGGAGTGCCTGTCGGTGTTCCCATGGGGGGATATAGCTCATTCAACAATGGCTTTAGCCCTTATGGCTATCCTGCTGGTGGATATGGCTTGGGTGGTAGTGGTATTAGATTCGGTGGCAGCGGTTTTGGTGTCAGGTTCTAAAGGAATAAATATTTGCTGCTCCTGATTGGCGGAACTGGCTTTCTCGGCGGACCAGTCGTCGAGTTAATGATGGCTCGGCAGCTTCCTATTCGCTTGTTGACGCGCGGGGCTGGCGATTGGAAGTCATCTAATCTTTCTCAGTATCGCAAGCGTGGTATCGAGGTTGTGGTCGGCTCTCTCGAAAACGATGAAGTGTTGCTGCGTGCTGTCGATGGCGTTGATGCCATTATCAATATTTCTGGTAGCTTCAGATTGAATAGCGACGGCTCAAGAGCTAGCTCTTATGATTATCTCAATGTCGAGTTGGTAGAGAAGCTCACAGCCTTAGCCGAACAGAATGGCATTCAGCGTTTTGTGCAGGTGAGCTGCCTGGGTGCGCGCGAAGAGTCAGGTAGCGAGTATTTAAGCAGTAAGTTTACTGGCGATGAAATTGTTCGCAATTCTAAACTTTACTGGACCATTCTGCGGCCCTCATATATGTTCGGCTCCCGCTTCCCTTATGTTGAAATGATCAAGCCCCTGGTGACTTTTAAACCTTGTTTGCCAGTTGTTGGTAGTGGCCTAAACATCTTGATGCCGGTGCATGTTGATGAAGTTGCGCGCTGTGTTGTTGACTGCATTTATATGAAAGAGTCGACCGGGCGAGTTTTGGAAATTGCTGGTCCGAAAGAGTATTCGTTGATAGAGATGCTTGAGACAATTCGCTTTGAGTTTGGTCTTTCAGGTACGACCATGACTATTCCGAGTCAGCTTTCTGGGAAAGCTTTTGAAATGGCCACTAAGGTCTTGCCAAAGAACACAATTACTCTTGAATTGGCGCAAATTCTAATTACAGATTCTCATAGTAGTTCTAAAGAGGCACACGACCTTTTTGGTTTAGAAGGAAAGTGTTTGGAAGATTTTCTACCTGACATCGTCGAAAGTTTGAAGAAACGCTAGAGAAATGCCCTAGCTTAGACGCTTACTTGGGAGACTCGGCCCTAAATGTGATAACGTTTTTGCAGTAAGGCTGTAGATGGAAGTCAGAGGAAAAGGTCATGATTAGACTGAGCAAACCTGTTCAGATTCTTGAGTGGGGAATTGGCACAAATACCACTAATCAGCGCTGGGAAGAGATTGCTAAAGGCCGTCTATCCGGCAAACCTAAAACTGTGGCTGGCTTAACTAGTCTGGTGATTGAAGTAGAAGGCTCGCTCAATCGCAAAAATGAGAATAATGAGTACGTTAAGGTGATGCAGCAGGGCGAAGGCATGACTCCTCACTCGACGGCCTGGGGCGAGGTTGCCATGGGAACCATCAAAAGTGTCGATAACCAGAGCGGCAAGACCATGGTTACTGTTGAAGTAACTGCTGCTACCAAGTACAGCAAATAGCAAATTTACTTTAGAGTTAGCTTTCAGGCTCGAGCAGTGCCGAGTTTGAGGCCTGTTGGTTCGAATTGAGCGATTGCGCGTCTTTTTCTACCACTTGTTTGAAATTGCTGACGATTTCTTTCTGCGTCATCTTCAGGGCTAAGCTTGCTATTGGCCTCGGAATGGCTGGGCCTGGGTCTACCTCTAAAGTGTAGATTACCTGACAGTGCCGACCCGAATTGACTGATTTTAGCTGCCACTCGCCTTCAACAGCTTTGAAGGTGCCGTCTATCATTTTCCAGCGTAAGCGGTCTGGCTTGTTTTGCAGGTCGTTAATTGTGTGCTGACATTGTTCGTTGACAAACAATTGGGGCTTGAGATAACTCTCGATGTAAACCAGCTGTCCTTCCCTTTTAAGTACTTGGCAAGACTTTACTTTGGGGAAGATGCGCGGATAGCGGCCAAAATCAGTTAAGGCATTCCAGACATATTCTTTGGGTGCTTTTATGGTTGTTTCGACTGTGGCTTTTGCCAGTTTTGTTTTGGAGTCTTTCGAGGCGCTTTGTTTGGCCCAGCTTTCTCTAATCTGGTTGCCAATGGTCGCGCCACTAAAGGGCTCAGTTGCCAACGCTGGTGGCAGGCTGACAATTAAGGCAGACAATATTGCCGCGCTTAAATAAGTGATTCTAGAAAATGTGAAGTGCGAAAAATTTGTCATCTTTGTCTCAGTTTGTTTATCGATACCAGAGTGCAAAGGCTGTTGGCTGCCAGTTTAATCCTACTTTGCCATTCAGTATCGACTTCGATTTTTCGCCCTGCGGAAGGTAGTGTGTTATTTTCCCTGTGGGATCAATTATGGCAGATGGTCCGGTGTTGGCGGCAAAGATAAAATATCGACGATTCTCGATTGCCCTGAGTACTGCAAAGGCCAGCATTTGCTGACCACAGTCAGATTTGTGAAACCAGGCCAGGTCCGAAATATTAACTAGTAATTGGCCACCGGCCCGGCAGCTTGCAGCCGTGACTTCGGGCGATATCGATTCAAAACAGATTAGTGGGGCAATTTTGCCTCTAGATAAGTCTAGTAAAACCGGTTCTTTTCCAGCGGCAAAGCCACCTCCAGCCGGTGTATTTGTCCAGCGTTTTACCCATTCTGGTAAATAGTTGACGAGCAGAGGTGTGTATTCTCCAATCGGTACAAGAAAACGCTTGTGATAGACTTCTGGTAAGGCTATGCCACTACTGGCGATGCCATAGGCGGCATTGTATGGTCGATTTGCTTCACTGCGATCCATAGAGCCGACAACAATATCGAGATGCTTTTCAGTAGCCTTGCTTTTGAGCCAGCTGATTACGCCAGGCTGTTCTCGCAAATAAGTTGGCAATGCTCCTTCAGGTAAGATAACTAAAGAATCGTGGCTGTTGGCTAGTAACTTGTCGTAGTTATCTACTAAATCTTCGATGGTATAGCGACGCTCGGTTTTTTGCATGTCGATGTTAATGCCGCCTTGCACCAGGGTCGTATCGACCGTAGCATTCGTCTTGACCTGCCCTTCTTGCTGGTAGCCAAGGCAATAGACTGCCACCAGCACTAGTGCCATGCCCAGGCAGTGATAAAAAGCTGTTTCTTTGTTCTCTGCTGCGAGGCGCTTGAATTGCTTGGTGCCACCACCAAAAAAAGTAGCAATGAAAGAGGCAATAGTGACGTTGGTGGCAATAATCAGGGCGCAGATTCCGATGCCACCAATCACTGAGGCTGACTGAAGGGCGGCAGGTTGCTTATATTGAGTGTATTCCAGCATTGTCCAGGGCACGCCCATGAGGTCGGGCATATTGCCAAGTCGGTTAACGATAAGAACCCAGGCGATAGGCAGTACCACCAAGGCAGGAATTAACCAAACTTTTTTAGGACCACGCTTGGCTGTGAAAGAGCCGGAAAGCGGTAGGCGGCTAACCAGGGCCGCAAACAAAATAAAGGCGAGAGCCTGGTGTATCGACACGCTTAGCCAGGCAAGGATGGCTAAAAGATGGCCAAAGATACCGCTAAAGCCAAGCCAGTCAAGGGGAGCCAGGTTGAGGTACCAGTGCAAGTAAACAAGGTTGTAGGCCAGGCCAAAAGCGCCCGCTAACATAATTTGTTTGAAGTAAGAATTATTGGCATAGATGAGCAGAAAAAGTGGAGCAAAGCCAAACCAGGCAAGGTACCACTGCTCCAAACCAGGTGCGGCTAAACCCGCTATCGCACCACAGGCCAGGGCAATTAGCCACTGTCTGGGGCTGAAGTTGAATTGCGGCAAAGCTAATTGAGGCAGCCTAGACTTGGCCACAGGCTGCTTGGCCTGTGCTGCCGCTTTGGTTTTTTTCTGCTTTGCTTTGGGCTTAGCGTTGGTATTTTTCGTCGCCGTGATTTTATCCTCAGTCATCCAAAAAAAGGATGGAGTCAAATAATTTGCACTCCACCCTTTCTTTATATCAGCCTGCTTCTAGATCAAGAGCGAATGACTAGCTGTCTTTCTTATCTTTCTCTTTTGGCTCTTTGGTTGGCACTACGCCTGAAGCGATTTGAGCTTTCACGCGTACTTCAATTTCTTTGAGCATTTCAGGATGGGCTTCGAGGAAGGTCTTGGCCTGTTCGCGACCTTGGCCAATTCTCTCTTCTTTGTAGCTGAACCATGTTCCTGATTTCTTGACGATATCGTGTTCTGCAGCTACATCGAGCAAGCAACCAGCAGTATTGATGCCTTTTCCGTAGATGATGTCGAATTCAGCGATGCGGAAAGGAGGAGCGCACTTGTTTTTGACGACTTTGACCTTGACGCGGTTGCCAATTTCAACGCCATCTTTTTTCAGGGTCTCGATCTTTCTAATATCTAGTCTGATTGAGGCATAGAATTTGAGCGCGTTTCCACCGGTGGTTGTTTCTGGGTTGCCATACATCACGCCAATTTTTTGACGAAGTTGGTTGATGAAGATAATTGATGTGTGGGTTTTAGAGACGATAGCGGTGAGCTTACGTAGTGCTTGGCTCATCAGTCGGGCTTGCAAACCTGGCAAGCTGTCACCCATTTCGCCTTCAATTTCAGCCTTTGGTACAAGAGCTGCCACTGAGTCAACGATGATCAAGTCAACAGCACCGGAGCGCACAAGCTGTTCTGTAATTTCGAGGGCTTGTTCACCAGTATCTGGTTGCGAGATTAAAAGCTCATCTACGTTTACGCCCAGGGCGCGAGCGTAGTCTGGGTCCATGGCGTGCTCAGCGTCAACGATGGCGGCAATACCGCCAAGTTTTTGCACTTCAGCAGCTACGTGCTGGGCCAGAGTGGTTTTACCAGAAGATTCTGGACCATATATTTCAATGATTCTGCCTCTTGGTAGACCGCCGACCCCTAGGGCTACGTCCAGGGTGATGGCGCCGGTTGGCACGGCTTCAATTTGGTTGTTGCGCGAATCGCCCAATTTCATGATTGAGCCGTCGCCATATTGCTTCTTGATTGAATCAAGGGCTGCACCTAGAGCTTTGAGGCGCTCTGCTGATGGCGCATGGCTCTTGCTTTTGTCTTCAGTGCCTGAAGTGTCTTTGACACGGGCTACTTTTTCGATGGGGGCCTTTTCCTGTTTATCCACGGCTTTCTCTTTGGTCACTATCGCCATATTAAATCTCCTCGACTCTATAAACTAAAAATAGATAAAAAAGCAAAGCTGACAACCGCGGGCAACAGAACAGCAGAGCGATTAACTTGGAAAAACAAGGTTGTACAGACCAAAATCTGTTCAAGCGAAAACCTTGTCTACACCTGGCAAATTATAGCGGTTTTGCTTGCTCTTTCAGATAAAAAGTAAGCACAACCCGCATGCTGTCTAGTGTATATGCGATCGGGTGTTTGTGCGGTATGCGGACGATGTGTTTCCGGTTCTTCTTAGCCCCTTCCCGTTAATCAAGTTAGAAAAGAGGGGGTGGGGGTATAAAAAGGTTGTTACCCAACAATATTTTTTTCGATGGGTAATACAGATAACGTTTATTTCCCCGGCTTAGTTCAATTTGAGCCGAGAAATATTTGTATTTCTTTTGGCGCCCCATGGGTGCACCGTTTCGAGCTTTGTGGCTGTTTACTATTCCGGGTTCATCCAAGGGGGGTCTTCATGAAAAGTGCTCAAAGGCTGTTCAGCTTAAGGCACAGCGAGATCTTCGAGGCTTTTAACCCGGTGGAGTTGGGCCGATTGCTGGGCATTCTAGAAGAGCTTGAGCTGCCCAAACACCATACTATTTTTTCACCTGGGGGCCCTTGCGACGCCATCTACTTTATAGAGAAAGGGCGAGTGCGGGTGACCAGGCTTTCGACTGAAGGCAAAACTGTGATTCTTGCCCTGCTCGGACCCGGCGACATGATTGGTGAAGCCGCCTGGGAAAACGCAGAGCACGACAGCTATGCTGAAACTCTTGAAGACTCAAGAATTTATCAAATCAGCCGCGAGTCCTTCCTTAGTTTTGTGCGCGAGAATCCTGAATTTGGTTTGCGCTTTATTGGCATCATTGGTGACCGTCTCAAGCAGGCTAATGCTCGCATTGAAGATCTAGTCTTCCGCCAGGTTCCCAGTCGCGTAGCGCGCTTGCTGCTTACGCTTGCTGACACCCACGGCAAAGTTACGCCCCATGGCGTGCGCGTAGAATTTCCCCTTACCCATCAAGAAATTGCTGACATGGTTGGCTCGTCCAGAGTGACTGTTACTCAAATTCTCAATCGCTTCAAAGATAGTCATTGGATTGATATCGAATCAAAGCGCGTCACTATTCACAATATGAACGCACTAGAAGAGATGGTGCGGGCGAACTAGTCTCTATCTTCAGGCGATGGAAGAGTCTCTGCTGCCTTTCTTCTATTGATGTTTTGAAGCCATTGCTTCTCGTGCAAAACGGTAGGTGCGACAGCACCGACAGGTCGTGCGGCTTTCATCACTACCTTTCACCAAGATAATTTGACTCGGGCTCTTTCGCGCTTAGACTGGAGATTCGTGGTGGATAAAGTGCGGGCTCAATATGCAAAAACCAAAATTGACAGAGGAACAAATAGCCCACGCTGCAGCAACTGGTGAAGCCGATGAATATCTCGCTGCGCACAGCGAGATCACGCCAGTTTATGCACCCGGCCGAAAGAAGCCACGATACGACGTAATTCTCGATGCTGAAGCAGCGGATGAATTGTTTCAGCAGTACAACGATGGCAAAGGAAGTCTGCAAACCGCTTCGGTGCAAGAGATTAAGCGTATGTAGACGAAATTGCCAATCAACTAGAGCGGAGAGAGAGCCCATGGATAGGGTTCTTAATTCGTTCAACCATAATCATTTCAATTCTCATCGTTTTCATCGTTGTCGTCTCGCTGATTGCCGTTTATGCACCGAAATAGATCAGTGATGTTGATGAAGACTTGTTGTCAGTTAGGCAATTACAACTGGTGCTCTCGGGCTCAAGGAGGCTGGAGGGCGCCGCTTGCCAAGCGAAGCTCGGTTTGATCATCAGCCAAGGGTGCTAGAATTAGAGCCACGTGCCCGTAGCTCAGCTGGATAGAGCGTCGGTCTCCGAAGCCGAAGGCCTTGAGTTCGAATCTCAACGGGCACAATTTTTGGTCGACAAATAAATAGAAGAGCAGATATGCCAGAAAGAAGCATAGAGCTAATCACCGGGCCATATCGCTCAGGCAAGTCTATCTGGTTGCTTGAGCAGGTGGCTGAGCACTGCCGTCAGAGTTTGCTTAGCGGAAAGCAGGCAATCATCACTGTGCCTTCTCATCGCTACAAGCGTCTGGTGGAAGAACGGTTAGTAGAGTTAGTGGTTGCCCAGCCAACTAGCAAGACGGCCGGTTTGGTTGGCCTTAAGATTCTGCCATTTTATGATTTGTGCCATCAAGTCTTGCGCCAGGCTGGTTGCGGTTTTCGTTTGATTCCCGATAGTATTCGCCCGGCTATTTTAGTAAAAGCCATTGAGAAAGTGAAAGTCGCTGGCCGTCTCAGCGGACTCAGCTCTATTGCTGATTTTGCTGGCACCCATGCCCATATGCTTGAGCTCATAGATGAGTTGGAGCGAGCCGGTTTCTCGCCCTCTGAAGTAATTAGTCAGTTGTCAAAGATGGCTGCTAGTGACGCTCGCTATATGGAACTGGGGCGAGTTTACGAGGCCTATTGGCAAGAGCTAGAAAGTCTCAATGTTTTCGATGAGCGTAAGCTGGCCTATAAGACACGCGAGATTTTAAATAATCTTGACCCTGATGTATTGTCAATTGGGCTCCTGGCTGTGGACGGCTTTGACCGCTTCAATCGGCTGCAGTTGCAAGTTCTCAGTTCTATCGCTAAACAGTCACAGGGCACCATCATTGCTTTTGACTATGTGGCGCCGCAGTCTTCTACTTCTGATTTTCAGTTAGAGTCTCAGGGGCAAAATTATTCTTGGCAAAATTATTCTTGGAAGGATAAATCACTGCGCGAGTTGAAAGAAGCCTTTGCGCCGCTTCTCAAAGAAACTGTTCGTCAGGCTTCTCCATCAGCTGCGGCGACTGGCTCACTGCAAAAGATCAATTTTAGAGCGCTAGACCGCTTGATGGAAATGGAAGAAGTCGCTCGCGAAGCAAAGAAATGCTTGCTTAAAGGCTACTCCGCCGATCAAATTGTTGTGGTGGCACGTTCGGTGAAACCATATATGACGGCAATTCGTGCTGCTTTTGAAAGAGCACAAATTGATTATTTTCTCGATGAGCCCCTTGAGCTTGGCAGTTTGCCCTTAGTCAAATATTTGCGTCGCTTATTGCATCTCCCCGTTTCTGATTTTGCCAGACAAGATGTGGTGCGCACGCTTTCTAGCCCCTTTTTTAATAGGGCCTATCTTGATTTAGATAGTGGCGAAATTGAAGAGATTGATGACCAGTCTCTTTCAACACTTACTGTAAAAGGTGCCAGCGATTGGCAATGGGCAGCAAAGCTCGGCAAGCTGATAGAGCGGCTTTCTTTGCCAGGTCTACATTCTGCAGGTTATGAAAAGACTTTGACTGAGCACGTCAGCTTTGTCGAAGACTTAATTGATGACTTATTGATATTGCCCAATGATGAGGAATTCTCGAACCCCCTAGTAAGCTGGGAAGAGCATCAAGCCTTGTTCGAGTTCAGGCGGGTACTGGCTAATTTAGTTTTAGAAGAGACTTTGCTGTCCCATGCCTATGGCCCGCAGATGTCTACTTATTCTGCTTTCTTCAAGCGCCTGGAGCGAGCAATAGAGAATGCCAATTTCAGGAGACCAAAAGTTAGTCGCGAAGCGATTACTGTTTGCAGTGCCGATTTAGTTCCAAACAGAAGATTCAAGGTCATTATTGTCGCTGGTTTGAACGAAGGTGAGTTTCCCCGGCGTTCAGAGCAAGGTGGATTTCTTAGTAAAGATGAAGTGCGCAAGTGGATGTCTTATGGCATAGACATCGAGAATCCCCGTCATCATCAATCGTTTGAGCCCTCGCTCTATGATTCATTGGTAGAGCGCGCCACCGATAGGCTCTGCCAATCAAGCCCGATCTATGAGATGACTGGGGAAGAACTGATTCCTTCCTTCTTCTTAACCAAAGGTGATGAAGCCGCTGCAGCTGCTCTCACTTTCCGTGCCCCACGAACTTATGCCATGCTTGAGCCTACTTCTGCTCAGGAGCTGGCGGCCGGCTGGCTCTGGCTCAATGGCAGGCAGGCTTTGCGTGATCTCGAATTGTCGTGGATGCCCTTTGATGTTCGTCAGTTTCTGACTAAGTTAGAGCTGCCGTTTTCTACGGTGCAGGCGCGCACGCAATCTAGCTTGGGCGCGGGGTCTAGCAGTGGAGCTAATATATTCAATGAATTGAACGGCTGCTTGACTGAGCAAGTCAACCTCAACCTTATTAGTGTAAAGACTCCTGAAATGTGGAGTGTCAGCCGTCTTAATGACTATGGGAAATGCCCGTTTAGATTTTGGGTGTCGCATACTCTAAAAATTGAGAAGATGGAAGAACCAGAGCTTGGTCTTGACTCAAGATTGCTTGGTGAGGTTTATCACAAAGCCCTCGAAGTTTTCTACTTAGAATTGAAAGAACGCTCTCTCTCTCTCTTAGGTGCAGATGAAGCCCTCTTGCAAGAAATATTCGAAAGTAGCATTAAGGCAGCCATTGCCTGGCTAGAGGCGACACGCAAGTTCAGGCATACTGATTTCTGGCAATACGAGCAGAAAGAAATTGCTTTTCGTTTGCGCCGCTTCTTTGTCAAAGAAAGAGAGCGAGCTGTGCGCTCGGGGGGCGAGTTTGTCCCTACCTACTTTGAAAAAGGCTTTGGCTTTAAAGATGGCGAATCAGCACCGCCCTTAGTTGTAAAAGTTGATGGTCAAGTTGTGAAAATGCACGGCCGGGTTGATCGCATTGATGTATCGAGCGATGGTCGAGTCAAGGTCATAGACTATAAATCAAGCTCTGGTGCGATTAGCAAGAAAGAGGCTTTAGCTGGTCGCAATATGCAGCTGCCGGTTTACGCTATGGCTGTAACTGATGCTATTTTGGCCGATAGTAATGCGCAGGTTAAGAGTGGCTCTTTTCTTAGCTTCTCTTCCGGTGATCAAATTGGCACCATTGATTTTCAGGATGGTGAAAACGACTATATCGGCTTGACCAAAGAATACATTGGCAACTATGTGGCAGAGATCAAAAAGGGAAACTTCAGCGTCAAGCCCAGCAGCCCTGATTCTTGCAAGCACTGTGATCATCAGCAAGTTTGTCGCATCACCGAGCTTGGCGCTAGTGATGATAGCGATTAAGTCTACTATTAGGATAATTTGATAGATGCTAACCGAGCAACAACAACAAGCTGTAGATTTAGTAGACAGAAACGTATTGGTTTCAGCCGGTGCGGGCTCGGGCAAGACCCATGTGCTAGTAGAGCGTTATGTCGAGATTCTGCGGCGCTATCCTGATTGCACCCTGTCTAATATCATCGCTGTTACTTTTACTCGCAAAGCTGCGGCCGAGATGCGCTCAAGGCTCAAGGCGCGCTTCCTTACTCTTTCGCAGGAAGAAGCGGATGGCCGCTGGCTCAATTGTTTAGCTGAGGTCGACGGCGCTCGTATCGGTACAATTCACTCATTGTGTGAATCGATTTTGAAGAGCCATCCGGCTGATTGTGGCATCGATCCGCAGTTTGAAGTGCTAGATGAATTGACTCAAAACGAACTGCTGCAAGATAGCATTGAACGCGCTCTCAAGATCGTGATCGAACTCTATGGTTCCGCTGCAGCACCAGAGTCTGTCTGTGAGCACGATGTTTTGCAAGAGTTTTCCATTGATGAAGTGAAGAAGATATTGAACCGATTGCTTAAGGGGTCAATGCAATTTAAGCAATCGATGAAGGCCTTTGACTCTCTGACTATTGCTGGCATGCGTACCACTGCTGAAAGAGTCTTGCTTGATATGCAGAGTAGCGCTCTTTCTGGTCTTTCTACTAATCGAGAGTTCAATTCATCATTCGACTATGTGCGCATGAATTCAATGGCTGATGCTGCAAACAAGCTCAATCCAGTGCGTGAGACTTTGCTGAATCTTTGTCAGCAGTTATTCGCCGATGATTCTGTGGCTGCTCGATGGCAGGCGTTTATGGCGGTGTCTACGCTTACAATTGGCAATATTGGTGGTACCAAACCTGATGCCAAAGATTTGCGTAAAGCCCTGATGACCTGTCGTGAACAAGCTAAGCAAATTGTCGGCAAAATTCCTGCTACCCTCAATCAAGAAGACGAACGGGGTTTTGTTCTGACCCTTGGTATTATTCAGCTATTTGAGCGCGCTCTGGCAATCTACGAAGAGCATAAGCGCGAACTGACTACTGTCGACTATAACGATTTGATTAGCCTGGCTTGTGCTTGTTTGGAAAAAGAAGGCTCGCAATCTAGGGGCTATTTCAATGACAAGTTGCAGGCTTTGCTTGTGGATGAGTTTCAAGATACCAATGACATGCAAGCCACGCTGTTATCTCTGTTGGCCGGTGAAAAGACAAGGGTCTTTTTAATCGGAGATGATAAGCAGTCGATCTATAAATTCCAAGGTGCCGACGTTGCTACTTTTAACAAGTGGAAGTCTTTGTTTAAGAATGAAACTTCGAGTTTAAGCGGCTCTTCACTAGTTACTAAATTGACTCGCTCCTTTCGCAGTCACCCTGAAGTGGTGTTTTTCGTCAATTCAGTTTTTGATCACTTGCTTGACGCTGATCCTGAAGTAGTGCCATATGTCGCTGCTTTTGAAGCTCTGGAACCGGCCCGACAGGCTGATTTGAGCATTGCTGCAGCTGAGCAAAGTACTACTGCTGTTGAAGTTCTAATGCTTGACGTCGATATAGAAGAAGACGCCCGCGGCTTAACTCCTGCTTTCTATGAGGCCCATCAAGTAGGGCATTGGTTGAAAAAGAAAGTTGAAGGTGGCTATCAGATTGCCGCCAAGAATGGTGGGGTGCGACCAATTAGCTATGGTGATTGTGCTGTCTTAGTGGTACGCAACGGTGACTTTGCATCTTTTGAGGCAATGTTTGCTCAGCTCGATATTCCCTATGTAACTTTCGGAGGCAGTGGCTTCTTGCGCCGCCAGGAAGTGGCTGATTTTGAGAACTTGTTTCGCTTCTTGGATAATCCGAAAGATAGTCATTCGCTCTTGGCTGTGCTGCGCTCACCTTTTTGTTCGATTACCGATGACTTGCTGCACCGGGTGGTTACAGACCACCCCTCGCAACCTCTCTGGACGGCTATTACTGATGTCGTGCGCGCACGCGAGCCCGGCGTTGAAGCCTTGTCTCTGGCGGTCCGGCAGCTGAGAAATTTGATGGAATATGCCGCCCTGCTACCCCTGGGTGAGTTGGTGCAGAAAGTTATTGATGACACTCATTATGATTTGGCTATGCTGGCTGCACCTGATGGAAAGCAGCGCTCTCGCAATGTCTGGAAGATGGCCCATTTAGCCTCTGAGCATGAACATCTCTCTTGTGGAGAATTTGCCCGGCGTCTGGCCCTCATGCGCGAGTTTGGCATGCGCGAGTCTGAGGCCCCTCTTGATAGTGCTGACGCCGTTAAACTGATGACCGTTCATGCCAGCAAGGGCTTAGAATTTCCCGTGGTGGCCTTACCTTGCCTGGGAGGCCAACTGCTGCGCAATGCCGATCGCCTGGTTTATCACTCTAGTTATGGCGTAGCTTTCAATAGTACTCGTCTGGATGATCAAGACAAACCTGCCTGGTATCAAGTGGCCAGTCATTTAGATCGCCAGATGGAGCGCGAAGAGAAGAAACGCTTGCTTTATGTGGCAATGACCAGGGCTCGAGATAACCTCGGAATTTTTCTATCGGCTCCATTTCGCAAGAGTGAGTCTTATCGTCAGTGGATAATGCAGGTGCTCGGACTAGACCGGGATGATGCCGTGCGACCGGGACCAGATGATTGCATTGGCCTCACTATTACTTCTCGCAGCGACGGTGAAGTGGCGCCATATAGTTTTAGTTTGGCTGCTGGAATTGAAGTGCCTCAGCGAACTGCTGATGAGCCGAAATCTATTACTCTTCCTGGAGAGGGCGAAGCTTCTCTTCAAAGTCTCTTTGGCCTAGAGCAAAGTCAAACTAGCGGGGAAGATCCTAAACTCAATGAACAAGGCCGTAGCCGGGTGACACCTAGAGACGGTGCTCCACCGTCGCAGGGCATTGTCACTGCAGCTTCTCTTGGTACTTTCTTCCACTCTTTGATGGAGAATCTGCCGCCTTCAGGGCGCAAGGTCGACCGTGCATGGATCGCTGATATTGCTTTTACCCAGGGGGCCATGGTGGCTCATAGTGATTTGCTCAACCGCTTGGTTGATGAGGGAGAGCGCTTGCTTAGCGTTTACTACGAAAGCAGGCTTTACGGCCTGCTTTCACAAAGTCAACAAAGACGGCATGAATTGCCCTATTTAATTGATGCCGCTTCTGGTTTTTCAGAGGCTGGCCCTGACATTCGCCCTCGGCGCCCTGACTTAATTTTTCAAGACGCCGAAGGCGACTGGCATTTGGTTGACTACAAGACCGATCATTTCGCTGCCAAAGACGTTGAAATTCAAGCTCGCAAACACCGTGAACAAATCAAGACTTATGTTGCTGATTTGCGCAAGTTGACTGGGGTTGAGCTTCGACCCTGGCTCTATTTCGCTCAACATGGAATTTTATTCCCTGTTTGATCGGTCTTGTTTTAGGTCTATCTTGCTTTTGGCAATTCTCTAGTGCGGGTAGTCTTGACCGTCATGTTTTTGATTGTAGATACTCTTACTCATGCGATCTTGTTGATTGTCGAGTCTGGCTCTCTCTTGCAGAGAAAGGCCATTGCCGCTAGCGCGCATACGGGCTTCTTCTGCGGCAAATTTGCTTTGTTGGGCTTCTAGCCTTTGGGCTTCATGGGGCGTCAGGGCGCCGCTTTGGATACCGTTGTAGATACGGCTATCTTGATTCTGTTGGGTCTTGTTGACGTCGTATAGTGAATGGCCTGGATGATTAGGATTACCTGGGTTTCCGGGAGTTCCAGGGTTATATCCCTGGCCATCATGCTTCTGCTGGTTGATGTTTTGGCTTAGCTGATTTTGTTGCCTTTCTAAGCGGGCTCTTTCTGAATTGCTTAAGCCATTGCCGCTGGCGCGGTATCTTGCTTCTCTTTGATTGAGTGCATATTGTTGCCTTTCTAGACGCCCAGCTTCTCTGCGGTTGAGGGAGCCGTTTTGGACGCCGCTATAGATGCGATTTTGCTGCCTTTGCTGGCGGTTGTTGACGCCGTAGCGGTAGGCTTCGGCGGGCTGGCTAGCCGCAGTGGCTAGGCCTAACAATACTGCTAGGGACAAAGCTGAAATATGTAACCTGTTCATGAAATCAATCTCCAAAAAATGGTTGATACATGTGAAGACGTAGCGACGCTCCAAAAAGTTCAAAGGATTGGATGAGTAGTTGTTAATGTTCTGCTGCCTAGGTATCCCACTGACTACATATAAATGAATACCCAGGTCTCCAAAGTTGGTCCTGGAGTTTGAGGCAATAGTTCGCAGTATCGACTGAACTTTGTCCGACGGTTTTGCCAGAGTTTTTTGTACATTTGCCTGGCCACCAATGGCGGTGCGATTCTCCATCGGCTATAATTGCCGCACTTAGTGGAGGAACCGCTTACATCAACTTAATCCGTGTTCAATAAATAAAGAGATCGCTTTGGGCGATCTGGTGGGGGAAGTGTGGTGAGAATCCACCGCTGTCCCGCAACTGTGAAGCAAGAAATTGCCAGTCAGGCTACCCACTTGAGCACTATTACATTACCTCTTCGAGGCAAGGAGGCAAGTATCTATGGTCACTCTCGGGTGGCTCATACGAGATCTCGTTCCTGCCTTTGGTTGGGAACTTTTTTATTTCTAAAGGGAGATTCGTATGAGTACAACTGATTTTTCAAAATATGACACTAGAATGGTCGAAATGGTTTTCCCCAATCAGACCAATCACTATGGCACCTTATTTGGTGGCCACGCTCTTGAGTTAATGGATAAGAGCGCCTTTATTACGGCGTCGCGCTATGCCCGCAAGTCAATGGTAACAGCTTCGTCTGAGCGCATTGATTTTAAGACTCCGGTGAAGCATGGCTATTTGGTTGAAGTGATTGGTCGCATTGTTAAAAGGGGCAATTCGTCGGTTACGGTCAATGTAGAGTTGTTTGGTGAAAACTTGCTCTCGGGCGAGCGGCAGCTCTGCGCCCATGGCAATTTTGTCTTGGTTTCTGTCGATATCAATAGCAAGCCGATCGCCCTAGATTCTGAACTGGAGAGCTTGCCAATATGAAATTTGGCCGGTTTTGACAATCTCAAGAGCTGTTCCATGCTTAAAGGCGCTAAAATCACGGTTGGCGGCTCTTTGCATGGTTTAGGTTTATGGGTTGGGTCGACAAACTGCGAACTTCTCCTAACATGGTCTTGTTTGTAGTTTCGTTCGCCCTCTGTATTGAAGAAGTCTTGTATGGGGCCGTTGCCCCTCTGACTCCGATGTCACCAGCTCATATAAAAGACGAGCACATGGTAAGCACCTTATATGGTGCTTACGCTTTGGGTCTGATTATTGCCGCTCCCATTCTTGCCCTGATTACCGATCGTATTGGTCGTCGCAAGCCAATGATTGTCGGAGTGGTAATGCTCTTCATTTCTGCTGTTCTTTTTCTCGTTGGTACTACTCCTGATGTGGTGATCTTTTCCCGCATCTTGCAAGGCGCTGGTGCTGCTTGTACTTGGACGGCTGGTCTAGCTTTGGTGGCTGAATACTTTGTGGCGCGTCGTGTGCGTGCTATGGGCTTTGCTCTCTTGGGTGGCACTATTGGAGCTGTTATCGGCCCTTTGGTGGGCGGCGAAATGTACGATATTTTTGGTTATGCCTTAACCATTTATTTCATGCTCGGACTCTTGGCCGTCGATTTCATTTTGCGTTTTGTTTTCATTTCGAAGAAGCAGATAGCCAAAGTTAAAGGGCCATGGAAAGATACTTTTGCTGAAGTTGGTGGCATTGTCACTGACAAAAGTGTTCTTACTGCTGCTTTTGCTGTGGCGCTCGCAGCGGCCGGTTGGGCCATGATGGAGCCGCTCTTCCCTATGCATGTGATGCGCATTGCCAAGGCGACGCCAGCGACAGTCGGAGCTCTGTTTACCTTTTCCAATTTGATTTACGCTTTTATGCCACCGGCTGTAGATGCAGTTTCTAATAAAATTGGCGTGCGTCCCACCGCCGTGATTGGTTTATTGGTTACAGCGATTTCTATGCCTTTATTGGCTCTAACTCCTAATCTCACTCTCGCCACTGTTGTGCTCTGTCTGATTACCGTGGGTTATGCTTTTACTATGAATCCTACCTCGGCTGAGCTAGGAGATGCAGTGGATCGGCGGGGCTCTACCTCGTATGCCATCGCTTATGCTGTTTCCAATCTCTCTTATTCACTGGGAATGATCGCTGTTGACGCTTATGTTGAGTTCGTTACCGACTCTGCTCATAAGCTGCAATTGCTGCACATTCTCTCGATTACAAGCGGCCTATTCTTCCTCTGTGTTCCACTGTTTCTCATAAAGGTAAAATCGCAATGTCCCGCTCCATCATCAACCAACTGAATGACCGATTTCTGCCTGAAGATGAGCGCCTTTCGCGGCGTGAAATGCTTAAGGGCATGATGGCCACCGCAGCTAGCTTGATGCTGAGTTATGGCTTCTCTGGTGGTGCCTTTGGTAAGGCCCGCAATGATCACAAGATTATTGTTATTGGGGCAGGTTTTTCTGGGCTAGCTGCAGCTTACGAACTATTGTCAGCTGGTTATGATGTTACGGTGGTGGAGGCCCGTGGACGAGTCGGCGGGCGGGTGCAGACACTTTATGACTTCATTCACGGCAAGCATGTTGAAGCCGGTGCTGAGCTAATCGGTGCTAACCATCCGACCTGGCAGGCTTACGCTAAGCGCTTTAAATTAGAGATGCTAGAGCGCACTTCTTACCCTGATAGTGAACAACCTTTCTATTGCAATGGTGAGCTGCTTGCCCCGAAAAGGGCCGAAGCGCTCTGGGAAGAAGTGGGGCATTATCTCAGTGCCTACAATAAAATCGCTGAGCCCATTGATGCCTATCAACCATGGCGCAGTCCTAACGCTAAAGAGCTAGATGCTAAGACTGTAAACACCTGGATAGAAGAGCTTAAGTGCTCAGACCTCTGTAAGAAGGCTATTCGTTTGTCGGAAGCATCAGATGCAAACGATCCTGGTTGGCAGAGTCTGCTGGGGCGGCTGGCTGTTGTTAAGGGTGGTGGCGTCGAAAAATATTGGACCGAGAGTGAACGTTTTCGCTGTAAGGGCGGGAATGTGCAGTCGGCTGAGAGACTGGCCGATGCCATTGGTCGGCAGCGCATTCATTTAGAATTACCGGTTACTGCAGTAGATGTGCGAGCCGATAAAGTAGTGGTTTCGTTAGCTAATGGCAAGATAATGGAAGCCGATGATGTGATACTAAGTGTGCCACCAGGTACCTGGAAGCGCATTACTTTTACACCATCCTTCCCTCCTCAACTTTCTCCGCAAATGGCAAATCAAGTCAAGTTTTTGTCTGAAGTGCGTACGCGTTTTTGGGAGCAAGACAAGGTTTCGCCTGTCTCGCTTAGTGACGGCCCTGTGGCCGAAACCTGGGAAGCCACTGATATGCAGTCAGCCACTGGTCATTCTTGCTTGACAGTGTTTGCTGGTGGTAATGCCGCCGATTATGGCCGAGGCTGGCCTACGGAACAACGGATGGCGCACTATGCCCTTGAGATTCAGAAAATCTACCCAAGTTATGCTCACAATTTTGTTCAAGGCAAATTTATCGATTGGCCTTCAGACCCCTGGTCGCAGGCCGGCTATTCCGCTCCGGCTCCCGGTCAAATCATGACCCTTGGGCCAATTCTTTATAATGGCCTGGGTCGATTGCATTTTGCCGGAGAACATACGAGCTTTGCTTTTCAGGGCTATATGGAAGGTGGCTTGAATTCAGGTGCTGATGTCGCTAAGCGTATAGCTTTGCGCGATGGCGTCGCGCCTAAAGTCTAGAGTGCCTGGTTTGCTGTCTTAAGTCTGCTGTCTTAAGTCTGCTGACGTAAATCGCCTGCCATAAGTCTGGTGCCCGAAATCTAGGCCTTCGTCAGTTTGCGCCCTAAAGTTAGAACAATTGGAAGCATAAGTAGTGGCGCCAGGGCTGAGATTGCCAGGCCCCAATGCAAGCTGTATTTGTCGGCAATGACGCCAACTAGCCAGGGCATAAAGATGCCGCCAGCATTGCCAAAGGCGGCTAAGGCACCAAACATAGTGGCGCCGCCGTTGGGATATTTATCTGCGGTTATGGCCAGCATGGTTGGCCAGAGACAGCTTCCTGTCAGGCCAGCTAGAATGCAGGCGATTAGAGCAACTATTCTAATTGGGCAAAATGAACCTAGTAAAAATAGTGCCACTGATAGGCCGCAGCCCCACGACATAATCGTGCATGAATCTAGTTTGGTGCTTAAAGCGCCGATACCCATGCGACCAATCGCCATGCAGATAGAGAAGAAGAAGAGAGCGGCACCGCCAACCCATTGAGGATATTTGAGGGCGAGTTCAGCATAGGCCGGTAGCCATTGCGCCATACCTAGCTCGGTGGCACCACCGAGAAAAATTGCAGCCAAGGCACCAACAAACCAGAGCGAACCAAGCAGCTTGAGAAAAGGAATGCGTTCTTCGCCTTCGCTGGTTAGAGCCGGGAATTTTACGACCCCCAGAGCAAAAATCAGAAGGGCTGGCAGTGGTATCAAAAGTAAGCAAGCTAGTCGCCAGGAAATATTGCATTGCAGGGCAACTGTACCGGCCATAACTGTGAGGGTGGCGCCAACGCAATAAAATGAATGTAGCCAGTTCATTGATGCTGAGCGGCTCTCTGGGTTTATGGCTGAGACGATTGGGCTTAAGACCATGTCTAGCACACCAGCACCAAAGC
>Ga0075444_10000741_pt1 | contig 19664 bp, 16 predicted proteins | sample CoawatmetaG01DNA_FD_76836 | JGI IMG/M metagenome (GOLD analysis project Ga0075444, IMG submission 76836) | Marine microbial communities from the West Antarctic Peninsula - Coastal water metaG017-DNA | ecosystem: Environmental > Aquatic > Marine > Coastal | place: Atlantic Ocean: West Antarctic... | reverse complement strand
GTATTAGATCTTTATCACAATATAGAGGAATGCAAGTTGGAATGAAATATGCAGAAGCTTTTTATGCAAATCGAATATATATAAAATAATGAAAATCTTATTTACAGCAGGGGGTAGCCCAGGAAATGAACTAATTTTCCGGAAATTAAAGTTGGATCATGATATCTGGTTTGCAGATTCTGACCTAGATAGAATTTCTAATGTAATTTCTAATAACAGAAAATTTTTAGTACCATTGGTAAACCAACCAGACTACTTTAAAAATATCGTAGACTTTTGTTTTAGAGAAAAAATAGAACTACTAGTTCCTGGAATTGATGAAGAATTAGTAAGAATGCATGAAAGTTTTAAATTAATAAAACAAACCTCATTATTTCTTCCTTCAAAGTTATTTATTAAAAATATGTTAGATAAGTATTTAAGTATGCAAATTTTAGATAATTTGGATATTCCAGTCCCTTTAACATTAAAGCTGGAGAATGCTCATCAATTTAATTTTTTTCCATTAATTTTAAAACCAAGATGGGGTAGGGGGTCAAGGGGTATTCAGATAGTGACAAAAAAGGAAGAATTAGAGCTATATACGAAAATAAAAAAATTAAATAATGAAGATTATATTTGTCAAAACTATGAAGAGGGTGAGGAGTATACAGTTCAAATTTTAAATTCGAAAGATCATAAAAATACTTTAATTATTCCATTAAAGGTGCTTTTAAAAAAAGGAGTAACTTTAACTGCTGAAATAGATTTTGATCAGGATATAATTGAATTATGTAAAAATATAGCTATGAAATTTGATGAAAATAATATTTATAACGTTCAGTTAATAAAAACATTTAAAGATAATTCATTAAAAGTTTTTGAGGTCAATCCTAGGTTTTCAACAACAACATGTATTTTAACTTCTATTGGGATTGATCCATTTAAATTAGATTCTTGCCAAATTAATCAATTGGAACTTAAGTCATTCCAGGGTTTAAAATTAAATAGAACTTTATCTAATGAAGTGGTGTAAATTTGAATATTTTAATTTTTGGAGGGACAAGGTTTATAGGAAAAGATATTGTTGAAAAACTTATTGATGAAAACTTGTCGTTAACAATTTTTTCTCGAAATCCAGAAGTGCCAAGCAATATAAATCATATTCAAGGCGATAGAAATAATATTAAAGATATTGAATCTATTAAAGGTAGTTTTGATATTGTAATTGATTTTATTTGTTATAACGATAGGCACGCTTCTCAAATCATTGATTTATTTCCTAAATCGAGATACATTCTTATTTCCACTGCATGGAAGGAAATTAAGCACTCTCAGAAGCAGGAGCTTAAATATAACTATATTAAAAACAAAAGATTAGCTGAGCAAGTGGTCTTAAAGAGTAGAGATAACAGTAAAAAAAACACTATTATTAGACTGCCGATTATTCTTGGGTTAAGAGATCATACAAAAAGAACAAATTTTTTTAGAAATCAAAAAAATAAATATATTTATTTAACTAATCCAGATACAAATATTTATTTTTGTTGGAAAAGTGACGTGTCAGAATTTATAGTAAAACAAATATTAGATAAAGATAATTCTTGCCCGCCCATTATTTATCCATCATCATACTTTAATATTAAATTATCTAAGTATATTGAAATGCATCAGAACTTTGAAAAAGTAAAATATTTGATTAAATTTATTGATAGAAATCAGATACTTAATAATACTGTCTTTGAAAATTACATCAATACCGTTGCTGAAGATTTTTATTATCCAATAGATATTTACGGAAAATCACTTATGCAAATTGATAATCTTGATAGGTTGGACTCATTTATGAAAGTTCTTCGATTATCAGAACCTTTGTAAAAATTAAATCTTGGAGAATAAAGTGATAATTAAAAATTTTGAGCTCCTAACTAAAGAGATTAGAAAAATTGGTAATCTTCTTATAAAGAATAAAAAAAACCGTGAATGGAGTGAGATTTTAGATATTAAAAAAAATACTACTATTGCAGATTATAAGGTTGATAAATTATTAAAATTTGCTTTAACTCAATTTGGTATTGATATTCCTTATTATTCTGAGGAGGTTTCACATTCTATTGAAGATAGGCCGAATGAATATTGGTTGGCTGATCCTATTGACGGAACATCTAGTTGGTTAGGTGGCTTTATTGGGTATGTTGTACAAGCTGTTTATATAAAAAACAATGAGCCGCTATTTTCTTTTATTTATTGGCCAGAAAAGGATTTGTTTTATCATAGCTATAAAGATAAGGGAATATTTCTTAACAATAAAAGCATTATTATTAGTAATCAAGCAGAGAAATTAGTCCTAGTTGACAATTATCCAGAGCCAAAAGGTGATATTAGGCAACTAATGAAAAAATTTACTAATTTGGAATATCTTGAAATGGGTAGTTTGGGCTTAAAATCTCTGCTTGTTGCCTTGGGATCATGTGACTTATTTATTAAAACAACTAAATTTAGAGATTGGGATATCCTTCCAGCAAAATTATTTATCAATGAATCTAATTTTAAGATGTTAAGTCTCAATGGATGTACCTTTAACTTTGGTAGTCAAATAGAGTTCAATGAAGGTCTGTTAGTCTATAATCCATTAAAAATTGATGGAGCAATATTAAGGTATATTGAAGATATGGAGAAAAATTTTGAACCTTAACTCATTTCTATTGGTATTTATTTATTTTAATTTTCAAAAGAATAAGATCACGTGGAAATAACTGTTGAAGATGATTTAACTATTGTATGTGCTACTCATAAGGGTGCTAATAGGATTCCATTGTTTTTAGACAGCATTCAGATGAATGTGATGAAGCCTAAAGAGATTATTATTTGTGGTACTAGTCAGTCAGACATTAGCTCTATAAGTAAAGAATTTCTCATTAATAATAATGTATCCTTTATTGTTTCAGAAATTCCAAATCAAACTTACCAAAGGAATTTAGCTTTATCAAAAGTTAAAACATCCTATATTTTGCAACTCGATGATGATTTAATACTAGATAGTGATGCAATTAAAAATTACTGCCGTCATTTTAATAAGCCTAATACTAATAAAAAGATAGTTTGTGGGTATACTATTTTACCTAATGGTGAGCATATGTCTTATCGCGTGCAAAATTTGTACAAAAATTCAAGATTTATAAGAGTATTTTATAAAATTATTAATGGTTTTAAAGATGTTAAGAATATGTCAATTCTAAAATCTGGAAGAATATTCCCACTAGTTTTAGACCATCATAATGATGATAAGCCTGAATGGCTATCTAGCTGTTTAATGTTTCATAAGGATGCAGTTGATAATCAGGTGCACACTAACTTTGAAAATAGTAGTTTTGAAGGAAAGGCTTATTATGAAGATGTTTTCTTTACATCATTATTGAACAAAAAAGGCTTTACACTAATTTTAGATAAAGATATAAGACTGACACACCCATACACTCATAGCATAAAGCCACTAGAGTACATTAATACAATTTCTAGACAAAAGCAATTATTAGTAATGACCGGTGGTTCTTATGTTTTATTTTATCTAGATGTAATTGCCTCAACTATATTCTATTCTATAAAACATATTAAATCTCAATTCAATAAAAGGCGGCATTGAAATGTTAGATAACTCTACTATTCTATTAACTGGTGGGACTGGCTCATTTGGGCAAGCTTTTGTCAAATTAACATTAAAAAAATATAATCCTAAAAAAATTATAATATATTCCAGAGATGAGATGAAGCAGTGGGAAATGGCCAAATTGTATGTCAATGACTCAAGAGTCACATTTATGATTGGAGATATAAGGGATAAAGAAAGACTTAACACAGCTGTTCAAAATGTTGATTACGTAGTGCATGCTGCTGCTACTAAAATTGTTCCCTTGGCTGAATATAACCCATTAGAGTGTATAAAAACTAATATTAATGGCGCAACAAATCTGATTGATGTTTGTGTTCAAAATAAGGTTAAAAAAGTTATAGCTTTATCAACAGATAAGGCAAGTAACCCTATTAATTTATATGGAGCAACTAAGCTTGCATCCGATAAGCTTTTTATTGCTGCTAATTCATATAATGATAATAGTATCTTTACTAAATTTTCGATAGTAAGATATGGGAATGTAATTGGCTCTCGAGGCTCAGTTATACCTTACTTTCTGTCTATTGCAGACTCTGGAGAGCTGACAATCACTGATGAAAGAATGACAAGATTTATGATTACCCTGGAAGAGGCAATTGATTTAGTGTGGCATTCTTTCAATGATATGAGTGGTGGAGAAATCTATATAAAAAAAATTCCATCAATGAATATTATCGATATCGCAAAAGCTGTTTCTAATTCTGCAACCCATAGAATTATTGGAATAAGGCCTGGAGAAAAACTTCATGAACAAATGATTGGAGTTGAGGATGCCCCATTTACTTATGAATATGATAGTTTTTATAAAATTCTACCTGCAATATATGATGCCTTTAATAACATTGAATGGATAGGGGATGGTAAAAAAGTGCCTGAAAACTTCCACTATATATCTGATAAGAATAATGATTGGATGAGTGTAAAGGTATTAGAAGCATGGATTAGTAAGCATAAAGAAATTATAGGAAAATATTAAGGGTTGTTTGTGGAAAACCTCATACTAACAGGTGGGTCAGGATTGTTAGCCTTAAACTGGGCTTTTGTTAAGAAAGATGATGCACGAATTTCACTACTACTCCATCAAAAAAATATTTCTATGGAGGGGGTTGATTCAGTTTTTCTGAATCTTAATTCTTATAATGCAGTATATGAATTTTTATCCAAGAAAGAGAATCCAGTTGTTATTCATTGTGCTGCAATTACTAGTATTGATGATTGTGAAAAAAATCCTCAAGCTGCTCACGAAACAAATGTTGTAATTTCAGAAAATTTAGCATGTGTGTGCCATAGTTTAGGGGTAAAGTTTATCCACATTTCTACTGATCATTTATTTTCTGGAGACTATTCATTTTCAACTGAAGATTCTGAAATATCTCCCTTAAATGTATATGGAGCTTCCAAGGCTAATGCGGAAGAAAGAGTTTTGAAAAAAAATCCAGAATCTTTAATTATTAGAACTAATTTCTTCTGCTGGGGGACTTCCTACAGAAGTTCATTTAGTGATTTCTTGATTAATGCAATAAGGGAAAAAACAAAGATATCTCTCTATACTGATTTATTTTATACACCAATATATGCCAAGCATCTTATCGAACTTGTACATATCTTAATCGCGACAAGTTTTATTGGGATATATAATATTGTTGGGAGTGACAGAGTTAGTAAATATGAATTTGGAAAGATGATTTTTAATAATTTCTCTGGAGATATGAATTTAATTACTAAAGCTCAATATAGCAAAGAATTACATTCAGTTAAAAGACCATTAGATATGAGTTTATCAAACCAAAAGTTAATAGAATCTATTAATATGGATACTGAAAATCTTGAAGATCAGGTTAAGCAATTAAAACTGGATGAGATTGTTTTTAAAAGAGCTATAAATTATTTGTAATTATAAGATTCTTTTGGCCTAATGTATATTATTTTTATCATGCTATAAAAATAGTTTTTTAATTATAACCTAAAAGGAATATTTCTCAAAGATTGGCGTATTCAAGTTTTTATGATTTAGAGGTGTTTCTATGTGTCATATATGATCATTTATAAGGATAAGTTTTAATGTGTGGAATTTGTGGATTTGTGGATATCGCTAATCTTAAGGATAAGTTACATCGTCAAAGAATTATTTCTGAAATGACAAATACTTTGATTCATCGTGGTCCAGATGATTATGGTTATTGGCATCATCCAGAAAATGGTGTCTCACTTGGACATCGACGCTTATCTGTTGTTGATCTATCAAGTCATGGCCACCAGCCAATGATTTCTAATAATGGGCGCTTTGTTATTATTTTTAATGGAGAAATATATAATCATTTGTCATTACGTAGAGAAATAATAAAGTATGGTGAAAAAGTTGCCTGGCGTGGACGTTCAGATACAGAAACATTGCTTGCTTGTATTGAAATATGGGGCATTGAGAAAACTATAAAGCGATGCACTGGGATGTTTGCTATTGCAATTTTCGATATTAAAGAAAACACTCTTTCTCTTGTAAGAGATAGAATGGGCGAAAAGCCACTGTATTATGGATTTCATAATGGTAATATTTTATTTGCATCAGAGTTGAAAGCTATAACTAAGCACCCTGATTTTATTCCTAATATTGATCGTGATGCTTTGTCATTACAATTTAGTTACAGTTATATACCAACTCCATATTCTATTTATAAAGACATAAATAAATTAAAGCCTGGAACTATTTTAAAAGTTGATCTCAAAAAAATAAATATAAAAAAAGAAGTATTTTCTGAGCCTAAAGCATATTGGTCTCTCGCGGAAATTTCAATTAATGCGCAAAAGAAAATTTTTACTGGTGGTTCAGATAAAGCTAAAGATGATCTAAACGAATTACTCAGTCAGTCAGTAAATGAACAAATGGAAGCTGATGTTCCTATAGGAGCTTTTCTGTCAGGGGGGATTGATTCTTCATTGATTGTATCAATCATGCAGTCGCAGTCCAGTAAACCAATTGATACATTTACTATTGGGTTTAGTGAAGATGGTTTCAATGAAGCAATATTTGCAAATAAAATTGCAAAATATCTTGGTACTAACCATACAGAACTGTATGTTACTTCTCAAGATGCATTAGATGTTATTCAGAAATTACCTAAGCTTTATGATGAGCCTTTTTCTGATTCATCTCAAATACCAGCGTATTTGATATCTGGAATGACTAAAAAAAATGTCTCTGTTAGTCTTTCAGGTGATGCAGGAGATGAATTATTTGGGGGATATAATAGATATATATGGACCAATAAAATTTGGAGTAAGATTAAATTTCTGCCCATCCCATTAAGGAAATTAATATCTAACTTACTAGAGTCTATTCCACCATCAAAATGGGATACTTTTCTAAAAAACATTGTAGATATTTCTACACCTGGAGATAAGATACATAAGCTTGCATCAGTTATAAATGCTAAATCTTTGGAAGATTGTTATTTCAATTTAATTTCACATTGGAATAACTCAAGTAATATTGTAATAGGTGCAAGTAATATTATTGCTCCAGTTATGGACAAAAAAAACCATTTAAATTTAGGAAGTATTGAGCAAAATATGATGTACCTTGACTCTATTAGTTACTTACCTGATGATATTTTGACTAAGGTTGATCGTGCTGCCATGAGCGTATCTTTAGAGACTAGGGTCCCATTTTTAAATCATCATGTAGTTGAATTTGCAAATCATTTACCATTATCGATGAAAATCAAGGATGGAGAAAGCAAGTGGATACTTAAGCAGTTATTAGATCAGTATATTCCTAGAAAATTAGTTGAACGTCCAAAAATGGGTTTTGGCGTACCTATCGATGTTTGGTTGCGTGGTCCCTTAAGAGACTGGGCAGAGTCATTATTAGATGAATCAAGACTAAGGCAAGAAGGGTTTCTTAAGTATGAGCCAATTAGAAGAAAATGGTCTGAACACCTATCGGGTAAACGAAACTGGCAACATCATTTGTGGGATATCTTGATGTTCCAGGCATGGCTTGAGAGCCATAAATGAATAAAATAGCAATTGTCCTTAATTCTTCATGGCATGGGTATAACTTTAGATTAAATCTTGCAAGAGAGCTTAAAAAAAGTGATTATGAAGTAGTGTTTATTGCTCCAGATGATGGGGAATATAGTAATAAGTTAAAAAAAGAATTCAGTTTTGTAGGAGTTGATTTCAAAGCTGATAGTATTAATCCTATTAATGATTTAAGATTATGTGTTTCTTTATACAAAATATATAAAGAAATTAAACCTGATATTGTTCTAAACTTTACTATTAAGCCCAATATTTATAGTGCAATAGTTGCTAGAATATTAAAGATTTACTCCATAAATAATATTACGGGGTTAGGCACTATATTTATTAAAAAAACAATAATTACTTTAGTTGCAAAGTTGCTATATAAATTGTCTCTAGCTTGCTCATCATTTACATTCTTTCAAAATATTGATGATCAACAGTTTTTTATTAATACCAATTTAGTTTCTAAAAGAAAATGTGAAGTTATTCCTGGTAGCGGTATTGATACCAAAAAATTTTCTCCAGTGGCTAAAAAAAATCATGACACATTTAGATTTTTGATGGTTGCTAGACTCATTAAAGATAAGGGGGTATGTGAATATATACAAGCTGCAAAATTGCTTAAAGATCAAAATATAGAGTTTTGGATTTTGGGTGAAAGCTCAACTGCAAATAAAACTGCACTTACAAGGCAAGAAATATCAAAATTTAAAAATGATGGTTTTGTTACATTTTTTGAAAGATCAGATGATGTTAAATCTTTTTTAGATAAGGTTGATTGTGTTGTTCTTCCATCATATCGTGAGGGAAGTCCAAGGAGTATTATGGAGGCATCCTCTGCAGAGCTTCCGGTTATTGTGTCTGATGTTCCTGGATGTTCTCAAGTAGTTGATAATAATATTACAGGGCTATATTGTAAAGTCAGAGATACAAATGATTTAATTAATAAAATGAAAGTAATAATTCAAATGACTAAGCAGGAAAGGAAAATTATGGGGAAAATGGGTCGTAAAAAAATGATAAACCAATATGAAGAAGTAATAGTATTAGAAAGCTATAAACAAAAAATCTTCGATATATTTAGTAAGAAAATTTCATGAAGCAATTTTTTGACGTGTTATTATAATTATTTTTTGTTTATGTTAAGGTGGCTTTAAATTGATCAATGTAGTTATTAATAAATTAAAGAATCTAGATCGGACTATAAAGGCCCTGATTATGATGTTGACTGATTCAATTATTATAATTGCAGTTTTACTTTGTTCATTTTCTTTAAGACTTGACTATTGGTACTGGCCAAATGATGAAACATTCTGGGTAATTTTTGGAGCACCACTTATTGCTATACCAGCTCTGTATAGTTTTAAATTATATCAATCAATTGTTCGTTATATTGGGCCTAGTGCATTATGGTCAATTGTTCAGGCGGTAACTTTGTATGCATTGGCCTGGGGGTTTTTGATTTTGACTCTAAATCTAGAGGTAGATATTCCTGGGATTTCAGATAGTATTCCAAGATCAGTTGCATTTATTAACTGGATGCTTACTATTATAACGATCGGCTCTATGAGAGTTATTGCCCAATCTATATTTTCCGATATTAAGTATTCATCTAACAGTAAAAAAACTAATGTTATTATTTATGGCGCAGGGCAGTCTGGAAGGCAGCTTTCACATGCTCTTCAATTATCATCAGAATATAAACATGTTGCTTATATTGATGATAATTCTACTAAGAATGGTCAATATATTAATAATGTTCCAGTTTTTTCATACAATAAAATTGAATCATTAATTAAAAAACACAATATTACTGAAATTTTATTAGCTTTACCTGCAATTTCAATGCGAAAGAAAAAAGAAATCATTTTTAAATTAAAGGAATTCCCCGTTCAAGTTAGAAGCCTTCCAAGTGTCTCAAAACTTGCTGAGGGAAAAGTTAAAATTAATGATCTTTTAGAAATTGATATAGGGGATTTATTGGGAAGATTGCCTGCTATTCCAAATGAGGGTTTATTGAAGATAAAAATCACTGGTAAAGTTGTTTTAGTTACTGGTGCTGGTGGATCTATAGGTTCAGAGCTTTGTCGTCAAATAATATCTCTAAAACCTAAAAACCTTATTCTTTTTGAATCTAGCGAGCCTGCTTTATACCAAATTGAACAAGATCTTGCAATAGTAAATACTCATGGCATTAAAATTTTTCCTATTTTAGGTTCTGTTAGAGATTTTAAGAGAATGGAGTATATTTTCAATCATTATGTAGTTCAAACTATTTATCATGCAGCAGCATATAAACATGTACCTATAGTTGAGTTTAATCCATCACAAGCCGTTTTAAATAATTCTATTGGTACAATGCTTACTGTAGAGGCAGCAATTGCAGGAAATATTGAGACATTTGTTTTAATTTCAACTGACAAAGCAGTAAGGCCCTCAGGTACTATGGGAGCAACTAAGCGCGTTGCTGAGTTGGTGCTTCAAGCTTTAGCAAAACAAAAGCATAATACTTGCTTAACAATGGTTCGTTTTGGTAATGTGCTTGATTCAAGTGGATCTGTCATTCCTTTATTTAAAAAACAAATCAGAGAGGGCGGACCTATAACAGTAACGGATATAAATATGGTTCGATATTTTATGACCATTCCTGAGGCAGTAGAATTAGTCATACAAGCTGGAGCTATGGGAACTGGTGGTGATGTATTCGTATTAGATATGGGTGAACCTATGAAAATTTATGATCTAGCTATAAAAATGATAAATTTGAGTGGCTTGCAATTGCTTGATAATCATAACCCTGATGGAGATATAGAGATTAAGTACACTGGAATTAGGCCAGGTGAGAAGCTTTATGAAGAATTACTAGTTGGAAAAGATTCTACTGAAACAGAAAATAAGTTGATTATGCGTGCAAATGAAGAAATGATAGAATGGGATAAATTAAAACTAACCTTAAGCATGCTTAATAAAGCATCAATAAATAATGATATAGAAATGATACAAAAGTTATTAAGAGAAATAATTCCGGGGTATAAATCAAAGCTCTAGACTCAGTCTGCCTGAAAAATAATTAAGGAAGCTATAGGTTTTTAATTCCTATTTTTTTTGCAAAATGATTCGTTGCTTCAAGATAGCCTTCAATGCTGCCACAATCAAAACGCCTTCCCTTGAATTTGTACGCAATAACCTTCCCTAGTTTAGCTTGAGTAAGAAGAGCTTCTGTAATTTGGACTTCTTTATTATTGTCAGGCTTAACTTTCTTAATGATGTCAAAAATATCAGGTGTTAGTATATATCTACCTATAATTGCCATATTACTGGGTGCACTATCTAATTCAGGTTTTTCTATCATATTCTCTACCCAGTATAGATCATCAGAATTGTCAATTAAAGTTCCACTAATAATGCCGTATTTGCTAACTTGGTCAAAAGGAACTTCTTGTATCGCAATTATGGAGCATTTATATTTAGTATAAATTTTAATCATTTGAGAAATAACTCCATCACCATCATTATTGTCACAAAGATCATCAGCAAGGATTACTGCAAATGCTTCATTACCAATAAGTGGTTCTCCAGTAAGAATAGCATGGCCCAACCCAAGGGGATGTGGTTGTCTAATATAAGTAAAGGTTGCCTCTTCTATAAGTTCAGTTATATCTTTTAAGTAATGCTCTTTAGAAGTTCCAATCAATTGAGATTCTAGCTCATAATTATTATCAAAATGATCTTCAATTGACCTTTTGCCTCTTCCAGTTACCACAGCCATATTTTTTATGTCAGCAGACAAAGCTTCCTCAACCCCGTATTGCAGCAAAGGCTTAGTCAGTATTGGAAGCATTTCTTTAGGAACAGCTTTTGTAGCAGGAAGAAACCGAGTTCCATATCCAGCTGCAGGAAATAGACATTTTTTGATCAATTTATAAGCTTTTTTGACTATAAGATAGTGCTGTTATACCAGAGAAATAGTGAAAATGGATGAAGGAGTTTGCATTTAGTAGAATCCTTTTTTATAAAATAAAATGAAAAATTAAAATTATTACTCTTTAACTCTTAATTACTTGGTTACTCACTATAATATAAATTATAAATTTTTAATGTTAATGTGAATGATATGATTAATAAAATATTACACGCTCTTTTTCCTGATAATAATTTATCGAATTTTCCAAAAACATCTCTAAATAAAAAGTTGTTTTTATTAGATATAGGGGCAAGATTTGGTGTTGGTTTTCCTTGGAGTAGTGCAAAGAGTGATAATCTCAATTTGATACTTGTAGAGCCTGATCCAGAAGAGGCGGCATCTTTAAAGAGTCATCATCAAGGAGATATCTTGCCGTATGCTTTGTGGTCCAAAGAAACAGAGCTAGTTCTAAATATTAATAAATCTGCAGGAACATCATCTATATTTGAGCCAAATATTTCTTTTCTAAGGCAATTTGACGATAGTGAGCGTTTTGATGCAGTCAGTAAAATTATACTAAAAACAAAAACTATTGATGGTTTGGTAGATACTGGTGAATTAACTGATTTAGATTTCATGAAAATTGATGTTCAGGGTGCTGAGCTCGAAATACTTAAAGGAGGTTTAAATTATTTGAAGAATAATTTAGTAGGACTTGAAGTAGAGGTTGAGTTTTCATCAATCTATGAAGACCAACCTTTATTTAGTGAGGTAGAAACTTTTGTGCGTCAAGAGTTAGGTTTAGAGCTATGGGATATTAGAAAAACTTATTGGAAGTATTCTCAAAATCGTAGGGCAAATGCCTGCAAAGGTCGTTTAATATTTGGTGATGCTTTATTTTTAAGGCCTCTATCAACACTTGATGCTTGGTTGATCGATATGGCCAGTGAAAAAGCAAAAACTAAACTGCATATGCTGATTATTACTTCATTAGCCTATGGTTATTTAGATTATGCTGAAGCTATATTAAATGCTAACTTTATTGATAAATACTTAAATAAAGAAGATAAGCAAAAATTTATTAATAATATTAAAAAACTACACAAAAGCATTTATCCCTTTAAAAATGGGCTAAGTTTGTTGCGCCGGCCGTTACAAGTTCTTGCAAATTGCTTTAAACCAACACATCAAGGCTGGGCAAGTGTTGATAGCAGTGATCAGCTAGGTAATCGTAAAAAAGGTTCTTTTTGGATTTAACAGTCTTTACTTTTCAAATATGGCTTATTGAATTTATCTTCCTTTAACAAGTAAATAGTTTTTGAATATGCAGAATCTTTTATCTTTAAAAAAAACTGATCTATTTTTAAAAAGATCGTTTGATATTTGTTTCTCTGTGTTTTTATTACTAATAATATTGCCAATAATATTTTTAGCTTGGATTCTTGCAAGTATGGATACACAAATGAATGGTTTATATACTCAAAATAGAATTGGAAGATACGGTATTCCATTTAAAGTATATAAAATTAGAACTATGAGACCAAACTCACTTATAAAGACAAGTGTGACAACAGTTAATGATTCAAGAATTACACGTCTTGGGTCATTACTTAGGCTAGTTAAAATTGATGAACTTCCTCAATTATTTAATATTTTAAAAGGAGAGATGAGTTTTGTTGGACCTCGACCTGATGTTGAAGGTTTTGCAGATTTGCTTCAGGGAGATGACCGTATCATATTAAGCATTCGACCAGGTATTACTGGACCTGCATCAATAAAATATAGAAATGAAGAGAAAATTCTTTCACATTGTCTTGATGCTGAGGCACATAATCATGAGGTAATATGGCCTGATAAGGTTAAAATAAACAGAGAGTATATAGAGAACTATCAATTTGCTAAAGATATAAAATATATTGCTATTACTATAGTAGGCTCTAATATTTAATATGGTTGATTTTGAGTTAACTGACATTAATTTCAGGTGGATAATAATTGCAAACTAATTTAAGCATACACAAAAAATTTTCTTCTTGGCCCTCATACTCCCTTGAAGAGGCAGATGCAGTAAAAAATGTGATTCTATCTAATAAAGTAAATTATTGGACTGGTGAAATTTGCCGAGAATTTGAAAAAGATTTTGCTGCATGGGTCAATGTCAAATATGCGATTGCTCTTTCTAATGGAACTGTTGCACTTGATTTGTCATTAAGGGCTTTGAATTTAGAAGTTTTAGGATCATCAATTAAGAAACCTGAGGTAATTGTTACTTCTAGAACTTTTTTGGCATCGGTTTCATCTATAGTCAACATTGGTGCTAAACCTATATTTGCAGATATCGATAAAGATTCTCAGAATATGTCTATTGAGAATATAAAGTCAGCAATAACGGAAAATACATGTGCAATAATTTGTGTCCATCTAGCAGGTTGGCCTTGTGAAATGGATAAAATTATGGAGATTGCATCAGCTAATAACCTTTATGTCATTGAAGATTGTGCCCAGGCTCATGGTGCAAAGTATAAAAATCAAATGGTAGGTTCTTTTGGCGATATTGCTGCTTGGTCATTTTGTCAAGATAAAATTATGACTACTGGTGGTGAAGGTGGGATGATCACTACAAATAATAAAAAACTTTGGAATCATGCTTGGTCCTACAAAGACCATGGTAAGAGCTATAAAGAAGTTTATAAAGCTCAGCAGCCAAAAGGTTATCGTTGGCTTCATGAGTCTTTTGGCACTAATGCTCGAATGACTGAAATGCAGGCTGCAATCGGCAGAATTCAACTTCGTAAAATGTCTGAATGGCAACTAAAAAGATCAAAAAATGCTAATTATATTTTAGAATTCTGTAAGAAATTTCCTAAATCACTAAGAGTTATCATTCCTCCTGATTTTATTGAGCATGCATGGTATAGGTGCTACGTTTTCGTTAAGCCTGATGGTCTAAATGACGCTTGGTCAAGAGATTTGATAATTGATGAAATTAATAAAATTGGAGTTCCATGTTTTTCTGGAGCGTGCTCTGAAGTTTATTTAGAAAAGGCATTTGACGATACTAATTTTAGACCAAAAGAGCGCCTCCCGGTTGCGAAGGAAATTGGGGATACTTCGTTAACATTTTTAGTGCATCCTTCTCTTACCGATGATGAAATTAAACTGACATGTTTGGCAATAGATAAAGTTATTCGGTTGGCTGAAAAATAATACTATATTTTATTTCCTTGACATAATTTAAAAAAATGATGTTCAAATTTGTATCACACAAGTAAAGAGTATGAAAATAGCAGTTGTTGGGATCGGATATGTTGGGCTTTCTAGTGCAATGCTTTTGTCTCAAAATCATGAAGTTGTAAAGATATCCATTTATTAATTTCCACAGGAGGAACAAGAATGGTAAGGGCATCTGCCCAATTATTCTTAAAGTTTCTTCAAAATCTATACATGTTGCTTCAATCTCTGCTTCTGAATCAAGTTTAAAAAAGACTGCATCAACAATACTATCCCCTGAAGGATTAATAGCATATAAGAAAATACTTACTGTTTTTGCGCATTTGGAAACATACTAGATAAATTCTTTGCCATTTCAATCTATAAAAAAAAGAGGCAATTACAGCTTGTGGCACACAACATAGCAAATGTTAGGCTATTTACCTCAAGATTCTTAAAAAGTAATATCAAATAAATAAAAAAGGGTTTAGAGGTGTTCCTGACTGGCACCCCCCAACAGTTACGAGCGCTTCATCTAAAAGCCTTGGCATCAACGTTAGCTCTATGGAGTCTCTTATCAAACCTAATTTAGGATTTTTAGCCCGATGTAATTTTCTGTTTGAGTCTACAATTATAAAGGGGTTGAAACCAACACAACTTTCAAGCAATTTGTTTGGGTTGAAAATTTTCGTTCTTCTTATTAATCTTGATCTTTTCTTAAGAACCTCAAAGGCTCCATGTTTTAACTGAATATCACCATTAAACGCCATAATCTTAAATACACTCGGAGGCAATCCATCATGATGGGGTAGAATTTGATCATCAATTTTGCTATGAAAATATCGATAGACCCTCACATTACATACTTTAAGCTTGTAGCCCAGACTATTAGATAGATCTTTAATCAAATCACTTTTGGAGATATAATCATCCAAATGCATGATTGCTTTTAAAGGTAATTCTTCCACATGAAGTTGGTTGTCATTTACTACCCCATCATATACAGAGTAACCTTGAGTCACTGAACGCTTCATTTTGCCATCCGCAAATGATTTACCTTTATGCGGCAGCAGCTCATAAAGCAATTTTAGATGGGTGGCGAGTTCTTCAGCATTTTCTTCGTCTGCAAGCCAAAAACCTTGCGACTTGTAATCAGCACCAACTCGCATTGTATTGTCATTTTTAGGCTCATCTTCGGCTGATCTTGTGATTTTATATGTTAGCGAGCAGAGCGCATCATAAAGTTGATAATAAGGTAGCCACTCTGTTTTATTTTCTCCAACATTGCTGTTACCTAAGTATTTTGCTAAATCTCTTATTTCGTCGAGAGCATCATATCTTTCAGGTTGGGTTAATAGGTGGCAATTTTTTACAAGATTTTCTGTAATATTGATATGCTGATTATTAATAACACCTTTTTCCACAAGTAAATTATCTTTCAAGGATCTAAGGATTTTTAGCTCATCAGTCATAATAGGCACTTTAATAAATTAGATAGAATTTGTTAATTAAGCTTATAAAAAATATAGGCGTATTTTAACCCATAATTAGCTTTAATAATTAGAGTCTAAATGTTTGCTATATGGATATTTCTAATCAGTATTTTTTTCATTTATTATTTATATTTTTGAAACATCTTAAAAGAAAACATGAAAGAAACCTCATGAATGAACAGATCAGAAATCAATTGGTATTTGGATTGTAATCTTGGTTGTTATTGTTTTAATTGGTTTATTGTCTAACTAACAACTAAAAAGGATAAAAATTGACGTATAAAGGGGAACGAACTAAACTACTCCACAGTTACTGATTTAGCTAGATTTCTAGGTTTATCTAAATCAGTGCTCTTAAGTAATGCAACATGATAGCTGAGTAGTTGTAAGGGTATTGTAAATATAATAGGTGCAGTTATTCGACCAAGATTTGCTGTAATCGATATAACTTCCATTCCGTCCATTGCTTGAACTCTAGAGTTTTCATCTTCAAACACAATCATTTGCGAACCTCTGGATTTTACTTCTTGTAAATTGGATTTAAGTTTAACTAATAGTTCATCATTTGGTGCAATAGCAATTACTGGAATGTATTGATCAATAAGTGCAATTGGACCATGTTTTAATTCACCTGCTGGATATGCTTCAGCATGAATGTAACTAATTTCTTTTAGTTTAAGGGCACCTTCCATTGCTATAGCATGCATAGTTCCTCTTCCAAGGAAGAGCGCACTATTTGTGTTTTGAAAGCGTGTTGCTAACCTTTTAATTTTTTCCTCTTGATGTAATGCTTCATTAACTAGGCCAGGCAATTTTTTTAATCCATTAATAATTTCTTTTTCTTGGCTCTTATTTATTGTATTTTGTAATTTACCAATAGAGCATGTTAAGAGCGCTAAAGAAACTAGCTGAGTAGTAAATGCTTTTGTACTTGCAACTCCAATTTCAGGGCCAGCATGAGTTAAAAATATTAAATCAGAAAGCCTAGTGAGACTAGATTCTGCAGAATTTGTAATACAAAGAGTGCAAATATTGCTATTAATTATCTTGGCGGCTTTAAGGGCTTCAACTGTGTCTGCAGTTTCACCACTTTGGGATAGTGTAACAAAGAGAGTATCATTTAAGATAATAGGGCGACGATAGCGATATTCACTTGCCACTTCGACATTGCATGGTATTTTTGCTATATCTTCTAACCAGTATTTTGCAACTAGGCCTGCGTTATAGCTTGTACCACAAGCAATAATTTGAACTTGCTTCACTTCATTAAATTTTTTCTCGGCCTTATGTCCAAAAGCAGAAATCACAACAGAATTATTTGTTATGCGCGACTCTAATGTATCTCTTATTGCTTGTGGCTGTTCAAAAATTTCTTTTTGCATAAAGTGATCATAATTACCTAAATCTACTTGGCCCGACTTTAATATAGAGGTTTTAATTGGGCGAACCACCAAATTACCATTCAAATCATAAATTGTTACTTTGTCTATTTGAATTTGGGCAACATCCCCATCCTCCAGAAAAATAAACTCTTTAGTTACAGATAAAAGTGCCATCTGATCTGAAGCAATATAATTTCCATTTTCCCCAATACCAATTATCAAAGGCGAGCCTTTTCTTGCTGCAATAATTTGATCAGGATATTTAGATGAAATAATTCCAAGGCCGTATGCCCCAGAAAAGGATTTAATGGCTAGTTGAACTGAGGAGATTAAAGTGGAGCATGATTTCATTGCAAAATCAATCGCATGAGCAATAACTTCTGTATCAGTTTCAGATGAAAATGAGTAACCTCTATTTAATTGTTCATTTTTAAGATCAATGTAATTTTCAATAATGCCGTTATGAACTAAGCTTACTGAGTTCATTGATATATGAGGGTGGGCATTGTCAATAGTAGGTTCACCGTGAGTTGCCCAACGAGTATGGGCAATTCCAATATCTCCTTTAATTTTCTGTTTTCTTCCTTTTAAATTTTCCTCAAGGTTTTTTACTTTACCAACTGATCTTGCTCGGTTAAAAGTATTATTTTTAGATAAGACTATAAGTCCAGACGAATCATAGCCTCTATACTCTAAACGGTTTAGTCCTTCTAATAATAGTGCTGTAATATCTTTATTTGTAACCCCACCAACAATTCCGCACATAAGAACTTTCTAATATAATAATGATTAGTATTATAGTTAATAATCAATTTTGAACAATTGATATTTAGACTTTAAGTTCTTTCAATGCTTTGATTATCTCCTATGAACTTTAAGGGTTTCTAAGCTAAATCAACTTTTAGATTATAATAAAGCACATAATGAAAGCGGACTTACATAATCACTCTTACTATTCAGATGGAGTACTTTCTCCAAGTGAAGTTGTTAAGCTAGCTAGTGAAGCTAAATGTGATTTATTTTCTTTAACAGATCATGATACTACTGATGGTATTCCTGAAGCTCAATTAGAGGCGGATAAATTAAACTTAAATCTTGTTAATGGTGTTGAAATATCAGCACTTTGGCGAAATATGGCTATTCATATTCTAGGTTTAGGTGTTGATATTAATAATGATATTTTGCAAACTGGTTTAGCTCACAATCAAAAATTACGAAAAGAAAGAGCAGAAAAAATAGCGCTTGGTCTTTGGCGCTCTGGAATTAAAGATGCACTAGAAAAAACGCAAAGCTTTAGTAAAACGGACATGTTAACTCGAACGCACTTTGCACAGATGTTAATTAGTGAGGGTTATTGTAAAGATATGAAAGCAGTATTTAGGCGCTATTTAACGGGTAAAAAGCCTGGGGGAGTCAGCGTTGAGTGGAAAGGTTTTGATGAGGTTGTTTATTGGATTCATGCTGCTGGCGGTAAAGCCCTTATTGCTCATCCCTTAAGATATCGAATGACAAATACTAAGATTAAAAAGTTGCTAATTGATTTTAAAGGGGTACAGGGCGATGGTATAGAGGTCGTAACTGGAACAAGTACTGAAGAAGAGGTTAAATTGAGCAATCAATGGGCAAAAGACTATAATTTGCTAACATCTTGTGGATCTGATTTTCATGGATGGCCAAATCAAAGAGTTCGAATAGGTAATTTAAGAGATTTACCTCACTCTGAAAAGGCTATTTGGGAATACCTCTAATGTCAGCTGTTATTAGTATTCACTCTGAAAACCCTCAGTCACGATTCATTAAGCAGGTTATTGATGTTTTAGAAAGGGGAGGCGTTATAGCTTATCCAACAGATTCAGGATACGCCTTAGGCTGTACCATTGGAAATAAAAAAGCTATGGATCAAATTGTTAATATACGAAAGTTGAGTAAGCATCACCACTTTACTTTGATGCTAAAAGACTTGTCTCACGTTGGCGAATACGCAAAATTAAATAATGCAG
>Ga0075444_10000735_pt1 | contig 19710 bp, 20 predicted proteins | sample CoawatmetaG01DNA_FD_76836 | JGI IMG/M metagenome (GOLD analysis project Ga0075444, IMG submission 76836) | Marine microbial communities from the West Antarctic Peninsula - Coastal water metaG017-DNA | ecosystem: Environmental > Aquatic > Marine > Coastal | place: Atlantic Ocean: West Antarctic... | reverse complement strand
GTTTATCGATATACCACATAGTTTTTTATCTACATTTACCGTTGCGTTGTTAAATAAATCTCTCTATAGTTTACTCGCTCGAGCGGGGAAAAGTTCAAAAATGGACTTGAAATGATCGTAACATTGATCATAATTCACGAGTTAAATAGTATTTTATATAAAAAGGGAGACACGCAATGAAGCGTCTTTGGAAAATTAGTACCCTCACCTTAGGACTCATTATGAGTTCTTCTTTAATAGTAAGTGATCAAATACAGCCTTTATTGGATGTAGGAGTTGAACGTCAGAAAGCTGAGAAATCATCTCAAGCAAAAGTTGATCAAATGGATGACGACACTTCTTTAATCATCAATCAATTTAAAACAGTCAGCAAACAGATAGAAGGTTTGAGGGTTTATAACGCTCAAATGAAACAGCAGATTGAACGTCAAGAAGAAAGGCTTAAAGAAATTGATAAAACAATGAAAGAAGCTCAAATCATGCAAAGACAGATACCGCCATTTACAAGAAGAATGCTTGCGGGCGTAGAGACATCAATTGAACTGGATTTACCTTTTCATCTTTCTGAAAGAAAAGAAAGAATAGCTTTTGCAAAAGCAGCCTTGGATAACCCGACAGTATCTCCTGCTGAAGGATTGAGACAGGTATTAGAAGCTTTTGAAGTTGAAGCTGAATACGGAAGAAAATTAGACGCATACAAAGACAGTATTGTAATTGATGGCGGCTTAAGAGAAGGGAATATACTAAGAGTTGGAAGGCTCGCTATGGTATTCCAGACCGCTGATGAAAAAGAAACGCATGCTTGGAATAACAAAGCAAGATCATGGGAAAAATTAGACAACAGTTACAGGAACCCAACAAGAAAAGGATTACGTATAGCAAATAAGCTAGCTACTGTAGATATGCTTGAATTGCCATTGCAAAACGCGGAGGAAGCGAAATGAAGAACATAAAGTTAAATTTATTATGGATCCTAATGGCTCTTTGCTTTTCTTTTTCAATAAATGCAGCAGAAGGTGATGACGAAGAAGAAACGATAGTTCCTTCTAATCCACAAGAGTTGTTAGAAGTTGTTAGACAAGGACAATTTGCTGATACGCGAGCTCAAAGAAATAGAGAGAGTCGTTTCAGGAACGAAAAAAATAAGCAGGCAAAATTTTTGGCTGACGCCAAAAAAGAAAGGGCCAGACTTGAAAGAGAAGCGGCAAGATTAGAGGTAAAATTTGAATCCAATGAAGCTCTATTGGTTGTAGCTGAAGAACAACTAAGAGAAAGACTAGGTTCTTTGAATGAGATTTTTGGACACTTAGCGGGTACTTCAACAGAGGCCAGGCAGGTATTTGAGACTTCAATTACAGCAGCTCAATTTGGTAAAGACCGAGAAGAATTCTTGACCAATCTAGGCAAGAAGATGAGCGTGGGTATTCAGCTTGCAAGTATTGCTGAGCTGGAACAGCTTTGGTTTGAGCTTCAAAGAGAGATCAATGCCGGAGGAGAAGTAGCTAAATTTACTACTGACGTCATTACTATTGATGGAACGGTTGAATCAAGAGAGGTTGTTAGAGTCGGTAACTTTAATGCTGTTTCAGATGGACAGTATTTGTCATATGCACCTTCTAGGGGCATGTATCAAGAATTGCCTTCGCAACCTGCAGGAAGATACACGGGCACTACAAGTGACATACTTGAAGCGGATTCATTCCCATCACAATTTGCTATTGACCCGACAGGCCCTCAAGGCGGATCTCTTTTAGCTAGCTTGATTTCAATGCCTAGTACACTTGAGAGAATGACACTGGGTGGACCGGTAGGCACTATTCTTATGGTTATTGGAGTCTTATCTACTATTCTCTTTGTATGGAGATTCAATTCTCTATGGGGATTGAGAGCAGGTGTTCGATCTCAAGCAGAATCATCAACACTTTCTGATGATAACGCGTTAGGTAGGATCTTAAAGATAGCTGAAGACGACAAGGATTCTAGTACAGAAACTTTAGAACTCAAGATGGCAGAGCAGATATTAAAAGAAAGACCAGCCATAGAAGGTCTGAATTGGGTATTGAAGATCGTCTCAGTTGTAGCTCCTCTAATGGGTCTATTTGGAACAATTATTGGAATGATAGAAACTTTTACGATGATTACTCTCTTTGGAACGGGTGACCCTAAAACAATGGCTAGTGGTATTTCCGTAGCTCTTGTTACAACCTGGTTGGGCCTTATGGTCGCAATACCGACAACCTTCATGTATGCCACTGTTAACAATTTCTCTAAAGGAATTTTAGGCACGATTGAAGAGTCAAGTACTGGTATGGCAGCTAAAAGATCTGAAGGAAAAGCGTAAAGTAAAGAATGTTTGTTTTTTACGACATACAAGACCAACTGTTTGCTTTTATGCAAAGAGGCGGTGATGTTTTATACCTGATAGGTCTATTGGCATTCTTTATGTGGTTCCTAATCTTCGAAAGGCTCTGGTTCTTTACGTTTATTCATAATGATTTTATTAAGGAATCTGTTGCCCAATGGGAACAGAGAGAAAATAAAGTCTCTTGGAATTCTGTGGCGATAAGAGACATGCTGGTTTCAGAAAATAGGATTAGGATTAATCAAAACTTATCACTTATTAAAATGTGTGTAGGGATAGCTCCTTTGTTCGGTCTTTTCGGAACAATAACGGGCATGATAGAAGTTTTCCATTTACTCGCTGTAACAGGTGGAGGGGATGCAAAGGCAATGGCTGGTGGTGTTTCAAGATCAACAATACCTGCAATGGCAGGGTTGGCTGTAGCACTTACAGGGACGTTTGCGAATCAATATTTGGTAAACAGAGCTCAAAAAGAGACGGATTTATTGGTAGACCACTTGGTCTCTGAATAATATAAAGAAAGAAGGATATTAATTATGAGAAGATCACCAATTAGTAATGCAGTAGCAGAAGAAGAAGATATTAATTTAACGCCAATGTTGGACGTTGTTTTCATTCTCTTAATCTTTTTCATCGTTACGGCTAATTTTATAAAAGAACCCGGCCTTGAGGTGAATCGTCCAGATGCTGAAACTTCAAACATACAAGAGAACGCAGCAATCCTCATAGCAATTGGTGCTACCCAAGACATATGGATCGATGGAAGAAGAGTAGATGTTAGGCAAGTTAAAGCAAACGTCACTAAGCTTTTAGCTGATAACCCCAAAGGCTCTGTGGTTATTCAGGCTGATGAGAAGGCTACCGCAGACAGTATCATTGCTGTGATGGACCAAACAAGAGAAGCTGGAGTTACCGCAATATCATTAGCATCTGAACCAAAATTTTAAATAAATAATGGATTTTTTGGCTGAGCAGAATTTAAAAAAAATGGGGGCAGCCTTTACGGCCTCTTTATTTCTCACTGTAACAATATTTTGGATAATGCAGGCGTTGATTGATGTGGGTGATGTGGAGCTAGAAAACGACTCATTCAAAATAGCTGACGTGACTATGCCTGAAAGGGAATTGGAGTTAATGGCCAATATGGATAGGCCTCAAGAAGAAGAACCACCACCAGAGACGATGCCTCCAGAATTTGATATGACACCTCCTGCAGATTTAGATAATTCAGCTGCTAGGCCTAACCTTTCTTTTAAAGGTAAGAAAGCAGGCGTTTTCGCTGATGGTTCGTATGTCCCAATATTTCAGGTTCCACCGGTTTATCCAAGAAGAGCGTTGGAAAGAGGGATTGAAGGATGTGCTATGCTGCAATTTACAGTAACTAAAGTTGGTTCTACCAAAGACCCGGAAGTTTTATGGTCACAGCCTCCAGGAATGTTTGACAGGTCTGCAATGAGGTCAGCATTAAAATATAAATACAAACCTCAGATTAGAGATGGACAAGCTGTAGAGGTGCCTAATGTGAAAACTATCGTGGTATTCAAAATAGACGAACCGGGTAAGAATTTGGACTACACGCCTGAAGGCTGTGATTAAAAGATATGATTAAAAATTTGTACACACTATCTATAAAAGCACTGGTTTTATCATTAATAATAAGCCTTTTACCGCTTTTAATAGAAATTTCTCCAATAGAATACTCCGGAGCTTCTCTTCAAGCTGCTGATGACGATAAAAAGAAGAAGAAGAGAAGAAGAACGAAATTACCTAGCAAGAAAGCTCAAAAAATTCTTCAACAACTACAACCATTAATAGAGGCTGAACTTTGGGATGAAGCAATGCTTTTGTTGGCTCCTATAGGAGATCCTGCAAGTAAATTTACAAGTACAGACAGATCAAAAATGTACTATTACTTTGGTTACATACATTTCTCAACAGAAAAGTATCCAAAAGCAGAGAAGGCTTATAACAACCTAATGAAAGAGGAGGATTCTAGTGACCAAGAAAGACTGGGAGCTCTTTATTCTTTATCGCAACTCTCTTATATAAGAGAAGACTATCCCCAAGCCATAGTTTATTTAAAGGAATGGATGGAGCTAGAAGAAAATCCTAGTTCTGCTTCTTTTGCTCTACTCTCTACGACGTATTATCAAATGGAAGATTTCATAACTTCCAAAGAACATATTGAAACCGCTATAGAGATGCAAGAAAGTAGGGACATACCTATAACAAGACCTATTCTTGATGAGAATGGCAACGAAACAGGTGAAACGGAAGATACGGGAGAGACTAAAAAAGGAGTAGCTAAAGAAAATCACTACTTATTAAAAATGGCACTTTTTTCTGAATTGAAGCAGGACTTAGATATTTTACCTATTTATGAAATATTGGTACAACATTATCCGAAGAAACAATACTGGACTCAATTATCAGGTCTCTATGGCCAACAAGAGAGATCTCTCGATCAAATGGGAGCACTTGAAGCAGCATATGATGACGGGTTGTTAGACAAACAAAGAGAGTTTTTAGCGTTATCTCAACTTTTGTTCATGCATGAAAACCCAAGAAAAGCAGCCACTGTGTTGCAAGACGGTTTTAATAAAAAAATTATTAAAGAAGAAGAGAAGACATTGAAGGCTCTTGCTCAATACTGGCATGCATCGAAAGAGTTATCAAAAGCAAAGCCATATTATAAAAAGGCAGCTAAAGTTTCTAAAGAAGGTGAGCTTTATATTTTCTTAGGTCAGGTGCATTTTGGGCTAGATGAATTTGATTCTGCAAGAGAAGCAATCAAAAGTGGTTTAAAAAAAGGAAAATTAAAAGATGAAGCGGCCGCTCATATGTTGCTTGGACAAATTCTCTTTGAAAATCAAGAATGGGACAGTGCCATTGTCGCTTTTAGGAAATGTATAGATGTGGCTGAAAAACAGTTTGATGTAAAAAAGAAGAAGCAAAAAAATAAGAAGAAAAAAGTTCAAGACCAGGCTAGAAAATGGGTAACTTATACGGAAGGAGAAGAAGAAAGAGTTGAAGCCCTTAAGTTGAAGAGAAAAGCTTTGGGTATTTAATACCTAGAGTATTTAACAAAACTAAATTTTACATCTCCCTCTTCAGACCGAACTCTAGATACCTCTTTCCATTCAGCATTATCCCATTCCGGAAAAAAAGCACTGCCTGATTTAATATCCAGTTCAACTTCAGTGATCAGCATAGCTTGCGCTAAAGGCATAAATTCTTTGTAAATGTTCTCTCCACCAATTATGTAAATCTCATCAGAGAATGCTCTAGCAGCTTCACATGCTTTTTCTTTCGTAGACACCTCTATGACGCCATCATCTCTTTTTTTAGGAGATCTGGTCATCAAGATATTTAACCGATTGGGAAGGGGTCTTCCAATAGATTCGTGAGTAGCTCTGCCCATAATAATTGCAGATCCGGTGGTTTGCTTTTGAAAAAATTTAAGTTCTTCTTTTAGATCCCAAGGAATAGCACCATCTTTCCCTATTACTCCATTTCTTGAGACGGCGGCAATAAGAACTATATTCATTAAACAGCTATTGGAGCGGGTATGTTGGGATGGGATTCGTAGTTAGTGAGCTTAAAATCATCAATTGTGAATTCAAATAAAGATTCTCTCTCTTTGTTGATATCTAGTTGAGGAAGTTTAAAAGTTTTTCTTCCCAGCTGCTCTTCAACCTGGTCAAGGTGATTCATGTACAGGTGGGCATCCCCCATTGTGTGTATGAATTCTCCAGGTTCAAGGTTGGTGACTTGCGCTATCATCATGGTAAGCAAAGCGTAAGAGGCAATGTTGTAAGGAACACCTAAAAATACATCTGCACTTCTTTGATAGAGCTGACAAGAGAGCCTTCCTTGGGAGACATAAAATTGAAAAAGTGTATGGCAAGGAGGGAGTCCCGATTTAATCATGACAGGTATGTCTTTTGGATTCCACGCTGAAACTATAAGCCTCCTGGAGTCAGGGGATGATTTTATATCTTCAATTAGCTGAGAGAGCTGATCTATCCCTTCAAAATCTCTCCATTGTCGTCCGTATACAGGTCCAAGGTCTCCATACTTCATTGCAAATTCTTCATCTTCTTTAATCTGATTAACAAATTGTTTCATTCCCAATTTCCATTCCGGAGAATGCATGGAGAGGTTTTTTTTCTGGTCGGTCTTTTTAAGATAACTTTGATATGGCCAGTCGTTCCAAATATTTACATTATTTTTAACTAGATATCTAATATTTGTATCACCTTTTATGAACCATAGTAATTCATGAATAATTGAATTTAAGTTAACTTTTTTAGTTGTGAGAAGAGGAAAGCCATCTTCTAATTGCATACGCATTTGGTATCCAAAGACACTAGTAGTTCCAGTACCTGTTCTGTCCTCTTTCACTACTCCGTTGTCACGGATGTGTTTCATTAATTCAAGATACTCTTTCATGATTCCTATTATAGTAAGAAAAAATTAATAACATTACCCCAATCAATGCCATGGGGATGGAGAGCAATTGACCTCTGGTAAAGAAATCAAACAAGTCAAACCCTATGTGTGCATCTGGCGCTCTGTAGAATTCAGTGATGGTCCTTAGAGAGCCATAGCCAATTAAGAAGTAAGCAGAGATAGCCATGTGAGGTTTTGGTTTTCTCGCAACCCAGAGCAAGAAAAATAAAAGAACCAAGCCTTCGGCAAATGCTTGATAGAGTTGAGAGGGATGCCTCATTAAGCCTGTAGGGTCTGAAGGAAAAATAAAGCCCCAGTTCTGATCGGTTGGTCTTCCCAAAAGCTCAGAATTAAGAAAGTTGCCTATTCTTACAGTTCCCAGCCCTAAAGGAATACTAGGAGCAATAAAATCCAATATTTCAAATATCCTTATTCCCCAAGAGCGTGATAAATAATAAATAGAAACGATAACTCCCAAGAAACCTCCATGAAAAGAAAGCCCACCTTCCCAAACTCTGAACAGAGACAAAGGATCTGCTAAAAGTTGATCTACAGAGTAAAACAGCATGTATCCAATTCTTCCTCCAAGCATAGCTCCCAAAAGTCCGTAAAACATTAGATCACTGAGTTGCTCTAAAGAAAGAATAGTCAGCCTAGATTTAGCCAGGAAATAAATACCAGCAAAAGCAGCCATCCATGATAAGGAGTACCATCGAATAATCATAGGGCCAATTTGAAGGGCTATGGGGTCTATGTCAGGCAGTATCATTATGGCTGCCTAATTGAATCAACCATCTTAAGAACTTCTTCTGGTGGGGGTTTGGTTAGAGAGGAGATGAATATGGCGATGCAAAAATTAAGAAGCATACCAATGAAACCAATTCCTTCTGGTGAAATTCCAAATAACCAGTTGTCGATAAAGTTTAATTCAGTATTAATGAACTTGAAGTAGATAATATAGCTAGTGGTAAAGATTAATCCAACGAGCATACCTGAAATAGCACCTTCCTTATTAAGCCTTTTTGAAAAAATGCCCATAAATAAAGCTGGGAAAAAGGTAGCAGCGGCAAGCCCAAATGCAAATGCAACCACTTCGGCAACAAATCCAGGTGGGTATATACCAAAAAGGCCAGCAATACCTATTGCAACGGCTGCTGCTAGACGTGCGTATAACAGTTCCTGTTTTTCAGTAATTCTAGGCATGTAGGTTTTCTTTAGTAAATCATGTGAAATTGATGATGAGATCACCAAGAGAAGGCCTGCTGCCGTAGAAAGAGCCGCTGCCAAACCGCCAGCAGCAACCAGTGCTATCACCCACCCAGGAAGCTGTGCTATTTCGGGATTCGCAAGGACGATGATATCTCTGTCTATATATATTTCATTTTCATTGCTTGAGTCAGGAAGGTTGGCGGTGGTCCTTTCACCTGACAGGCCTCTTTCTCCATTATATTTTGGTCGAACATCTTCCAATGCGTTGCCAGAAGAGTAACGGATGGTCCCGTCAGCATCTTTATCTTTCCAGGCTATAAGCCCAATGTCTTCCCAGTTTCTAAACCACTGAGGAGCTTCTGAGTAATCTTTCCCTTGAATGGAATCAATAAGATTCATTCTTGCAAAAGCCGATACTGCTGGGGCTGTTGTGTAGAGTAATGCAATGAATATAAGAGCATAGCCTGCTGATTTTCTTGCATCCCCAACGGTAGGAACCGTGAAGAATCTTACTATTACATGAGGTAACCCTGCAGTCCCAAACATCAGGGCTGCAGTTATACAAAAGATATCAACAACACTTTTGGTATTTTCTGTGTAAGCATTAAAGCCTAGCTCAGTTGTAACTTGGTCGAGTTTATCCAATAAGTAAATTGGACTGTCTACTAAGGTGCTACCGAAACCTAACTGAGGGATTGGATTGCCTGTCATCAAGATTGAAATGAAGATAGCCGGAACAAGATAAGCAAATATCAACACACAGTACTGGGCAACTTGTGTGTAGGTTATTCCTTTCATGCCTCCAAGAACTGCATAGAAAAAGACAATTCCCATGCCTATTATGACGCCCATCTCTATGTCTACTTCTAGGAATCTTGAAAAGACAATACCAACCCCTCTCATTTGTCCTGCTATGTAGGTAAAGGATATAAAAATAAGACAGAGCACTGCTACTTTACGAGCAAAACTTGAATAGTATCTCTCGCCAATGAAGTCAGGTACGGTGAACTTACCAAATTTTCTAAGGTAAGGAGCCAAGAAAAGTGCCAACAGAACATAGCCACCAGTCCAGCCCATTAGATAGACTGATCCATCTTTTCCCAAGAAAGCTATCAGACCGGCCATGGATAAAAAAGACGCAGCTGACATCCAATCGGCCGCAGTAGCCATGCCGTTTGCAATTGGGTGTACTCCTTTGCCGGCCACATAAAAATCACTTGTTGACTCAGCTCTGGACCAAATAGCTATACCAATATATAAGCAGAAAGATATTCCAACAAAGATGTAAGTAAGAAGTTGAACGTCCAAAATTATTCTACCTCGTCTATATCAGAGAATTTTTTATCCAGTTTTCCCATCAAATACACATAAACAAAAACCAATAATACAAAAACATATATGCTTCCTTGTTGTGCAAACCAGAAGCCAAGTTTAAATCCCCCAATCTTAAATTGATCCAGGAAGTCTGAAAATATAATGCCAAAACCAAAAGATGATAAAAACCAAAAAATCATCAGTCCTGAGACTATTTTGAGGTTTGCCGCCCAATAAGCTTTTCTTCTTTCCTGTCTTTCCATACTTATCTAGTTAAAAGGTTTATGGCCATAATCATAACCAGAAAAGCGAATGCTATCCTTAATTTTTTTTGTTTCATTCTGTGAGCAAGCTTTACCCCAAATCTAGCAGTCAAGGAACTGACCACCCCCACAATGAGAGTTGCCGGGAGATACACGTATCCCAAGGAACCTTCTGGCAGACTTTCATGCTGTAAGCCCGTAAAGATATAGGTAATGGAGCCAGCGATTGCTATAGGTATTCCGCAAGCGGCGGAGGTCCCTATGGCATTTCTCATAATCAACCCTCGATGATAGAAGTATTGAACAGAAAATATACCGCCTCCTATACCAAATACTCCTGACAGCCAGCCTATCGAACCCCCTACAGCGACAGGTCCTGCCACTGACGTTTGTGGGTTCTGTGAAGGGGGAGGAAATTCAAAAATTAATTGAACAGCCGCCACCAATAAAAACAAGGAGACAAGACCTTGTAGGGTTTCACTGTCCAGGTAGTTTGCTGTCAAGCCCCCCAGTGCAGCGCCCACACAAACACTTGGAGCAATTATTTTTATTAAATTCCAGCTAACGGCACCTCTGGAGTTATGTGAGTAAGTTGAAGAGAGTGAGCTAAACACAATAACGCCGAGTGAACTTCCCAGTACCATGTGAGATAATACTTCTGAAGGGAACCCAAGAAAAGAAAATATAAAGAAAAAAGTAGGGATGATAATTATTCCTCCACCGATTCCGAAGAGTCCAGCTAATACACCAGAAAAAGCTCCTAGTAAGAGGTATAAAAAGATTTCAATAACTTATTTTAACATTAACCAAATTTAAATAATTTTTTTATTATTATGTGTTTGATATTATTTTCCATTATCAGAGAGCAAGACAAAATTCATGACACTCCAAAGTTGTCTTATTTAATGATGGCCAACAGAGATGAATATTATTCTAGGCCAACCAGCCAAATGGCCTGGTGGAAAGAGGGCGATATCCTTGCCGGAAGAGACATGCAGGCAGGCGGTACTTGGTTGGGGATTGCAAAGAATGGAAAATTTGCTGCCATCACAAATTACAAAGAAGATAATCATGGAAAATTGAATGAGCTCTCACGAGGAAAACTGGTTACCGATTACTTGATGGATGGAAATATTTCAGGAGTTAAATATTTAAAAAATCTTAATGGCAAAGATTTCGCAGGTTTCAGTTTGCTGATAGGCGATACTAAAGGGATTCATTGTTACAGCAATCGATCTAAAGGTATTACGTCTTTGACAGAAGGAGTGCACGTTCTTGGCAATCTCCTTTTGGATTCTCAAACCGAAAAAGCCATCAGTATGAAAGAAGATTTTGAACTTCTAAACGTTACTGAAGTCTCTCCAGAAGTTGCTTTTAACTTAATGGCCAAGAAAGATGGAACTCTGAATGAGCAAACACAAGAAGACCTCAGAAAGAGAGATGAAGAGGAAATACCTTATAGATTTATAAGGTCTAAAATTTACGGAACCCGATGTTCAACTTTTCTTACTGTCAAAAGCAGCGGAGAAGTAAGAGTTAGTGAACAAACTTACCTGCAAGAAGGGAAACAAGGTTCTAGAAAGGATTATAATTTCCTTGTAACGGATTAATCTATTCTTCAATAAACGATTGATAGGAAGGCATCAGGTCGGTCAGCGCCTTTCTGTAAGCACTCTTTTTAAAAGGGACGGATGCTCCAAGAGGGTACCAATAATTTACCCACATCCATTTATCAAATTCGATGGGTCTGGAAGAGTTTAGGTTAATATTTTTCTCTTCTGCAATGAGTTCTGCCAAGAACCATTTCTGAGTTTGTCCAACAAAACCTCTATTTTTAGAAAAATAGGAAGGTCTTCTTTTTTCAGGGACTTGGTATCGAATCCATTCTGTGTTTTCTTTTAGTATTCTTATATCTGATTTATCCAAACCCACTTCTTCTTTTGTTTCTCTGTACGCAGCGTCCAAGGGAGTTTCTCCTTTATCAATGCCTCCTTGAGGAAATTGCCAACCATCATGGTTCTTTCTTCTGCACCAGAGAGCCTTGCCTTCACTGTTTAAAATAATGATGGCCACATTGGGTCTGTAAATTTCTTTTCTTGCCAACTATAATTCCCCTTAATATAAACAATGCACTTTTAGTAATGTAATGACTTTAATTCTTTTTGACTTAGATGACACGCTTTTAGCTGGAGACACAGAGGCTGCTTGGGCTAATTATATGTCAGAAAATATGTTAATTTTGGACAAGTCATTTCATTTAAAAATGGAACAGTTTGAAGATCAATATAGGAAAGGGGAGTTGGATGTTATTGAGTACACTCAATATCTTTTATCCCCTATTGTTGGAAAAAGCGAAGAAGAGGTAAGTGAATTGGTTAGGTCTTTTTCTCAAATAGTAGTCAATAGATTTAGAGACCGATTAACCGACAGTTTGCTCAAAACTCATTCTGATGACGAATGCCTCATCTCATCTGGAACACTTAGCTTTTTAGTTAAAGAAATAGCTTCAATACTAGGAATAAAAACTTACTTTGGAACAGATGCTGAATTAAGAGATGGTTTTTATACAGGTAAAGTAAAAGGTAGGCCTAATTTTGAAGATGAGAAAGTAAAAAAAATTAGGCACTGGTTGGGTAAGAGGCAAGTGGAGGCGGTTACCGCTTATTCAGATTCAGTTCATGACCTACCCTTGTTAACGTTCGCTGACAAAGCTGTAGCAGTCAATCCTGATGATCGTTTAAGAAAAATTGCTTTAGAGAAAGGTTGGAAGATAGACGATACAAGGCTTGTTGGCTAGTCAAAATCATCCATTGAGGGGCAGTTGCACATTAAATTCCTGTCACCATAAACATTATCAACCCTGCCAACGGGAGGCCAATATTTATTGTCTAAAAGGTCCTTGGAAGGGTAAGCTGCTTCATTTCTTGTGTAGGAATGATCCCAATCATCCGCTGTCACGTTCCTTGCGGTATGAGGTGCATTCTTTAGCATATTGTCTTTGCGGTCTAGAGTGCCATTTTCTATTCTTTTGATTTCTTCTTTAATGCCGATCATGGCATCACAAAATCTATCTATTTCATATTTTGATTCACTCTCGGTAGGTTCAATCATTAAAGTACCAGCAACAGGCCAAGACATAGTGGGAGCATGGAATCCATAATCTATAAGTCTTTTCGCAATATCTTCTACTTCAATACCTGCACTTTCTTTAAAAGGCCTTACGTCAAGAATGCATTCGTGAGCAACTAGCCCTTCTTGTCCCGTGTACAGAACCTCATAGTGCCCCTTCAGTCTGCTGGCTATATAGTTTGTATTAAGGATTGCCACTTCAGTGGCACGTTTCAGTCCGCTTGAACCCATCATTTTAATATACATCCAACTTATAGGAAGTATGCTTGCACTTCCCCAGTTGGTTGCTGAAACTGGCCCAACTTTTGAAGAGTTGCTGTCATGCATGCCCGGAAGAAATGTACTAAGTTTATCAACCACGCCTATTGGTCCAACCCCCGGACCTCCGCCTCCATGCGGAATACAAAATGTTTTATGCAGATTTAAGTGGGAAACATCACCTCCAAAATTTCCTGGGTAACACAAACCCACCATGGCATTGAAGTTCGCCCCGTCTATATAAACCAGACCGCCATGGTTATGAATCAGGTCGCAGACTGATTTAACCGTAGTTTCGAACACTCCATGGGTTGAAGGGTAGGTAATCATGAGCGCAGCCAGATTATTAGAGTGGAGCTCTACTTTTGCAGTAAGATCTTTAAGGTCAATATTTCCGTCTATATCACATTCAACAGGAACCACCTTCATACCTACCATCTGTGCGGAAGCAGGGTTTGTTCCGTGGGCAGATTTAGGAATAAGACAAATATCTCTTTGCGAATCATCACGACTATTATGGTAGGCACTTATGGCTAAGAGGCCTGCATACTCACCTTGAGACCCTGCATTGGGCTGCAGTGAAACAGCCGAATATCCAGTTATGTTAATTAGCATGTCTTCAAGTTCAGAGATAAGAGTTTGGTAGCCTTGTGTTTGTTCTTCTGGTGCCAAAGGATGTATAGATGAAAACTCAGGCCAACTTACTGGAATCATTTCTGAAGTCGCATTTAGTTTCATGGTGCATGACCCTAGAGGAATCATGGCTCTATCAAGCGCTATATCTTTATCTGAGAGTCTGCGGATATATCTGAGCATCTCCGTCTCGGTATGATTTTGATTAAATATTGGGTGCGAAAGGTATGGAGATTCTCTAATTAAATTATTAGGAATCGAAATGAATTTCCCATCATTTTTATCCTTATTGTCTTCGCAAAAGATAGATGCTAACTCTTCCACATCAGCTTTTGTTGAGGTTTCGTCTAGCGAAATTCCAACGCTCTCTTCGTTCACTTCTCGCAAGTTAAGATCTAAATTTTTGGCCTTGGTTAAGACATCCGCAGTCTTGTCTCCTGTTAAGACCACCAAAGTATCAAAGAAAAGGTTTGATTTTAGCTCAAACCCTTCACGGGTTAATAATTTAGCTAAAAGGCATGCATTGTCATTAACTGAAGTTGCAATCGATTGAATGCCTTTAGGACCGTGATACACAGCGTAAAATCCCGCCATAATAGCTAATAGTGCTTGAGCAGTGCATATGTTACTAGTGGCCTTTTCTCTTCTGATATGCTGCTCTCTTGTCTGCAAGGCTAGACGGTACGCAACATTACCATTGCTGTCCAAAGAGGCTCCTACAATCCTTCCTGGCAAGGATCTTTTTAAATCTTCATTGGTAGCCATAAATGCAGCATGAGGGCCTCCAAAGCCCAAAGGTACGCCAAAACGTTGTGAAGAACCAACCGCAATGTCTGCACCACATTCTCCGGGGGTTTTTAACAAAGCTAAAGCCAGTAAATCGCTGGCAAAGATAACAAGAGCTTTTTTACCATGAGCTTCAGAGGCTATAGGCGTGTAGTCAGAAATACTTCCATCCGAACCAGGGTATTGAAGAATGATGCCAAAAAAATCTTCATTCAAGCTTTCTTCTGGAGTACCGATTTTTATATTAATTCCTAAAGGACCTGCTCTCGTTTTAAGAACATTGATGGTTTGAGAAAAACAATTTTTATCAACAAAAAAAGTATCAGATGTTGATTTAGAAGTTCTTTTGGCTAACGTCATTGCCTCCGCTGCAGCAGTTGCTTCATCTAAAAGAGAGGCGTTGGCAATATCCATACCGGTCAAGTCAGATACCATTGTTTGGTAATTTATAAGTGCTTCAAGTCTACCTTGTGATATTTCAGGTTGGTAGGGAGTGTAGGACGTATACCAGCCAGGGTTTTCAAATACATTTCTTTGAATAACGCTGGGGGTATGGCTGTTATAGTATCCTTGACCTATGTAAGTTTTAAAAACCTTATTTTTAGCAGCAATTTTTTTTAATGAAGCCAGTGCTTCTTGTTCCGTTTTTTCACTCCCAATAGATAAATTGGTAGTTTCGAGTATATCTTCTGGAATAATAGACTTTATAAATTCATCCATATCCGAATAGCCAACTTCTTCTAACAGTTGATCGGTGAGTTCCAAGTCTATTCCTATATGTCTTCTTGAGAACAATTTTAGGGAGTCTGTACTTTTAATTTTTTTTGACATTCCTACTTAAGGATTAATCTTCTTGTTTTTCTTTGTATTCTGCAGGAGTGAGCAGGTTATCAAGATCACTCACGTCTCCAGGTTTCATTTTATAAAACCAGCCATCTTCGTAAGGAGAATCATTAACTATCTCAGGATGATCTAGTAGTTTTTCATTCACTTCAAGAATCTCGCCACCTACAGGTGAATACACATCTGAAGCTGCTTTTACCGACTCCACAACTGCGGCTTCATCTTCTGAGTTTATCTGCTGACCAATTTCAGGAAGCTCAACGAAAACAATATCTCCAAGCAAGTCTTGAGCATGATCACTAATACCAACAGTTACTGTGCCGTCATCTTCTAATCTAACCCATTCGTGGCTGGGTAAGTACTTAACATTTTCAGGAGAGTTGCTCATAATAAATCCTTTAAAAAATAAAAATTCCCTCTTTAATAAAACTAGGTTTACCTATTTTAGCCTCTATTATCTTCCCGCGTACATCTGCATAACAAATTTCTCTTTCAGACGCGGGTATTCTAGCCAAAGCTATAGATTTTTTTAAAGTAGGTGAATAGGTTCCGCTAGTCACGGTACCTTTTAACTTTTTTTCTTCATCTAAAAATATTTCTTGTCCAGCTCTGATTATTGCCCTCTCTTCTAACAATAAACCAACTAGACGTCCGTGAGTGTGAGACTTCTTTTTCTCAATGAAGGCTTCTTTTCCTATGAAATCTCTTTCTTTATCTTCAAGGGAGACCGTCCACTCCATATTGCATTCCAAGGGAGAAATGGTCTCGTCCATTTCAAATCCATACAGATTCATTCCAGCTTCAAGTCTCAGTGTGTCTCTGGCGGCCAGCCCTATAGGTTTGGCTCCAGCTGCCAAGGCGCTTTCCCATAGAAAATTTGCTTTGTCGTTGGGAAGTATAACCTCGAAACCTATTTCGCCTGTATAGCCTGTTTTAGCAGCAAACATATCACCTTCAATAACTCCTTGTTGCCTTTTTTTTAATTCTAACGACCTTACTAATGGGGCTGGACACTGCGATAGCACTTCAGGTGATTTAGGCCCTTGAACAGCAAGCATTGAAAGGTCATCTCTTTCTGTCATTTCTACCACATAGGAATCTAAGTGGTTGGATATCCATTTGATATCCGAACCTCTGGTAGCACAATTGACAACCAATCTATAGCCAAAAGGCATTTTATAGGCAATCAGATCATCTATAACACCACCGGATTCGTTCAACATGGCGGAATAGAGTCCATCGCATTCATTTTTTAGTTTTTCTATATCATTGGCCAGGATCTTTTTAAGAAATGGCTTCACTTCGTCACCTTCGAAATCAAGAATTGTCATATGAGACACGTCAAATATTCCACAGCCACTTCTTACTGATTCGTGTTCCGCAATTTGTGAACCGTAGTTAATAGGCATTGACCAGCCATGAAAATCAACCATCTTTGCAGCAGCTGCTATGTGATTCTTATGTAAGGATGTAACTTTATTCAAAGATATTTTGATTAAAGTAGAATTTTACAGAAAAAAAAGGAAACGTCTGCCGTAAATACAATTTTTTCACTATATATTTTGATATCTTTATTGATAAGTTTTCTTTCATCAAGTAATACAGACCTTGAACGCGGCTGTTTAATATTTAATCTGCCTCTGTTCTGCTGTTAACAAATTATTACGAATGATATGATCGTATTTTTTAATTAACATTGAATACAAAAATCAAAAATATAGATGAAGCGCAAGCTTTGTTTGCAGAACTAAAGTCTAAAGAACTTTCGGTTGATCTAACAAGAGGAAAGCCTGATGAAGCGCAACTAGACTTGTCCCGCGAGCTTGAAGGAATACTGCAAGGGCAAACTGTAGTGGACGGTATTGATGTTAGGAATTATGGTGAGATTCTTGGCTTAGATTCATGCAGGGAGCTTGGCGCTGAAATAATGGGTTGCAGCAAAGACCTTGTTCTAGCAGGAGGCAACAGCAGCCTTTCTTTGATGTCTCAATACATTGCAAGTATGTATTTTCATGGTTCAGGGGATGGCCCTTGGTCAACGAAAGAAAGAATATCATTTCTTTGTCCTGTACCGGGCTACGACAGACATTTCAGGCTCTGTGAAGAATATGGGATTAACATGGTGTCTGTTCCTCTTACGGGGAATGGTCCAGATGTGGAGCGAGTGAAGGAATTAATTTATTCGGACCCTTCGATCAAAGGTATTTGGTGCGTACCCAAGCATTCAAACCCCACTGGTGAGATTTATTCTAAAGAAGTTATTCTGTCATTGCTTCAATTGGCATCAGAAACTGAAAGAGATTTTAAAATTTTCTGGGATAACGCCTATGCTGTCCACAATTTTTCTCCCTCAGAAGAGCTTGAAGATATTTTCGGTTTAGCCAAACAATTAAACGTCCTTGATTCGGTTGTGGCTTTTGCTTCTACTTCGAAGATTACTTATGCAGGCAGTGGAGTAGGTTTTATGGCATTGTCACAAAATAACTTAAAACTTTTTTTAAAACACTACACTTCTATCGCTATAGGTCCTGATAAAGTTAATCAGGCTAGGCATGTCAAATTTTTTAATAAAAATGGTGGAGTGTCTTCTCATATGAGAAAGCATGCAGAAATATTAAAACCTAAATTTGATCTAGTTGATAAATGGCTTTCTGGTCAGAATTATGGCTCTTGGACAAAGCCTACCGGAGGATATTTTGTCTCTTTTACTTCTCAAAAGGGAAAAGCAAAAGAGATTATTTCTCTAGCCAAAGAGCTCGGACTAGATCTTACCCCCGCAGGAGCCACCTACCCCTATGGAGTTGATCCGGAAGACGCGCTTATAAGGATTGCACCCACAGCTTGTTCTTTACAAGAGTTAAATCAGGCAATGGAAATTTTTATTTGTTGCGTAGCTTTGGCGGCGTTGAAAAACAGCTCTTAGTTCTTACTATTTTCCAGCACCTCATAAGAGGCTCCATCGAAACCTCCAAAGAAAACAGGTACATCCGGGTGTTCTACGGGAATATTGCTATCATCCACCAATAAATTTTGCTGCGAAACGTAAGCAGAATAAAAAACTTGGTCGTTTTCAGCAAAAACGTGATAAAAAGGCTGTTCTTTCTTTGGTCTCATGGCTGAAGGTATGGACTCATACCATTCCTCTGTGTTGTTAAACTCTGGATCAACGTCATAGATTACGCCTCTAAAATCTAAGAATTTGTGCTTAACAACTTGTCCTAAAGAGTATTCTGTTTCAATAGTTTCTTTCATAGCAAAAGGTCATTTAATTGTACGGATTGGTCACTAATAATATCTGGGCTTATTATAACTTTATTTGCAACAAGCTTCTTACTGATTAGAAATTCTTTTGAAGAATTTATGGCATTCACAGCAATTATTTCTTTATTTTTTAGATAGAACAACAGAAATGATTGTTCGGACTTACTGCCACGCATTATTACTTCATCATGATCACCAGACAATCCTACTATTTGTAGCTTGTGATCGTACTGATCCGACCAAAACCAAGGCACTTGATTGTAGGGCTCTTCAAGTCCCACTATAGAAGAAGCAACCGCTTTGGATTGCTCCATGGCGTTATGAACAGACTCAAGCCTAAGCTTTCTTCCTAAAATCTTATTGGGGTGATTTGTACAATCCCCACAGGCATAAATATTTTCATCTTCTGTTTGTCCAAACTCATTAACTACAATGCCATTCTCGCACGTCAATCCTGCAGTCGAAGCCAGTTCATCGTTTGGAATAACACCCGCACCTATAACCACAATATCGGCATCAAGCTCAAGATTGTTTGTGCAGAAAACTTTTTCTACGTTTCCCTTTCCTGTGATGCTTTTAAGCCCATGTTCCAGGTGTATGTTGACTCCGTTATTTTCGTGAAGGGAGTGGTAATAATCTGAAATAAGAGGGTCTACCGTTCTGCTCATTACCCGATCCGCTATATCAATAACTGAAGTTTCTATTTTTAATGATGCGGCAACTGCTGCTACTTCTAGTCCTATGTAGCCTGCTCCTACAATAACTAGTTTTGTCCCTTCTTTGAGATTTTCTTTCAAAGAGTTTGCATCATCAAGACCCCTTAAGTAATGAATACCATTTTTATCAACCCCAGGAACATCGAGTTTTCTAACTCTGCTTCCTACAGCAATAATCAGTTTCCCGTAATCAAGGTTTTCTTTATTAGAGAGGGAAACCGCTTTTTCTTTTCTGTCTATGGCTTCAACTTTGGTGTTGATTATTAACTCTATTTTATTCTCTGCATAAAAAGCTTCTTTCTTTAAATGGACTCGATCTAGTTGTGTTTTGCCAAGAAGATAATCTTTAGAGAGCGGAGGTCTTTGGTAGGGTGGGTGTGACTCTTCTCCAATAATAGTTATTGATCCCTCATAGCCAAATTTTCTTAAAGACACTGCAGATTGAATTGCTGCCTGACCTGCTCCTGCAATAACTATTTTATCC
>Ga0075444_10000727_pt1 | contig 19845 bp, 19 predicted proteins | sample CoawatmetaG01DNA_FD_76836 | JGI IMG/M metagenome (GOLD analysis project Ga0075444, IMG submission 76836) | Marine microbial communities from the West Antarctic Peninsula - Coastal water metaG017-DNA | ecosystem: Environmental > Aquatic > Marine > Coastal | place: Atlantic Ocean: West Antarctic... | reverse complement strand
GCTGAAGAGGCAACGGAAGAAGTTGCTGAAGAGGCAACGGAAGCAGTTGCTGAAGAGGCAACGGAAGAAGTTGCTGAAGAGGCAACGGAAGAGGCAGCTGAGTAATTCACTGCTTTCAAAAAAAAAGCCGCCCAATGGGCGGCTTTTTTTATGTTGAAACTTTAGCTGTCGCAGTGACTCGCTCAATAGACTTACTCAGCCAATGGCGGAAGGTGCTCCGTACCAACTTCTGCCTTCATGAGAAAATCCACGCCGGACAGATCCTTGTATTCACTTTGGTAAACAACCCGCGTGATGCCAGCCTGATGGATCAGCTTGGCGCAATGTCGACAAGGGGACATGGTCAAATACAAGGTTGAACCATCTGCTGACTGAGTGCTCCTGGCAACTTTCAAAATAGCATTGGCCTCCGCGTGAAGGACATACCACTTGGTGAATCCGTCATCGTCTTCACAGGCATTATCAAAGCCTGAAGGCGTGCCGTTGTATCCGTCAGAAATGATGGTTTGATTTTTGACGATCAGCGCGCCAACTTGGCGTCGATCGCAGGTGGAAAGACGGGCCCATTCGGCTGCCATTCGCAGGTATGCCCTGTCGTATTTTTCCTGCTTTTTCATTCTTAAAATCAATGTGCCCAGAGCGGGAATCGAACCCGCACTCCAAAGGAACACGAGTTTGAGTCGTGCGCGTCTACCAATTCCGCCATCTGGGCCTTAGAAGTGGCGCAAACATAGGGAGAATTTCCTTACCTTTGCACCCCGATTTTAATCGCTGATATGATTCCTGTTTCAAAAATATTCACTGGCCGACAAACGGTTGAGCTCGCTGGCTTGATCGCTAAGTCCTATGGTAGCCCCGTAGGGCAGGTGAATATTCAGCAGTTTTCCGATGGGGAGTTCCAGCCGTCCTTTGATGAATCTGTTCGCGGAAGCCGGGTCTTTTTGGTGCAATCCACCACGCCCCCCGCAGACAATTTTATGGAGTTGTTAATGATGATTGACGCTGCTAAACGCGCAAGTGCCAGACATATCACAGCCGTGTTGCCTTACTTTGGGATGGCACGTCAGGATCGCAAGGACAAGCCACGGGTTCCCATCACGGCAAAACTCTATGCAAAAATGCTTGAGGCTGCTGGTGCCACCCGCGTGATGACCATGGACTTGCACGCAGACCAAATCCAAGGATTTTTTGAAATCCCTGTAGACCATCTTTTCAGCAGTTCCATTTTCTTGCCAGACATGAAGGCTTTGAACTTGGACAACCTCACCATTGCCTCACCGGACATGGGTGGCTCCAAGCGAGCCACAGCCTATGGTAACCAACTGGGCGCCGATGTGGTAATCTGTTACAAGCAACGCAAAAAAGCCAACGTCATTGACAAGATGACCGTCATTGGCAATGTGAAAGATCAAAACGTCATCCTGTTGGACGACATGGTAGATACAGCAGGCACCCTGACCAAGGCTGCTGATATGCTAATGGATCAAGGCGCGAAGTCGGTGAGAGCCTACTGCACACATGGTGTGTTGTCAGGTCCTGCCTACGAACGCCTCAGCAACTCAGCCATCACGGAACTTGTCATCACTGACACCATTCCCTTGAAGGAGCCGCATGATAAAATCCGCGTTCTCAGCGTGGCCGATCTCTTTGCTTCCGTGATGAAGTCAGTTAACAGCAATCAGTCCATCAGTGGACATTTCCTTTTTTAATTTAGAATCCAATCCACATGCAATCTGTCAACATTGAAGGTACCCTTCGCACCGACCTCGGCAAGAAATACGCTAAAGCTGCTCGCGCAGAAGGACATGTTCCTTGTGTGATGTATGGCGGCGACGCCCCCATCCACTTCAGCGCACCAACGCTGAGCTTCCGCGACCTGCTTTACACCAAAGAAGCGCGCAAGGCAGCCATCACCATCGACGGCACAGTCTACGAAGCCATCCTTCAGGACTCACAGTGGCATGTTGTCACTGACCAAGTACAGCACCTTGACTTCATTCAAGTACTTGAAGGCAAGCCCGTAACCTTGGAAGTGCCCATCGCCTTGATTGGCATGGCAAAAGGTGTTCGCAATGGCGGCAGCATGAAAATCATTTTACGCACCGTGCGTGTTCGTGGATTGATCAATGACATTCCTTCATTGGTTGAGCACAACATTGAAGCGCTTAGAATTGGCGATTCCCTTCGCATGATTGAAGTAAAGAAAGGCAAGCCTTACGAAATCCTGAACGTAGATTCTGCCGTTGTCGTCACCGTCAAAACGTCTCGTGTAGCCGTTGATGAAGAGGAGGAAGAAGAAACTGAAGGCGAAGAAGGTGCTGAAGACGGCGCTGAAAACGCTGAAGTTGCAGCTGCAGCTGAATGAAGAAATACCTGATTGTTGGTTTAGGGAATCCTGGCGTAGACTACGTCAACACCCGACACAACATCGGATTCCAACTAGTGGATGCCTGGTCTCAGGCATCCACTTTTTCGTTCAAGCCAGATCGTTATGCAGATCGGGCAGAAATCAAAATCAAGGGAAGAACCCTAGTATTGATCAAGCCACAAACCTTCATGAACCTCTCTGGCAAAGCCGTTCGCTTCTGGCTCAATGAGGAGAAAGTTCCCCTGAGCAACTTGTTGGTTTTGGTGGATGAAATCGCTTTGCCTCTGGGGCATGTCCGCCTGAAATTGCGTGGCAGTGATGGCGGCCACAATGGTTTGAAGGATATCCAAGAGGTGCTGGGTCGTCAAGACTACGCAAGGCTGCGGTTTGGCATAGGGCAAGATTTTGCTAAAGGGCAGCAAATCCAGCATGTGCTTGGCGCATGGCACCCCGATGAAAGCAAGGCCATTGAGCAAGGCATTGAACGCGCTATTGAGCAAATCAAGACCTTCGTTCTAGCCGGCCCACAGCTGGCCATGACGCAGTTCAACCAATAGGGTTATTTTTATCGTATTCGGGTATTTTACCCTAGAAACGCCCAGTAACTTCGCGCCATGAAAACATGGTTTCGGGCATTTTCTATTTTTGCACTCACTTTCTTATTCGCGTTCAATACCCTGGCACAAAGCCATGGCATCCTGAATGGCCATGTCCTTGACGCCTTAAATAAACAGGGGCTTGCTGGCTGGACCGTGGAAGTGAAATCTGCCAACTTTTCAGAGAAATTCCGGACTGATTCGCAGGGTTATTTTATCTTTCGCGAGGTGCCAATTGGCCTGTGTAATGTGCGGGCTGTCAGTCCAGTGGGACAGATGCAAACCATCCATGAGGTGCGCATTTCCAACATCAAACCAAGCGCCCTTTCCATTGAAGTGCATCGAAGCACTGACCTGGATGAGGTGGCCGTTGTAGCTACAGCCTTTCATACCACCACAGAAACGCCCCTTGGCATCAAAAACATCAGCTGGTCAGAGATGCAGCGCATGCCTGGATCCGTGATGGATTTAAGCAAAGTAATCCAGTCTTTTCCTGGGGTGCTCCCCAAGGCCAGCTTCGGTTACAACATCTCCCTCCGCGGCGGCAACCCCTCAGAAAATGCCTACTTACTTGATGGCATCGTCTTGCCTACGGTCAACCATTTCTCTATCCAGGGAGCAAGTGGTGGCGCAGTCAGCCTGATCAACCTCGATCACATCCAAGGCATGGAACTCATCGCTGGCGCATTCCCCATCCATGTGGGAGATGCACTTTCTGGCGTATTGAACCTGGAGGGGCGCAATGCCCGGTCGGACCGGTGGGGCAGCAAATGGACCTTGGGATCTACAGACTATGGCGTCACCTTTGAGGGGCCTGTTGGCAACAATACCTTGGTGACAGCTTCCGTTAGAAATTCCTTTTCTCAGCATTATTTCAAACTATTCAATATCCCTGTCCTGCCTACCTACCAGGATGCACAGCTCAGGATCCATCACAAGATCAATGCAAGCAGTGACCTGACCGTCATCGGGCTTGGCGGATGGGACAGCTACAAACTCTACCTCGAAGGCAGGGGCAGTGACGCCTTGCTTTACAATGTAGGCTACATTCCAGAGGGGGAGCAAACCACTGAAGTCGTTGGCGCCCGGTACCGGAAGTTCACAGACAATGGCCGGTGGGAACTCGTCATCAGCCAAGATGCTGTGAGCAACCAAGCTAAAAAATTCATTGGCAACAGTGACCTTGAACAGGACAAGCAGATGGATTACTTGGGCGAGGAGCGGAACCGCCGAATGAACATCAAACATGAGGTTGAGTGGGGAAGCCTGACATGGTCCTATGGCGCGGGATGGGTAAACCGTCAGCAGGATTTTGACATTTGGCAATTGCGGCACAATGGCCAAGCTGTCGACACAGCCATCATTCAATCGAGCCTGAGCGTCAACAGCTTGAGTGCGTACACCCAGGTGAGTCAGTATTTCATGGATAATAAACTGATGGTGAGTGCCGGCATACGCACAGAGATATCAGACCTGAATGCTTCGCTGATAAACCCCCTCAAGCAGCTATCACCCCGCATGGCCATGAGCTACCACTTGAGCCAAGACTGGTCCCTGAATGCCAACTTGGGTCAATACCGTCAGTTGCCCTCCGCCATTCTCTTGGCGGCTAACCACGCCAACAACCAGGATGAATTCGTTGCCAGTACACAAGTCAGGCAAGGCGCTATTGGCTTGGAGTTCCAAAATGGCCAGACCTATCGGGTCTCTATCGAGACCTACTACAAGGCCTATGATCACGCGCCCTTTCTCACAGAAAGTCGCATCCCCTTTGCCAATGCCATCGGTGCTTATGTGGCGGTAGGCGACCAAATGTCCTCACCAGATGCAGAAGGCCGGGCCTATGGCATGGAGCTTTTTCTGCAACAAAAACTCAAGGGATCCTATTGGTGGATGGCCTCTTACAACCTAGGGCATAGCGATGCCAGAAAGACTGGAGAGCAGTGGGCACCTAGCGTCTGGGACAGCAGGCACTACATGAGTTTAACCTGGGGCAAAGTCTGGGGCAAGGGTTGGCAGTTTGGTGCCAAATGGCGCTACTCATCTGGCACGGCTTACACGGCCTTTGATTCTGCCACGTCCTCATTGAAGGACAACTGGGACTTGCTTCAACGCGGCATCTTTGATTACGCCAATGTCAGCGGCAGCCGATTGGGCGGCTTTTCCATGTTGGATATCCGTTGGGACAAGACCTATGCGCGAAAGCACCACAGCTACACCTGGTTCATTGACCTGCAAAATGTCATGTCCAGCAACGTCCCCTTGATGCCATACCTTACGGTTGTTCGCGACGCCAATGGCGACCCCATGACCCATGAAAATGACCCCAGTCGCTACGCCCTAAAGCGGGTGCAGTCTGACACCGGTCGCCTGCTTCCCACCATCGGGATGATCTGGGAGTTCTGATCCTGATTAACTTTACTGCATGATTAGCCACAGGACATCTTGGTGGGGCAAAGCTCAACAGCACATGATGTGGCTGATTCCCCTGGGGGTATTCCTTTTTTACCTGGTCTTGATTGCCTGGCAAAAGGGCCTGGTAGACAGCACCGATGGGTTGATGCACTACGCCTTTGCTAGGCATGGATTCAGTCACCCGGAAGGCCTGGTACACCATTGGGCCAAGCCCCTTTTTACTTTGGTTGCCTGCTTGCCTGCTCAGGCGGGACCCCGAGGGATTGCCTTGCTCAACGCCTTGCTGATTGCCCTGGCAAGCTACTGGACCCTGCGATCTGCCCGTCAACTCAACCTTGGCGCCTATGCCTTAGCCCCTCTGCTTTTGGTGGCAAGCAATGGCCTCAGCTATGTGGTGCTCGGTGGGCTGACAGAACCCTTGTTTATCGCTGGATTTTCCCTGGCCATTCACAGCGCCCTGAGGCAACGATGGGCTCTGACTATGTGCATTGCGGGGGCTTTGGTCATGGTTCGACCTGAAGCCATTGTGGTTTTGCCAGGCATGGGGCTCTGGGCGCTCATTAGCCGGCAAGGCCTGAAAGTGTTGCATGCAGCTTGGGTCCCTTTGATTTACACCTTGGTTGGCGTGACCTTGTTTGGCAAAGACTTGACTTGGATCCTCAGTGATCAGCCCTATGGTGGACAGGGAGCGGTTTACGGGCAAGGCCTATGGACGCATTACTTGACCCATTGGCAGGCATTCACATCCTTCAGTGTGATGGCTTTGGCGATCTTGGGTCTTGCCCAATCTCTCCGCCTGGGGATGGGAGCTCTGCGGTTGATCGGCGCAATGGCCATTGGCATTCTGCTTTTGCATGCCAGCCTTTGGGCATTTGGCAGCATGGGGTCCGCTGGCCTTCCTCGCACCTTGACAACCAGTTTGCCTGCACTGATATTGTTGGCTGTCGCAGGCCTGGAATGGGTACGCATCAGTCAGCAACGTCATGCCATCTATTGGCTGGTAGGGCTCATCACCTTTGGCGTGTTCATCATCAACAACCCCTACCCCAAAGCCTTGTCCGACCAGGAGTCCGCAGCCATCTCCCTGGCAGAATCGCTGAAAGACCATGGTCATTTTCATGGCCAGAAAGTGGCATTCCAATACGCAGCCATTGGGCATTATCTGAACATAGACCCATTCGATGACAGCAAAAGCATGAAGCTTTACCATGTCAATGCTTTCAGGCCCAGCCTCAGTTTAACCTTGGGAGATCTGATTATTCACGACAATGTCACAGGACACATTGAAGGGGGTTTGCTTTTGGAGACCTTGAAGGCAGATAACCGTCTTTTGGCTTTAGATTCTGTTCAGATTGGCCACAGCAATCTTTACGCTTTTGCCTTTGTTGATTCACAAAATGACACGATTCTCCAAGTAGGGCCTGAACAGACAACACAGATCCACAAGCCTCATGTTGAATTGCTAAAATTGCCTGCCAATCATCCCTGGTCAAGCCATGACAGCTTACATGTCTATGTTAAAGCTACTGATGCAGATCAACTGGAGCTTTTCATCGATGGCAAGGGGCAAATGCTCTCATTGCCTTTGGATAGGAGCCTGGTGATGCCAACCACCGATTGGTACATGGTAATCCATTCATCCAAGCCTTACCCATTGGAATCGGTGTTGATAATTGCTGACTGATCGGGGCTATTTGCAACAACCTTTACCTGACATAGCTGTGGATCACATAGATCTATTCAACTTGGTGTAAAGGAGAAGATTCAGTAGTAGTAGCGAGAATGCATAGCCAACATCCTCTATAGGAATCGTGAAAAGCCGAATACCTAAGTTCGCAACATCATTGTACCAAACAACTTCATCCGCTATGAAGCTGCCCGTAAGAATGCCATTCACAATGAAAAAAGGAATAAGCATAAATAAAAACGTACAGTAGTATTGACCAAGCAGCTTCTTATCTGTTTTAAAGGCTAAAGCAAGTGCAACTAGGGCAAATAGTCCGCTAATTGCGGTGTAAGCTTTACCAGTATTTAAAGCTACTGTGCTTATTAATACGGTAGCTATAATTGCAGATATCACCTTAGTTGACTTTGGACTAACCGAAAGTTTTGGGTTTATCGTTAACACAGACTTGTGTGTGAATATGCAAGCGTAAGGAATGCATATAAAGAAAAGCCACTCTTCTATTGGTAAATCAAGAATGAAGACGCCCAATAAGTAGGTTTCATTGAACCCCCAATAGCCTTGTTGGGTGAAATAAATATCCCAAATTATATAAGGAATTAGCACCAGGAATATCGCAGCAAATAAACTAGGCCAAGATTTGTAAAGTTTTATTCTAGGATGAAAACTGACAGCTAACGGTACCGAAATTGATAAAATATTAATCCAAAGGTAAAGAGACATTACGATTTAAATTCTCGTTTGAAGTATTTCATGGGCACCCAAAGCATTCCAAAACATTCAGCATCTTCTTTATTTAGGTTTTTGTGGTGCATTTTATGCCCATGCCTTAAGGCACGTAGATAAGGGTTTTTTGTACGAGTCCATATTTTTATACGTTGGTGAATGAACAAATCGTGTACGACAAAATAAGCCATGCCATAAATAAAAATACCAATACCAATACCTAGAAAAAGGATGAAGCCACTTAATGACCAAAGGCCAAAAGAAGACATTGACAATACAGCAAAAAAAACGAAAAAGCTATCATTCCTCTCAAAAGGCGGGTGCGGCCTTAGCTTCTTGTTGTGATGATCTTCATGCAAGTTCCAGAAGAAACCATGCATCACGAACTTATGCATGAACCATGCAACGCCTTCCATGAAAACAAATGTGACAAGAACTATTAAAATTATGCTCAACATGAATTCTATTAAATTAAAGAGTGAAGTTAAGTCTCATTTTCTAGACTAAGTTGAGTTGGTACTTTACAAACGACTGTACGAGTAATCTGAATTTAACTGGGTTGCTAACGCGCATGCGTTGATTTTTCAATTCTTCAGCTGGAATGGTTTTTATTTTAGAAAGCAGTTTTTTATAATAGACATAAGCAGTGTACACGCCAAATTTGGCTTCTAATGGAAGGGCTTTGATACCAAGGTATGCAGCTTCAAAATCTGCTTCAATCTCTTCAATTATTATGCGCTTATTGTTGTTGTTTATCGTTTGCCCTTCCAGATGTGGGAAATACGTGCGTTGCAATAATTCAGTATCGTCTTTAATGTCGCGTAAAAAATTTACTTTTTGAAACGCGCTGCCTAACTTCTCTGCAGAAAACTTCAAGTGATTGTATTTTTCCTCATCCCCATCCACAAAAACTTTTAAGCACATGAGTCCTACAACATCAGCAGAGCCATGAATGTATTCTTCGTAAGCATCAGTCGTGTCATAGTCTTTCACATGCAAATCAGCACGCATGCTATGCATGAAAGCATCGATTAAACGGTATTCAATGTTGTACTTGTGGACAACGTATTGAAACGAATTTAAAATCGGATTCATGCTTATCTTTCTTGCTAAAGCTTTCTTTAAGTCTTCTTCAAACTCATCAAACAACGCTTCTTTGTCATAGTCATGAAAAGTGTCTACAATTTCATCGGCAAAGCGAACAAAGCCATAAATAGCATGGATATCTGGCTGAATTTTAGCTGACAGCATTTTAACAGCCAGCGAAAATGACGTGCTATACATGGCTGTAACATTCTGGCTACATTCAATGGAGGTGTCGTCAAATAGTTGTTTCATGTGATTGCTTATTTTGTTCAATAATAAGGTCAGAGACAATTTTTCCTGAAATAATTGCTGGTGGAACACCAGGGCCAGGCACAGTAAGCTGACCGGTAAAAAATAGATTATTTACTTTTTTACTCTTCAATTTTGGGCGAAGGAATGCGGTTTGAAGCAGTGTGTTGGCTAAGCCGTAAGCATTCCCTTTGAATGAATTGTAATCATCCTTGAAATCTTGAACACAATACGATTCCTTGAATAGGATGTCATCTTTCAAGGATTGATCAGTGAGTCTTTCAAGGCGCTCAAGAATGATAGTAAAGTATTTATCGCGCATTGCAGCTGTGTCCTCTAGGTCTGGAGCAAGCGGTATCAGGAATGTGGCAGCTTCTTTGCCTTGTGGCGCAACAGATTCATCTGTAATACTTGGAAAGCTTGCATAAAATAAAGGCTTACTCGGCCACTTAGGCGTATCGTAAATCTCAACAGCATGTTCCTCAAAAGATCCATCAAAAAACAATGTGTGATGCAGCACGTTTTTTAATTTTTTAGAAAACCCTACGTAAAAGAGCAGGGATGATGGGGCCATTGTTTTTCGACTCCAGTAGTCTTCCGTGTACGTTCGATAGGCAGGACTTAATAACGTTTCTGAATGAGCATAATCCGCACCAGAAAGTAGCGTATCTACATCAATTGTGTGACCATTTACTTCTATTGAAGTGGCTTCATTATTTGTAATATTTATTTTAGAAACCGGGGAATCAACATGAAAAACCACACCCAATTCTTTCGCTAGTTCCACAAAACTATCAACGACCGTTTTCATGCCACCTTTTGGATACCAGGTACCAAGTCCAAAGTCAGCATAATTCATGAAACTGTAAAAAAGCGGCGTGTTTGTGGGCTTTGCTCCAAGAAACAAAACAGGAAATTCAAGAACTTGGCGCAACCTCTCATCTTTAAAGTTTTTTCTTACAGAGTCAGAAATCGTAAGAACAAACTGTTTTAACTCTCTTGCTGTTTTCATAGACACCAGCTCTAGCGGACTTAATCCAGGTTTGTAAACCAAGTCTTTAATTGCTATGTCATAATTTTTTTTCGCTTTCGCGATGAACTTTTCTAATGATTTGCCAGCGCCTTTTTCTATCGATTCAAACGTTGCTACTATTTCTGAGAAGTTTTCAGATACATCGATAGTATTCTCTTTCCCAAAATAGACTCTGTATGCAGGTCCGAGTTTTTCAAGGGTATAATAATACGAGGAGTGCTTATCGAAATCACTGAAGAAGCGTTCAAAAACATCAGGCATCCAATACCAGGTAGGACCCATATCAAATTTGAACCCTTCCTTTTTAAATTGACGAGCTCTCCCGCCCAGTTGGGCATTTTTCTCAAACACTTCTACAACACACCCAGCTTGCGCTAAATAGCATGCTGCACTAAGTGATGCGAAGCCTGAACCTATGATTGATACCTTGTTTGTTTTCATTTTGTTTAACAAATATAGTCAAAGTATAAACAAATTGAACAAAACTTTATTCGGCAATAAAATCAGAAAAGCTCTCGATCTTTTCAAGCACGCTATTTATACTCTCGTGAAGATGCACGTTTTTTGGAAGACTATGGCTGTCTATAAATCTTGTTTTTCTTCCTAAAAGATGGACATGTTCATCTTTATTAACCAAAACCTGCTTGTACAAAGCAGAAACATAAGCCTCAATATCATCTGTCGATGGCGAAACCGTGAAATAACTGATGTATTCAATCTCAGTAAACAGCTTCTGAAGCTCTTTAAGGTTCTCTAATGGAACACTTGGTCCTAAGTAAATGGACTTATAACCCTTCAGCAATAATTCAAAATGGATATAGAGTAGCCCTAAGTCATGGATTTCATGCATTGGCAAAAACAAGACCATGGTTTTGGCATGATTCAAATTTTGGCTTTTAACACGCTCTATATTAATGAGTAACTTCTGTTTTATAAGGGTTGTAATAAAATTCTCATGCGCAGGCACGATGGTCTTTATGGTCCATAAATGCCCAATGTCCTCTAGCAGACGCAAAATCACATTAAGGAAGACTTCTCGAAAAGAGTGATGGGATAGTAGCTGGTTAAACGTGTTGTCAAAGTGCTCTTGATCAAATGTGAGCATGGACACTTTGAATGCACTGATGGCATAATCACTGCTGTTTTTCTTTAAAACAAGCTCTCGAACGGTCTGGTGTAATTGATCTTTACTTAAAACTGCAATTTTTGAAATTTTTACTCCACTTTGATTGAGGAGTGAGATATTTAAGATCTTGACTAAATTATCAAGATCATAATTTCTGATATTGGTATCCGTACGTATAGGCTCAAGCAGATTGTACCTTTTTTCCCATATTCTAATCGTGTGCGCCTTAATACCGGACAAGTTTTCTAAATCCTTAATAGAAAAAGATGTTTTGATGCTCACTCCTATTTTGTTTAATTAAATCATTATATATGTTAAACAAATCTAAAGCTATTATTTCAAACCATTCAATCTAAGTTCAAGAATTTTTAGAATGACCCCTTCGGGTTTGATTGACTGTGGCATTCAAGAGCGAATTCACAGCTTTAGCCAAGCTAAAATGCACTCCATTTACCTAATGATTGTGCTTTTTTTATTTTTTTTATCAAAAATTTGAGTTGGCGGGGAATAACCACTACCTTTGCGAATTATTATACACTATATATTATGAGTAACGGAACAGTAAAATTCTTCAACAACGCTAAAGGCTTCGGCTTCATTACACCTGAAGATGGTGGCAAAGATCTATTTGTCCACAAGAACGGGTTAAGCGATGACATCACCGAAGGTGATAAAGTAAGCTTTGATGTCGAGGAAAGCCCTAAGGGTTTGAACGCAGTAAATGTTAGACTTGATTAATCTAGTCTAGCTTTTTATAAAGTTTTCACGAAAAGCCTGTCAATTTTGACAGGCTTTTTTTATGCTTTAAAATTCTACTCTTCTGCTATTTGTGTAACCGTTCACTAGATGGCTCAATTCTTAGCTATTGTCCGATTCATTTATTAAATTAGCCTATTGATTAACAGTGTAAATAGGCTTTACCAAAAGCTACCTTTTGCATAAACCCTTTGCATTTGGACCATTTAGAAAAAACCATGAAACAACTTTTCCTTCTCTCCCTTATAATAGTAAGCACATCGCTTTTCTCTCAAAACTCTAAGAAAGAGAAAGTGAAGTACACTTATACGCAGCTGCCAATGGACCCGCTTCCTGAATCAGTGAAAAACTATTCTTCGACAATCATCATTGGGTACGCTGAAGAAGAAGCTAAAAAAGCGCGTGAATATGAGGAAGACAAGAAAGATGCACAAGAAGCATACGCTAAAGAATCAAAGGAGTACAAAGGGAAGTCTTTTGGCAAGAGAATCTTACAGACAGCCTTGCTAGGTCAAGCTCCTCCTGTACCAGGCGCAGTGGAGAAGCCAACTTTTAAGCCAACATACAATACTGAGGCATTGGCAAACACATACCTGAAACTTGAAGGATACGAAAAAGGGGATGAAAATAGTGTACTATATGAGGTTACATTGGGTGGCCTGAGAGCTACTGATCCTGTTATCAAAAGCAGCAGCACTAAAAATAAAGACGGGACCACCAGCTATGAATTTTGGTATGAAGTAGTCTTCACCTACCCTATGGCTGTTAGGCTAGAAATAGATGGTGAGGAGATACTAAATGAAACCTATGAAAGATTTGAAGCTGAGGGACTGTACAGAAGCTTTTCGTATAAATCTGAAGCTGCTTTGAAAAAAGCTCTTTCTGTAAATACAGTAATGCAAACAGTGGATAACAAAGCATTCAAAGAAAACCTGTCATACACAAATCAACAGATAAACGAGACATACGCATACATGGCAAAGAAACGCACGACTGTTGTCTATACAGGAAAGGGCAAAAAGCATGACTATAGTGACCTGACTAAAGCATATATATCTATTGAGCAAGGGTTAGTAGATTATGATGCAAATGGTGAAAATGGTGAAATAAAAGAGGCAATTGCCCTTTGGAATAGTGCTTTAGGAGAAATAGATCTGGAAAATAAAAAAGCAAGAATCAACAGAAAAGTTGGATTTGGATTGTACCTAAATCAAATAGAGTATAACATATTGATAAATGAATACACAGCAGCAAAAACTGCTATCAATAATATTTTGCTGATGAATCCCTCCAAGGCGGAGGATAAAAAATTAGAGCCCTATAGAGATTTCTTTGAAGTCATGCGAGATAGGTATGATGCGAATAATGAAGATTAGTTATAGCCTTCACTTTTATAAATAGATTAATATAAAATGAATGGGGTTTAACATTGTACTTATAGAGCCAGAAATACCAATGAATACTGGAAATATTGGTCGACTCACATTAGCATCAGGATCAGTTTTACATTTGGTAAAGCCATTGGGGTTTGAAATAAATGATGCTAGATTAAAAAGAGCTGGACTAGATTATTGGAAACACCTATCTGTGAATATTTATGAAAATGTAGAAGACTTTTTATCAAAAAATAATGATAAAAACATGGTCTACCTATCAAGCTCTGCAGAGAAGAGCTATTATTCTATTGACTATAGAGATGATATGTTTCTCGTTTTTGGTAAAGAGTCCGTTGGCTTATCTAAAAATATAATTGCTAAAAACTCAGATAAACTTTATAAAATCCCAATCTTTAGCAATCATGTTAGAAGCTTGAACTTAGCAAATGCTGTGAGCATTGTGGTTTATGAGGGCTTGAGAAATATTAAGGGGTGAGATTTAGACAATCAAACTGAGAGAGTTAGATGTAAAAGTCTACCTCTTTTTTTGTCTAAAAAGAATTAAGGTAGATATTATTGAGGTTGAAAAACCCTACTCTACTGTGACTGACTTAGCCAAATTCCTTGGCTGATCTACATTACACCCGCGCATCACAGCCACGTGGTAGCTGAGCAGTTGCAAAGGAATGGTCGTCAACAAGGGCAGCAAAATCCTTTCTGTTTCAGGTACCTCGATGACCACATCTGAATGTTTTGTTACATCCACATCGCCTTCAGATACAATGGCAATGACATAGCCCTTTCTGGCCTTGACCTCTTGAATGTTTGATAAGGACTTGCCGTAGAGCTCTGTCTTCGGAGCTAAAATAATGACGGGCAACTCCTCAGTGATGAGCGCAATGGGGCCATGCTTCATCTCAGCTGACGGGTAGCCCTCAGCATGGATGTAGGAGATCTCCTTGAGCTTCAAAGCGCCCTCTAAAGCAACAGGGAATTGCAATCCCCGACCAAGGAAAAGTGCATTGTCCGCCTTATTCAGGCTAACAGCTGCCTTCAAGATGGTGTCGTCTTGCACAAGCATCTTGTCAATCAGGGACGGAATCTTCGTTAAGGCCTTGACCAACTGGATCGCCTTTGTCTTGCTCAGGGTCTGCCTGTGTTGACCCAAATAAATAGCCATCAGCGTCAGCACTGTCACCTGCGCTGTGAAAGCCTTGGTAGATGCCACGCCAATCTCAGGTCCTGCATGGGTGAACGCCCCTGCATTGGTCTCCCTAGCGATGGACGAGCCCACCACGTTGCAAATACCAAACACCGTAGCGCCAGCTTTTTTAGCCATCTTGATTGCGGCCAAGGTGTCTGCTGTCTCTCCCGATTGGGATACAGCAATCACCACATCCTTTGGCCCTAATACAGGGTTTCTGTAGCGGAATTCAGATGCGTACTCCACCTCAACTGGGATTCTAGCAAGGTCTTCAATCAGGTACTCTCCAACCATGGCAGCGTGCCAGGATGTACCACAACCAACCAATATCAAGCGATTTGCATCCATCAATGAGTCATGAATGGCTTTCAATCCTGCCATTTTCACTGTGCCCGTTTTTGGGTCAACACGACCGCGCATGGTGTCATGAATGGATCGAGGTTGCTCAAAAATCTCCTTGAGCATGAAGTGATCATAGCCCCCTTTTTCAATGGTAGATATCTCCTGATGGAGTTGATTGATTTCAGCATTCACCCTTTCATCTGAATCAATTTTTCGAATGGTTAATCCACCGTCGCGACTGACCATAGCCATCTCTCCATCTTCCAAATAGACCACGCGCTTGGTGTGATCCAAAAATGGCGTGGCGTCTGAACCAATGAAAAACTCATTGTCGCCTATGCCAATCACCAAAGGCGAGCCAAGGCGAGCCATCACAATTTTTTCTGGGTCATCCCGATCCATCACAGCAATGGCGTAGGCGCCATCCACTTCATTGAGGGCCAACCTCACCGCCTTTTCCAGCTTCAGCTTCTCTCGTTCTTGAAAGAACTCAATCAGGTTGAGCAAGACCTCCGTGTCGGTATCACTCACACTCTGGTACCCTTTGCCTGCTAGGAAGGATTTGAGTGCCTCGTAGTTTTCAATGATGCCATTGTGCACCATCACCAGGCGGCCCGATTGCGACAAGTGAGGGTGAGCATTGATGTCATTGGGTTCGCCATGGGTAGCCCATCGGGTGTGACCAATGCCTATGGTAGACTCCGGCACCTTGCCCATCATGTCAATCAAATCTTGCACCTTGCCCTTAGCCTTGTGTGTGATGAGCTCGCCGTTGTTCAGAGCAATCCCTGCGGAATCATAACCTCGGTATTCCAAGCGCTGTAATCCGGTGATCAGGATGTTTCCTGCCTGTTTATCGCCTAAGTATCCAACAATGCCACACATATGGGTCAGTTTTTAAAAGGGCTTTGAGGTGTAAAGCTCTAAAGTGATGGGAGCCACTGGGTCCAGGTTGCCATTGATCACGGCACGGTTAGCGCTGCCTGCCATGGCAGATGGAACAATCAAAATTTCAGGAGATGCGCTATCGGTATTACTCAACAAACGCTGTACATGGCGGGTGATTTCCAAAGTGTAGTAGCGGTCCCTCAGCACCGATTGGACCATCAATGCGCCACCGGGGTTGGCGTTGTAGTAATCGCGCAACAAAGGCCTTGAGTTGCCTCTAGGCACTAAGCCAAGGATGCTATTTGGGGCTGAGTAAATCAGAGCAGAACCCTCTCTGACAGGGATCCTTAAGGAGGCATAGTTCACCAGCAAACCTGTCCCGCGAAGTGAATCCAGACCCACCATGTTCAAGCGAATGGCGCTGCCGCCCATGGCTTGCAAATACACCGTGTGTTCTCCGTTAACGCTGTCCTGGCTGCCGTGATTAAAGCTGGCATTGCTGTGATCCAACTCAAAGACGTTCGCCGAACGGGCGATCTCCCACAAAAGCATGTCAAAGGGAAGCACGCCTTTACCTACGGTGTCATTGCGCAGGCTGTCATTGCTGTAATACAAGCGAACGCGGATGTCGTGACCCGATTTGTTGAAGCTGTACATGGCTTGGTTGCCTGGCTTAGGCTCTAGGATGAGTCCTGGCATGTAACTGACAAAATCCGTGTTGGAAGCAAAGTGCTCCGGGGTGTTTTTTGAAGCATCAACAACCCACGATTGGAAAAAGCCCGTATCCATGCGGACCACCAAAGCTGTGCCATTGCGCGGTTGCTCAATGACTGTGTCACAAAGCAATTCTACACCGGTGAAACTGCTTGAACTCAAGTAGGAACTATCCACAGATAGCACCTCGCCGAGTCGCTTGACCGTGAAGCCTAGGGGGGCAGAACTATCACCATAGACAGCTGCCTTGGGTAAAATCAAAAAAGCTGAATCCACAATAGCGTTAACGCCAAAGTCAGGACTCAACCCTGTGAGGATAATCTGGCTGACGAAACTGGCCTTTGCGTGACCAAAAACAGGGTCATCGTATTCCCCAAGCATGAGGAAATTTGGCTGTGATGTGTGAAGGGAGTCAAAAGTCTCCGACGTAGCAACCACTGGAAGTGATTGATGGTCTCCCAGCTCAAATCCGTTGTGGTTAACGTGGTTCAGGCCAATGGTGCCTGTGTTTCTCTCGCAAGAGAATAAGATTGCTCCAAGTAGAACAAAGCCAATGAAATGACGCATAGTATTAGTCAAAAAGGGTCTCATAGTAATCAAGCAAGTCGGCAGGAGACTCAACAAAGCCCGTGCCATCTTCCATGGTCACGCCTGCAGCTTCCAGCGCCTTGACGCGGCTGTCGCTTAAATCTTCCATGCGAAGCACGTGTTGGCTGTGCTTACAAGCTGCTGCATACCATGCATCAGACGTGCCTTCAGCAAAATCGCTCACAACAGCCAGCTTGTCAAAGGCCATGCCTCGAGTCATGCCATCATCCATTTTACCCTCAAAGCTGTCATTGAATACCGAGTAGATGGTCTTGATATCCTTGAAGTGGGGGTCGTTGTTGTTGAACTGTTCCTTGTAGGCAGGAATGGCAGCACCCATCCAGCCCATCATGTGCATGACATCTGGCTTCCATCCTAATTTTTTAATGGTCTCAAAAACACTTTTAGCAAAGAACAAGCTGCGCTCCCCGTTGTCCGGATAAGCCTTGCCTTCCTTGTCTACCCATGTGCCTTTGCGCTTGAAGTAATCCTCGTTGTCAATGAAGTAGACTTGAATTTTTGCACCAGGAACAGAAGCCACCTTGATGATCAAAGGCATGTCCATATCGTCGATAACCACATTGATGCCGCTCAATCGAATCACCTCATGCAACTGATGACGGCGCTCATTGATGCTGCCAAAGCGGGGCATAAAGACGCGAATCTCATGGCCTTTTGCATTCATCTTTTTGGGGAAGTCCAAAGCGGCCTGTGCAATGACAGACTCCAAAAAATAGGGCTTGATTTCGTGAGAAATATAAAGGATGCGTCGCTTGGTCATGGTGTCGTGGGTTCAGGCGGCTCGTCAAAGGGCCTTTTTGGACTTCTTGCAAAGTTACGGTTTTTTCGGGTTTTAGCCCTTGCTATTCTTTGCCGCCATAGATTTGGCCTATCATGACACCTATGCTAAGCCAAGCGCCTATTCAACTAACCTCTGTGGCTGACATCATCACTTGGAAACAGGGACTGAGGAAAGGGTATACCATCGGCTTTGTCCCTACCATGGGCGCATTGCACGAAGGGCATCTAGCGCTGGTTCAATCTGCCATGCAGCGCTGTGACGTAGTGGTTGCCAGCATATATGTCAACCCAACTCAGTTCAATCTAAGCGCAGATTTTTCTGCCTACCCATCAGACGTGGATGGCGATATAGCCATGCTTCACTCCATTGGCTGTCATGCAGTCTTCCTGCCTGAAACCGACCTATTGTACCCCCATGGCGTGACGCCTGACCATTTTGATTTGGCCGGGTTGGATGGCATGCTGGAAGGCGCGCATCGCCCTGGGCATTTTCAAGGTGTGGCTACCGTAGTGAATCGCCTCTTTGATTTATTGATGCCTGACAAGGCCTTTTTTGGCCTCAAAGACTTTCAACAAGTAAAGGTGGTTCAGCGACTGGCAGCTATCAGAGAGAGTAACCCTGAGATCATTCCCTGCCCCATTGTTAGGGAGCCTAGCGGGTTAGCTATGAGCTCCCGCAATCGCCGACTCACCCGCGATCAATGCGCAGATGCGTCTGTCATTTTCATCGCCTTGCAAGCCATTGCTGACAGCCAGGGATCGCTAAGCCCCGTGGAGATTCAAAGCCAAATGACTGCCGCCATTCAGGCTAGCGGCACTTTGATTGTTGAAGCCATTGACGTGGTCTCTGCCGATGATTTAACCTGCCCAGATCCCCTGATTTCTCTGAGAAATCAAGGCAAAAAAGTTCAGGTCATGGTCTCTGCTTTTGCTGGCGAGGTGCGGTTGATTGACAACCTAACCGTTTATAGGGGCTGAAACCTTGAGTTTGTTTCCTTGCCGGAGCAATCCAAAATTCCAAGTACCTTTGCGGCCCATGACTATCGACGTGCTTTATAGCAAAATTCACCGTGTCCGCGTGACCGGTGCAGAGCTCAACTACATTGGCTCCATCACATTGGATAGGGACTTGATGGATGCTGCTCAACTCCTCGAAGGTCAGAAGGTCTCCATCGTTAACATAGACAACGGCGAACGCCTGGATACTTATATCATTCCCGGGCAGCGTGGCACAGGTGAAGTCACCCTTAATGGTCCTGCGGCCAGGAAGGTGCAAAAAGGCGATCTGATCATCATCATTGCCTATGCATCGATGACCGTAAGTCAAGCGAAGACCTATCAACCATTGATCGTTTTCCCTAATGAGTCAAGCAATACGATCGACTGACCATGGCTCCCTTTCGCATCCCTGCTCCCCTGAAATTTAGCCTCTTTGTTGCGCTGGCATTGGGTCTCTTGTGGTCTGCCTTTCAGCAAGTTGACTTTGCAGACGTCATGGTTCAGCTCCAACAAACACAGTGGGGATGGATTGGCTTATCAATCATTCTAGGCTACCTAGCAGTCATCTCTCGTGGCATGCGTTGGAATTTGGTTCTTCGCAGCATGGGGCATGACGTTGGCATCTGGCCAGCAACCCATGCAACAAGTATCGGCTACATGGTTAACATGGCTATTCCTCGTGCTGGTGAAGTAGCACGAGCAACGGCTTTGAGTCGCAAGAAAAAAGTGCCTTTCAACACGCTTTTTGGCACGATCATTATGGAGAGAACCATTGACTTATTGATGCTGGGCGGATTGTTCTTGCTCACCTTGACTGTGGCCAGTGAATACATCGATAGCCTGTTTGAGGTCACGACAAACACTGGGGATTCAGCTGAAGAAAGCAGCCTGCGG
>Ga0075444_10000724_pt1 | contig 19866 bp, 16 predicted proteins | sample CoawatmetaG01DNA_FD_76836 | JGI IMG/M metagenome (GOLD analysis project Ga0075444, IMG submission 76836) | Marine microbial communities from the West Antarctic Peninsula - Coastal water metaG017-DNA | ecosystem: Environmental > Aquatic > Marine > Coastal | place: Atlantic Ocean: West Antarctic... | reverse complement strand
CTGCTAATGCGAAGCTAGCCGAAATTGAACAAGGTGATCCTGCTTTCGTTGCTGCGCACAGAAAAGATTTAGATCAATTGAAAGACATGGCTAAAGAGCCAGGTTGGTGGGATAGCTGGGGCAAGAAACTCTGCATCGTCGGTGCTGTAGTTGTTGGCGTTGCTGCTGGCATTTGGCTTGGACCAGGTTGCATCGCCACTGGTGTGGCAGCCGGTACAGCTGCTGCTGGTGCACTTGGTGTCGGAGCCGTGGGCACGACAATGCTGGCAACAGCCGGTGCCGTTGGTGGCGTCACCGTATTAGGTCTCGGAGCCGGTACTGTGGCCGCAGCTGGCACAGGTGGTATGCGTCTCCTTGCTGACAATACTGGTGGCTTGGCTCTCGATAAAGAAGGTAAGCCTCTGTATAGCCAAGAGTCTATCTGGCGCGATATGGGTGATTCTTTCAAAGTCGCTGGTAATACTGCTGCCCTTGTTGCACTGCCTGGAGCCGCTGGCGCTGTGGCTAAGGTTTCTGGTGCTGGAAGTGAGGCTGTTGTAGCTACGACCTTGGGAGGAAGAGCTCTAAACCTGGGTAAAGTTGGTGCTACTAACTTAGCCTTCGGTACGACCTTCACTCTTGGTCAAACAGCTATTGAAAAGATTGGCAATCCTAATGCTGACATTAAATGGACTGGTCACGGTATAGACAGCTTCGGTGGACAAGTGCTCCTTAACAGTGCATTTGGCATGGGTAGTGTCATGGGTGAAGGCGGTAAAGTCGCTGGCATGTTGGGCAAGGTTGTGTCCGCTGAGCGGGTTGCTCCGACCATTGGTGCACTATTTACAGTTGGTGCTACTCAAGGCATCAGCACTTATGGTGACTATCAAGGTGTGAAGGAATATGGAGCTTCTTACACTGGTTTCAAAACCTCTCAAAGTGTCTTTGGACCATGGGGATACACTCCTCATGATGAGAGCAAATCTCTCTATCAAGCTGCTCAAGTAAGAGCCAACATGCAAGGTCTCGACCAAGGTCAATCGTATTACACGACCAAGGCTTATAATGCTGGTACCCTTACTGGAAGTAATTCGGTGTTTGACACTGCCGCTAGATATGCTGCCGAGCGCGATGCTAATAAGTAAGGCCTTAGTGAGAGCTAAGATTAGTGAGAGCTACGATTAAAGTACACTAGCAGGGTTTCCTGTGAAGATGGTGCATGCAGGTATCGGTAATAATCCCGGCGTACAATGAAGATAGGCGACTTCCTATTACTCTTACGTCGGTTTACCGCTATCTTTATCAGTCAGGTTTAAGCTTCGAAATCATTGTTGTAGATGATGGTTCTTACGATCATACGGCTGCATATGTTGAAGAATTTGCCCAGCAATACCCTGGTGTAAGGCTTCTATCGTATGCGCCAAATCGAGGCAAAGGTTACGCTGTGCGTACTGGCATGTTGGCAGCTCGTGGCGATTATTTGCTCATGAATGATGCTGACGGTAGTTCCCCTATCGAAGAGATGCAAAAGCTCTTAGCGAAAGGCGAAGAGGGCTTTGATGTGGTTATTGGCTCGCGGGCTACAGGGGATCCTGAAGCGGTAATCAAGGCTTTACCTCACCGCAAATATATTGGTAATACATTCAACCTCATTGTGCAGAAGTTGATTCTTCCTGGCATCAAAGACACTCAATGTGGCTTCAAGTTATTTAGTCGCCAGGCGGCCCACGACATTTTTTCTGTTTCGCGCTTGAATGGCTATGCCTTCGACGTTGAAATTCTCTATATCGCCCGTTTGCGCGACTATAAAATTGCTGAAATTGCCATTAACTGGGCCAACGTAGAAGGTTCTAAAGTAAACGTCTTGACCGATTCACCACGGATGCTGGCAGAAGTACTGCGCATCACATTTAGTGCCTGGTTTGGTGGCTATCGTAAGTTAGTGATCAAGAAAAAGTCTTAGTGAACGTTGGCACTAGCGAGTGCATCAACTACTTCTTGGTGAATTTTACTATTGCTAGCAAGAATATGACCACTCATCATATCTAGGGGGCCGCCCTCAAGATTGCTAACTTTGCCACCAGCTTCTTCAACGATGAGGGCCCCGGCTGCCACGTCCCAGGCCGATAATTTTCGCTCCCAGAAACCATCGAGACGACCACAGGCGACAAAGGAAAGATCAAGTGCGGCCGAGCCGTCGCGCCTGACGCCATGACAGATGTTGGTGACATGCTTGAAGCTATCCATGTTGTTATAGATGTTGTTGACAGTATCGGGAGGGAAGCCCGTAGCTAAAAGACCATTGTCAAGCGACGCGCAGCTTGAAACATGAATGGGCTCGTCGTTAAGAAAGGCCCCTTGCCCTTTAATTGCTCTGAAAAATTCACCTGACATCGGATTGAAAATAACGCCATGGGTGACTATTCCATCTTCTTCAGCGGCAATGGAGACGCAAAAGAAAGGATAACTATGGGTGTAGTTAGTGGTTCCATCTAGTGGATCGATTATCCACCTTCTGTTTGGCGCGCTTTGATTTTGACCGGCAGTTTTGGCAGCATTTCCGTGGGTTATTCCGCCTTCTTCAGCCAGGAAGCTGTCTTGAGGAAAAGTAGCTTTGATGGTGGCAATGATCAAATCTTCTGAAGCTTTGTCAACATCAGTGACAAGGTTATAAGCGCTCTTATAATCCACGCTCTTAATTTTGCCAAGCCGAGCTTTTAGCAAAGCTCCACCTGCCAATGCTGCCTCTTTTGCTACATCGAAGACTTTTGTCATAACCGCCTTTAGTTAATTGGAGGAGAATATTTTGAGTTTACTCCAAAGCCGTCAATAAAGACTTGTTTAGCCCAGAAGATGCGTTTTGTTGACGAATGTAGGGTCGCAGCTCTATCCTCTATAAGCACATTTATATTGATATTGACTACCCCCTTGAAAAAGATGCTCTCATGAAACTTGGCAACTCTATTTCAATAGAAATTATTACAAGCAAGTAAGGGCGTGGGTAAGTGAATTTGCCACCGCCAGCATCACTGTTGGCGGTTTTTGTTTTAGATCAGTTTTTTGCTCATATTTAGACCTAACTTAAAACCAATTTAGAGACTCTTGAGGACATACAGTGGCCGACGATAAGAAGAAATTTCCAGTCAATCTTCCTGTTACTGCTTTCCCGATGAAAGCTAACAGCACGGTTCGCGAAGTCGAAATTCAGAAGTTCTGGGATGAAAAACAAGTTTACGAACTCAATTTAGAAAAGCGCAGCGCTTCTGAAAAGTTCGTCTTGCATGACGGCCCGCCTTATTTGAGCTCGAGCAAGATTCACATTGGTACAGCTCTCAATAAAATTCTCAAAGACATCATCACTAAATACAAAGCTCTTCATGGCTTCTACGCTCCTTATGTGCCGGGTTACGATAGCCATGGTTTGCCCATCGAAAACGCCGCTCTAAAAAATGTAAAAGGCGGTAGGGCAGCCATAACTCCAGTTGAGCTGCGAAAAAAATGTAGAGAATTTGCCCTCTCCAATCTCAAGGGTCAAGAAGATAACTTTAGAAGACTGGGCGTATGGGGCGATTGGGCCCATCCTTACATCACTCTTGATCAGCATTTTGAAGCGGCTCAAATAAGAGTGTTTGGCAAGATGGTAACTAATGGTTATCTCTACAAGGGTCTAAAGCCAGTTTATTGGTGTCCCACTTGTGAGACCGCTTTGGCCGAAGCTGAAGTTGAGTATGCCGACCATACTTCTAACTCTATCTATATCAAATTTCCTGTGCCAGATTCTGAGCGCAGTAAGTTGCCTAAGTTTATTTCTGAGGCAAAAAATGGTGCGGCTAGCACTTATGAAAAGACGCCTGTCTCGTTTGTTGCTTGGACCACTACTCCATGGACACTTCCTGCTAACTTAGCTATTGCTCTGCATCCAGATTTTGTCTACGAATTCATCACCACTCCAGATCATGGTGTGTTGATAGTGGCGCAGAGTTTGCGTGAGACTTTCTTGCAAGCAGCCGATATTGATGCTGCTGCCGTTGTTGTGCTGGGTGAAGCAACCGGGCGCGAACTGGAGCTAATAGAAGCTAGACACCCCTTTGTTGATAGAGCCAGCCGAGTAATCAATGGTGCTCACGTCACCAATGAAGCCGGTACTGGTGTAGTACATACTGCTCCTGGCCACGGTCCAGAAGACTTTGAGGTGGGCAAGCTCTACAACCTCGGCGTCCTTTCGCCAGTTGATGGTCGCGGTATCTTCACCGATGAAGCTGGCCAGTTTGCCGGGCAGCACTATGCCAAAGCTAATCCTGTCATTGTGGAGCATTTGAAAGAAGTTGGCGCTTTAATCAAGCATCAAACTTTCAGTCATAGCTATCCTCATTGTTGGCGTTGTAAGAACGCTTTGATTTTCCGCGCAACGGAACAGTGGTTTGCTTCGGTAGAAGGCTTCCGTCAAAAAGCTCTTGAGTGCATTGACCAGGTGGAATGGTTGCCAAACTCTGGTCGCAACCGCATCTTTAACATGGTGCAGAACCGCTCAGACTGGTGTATTAGCAGGCAGCGCGCCTGGGGCGTACCAATTCCAGTTTTCTATTGCAAGAAATGCAATGAGCCCTTAATGAATGAACAGAGCATTGAAGCTATTGCCAAAGTCTTCGACGCTGAGGGTTCTGATAGCTGGTGGGAAAAGACACCACAAGATTTTGTCGGGGACATGAAATGCGGCAGCTGCTCGTCTTCTGAGTTTGTTCGTGAGACCGACATTATGGATGTCTGGTTCGATTCAGGGGTGACCCATGCGGCTGTACTTGATGCTCGTCCTGAATTGCGTGGTTCGCCCTGTGAGCTCTATTTAGAAGGCTCAGATCAGCACCGCGGTTGGTTCCAGTCGTCACTTTTGACTAGTGTTGCCATTCATGATCGGGCACCATACAAGACCGTTCTCACTCACGGCTTTGTCGTTGATGAAAACGGCCGCAAGATGTCTAAGTCTGTCGGTAATGTGGTTGATCCCGATGAAGTAATAAAGCAGTATGGTGCTGACGTATTGAGGCTGTGGGTAGCTTCGGTTAACTATACTGATGACATTCCAATCGGCAAAAATATGTTGGCTCAATTGGCCGAAGTCTATCGTAAGCTGCGCAATACAGCCCGATATATGTTGGGCAATTTGTACGATTTTGATCCTGCCGTTGATGCTGTGCCTTTTGAAGATCTCTCTTCGCTAGATCGCTTCTTATTGCACCGCCTCAATGAATTGGTAGAAGAAGTAACTCGCGACTTTGATCGCTTTGAATTCTTCAAGTACTACCAGTTGCTGCAAAACTTCTGCGTGGTAGAGCTGTCCTCGTTCTATTTCGATATTGCTAAAGATACTCTCTACACAGCTGGGCCGAAATCTCTCAAGCGCCGCTCAGTGCAAACAGTGCTAGCTCACATGCTGCAGGCTCTGGTGCGATTGCTTGCACCAGTTACACCGCACATGGCCGAGGATATCTGGCAGCACATGACTGATGCCATGAAGACATTCGGCGGTGGTCATCAAAGCGTATTGCTAACTGATTTCCCTAAATCAAATAAGAGCTTTGAGAACATTCTAGAATCTGATTTCTGGCATGAACTAATTGACGTGCGCATCATAGTCAACAAAGCCTTAGAGACAGCTCGGGCTGCCCGCAAAATTGGAAGCTCTTTGGAAGCTAAAGTAGAGTTGGCCTTTGAAGACCCTGCTCTAGCTAAGAAAGTGGCCGCTCTGGGCGAAGACTTGCCAGGTTTCTTCATTACTTCGCAAGCTGTAATTGGTATCACTTCAACTGTAGAAGCCCTGGCTGAAAACAATGAAAGTGGTATCAGTGTCAAAGTAATACCAGCATCTGGTACCAAGTGTGCTCGCTGTTGGAAATTCACTGAAGATCATGGCAAGGGCAAATTGCCAGTGCTCTGCCTGCCTTGCGATGAGGTGATTGCAGAGTACTATCCTGATTTTGAATTGTAGCTTGCAACGTAGGCATATCTTGTTCAAGTCCTCTTCAAGTCCTCTCCCCGTTTCCAGATCTGTCCGATTTTCAGCTGAAAATCGGACACTTTTGGAACCTGACTAAAGCGACAATTCATAACAGTATGTTTGACATGGGCTCATCTGGGCTCAATTTCATTTCGGCTAAAGTGGCTACAGTAGGTTAGCGTTAGCTATTTGTTTTTGGCGAACTCGGAAGGGCGAGAATCATTCTAGAGAAGTTTCCATGTGCCATTACAATTTGCTCTTTGGTGTCCTTAAATCCAAGCCGGCTGTAGAACCTGACGGCATTTGGTCTTACTGTACAGTGTACTGGCATGGTCATCGCCAGGCAAAATACTTGCCTCCGCTGATTCTGCGAATTGAAGGATAGAATGCCTGATCACAAGCACCTCCTTCGATGATATTTCTCGAATTTGGTTAGGGGCCATAACACTTCTAAGAACACTAGCTATTCTCTATTTTGATTTATGAATGGCATTTTTGAAGCAGTAACAGGCATTAAAAATGACCGCATAAGTATTGGCTACAGTGGGCAATACCTTAGTTAGAATCTCAATATTTTTATGGCTAATGGATGAAACGAGAAGAGCAAAAAGAGCTAGAGGCTGTTGATACAAAGCTGGTGGAAGATTCTAGTAGTCTTCTGCCTCTGTCATATCAAGGCTATGCACCTCAATTGGTGGAGGACTGTAGCACTGCAGAGGCGATTCTTACTGAAAGTGTGGAGAGTTTACCTGCTTTGGCGCCTCAAGAGCAATTTCCTAATCTCGGCGAGCGCTATGAAGTCTTGGCTTTAATTGGTCGCGGCGGTATGGGCGTAGTCTATAAAGTTAGAGACAAAGCAGTCGATAAGGTCTTTGCTGTTAAAGTTCTCAATCAAGATCTGGTTCAAGATAAAGTATCGGTCAAACGCTTTGAGCAGGAGGCTAAGGCAGCTAGCGCTCTTACCCATGCCAATTTAGCTGCGGTCTACGATTATGGTGTCGGTGTCAGTGGTTGCCCTTTCTTGGTCATGGATTACCTGGAGGGTCATACCCTCGAGCAAGAACTAGCCAAAGAGGGCTATTTTGATAGCGAGCGGGCTCTCGACATATTTATTCAGGCGGCTGAAGCCATAGCTGACTCACACCTTAAGGGTGTTATTCACCGTGATATTAAACCGGGCAATATTATTTTAGAGAAGTCGGAAAACGGCTCTGACTTTGTCAAACTGGTAGATTTTGGCATCGCCAAAGTGCTACCAAGCGAGCAAAAGGCCCATGAGAATTTAACTCAGACCGGTGACATCTTTGGTAGTCCGCTCTATATGTCGCCAGAGCAGTGTGAAGGCAATATGCAAGATCGCCGCTCTGACATTTATTCCCTTGGTTGCCTGATGTACGAGACTCTCACTGGCATCAAGCCATTTGCTGCTGAAAATCCTATCAAGATCATACTGAGACACATTCACGAAGACCCCAAACCTATTTCTAGTCTCACAACGGTTTCTAACCTACCTGCTCAATTTAAAGTGCCGGCTGATTTAGACAAAGTTGTCTTGCGCTGTCTAGCGCGCGATCCCAATCAGCGCTATCAGTCTGCCTATGAGCTCGTGAACGATCTTAAACTGATCCGCGATGGTGAAAAAGTAAAGTTTCCTAGGCTCTCGGCTTCCCCCAAAACAAAAAATCCTCGGTCGTTGCCAGCGAGTATTATTGCGATTGTGGTTTTGGTCAGTGTATCACTCGGGCTCTTCTTCGTGTCTAGCGTTCCAGCTCCACCCACAACTTCTTTAGTTCCCTATACTGGCACAGTGCCCAATAATGAATTTGCTGACGCCCTCAATTTTGACCAGAAGTCGTTCTCTTATTTCGTTTCGGGGCAGTACGACAAAGCTGCACCACTTCTAGAGTTTGGCACTAAAGTTTATAGAGATAGCATTGCTGCTGATCTTAAAAAAAGAGACGATGCTGCCTTTCGCCGCGATAGTGCTCTGCTCAATGAGAATTTTCAGCATTTGGGTAAGTGTTACATGATGATGGCTCGTCAATCGGCTAGCGCTGGTCAGAGTGTTGAAGCTACTGAACTTCTGAACAAAGCCAAAATAGACTATGAATTGGCACTGCCCTTTTACAGAAAATACGGCAACTATGCTGGAGGACAGATGCCTGAGTTTGTCACTGACTTTGCTGAAGTTTTGCGCAAACTCAATTTGCAGTCTGAACTGCAGCAACTGAAAGATTTGGCTCGAGCCAATAAGATTGATATTTAGCCGCTATCTTGAGAGTTAATTAGCCGCTATTTTAAAAGCTTAAGTGCATAGCTATTAATTGCCAGTACGCTTAAGGCATCGGTAATTTCGCCTTGTTGCACCATTTCTAGGGCCTCGAAAAAGGCTAGCCTTCGTACTGCTAACTCTTCGCTACCTTCTGGTTCGGCCTCGCCTAAAGTCAGTCCTGTGGCTAAATACCAAATGGCTTCTTCGTCTGATACTGAATTGGACAAATGAGCTCGGCCGAGCACCTGATAGCTGGCGGCTTCTAGGCCAGTTTCTTCTTTGAGTTCTCGCTTCGCGGCATCTAGAGTGTCTTCGTCTTGGGGGCAACCGCCTTCGGGTATTTCCCAGGAGTAAAAACCCAGGGGGTAGCGATACTGTCCCACCAGATAGGTAAAGCCTTCTTCGTCTATGGGTAAGACGCCAACTGCTTTGTTTTTGAAGTTGACCACACCATAGATTCCATCTAAGCCGTCTGGCCTGATCACCTGGTCTTCTTGTACTCTAATCCAGGGATTTTCGTAGACCACTGATTGAGAAATAGTTTTCCAGGGGTTGCTTTCATTCATGATGTAAGGTCCTATTTGACCGCATTCTGATCCACTCAGCTGTTAGCGTAATTAAAAAAGTAACTGTCAGCATCAGAGTTGAAAGGGCATTGATTTCGGGGCTGACTCCGAATTTGACCATGCTATAAATGCGCAGAGGTAGAGTTGTGGCGCCGACTCCAGCGGTAAATTGGGTGATGACGAAATCGTCAAGAGAAAGTACGAAGGCTAGCAGAGCACCAGATATAATACCAGGCGCTAGAATCGGTAAGGTTACTTTGCAGAAAGCTTCAACTGGCGTTGCGCCTAGATCAAGGGCGGCTTCGGCAAGCTGCGGATTCAGCCCTTCGAGCCTGGCAGCTACTGTCAGGGCAACGTAGGAGAGGCAAAAAATGATATGGGCCACAATTACAGTGGCCAAGCCCAGAGGCAAGCCTATGGCAATGAAGAGAATGAGTGCTCCGACGGCCATGGCTATTTCTGGGACAATAATTGGCAGAACTATTAAGCCGCGAATGAGAGCCAGACCCTTGAAGCGTGCTCGGCTCAAGCCGACTGCTACTAGAACACCCATGAATACAGAGACTGTCACTGCAATAGATGCCACTATTAAACTGTTGTATAGCGCAGACTTGACTGCTTCGTTTTGAAACAGCTTTTGATACCAACTTAGGGTAAAGCCATGCCACTCTACAGCTAGTCTTGAATTGTCGAAACTGAAGACAACAAGAATTATGATTGGTACATACATGAAAATGTAGACCAGCGCAGCAAATAGATTTAAACCCTTAGATTGCGGCATCGCTTGCTTCTGGTTTAGCTAATAAGCTATCTAGTCGCGCCTGCATTGCTTTTAGTGGGGTCATATCGCCTTTTTGAGCCGCTACGTCGATGCCTTTTTTGAAAGTCTCAATAGCCTTTTCTGTTTGACCGAGGCCTTCGTAGGTGCGACCAAGCTCCTGGTAGGCAACCGTATGGTTCGGTTTGATCTGGATGGCTTTAAGCAAATATGGCTCAGCTAGCTGATATTGCTTGAGGATGTTGTAGCAATTGCCCAGGCCGTTGTTGGCAAATAGATCGTCACTGTCTATTTCAATTACTTGCTCAAACATAGCTTTGCGCTCTAGTGCTTCGGCTTCAATTTTTGCACTGTCTTCTTTCTGCTGGTGCTCTTGCATGGCCTCTTTGGCTGCTAGTCTCATGCGAATACTCATAGACTGTGCTTTGGCTTCTTCTGCTTTCTCTTTGCCGCCACCTTGTTCTAGATAAAATACCGAGAGGTTAGCATAGGCCATGATTGAATCAGGATTGATGCGCGCTAGGGTTTCCATTAGCTCCACAGCTTCGTCCAGCTGATTCTCTTTAGATAGAATCACACCGAGCGCTTCGTAAGCATCTTCGAGATGGCTGTCGAGAAGCAGAGCAGTTCTTAGCTTCTTAATGGCTTTGCTGGTGTTGCTGTCTTGATTGCTATCTTTATTGCTATCTTGGCCTTGGCTATTTAATTGGCTAGTTACCGCGCTCTTGCTGTCGCTAGTGGCATAGAGCTTGAGAGCCTCTTCGTAGAGGTCTTTGGCTTTCAGCTTTAGGTCTTCAGACTCAATAAAGGGTAGCAGTTTAATGGTGGCCTTACCCGTAATCGCGGTAGAGTCACCGCTTTCGCTCGGTGTAGCAATCGATACTTCTAGCTGACGGCCTGGTGTTCTAAAGTCGCGTTTGACCATGGCTAGGGCAATGTGTCTTTGTAAACGTTGCGAATAGGCATTAGACAGAATTTTGGCCACTTCTTGGCCCGCCACCATAAGTGGTGTGCCTACTGCGATCTTGCCATCGGTAGGGCTATTTTGCTTGCCCTCTAGCTCTAGTATCAGGCCTGTTAGTTGCTTATTGGGAGAGCCGTGTCCTTTGACACGCGCAAGTACTTCTTGCCCCTGGAAGCAACCCTTTGTATAGCTAATGGCCTTGTCTTCTAGCCCCAGTTCTATAATCAAATTTTCGCTACTGAAGTCGGTGGCAAATTGTGGCAGCCCTGCTTCGATGCGTTCGATCAGCACTTGATCGGCGCTTAGCTTCTTGGCGCCATACTGTTTTAAGGCTGGTAGCAGCTTTTCTTGCAGAGTCTCAAATTGGTCGCCAGCGCAATAAATTAAGAAGGCTTCTCTACTTGAAAGTGGTGCTCTGAAAATATGTACGTTGATGCCCCAGAGGTCGCCGTCAATCAGGTCTCTCTCGAACAGCGCTGGGTTCTTTTGGCTGAGATTGTCATTGATGATTGAGCGGGCATCAGAGCCAATTAGAGCGAGCATTTTGCCACTGCTGAGGTTAAGCAATTCGACTTTGTCAGCGAAAATGTATTTATCTAGATGTTCCAGTATGGTGGCGACTTGGCTTTCTTCGGCGATGATGCGGTAAGAACTATTTTTTCGATAAAGATTGAAGTAGGCAACCACATGGGCCTTGCGATCTAAGAGCGCGCTAGGCTGCCACTGGTAGGGCTTCAAAGCTTTTACGTCGCTGGTGGTTTGAGCGTTGATAAAGCGTTCGCTGTCAGCCCCGTATATTTCAATCAAGCTGTATTGCGCCGCGACAAAATATCCTAGTTCTTGGCCTGAGTTGCTCTGGGCCTCTTCTACTTTTTCTTCTGCTTTCTTGGGGCGAGCTAGTTTTAGCTTGTTCATCTTGCCACTCTTGAGATTATTTGAAATAAGAAACGTGCCGGACAGAATTATTGCCGGCACGTTCCAAATTACCTATTGGTCATTATTCTAGTTGTTAGACTGAGAATGAATTGCCGCAACCACATGAGCCTTTAGCTTGTGGATTCTTGATGACAAAGCCTTGTCCGTCAAGACCGCTCTGGAAGTCCAGAACTGTGCCTTTCAAATAGATTGCGCTTTTAGGATCGATGAAAAGCTTTACGCCATGTTCTTCGATGACGTGGTCTTTTTCTTGAGCATTGTCGAAGCTCATGCCATAAGACATTCCTGAACAACCGCCGCCCTTGATCTCCATACGCAGACCAGTCTTACCTTGCTCGTCAACCAGTAGTCTTTTTACTTCTGCTGCTGCGGCTTCAGTCAAACCGACAATCGTGGTGGAAGTAGGCGCTGTGGTGGTGTCTGCCATACCCGATACCTCATTAGTGCGTGTATTGCGGGTTTTTGAGCCTTAGTTCAAAACTTCCCACAAAGTAAATTTATCACATCGGCCGATGAAAGCCTTGCTCCGTAACAATCTGTTTCTCTTTGCTTTTGGGCTTTAGGCTGACCTGGCTAATGTCTTGGAATGCCAAGAGAATTTTTCTGGCCCTTAGCCCAAATAGTTGGCCCGAAGTTGTAGCCTGAATATCTGGCCCGAAGTTCGAGCCCGAATATCTAACTTAAGCTGGCCCTTAGTTTTTCTGCCACCCGACTAAGGCGTTTGCCATATTCGCCGCTGGCTAACTGGTCGAATGAAACCCATTTATATTTAGCCACCTCTTCTTCTTGCAGAACAATTGGCTGGGCGTTCTTTGGGTCTAACTGGTAAATGTACTGAAAATCATGATGTTTATGCTCACCTTCTCTCTTAGCCTGGTTAGCAGGAATGTCGTGGGTGTCGACATCAAACGGTAAAAGGTTGTCTTTCGAGCTGTGTGGGCTGTGCACGAGAGTTATTTCGCCTTGACCTCCCAGGCCGGTCTCTTCCAGTAACTCTCGTCGTGCTCCTGACTCTGGCTCTTCGTTGTGATTGAGGTGACCACCGGGTTGCAGCCAGCGTTTTAAGCCATTGTGGTGAATGAGCAATACTTGAGAGGAGTGGTTGATAACTAAGGCGCTGGCGGTTAGGTGGCCAACCATGTTTTTGCGGTTGGTCAAGCGATAATCATTTCGCTCCAACTGTTCCAACAGAACCGGCATTCTTTCAGCTTCTGTCGGCAGATTACTAAGATAGCGCCCTAACAATTGCGCTATCGAAAGAATGTAATCAGCTCTGCTGGTTTCTTCTTCAAGTAAGTTTGACACTGAATTAAAAGGCCTCGAATACTACCTGGGCAATATCACCAAAGACGCGAAATGTCTCTCTAACTGTGTCTAAATCTAGTTTCTCAATTGAGGTAGGTTGAACTAGAACTACTCCATAGCCTGACCGGACATGCAGTTCTGTGAAATTGGTGTACTGGCTCAGGAGTAGCAATTTATCAATCATTGATGGGTATTGCACAAAACGCAAAGCTTGCTCATCATCATTGGTTTTAGCTATGTAGTCAGCGTCAAATTTTTTCATGCCCAACGGTTTATCTGTATGATCTACCAGGAGTATGCGGCTGAACTTGGCCCAAAAGCCAGTGACCAAGCGGTGGCTCACTGTAAGTGTGAACTCTCCACTGCTTTTCTTCGATTTGTTTTCGTTCAAGACATCGGTTTCTAGAAAGAAAGAACAGCCAAAGGGAAAGCCCACTCTCATCGCCTCTATGGTGGCGGGAAACCCAAGCACTGTGCCTTTGATGCAGGCTTCTACCCGGGCGCTATCGTCCACTACCTTGCCTTCGATCAGGTCGGCTAATGCCTGGAGCTTTTCTTCTTTGTCAAACATAGTAATTACTCAGTCTTCTGATCGTTAGCCGCTTGAGGCGGGTGCACGAACATTTTCATTTCGCTTTTGGGTTTGCGTTTTACTAAACCGAGCAGGCCGCCTTGGCGCTCTTCTGGATGCTCTTTAGCCCACTGTGCTTCGGCTGCCTTTTTCTCTTTTTCGAGTCTCTTCTTCTCAACATTGCGAGTTGCCGAATCGATTATCTCTTGCCTGGAGGCACCAACAGATGGTGACTGGCTTCTGTTTGGTGGCAGATCGCTTACCACCTTATTCTTGTTGTCTTTACCAGAATCTTTTCCTGAATCTTTGGCAAACTGATTTTCAATCGAGAGAATTTGTTTGCGGGCATCTCGAGCAAATTCTGATTCGGCTGCTAGATCTACTGCCTTTTTTAACAGCACTAAGGCCTGGGCTGGGTGCTTTTGTTTATTGAGTAGGCTGCCCATGTGATAGAACGCATCGGCCATGTCGGGAGCTATTGATACAGCCTTAACGTAGACAGCAAGAGCCTCGTCATATTTTTTTTGCGATTCATAGGCGGTGCCCATATTGAAATAGGCGCTAGCAAATTTAGGGTCAACGGCTACGGCCTTCTGCCATTTTTCGATGGCCTGATCGACTTGGCTTCGGGCAAATAGCACTGACGCTAAGCCGTTCAGTGAAGTTGGGCGATTGGGTTTGAGAAAGAGGGCCTTGTCGAAGGCATCTTGGGCCAGAGCATAGCTCTTTTGCGAGATGTAGATCAGGCCAAGATTGCTATAGGCCTGCTCTAAGCGATCGTCAGAGGCGATGGCCAGTTTGTATTCCGCCACGGCCTTCTCAAAGAAGCCAGACTGGTGAAATTCAAGGCCACGGTTGTAATGCTTGATGGCCTCGGCTGAGTAGGCCCGAGGTTTTGCTTCTGCCGCAGGTTTATCGCTGGTCTCTTGGCAGCTGGCCGGTTGGCTTGAAGGAAGAGTTAGCAGAGACGTGGCCAAAAGGGCCATTAGTGTTGCCTTGGCAAGGCCTATATTGATCGTGCCAAGCATGGCATGTCTGAGAGATATTCGAAGATCTCTTTCTTTGCTTCTAATGACTGAGTCTGTGCGGTTTTCCATAAGAACTTATTGTACTCCGAGGGCCATTATAGCCTTATGCCAGTGCACCTAATATTTACTATTGATTAGTCGTAGAAATTAGGTGGTCGTAGAGGGCTCGTAAACCCAGTTCATAACTATTGGCACCAAAGCCAGCGATAACACCTAAAGCGACGTCGCTGAGATAGCTTTTGTGCCGGAATGGCTCACGGGCATAGACGTTTGAAACATGAACTTCAACAAAGGGCATGGCAATGGCGAGAAAGGCGTCTCTAATGGCAATAGAGGTGTGACCGTAGGCCCCAGGATTTATCACTACTCCGGCTACCCCGGCGCCCAGGCAGGACTGAATGATATTGACTAGCTCGCCTTCAACGTTTGACCGCTTAAATTCTAGCTCTAGATTTTTTGAGTTTGCGGCCGAAATATCTTTGGCTAGGTTAATTAGCCTGCTTTCAATTTCAGCCAGGCTGGTTTTGCCATAGGTAGATGTTTCGCGAGCGCCTAGGAGATTGAGATTCGGGCCGTTGAGAACGAGTATTTTCAAAAGATTTCGACCTACTAGACTATCGGGTCTTAAGCTTGAGCTTGGCCCTGAGCTTCTGCTTCTTCTTCGGCTGCTTCGGCGTCTAGCTCTAAAGCTTCCATGGCGCATTGGGCTTCAATCAAGAAGGGATCATTGCGGGTTAACAGGCCTTCTTGTCTCACCATCTGCAAGAATTGTCCAAGTAAATCCCGCAGTGGCAGTGGTTGTTCGCCATACATAACCTGGTCAGCAATAATGAACATGGTAGAACCTAGTAGCACTCTGGCTTCTACTGCTCTTAGTTCTTTTGATGAAATAATTTCTTTGAAGAGAACTGGGTCAGCCTTAGTTTCGGTTACCAGACCTTTGCACAGTTGCAAAACAGAGTTGAGTAGTCCCTTACTGCGTTCTTCCGGAAGGGAAGCTGCAGCTCGGATCAAGTTGAGTTTGTTGCCAGCGTCTCCCAGTGACTCAGCGCTGTCAACCAGGTTTCTCACTTGGTTTGCTTTGGTATTGAACTGTCGGCGTAATTCGGTTTCGGCCACCGATGAAACCGGTTTAGTGGCGGCATCGAAGCGTTTGTCATAGTAATCTTGCACGTGTTGGCGCTTGAGTTCGATGCCGAAGGGCATGAGCTCCATAAAAATAGACTCGAGCCCCTCTAATTGGGACTGCAAGTACATTAATTCATCTTGCGTCACTGCTGACAAGATCCACTCCTCCAAAATTCAGCTCTTCCAATCAGATACTATAACGCGCCTGTACTAAAGTGTTGCGTTTGTGAGGATTCTTTGAATCTCTGCCACTACTTCGGGCACTGTTTTTCCATCAGTTTTAATTGTCAGGTGTGCTTGCTCGTATATGTGCCGCCTGCATGTCAGGAGCTGTTTGATCTTGTCAATTAACTGTTCTGGCTGATCTGGTGCCAAAAGTGGGCGACTACCCTGACTGCTTATTCGCTTTGCAAGGGTCTCAACTTCCGCCGTGAGATAAATTGTCTGGCCCAGGGTTTTAAGCTTATCCATATTGCCACTACCTATTGGCAGGCCGCCCCCGCAAGCGATCACCTTCGGCTGGTGTGGGCCAGTCAATTTCTGCTTGGCTAAATTTTGATTAGGCAACTGCTCCTCAAGGTTCTCTTCGAGCAGCTCTTCTCGTGGTTCTTCTTGTAGCTCATCAAGTAACTGATCTAGGAGCTGATTTTCCAGGGCGCGGAAAGCCGCTTCTCCTTGCTCCTTGAACAAAGAGGCAATTGATTGTCCCGCTTTAGCCTCAATGACAGAATCGCAATCAAGGCAGGGCAAGGCTAGTTTTTCGCTGAGAAGACTGGCGGTGCTAGATTTACCCGCACCAGATGGTCCTAACAAGATAATGTTTCTAGACAAGGCTGTTAGTTGAGTCTCTGCGCCAGATTTCTATTGCTGCCTTCATCAATTGAAGAGCTCATGGTTACTTTTCTCTGTCTTGCTCTGGGCGCTTGATCGCCGGAGACACCAATCATGCTCAGTCGTCGACCATTTTCAAAGTTAGCTCCAGAGCCAGAGCTAGAGCTAGAAGTAGAACTTGATCGAGAGCCAGAATTTGGACTATAGCCGCTGGATACTGCTCTAGTTCTGACTCCTGTGCTATTCAGGCCTGCTGCCAGGCAATTATTGGCGTTTTGCTGACCAAATTGCTGGCCGTTCAGGCGGTGGCACATTTCAATTTTAGTGTGGGCATCGATCAAATTAGGATTGATAGCCAGGGCAATTTTGAACTCGCGCGCGGCATTGGTGTAATCATGGGTGTTGAATAGAGCCAGGCCAAGACCATAGTGGGCCGATGCCATATTTGGTGCCAATGTTAGAGTGTGTTCAAATTGTTCGATAGCTTGATCGTATTGGCCATCCATAGACAAGACAGTTGCTAGGTTATTGTGAGCCACTGCCATTTCTGGCTTGATCTGAATAGCTTGCTGGTAGACGCGACGAGCGTCTTTGTTCTGCCCAAGGGCAGCGTAGGCATTGCCTAAATTAAAGGCTGTAAGAGCGTCTTTCGGCTCGATTGCTAGAGCCTTGTTGAACTCATCGATGGCTTCTTTGTTTTTGTTGCGGTACTGATAGCACATGCCCAAGCTGGAATGTACAGCTGCGTTGCGCGGTTCTAGTTGTGCCGCTTGCTTCAGTTCTTGAATCGCTAAAAAGATGTTGCCGGTTGAAAGAGCTGCTCTTCCCAATTTTTCGTGGGCTTCGGCAATTGTTGAGTCGAGAGAGAGTACATGCTTCCACTGTGCCATTGCCTGCGGTAGCATGTGGGCCTGCATCAGAGCCTCTGCTTTGGCCATGCCGTCAACAATTTCGACAGAAGATTTAACTGAGTTTTTAGAGGTGGCCACTTTGCCGGCACCAAGGCCGAATGATTGGGCCAGGCTACCGTTGATACGCACGTCTTGATTGAGCTGCTCTAGTTGAGCTACCACTTTAGATTGTTGGCCAAGCTTTTCATAAACCCGAGCTAGATTGCTGTGAGCGGTTGAAAGTTCAAGCTCAGCTTGCGAACCTTTGAGCATTGCTTCGCTGGCTAGAGCCAACTGTCCACTGGCTTTGTTTGCATCTACAGCTTGTTTTGATTCGCTTACGCCCAGCCGGGCAATCTCAATTGCTTGTTTGAACTGATTTTCAGCCTGACTCAATTCGCCTAGTTCGGCATAAATTAGACCAAGACGATTATGCAAGGATGGGTCTTTGGGATTGGCCTCAATTTGCCCGACGAGAAGCTTAACTGCTTCGTCTACAAGTTTGACATTGCTGGCAGTTACACCGGCGTGATTCAGCGGTTTGGCCGCAGCAGTAGCACCTATTCCAGAGCCTATAACTGAGCTGTTTGGGGAAATTGCTTCTGATTTTGCCGGAGCCTTCTTGAATAAATTGCCAAAGGCAGAATTCGAAATGCCACTGCTGAGGCTTAAACTGCCTAGCTTTTCACCAAGGTTCTGGCAAAGGTCGGAGCGCTTTGCACTATCTTGGCAGACGAAGTAGACACCCGGTACGACGACGAGGCTGACGCCGCCCAGCACAAATCCCATCAAAAGCACCGAATTGCGGCGCCGATTGGAGTGCATGGAGTTGGAAATTTGACTAGTGCTAGCCAAGGCTTTTCTCTGGTGATTCCGGGGTATTACTGTTTGCTTTTATAGGCTTTCTCGGGCTCTCGACCGTTTGGTGAGAAGCAAGAACTCCTATTTCGGTCTATCAGCTGCTGATAGAGGTATGTCAAGATTAAGCGTGCCTAAGGGGTGAGTCAATACGGGTATTACGCATACGATTGACAGTAATCCTATATTCCAGATTAATGCAGTCTCATTTGTACCCTAAGCCAAGCTCAGTGGCATGCCGATAACCAATTTATTTTGCTAACTAATTTGCTATCTGGCTCTGACATAGAGAATCGTTCCGCCCAATATGCCGATGACAATATTGGGTAGCCAGGCCGCCAAAAGCGGCGTAATTCGGCCAGCGTCCCCAAGGGCGCCTGAAGACGATTGCAGCACGTAATAGAGAAACACCACTACCGCACTATATATAAGACCGAGGTTACTGCGCGACCTTCTCGCCAAAAGGCCAAGAGGGGCACCGGCCAGCGATACGATCAAGCAGGCGAGGGGTTGGGAGACTTTTTGGTAGTAACGTACCAACAGGTCGTTGCTCAGCGAGTTGGAGCTGCGTAGGATGTCTAGATAATTATTGAGCTCGAAGAGGTTCATTTCTTTGGGCGAGACTTTGCCCGTGGCCAGTGCTTTTTGCACCTGACCCAAGCCTGGAATTACCATCTTGTCGAAACGGCTGATTCTAGTGATATCGGAGTCTCCCGATAGCACATAAGTTCGGCCCGCGTTTAGGGTCCAGTGACCGTTGTCCCAGAGGCCGCTTGAGGCCGAGATGATTTGCACTAACTTGGCCCGAGAGAAGTCGAGAATGATGACATTGCTCAGGTTTTTACCTTCATAGTAGCCAATGAAGAAAATGCGCTCAATATTGAGGTCTTTGCCCCGTTCCATATAAGTAAAGTTGGCTTGTCCAGCTGGTAACTCGGCTTTGTAGAGGGCAAGAAATTCAAGGCGCTTAGAAGTGCGGTTAGCCACTGGCACCACGGCTTCGTTGAGGCCGAAGCTCACCAGTGAGGTAAACAAACCAAACATCAAGGGGGCTACCATGATGCGGTAGAAGCTGACGCCGCTGGTGCGCAAGGCAATAATTTCCGAGTCGCCCGAGAGGCGGTTGAATACTAAAAGTGTCGCTAGCAGCACACCAATGGGAATGGTCATGACGATTACTTCGGGCAAGTGCAAGCCCAGAATAGTAAGAGCCATGTGTATGGGCACACCTGATTTCATAACCAGGTTGAAAATTGTTTTTAGTTGCTCGGCGCCGAACCATACACCAGTGACGATACCAATACCGAACAGCAATGGTTGCCAGAATTCATTAGCGATATATCGGTCAAGAAGCTTAATACCAATGCTCACAGAGTGAAGTCCTCTCCCAGATATTGTTTGCGCGCCACAGGGCTTTCGGCTACTTCTCTTGAAGTACCGGCAACCAAAATTTTGCCGTAGTCAATCAAGTAGGCGCGGTCAGTAATTTTTAGTGTGGCCCTTGGGTTGTGGTCGGTGATTAGAACGCCCAAATTCCATTCGTCACGCAGCCGGCGAATGAGGCCTTGAATATCAGCAATCGAAATCGGGTCAACCCCAGTGAAGGGTTCGTCTAGCAAGATGAACTCTGGCTCTGAGGCCAGGCAGCGGGCTAGCTCAAGACGTCTTCTTTCACCACCGGAGAGCTGTACAGATATAACATCAATCAAGTGGGCCAGACCAAATTGTTCAAGCAGAGCTAGGGTGCGCTTCTTGTGTTCTCTGG
>Ga0075444_10000711_pt1 | contig 19984 bp, 18 predicted proteins | sample CoawatmetaG01DNA_FD_76836 | JGI IMG/M metagenome (GOLD analysis project Ga0075444, IMG submission 76836) | Marine microbial communities from the West Antarctic Peninsula - Coastal water metaG017-DNA | ecosystem: Environmental > Aquatic > Marine > Coastal | place: Atlantic Ocean: West Antarctic... | reverse complement strand
ATATTGAATTTTAATATTATGCGCAAAAGCATACTGCTCAAGAATTTTATTAAATAAAGAACTGTTTTCAGAATCTTTAATATCTGTTTTATTTGTAGAATTTGAACGGAATGAAATCAATATGTCTGGTTTATTTTCTTGAACTGCAGTGTCAATAATACATATCATAGCCAGCAAATAATTTAGGTGAAACCGGAAGTGGAAAATCCATGTTTTTTCAAAAGCATGCTGCACATCATCAATTTTAATTTTCTGAAGCATAGGTCGAAGCTCTTCAACTATTTCAAATGATTTTTTAAGGGTTTGATGATGGCCCTCGAACCCAAAAAATGATAAAGTTGTTTCAAATGCCACTTTTTTTCTTTTTAACTCTGAAGACACAGAAGGGAGCATAGAAACAATAGTAGTGTCAGCATCAATAAAACCTTCAAGCAAAGGAACTTCATCTAAAACATTAATAAAAACTAGACTTGAAGACATTAAATATTGATAGATTTAAAATAACTTTAAAGAAATACTGTGCTTTTTAGCCATTTCTTTAAATGCAATTAATGTTAGGTTATCAAGAGGTATTCCTTCTCTCAACCTCTTTTTCGCACAATTCATTTGAGGATCACCTGGTAACATAACTTTCTCTCCATCTATTGCAGGTTCAGATCTGACTTCATTGGTCATTTGCTGCATTGCATGAAGAAAATCTTCCTTAGATATCACACCATCAGGCCTCATAACCATATAAAACTGGCCTAGCTTTCTTTGTTGTGTCATTTTTGTTGTAAACATAGCTGGAATTGACCTGCCAAATGCCATGCCTGTATATACTCCACAAAGAATATCAACCATAGATGCCAATCCATAACCTTTATAAGACCCTGCTGGCATAACTGCTGATGCTTTATGGGGATCTAAAGTTTCTTTTCCATTCTCATCTGCAGCAACTCCATGATCTAATAATAAATCAGAACTTCTATTTAAAATTACTCGATTCCAAGGAACTATACTAGTGGCCATATCTAAACAATAAGGCTCATCCTCATCTCTCGGGGATGCAAAACAAATAGGATTAGTTCCAAAATAAGGTCGAGTTCCGTTATGAGATAGTATTAAAGCATCTGCATGGGTATATGCAAATGCAATATAACCTTTCCTTGCAGCTTTTAATGCCATACTAGCCATTGCTCCAGGATGACTAGAATTTGATACAGCAACGGACCCTATGCCTTGAGTTTCAGCTATCTCCATACATATATCAATTGCCTTCATTCCAGCAGCATGACCAAATGCATTATCTGCATCTAAATGAGCTATTGAAGGGAATTTTTTCTCAACCTTGAATTTTGGCTTAGGATTTTTACGACCACTTTTAGCTGAGTTTGCATAATGAAACAATAAGCGAACACCGTGAGAATCAACCCCTCTAAGAGAGGTTTCACATAAACCGACTGTTACAGCGTCTAGGGAATACGGATCTAAACCAGACCTCTCCAAAACAAGTTTAACAAATTCTACCAAATCTTCATATTTAATTTTTTGCAACATATTGACTAAGAAAACAATGTTTTCAATTCCTTTAAAAAATAAAATGTTTTTCGCCACTGCATTGGATATACTTTGTTTGAGAAATACCAGGCCAATAAAAAACTCAAAATAAAAGCTATAGTAGTTCCTAGTGCAGCACCTATTATGCCAAATCTTTTAATCAAAATATATTGACATACAAATCCAATTATTCCAGATGATAAAGTTGCTATTGAAACTAAATATGTATCTTTAGAGAAAAAAATAATTCTAACAACATAACGATACATGGCATATGCCACTTGGCCTATTAATAATATACCAATATAATTACCAGCAGAATTGAACTCTTTACCTATAAAAATTTGAATTAATTTTGGTGCTATCAAATACAAAACTAAAGCAGCTAGTGAAACAATAATAAAATATAATACAAAACCAACTATATATTTCTTTTCGCCACTTCTTGTTTTCTCCTTATAAATATTAAATATATATGGATTAATAGTTGAATCAATTGGAATCACGATAATCATTAATGCACTTGAAATTGCCACAGCAACCGAATATATGCCCACACTTGATAAGCCCGAAAAACTATTAAGAAGTAACTTATCTGATACTGAAATTAGCATCAAACCTAAAGAATGAGGAATAAGTGGAGCCCCATATTTAAAAACATTGTAAATATAGTTTTTATTAATTTTGAAAGAGAGCCCCTCTTCTCTATTCAAATAATACAACGAAATTATGCAAAATATAGTTTCCGCAATTACAATGCCATAAATTCGTCCCCTCCAATCTGGGAATACTGTTAAAACAAAAAGTACTGAAAAAAGAAAAGAAAATAAGGTGAAGAACACATTAAATAAAGAGAACTTCATTGCTTCCATTTGAATGTTCCAAAGCTTATGCTTATAAGCCTTCAAGGTAGTCAATATTACTACTAATGGCAAAAGATAAATGGCAATTTTTGGTAAATTTAAAATACCAAGTGAATACACAAAATAAATAGGTATTAATATCGTTACAAATAAAATGAGGTTCAACAACATAGCATTGAAAACATAACTTGAAAAATTAATACTATCCTTATCCATATAGGCTCGTATAACCGCACCAATTGCACCCATGGAAACAAATATATTTACTACTTGATAAATCGCATTAAAAGTCCCTACCACTCCATAATCAGATGGAGAAAGGACATTAGTAAGGATTGGAAGAAGAAGTAGAGGAACTGCATAGATAAATGCATTCCCAAAAAAATATGTACCTGCTGATTTAATTATATTTAACATTAATAATTATCTTTACTCTTGATGCAAAGTGTTAACCAATTCTTTAGTCTTGTTATTTTTATTTCCAACTTGCTAAGAATATTTAGTCAATAAGTCTTCAAGACTTTGCATAGAAAAAGAATTTGGTATCGGTTTATGAATTGCATTATCTTTTACGAGTTTTAGATTATCAAAATTACCAACAAGATCTCCAACCAAAGTATCCATGCTTGAATATATGTTACTTACAGAATATGATTTACTACTAAAGTAGCTTGACATCACTCCATAGTAATCATAGGCTAAAACTCTTTTATCAAGCTTTACAGTCTCGAAATAGGTAGTACTAGGCAAAGTTATCACTACATCTGAAATATGAATCAAATCAGAGACTCTTATAGAGGGTTCAGCTATAAGAATACGAGAATCAGCCACAAGATTATTGAAGTCCAATTTTACTAGCTTATCCATACTATTAAGTTTATCAATCTTCTTTGGTTTGAATATAAACATAACATCTGGTAGTTTTTTTACGGCTAAAGTAATCCCTTCTATGAAATTATTATAAATTTTAGAATCAAGACTTTCGTCCATGAATAAAACTACAGGGCCCTTATGGTTCATTTCATCAATAAAACTTTTAAAATATTTAGTGACAAGAGACTCCTTTCCCCTAAATGGTATTGGTATGGACAGAGGAATTTGAAACTCATACTTAAAAGGAGGAAGATTATATTCATACTCATTTGAGTAACACCTATACATAGATGGCACAATATATGTGAAATCTGGGAAGCAATACCCAACTGACCTATCATAATAGACTGACACTCCTTTGGTAGCAGTAACAGCAAATAACTTAGCAAACATTGGCTCCATGTAGTCAGATAACAACAAGAGTTTTGTATTATTTTTTATATAGTGATAATAGTAGACTCCCACCATTTTTTTACAATGTTTTTTGTAGTCAGCCAAGGCCAATTGAGATAACTCACTATTAGTTTTAGATTCCCTACAAAGGGTTGAATATACTTGTTCAGCGTACATTCTAGTTTTTATTAAATATATTGGAAGTAGAAATAGGTTAGGTAATTTGTTAGTTGAGACAATACTGTCATAATTTTCATGTGATTTATTCAATTTTTGTAAGCCTTCTTCACCAGAATAAAATAACTTATAATTCCTTGAAGGAAGTTTTAATCCTGAAGTGTCGTTTCTCAAAAATGATAAGAAGTTTCCAGCAATTGAAATACCTATAGAAGTGCTTTTATTAGTAATTTTACTAAAAGGTATATCTGACATAATGCTCCGAGATTTTAATCGATCAGGCAATTTTATCTGGACAGGAATTGTCTTAGAGTTATCATATTTAGAAAAAATTACTTTGTATATTAACTTAGAAGAAGTTTTGAGTCTCCTATCAAAAACCTCTAAAAAAGATTTATTTTTGTACAAAAATTTTGCATTAAAAGTTAAACTTTGTGACAGCGCTTCCTCAAAATATTTTGACCAAACTTCCTTATCAGAATAAATATATACATCATCGAATTTATCTAAATTTTTTGACATAAAATTCCACGTTAAAATTTTATGTATTTTTGAGTTTATGCAGTAATAAGCATATGATTCAAGGACCTTCAATAGATTATATTCAGATTTTTCATCCTTCTTATAATGAGAAATAACTTTATCTGAAAGATCATAGGCAAGCCTACTTACTTTCTCTGAAGTAAAGGGAGAGATATCAATTGGCTTATCATCATAAGTCATATATGAGTATTCCTGGACTCTAATCAAAGTAGTTTGACGTATTAATTTGAAAGCAATTTCTGCAAAGAACCCTACACCGTGAGTAGCAAATGTAATGTTAAATTTGTTAAATTTAACTAGTGTATTAATCAGTGTTATTATGTCTAAATAATTAACAGCTACAAGCAGTGATTTTTTATCAGAGGACAAGCGAAACATATTATTAAAAAATTTCACAAGAGATTTATCATAAAAACCTTAGCTTTTTTTTGAATTTATCATAGCTTTAGTATCTTTTATACTTTTCCCAATCTGACTCTGCAAGATAAACTTTCCCATAGGAAGATTTCTCACCCCAAATATTATCTTTCCACCAGAGTCCATCTTCAATCCACCAAACCCTAGGGTCTCTAAATTTATCTGCTATTACAAAAAATTCTTCTTTCGAATAACCAGTCATTTTAGAAAAATATTGAAATGATCTATTTGGGAAAACATGATCATATTGTTTAACAAGTTGAACTCCTTCATCCCTCGAGATATATCCAAGTCGAACATCTTTAGATGTATGGTCTGTAGCCCTGCCATAACCAAATTTAACAAACTTCATATAATCTTTAATGCCATTTTCATGAATATCATCAACATTAGAAAAATTTCGGTAAGTTCGTTCCTGGTCAAAACTAGAGCGCTTAAATCCTAAATCTTCAGCCAACTTAAGATGTTTATTAGCATCCCAATACAAATAATTTCCCATAAATATACCTCTAAGGCCAACTTTATCTATTTCCTCATCATTTGGAAATTCACACCAATTTAACTCATCCTTAGTTAAATCTTCTTTACCAATAAAATCTTCATGACTGAAGCCACGAAGCACATCCTCTTCTCTTTGTCTGCGAGTAAACTCAGGAAAGTCATTAAGGGAGAATTGTCCAGCCAAATCAGTAAAACCATGCTCTCCATAAACTAGCAATGGAATTTTATGAGAGACTCCAACTCTAAACGGAACCGTCCATGCTCCACAATGAAAATGCCAACTCATATCTCCAGTCATTTCAAAACCAACTCTATTCATTTTTACAATAGTTTTATATGAAGGTCTATATATGTAATGATCGATTCCAAGAGAATTACCTATGTTATAAAGATTCTGATCAGCTTCAGAAGTATAATTGTGAGTGTAATAACTAACAAGAAGAGGATTAAGTCCAAGTTGTTTTATATACCATGCTTGATAATGGCTATCTTTTCCTCCACTGACGGGAATAATGCAGTCGTACCCTGTTGTTTTTTTTGAGCTATATTCAAAAAGAAGATTTTTAAAAATTTCCTCTCTGGCTGGCCAATCAATCACATCCTTCTCTTCACTAGCTTTACAACCAGAACAAACTTTATCATCATCAATTTCAAGATTAACGGAGACAACTGGATAAGTACATTTTTTACAATATTGCATATTTTTCCTTTGAAATAAAATTAAGTAAACGTTTTAAACTTTATCCATTCTGAGAGGCATTCCTTTTTCATACAAATGCTTTTTCATTTTAATTAAACTCTGCTCAGTAAAGTGAAATATGTTTGCTGCAGCATAATCAAAACCATCAACTGAAGCATGTAATTTGTAAATATCATCAAATTGACCAACGCCTCCAAGAGCAATTACTGGAACCTTGCAATAAGGCTCTATAAATTTTAATAATTCTAAATCATATCCACACGAAAGGCCATCCCTATCAATTGAATGCAATAATAATTCTCCAGCACCAAAATCTTGCACCTTTTTTATCCATTCTTCAATACTAATTTCACTTTTCACTTTTCCTGATTCATAATATACATTCCAAGTATCATTTTCTTTTCTAACATCAACTCCACAAACAATACATTGAGAGCCAAATTGTTTTGCAATTTGGGAAATAAATTCTAGATTGTAATGAGCTGCAGTATTAATCATAATCTTGTCTGCACCAAGTTTTAGATAGTTTGCTACATCTTCAATTGATCGAATTCCACCTCCTACTGTTAGAGGAATTCTACAAACCTCAGCAACTGAGTTAACACACTCAGCAAATGTCTTCCTTCCTTTGCCTAATTCACTTTTGGATGAAGTTGAGCCTATTGTTTTAGGACTATCTTCAAGCAAATGGGATTCGTCAGAACTAATATTTATATACAAAATTTCATCAGCACCCCAATCTTCATATCTTTGAATCTGAGTTAAGTAGTTTCCAGTTGACTGGTATCGATTAAAGCTTTTACTCCTTACGATTATCCCATTTTTTAAAAGCACAACAGGAATTATTCTTTTCTTGAGCATAATTTATATATCAATAAAATTTTTAATTATCTTACAGCCAGGATTTTGGCTTTTTTCAGGATGAAATTGAACACCAAAAATGTTATCTTTCTCTACTGCAGCAGAGAATCCACCTCCATAATCACAATTAAATACAGTATCACTAGAATCAATTTCAAGCGCGTATGAATGAACGAAATAGAAATGCTCTTTGTTTGAAATAATGCTACTATCATCATCCTTTAAAATCAAGCTATCCTTTACTCTGGTAATAGTATTCCATCCAGTATGGGGAACCTTGTCTTTAGTATTATTTAATTCTTTTACCCATCCATTAATCCAACCAAAACCTTTTATTTGAGCTTCATCAGCTTCCTCACTTGCTTCACATAAGAATTGCATTCCAAGACATATTCCTAATATTGGTTTTTGTTTAATTAAAACTTCCTCACTAAGTATTTCATTTAAACCATGCTCCTTTAAAACACTCATTCCAGATGAAAATGAACCAACCCCAGGAAGAATTATATGGGTAGCAGAATGAATAGCTGACTTGTCACGGGTTATTTTTACTTGACATCCTTCACGAACTAACGCATTTCTTACAGATGATAAATTTCCATGGTCATAGTCTATAATTACAAACTTTTTTTTATTCATTTATTTTGCTTCCCAAATTAAATAAAAAAACTAAAATAAAATTCTTATCGTCATAAATGCTTCAGCTGCATTAAGTCCAACACTATGGCCTCTATGAATTGCTAGAGACCTGCAGTGATCTTTAGAGCGCGAATGAGGAGAATCTCTCATTTCAACACCATATACTTCAAGCGCTTTCATCTTTAGATCTAAATAACTGCTAATATCAACAAAAAAATTTGGAGTAAATTTATTATCATCAAAACCCCAATCAGTACTTGAAATAACTTCGAATGTATAGATTTCCTTAACTGATAATTCTGGAGTAGGTCTACATGCTGTCATTACTGCTTTGTGGGTTAACTGGTGGTCAATATTCATATCTCCTGAATGATGAGTAAAAACCACACTTGGCTTAACAGAATTAACTACACTTTCAATTTTATTAATAATTGATATCAATGGAACTGAATCCATAGTGTTATCAGGAAAATCCTCAAGGAAAATTTCATCAATTCCTAAAATTTCTCCAGATTTATTAAGTGCTTTTTTTCTTAGTTCTTTTGCTTCATTATTAGAATTTGTCCTAGAGCTAACTCCATCAGACATTACAAGAAGATTTACACTATATTCAAGAGATGAAAAATACGCAATAGTCCCTCCACAACCAAGAACCTCATCGTCAGGATGAGCTACTATTACTAATACACTTTTATTTTTCATCATCAAATTTTCTTACAAAATTAATAATTTTTTTGCTTAAAACTGAATCCCTTGAAACAATTAAACCATTGTTTTTTTCAAAACTTCCAGAAAGCTTGATTTTCTTTCCATCAAAATCCACTAATACTCCACCAACTTCTTTAATAATTAGCATTGCAGGAGCAATATCCCAATCACGAAAAGTTATATCTTTTACAAATAAATCAGCTGTTCCATCAGCTACTAAACATGATTTCAGCCCCAAAGAACCACACTCAATATATTTAGTAACATCAAAATTATCATATACATATTTTGCTACACGTTTTGGACTGGGGTAATTATCCACTAAATTTAATCTATCTAAAAATTTTAATTTCGGCAACTTCTTTCCATTTAGATATGCTCCTTCGTCCTTAATTGCAGTCCAAAATTTATCCATTACTGGAGAATAAACAGCACTATATAAAGTCTCATTATTTTCAATATAAGCTAGCTGAGTTACAAATCCATCATACCCATCATACCAACTTGCTGTTCCATCTATGGGATCTAACAGCCAGTATTTATCTGGACGAATATCATTAAAAAATTTATCCTCTTCAGATAATATAGTAATATCTGGATATAGCTTATTTAATGTCTTATATAAAAATTTATTTGCGTTATTGTCAGCTTGTGTTTTAAAAAGTTTTGAATCTAGAATATTTCTAAACTTATTATCTTCTCTCCATAATTTAATTTTATTTCCAATAATTATTATTTCAAATTCAAGCTTACTTATTAGACTCTTATTCATGTTTATTTATTAGATTTATTAATCCTTTTCTAAGTGAACCATTAGAAATAATTTTATTTTCTTTGAGCAAAGTCAAATCAAATCTAAAGTCTGGATTTTTCACCTTGTATTCTATTGAAACATTATAAATGTTCTCAAAAATTTTAATAAGTCTATTAATTGAATAAATTTCATCATATCCGACATTTATTGCCATAAATCCATCAAATATATAATTTTTCGCTAATTCAACAATTACTCTGGAGGCATCTCTAACATCCATAGCAGCCCATAAAATTGGGAAATGTGGAAGTGATTCTCCGCTTATTTTGCCATGGTTCATTATAATATTATTAATTAGCCCATCACCACGGCCTTCCCCAAATAGTCCTGGAATTCTTATTGCCAATGAATCTCTTCCATCCTCTTTCAAGAGTGATTCACACTCATACTTGCTTAAACCATATGATGATTTTGGATTACCAGCATCTAATTCACAACGAACTACTTTCTTTGATTCACCATAGACAGTCATTGAGGATATATAAATTAATGGAACCTTTGAAAGCTCAAGAATATTTTTTAGCATCTCTACATTTAATGAAGAAAATTCTAAATTCTCATAGTCTTTTATTTTTTTAGGAACAAAGGCAGCGCAATGAATTATCATTGAAGGCTCTACTAGATTAATTAAATTTTCAACAGCTTTCTTTGAATTTAGATCACATGCAATAGATCTACTATCGCCCATTCTAGATGTTTGAATCAGCCTAATACCATTTCTAATAAATTCACTAGATATATTCTTACCCAAAAAACCGTTGGCTCCGGTCAGTAATACACTCATATTAAATTAGCTTCCAAGTAATCCATTGATCTTTTTGGATAGCAACCTTAGCCGTTCGACCTAAAATATATTTTTTTAAATAAATTGGCATTCCATGCCCAGGACGTTTAGATACTAGCATGCTCTCAGTAATAGTATCTCCTTCAATGATATCACATGCAGCATGAATACTTCTTCGGGATTTTTTAAACATATCCATTTCTTCAGTTCTAGGGCCATTTTTCAAACCGTCTCCAATTGCCATCTCTACTTGTCTAATTTTTTCTACCATAACTTTTAACTCATTTGGCTCAATAGCAAAAGAATGGTCAGGCCCAGGTAGGTTTCGATCCAAAGTAAAGTGTTTCTCAATAACTGATGCGCCCATAGTTACTGATGCAATTGCAATATTGTCACCAAGTGTATGATCAGAGTAGCCAGTAATAATCTGAAAACTATCTCTCATTGTTTTTATAGCTTTTAGATTTGATAGATTAATTGGTGCAGGATATATTGAAGTACATTGGAACAACACAATCTGATTATTACCTTCTTCTAAGCAAACATCAATAGCTCTCTGAATCTCCATCCAATTAGCAAGGCCTGTGGACAAAAGGATAGGTTTCTTTGTCCGTGCAATATATCTGATTAAATCTAGGTCAGGCAAATCAAAAGATGCTACTTTATAAGCAGGTGTATGAATTTTTTCAAGCCCATCAACTGCATCATAATCACATGGAGAGGATAAAAAAATTAGCCCATTATTTTCTGCATGATTCTTCAATTCTTCCTGCCACTCACGATTCAACTCAAGACTTTGAATTAAATCAAAAAGATTCTCATGTTCATCAAGATAATCAGGAATTTCAGCAAATCTAGAAATATGATTTTCCGCCTTAAATGTTTGAAATTTTACAGCGTCAACACCTGCTTCAGAAGCTGCATCAATACATTTCCTAGCTAGTGAAAAATCTTGGTTATGGTTAGATCCTACTTCTGCAATTATAAAAGTAGGATGACCATCCCCAATTAATTTGTTACCAATATTAATTTGCATAATTAACCTTTTTTTAGTAAAAATTATTAAACCAGTTCCTTTGCAAACTCACCTCATTGAAGGGAGTGAAGAGTTCTTTTTCTGGATTTATTTTAAAATATAGCTTAAAAGGATCAAACCCTGCAGCCACACACAAACAAAAAGTTGTTGATATTCTGGGGTTTACCTCAAAGGGATATACTTCTCCAGATTTATTTAATATACATTGAATATTATATATTCCTGATGTTTTATTATGAGAGTGGAATTTTTTAACATATTCGATAATTTTATTATTCATATCAACTTTTGCCTCAATAGTAATACCTTTCTTTTGACTAACTTTAACAGGAATAATTGCATTTAGATACTCACCTTTATTTGCTGAAACAAGAATCGTATACTCCTGGCCTAAAACTAGCTCTTGTACAATTAACTCCTCATCTTTTTTTGGAAAAAGAACTCTGTAAGCATTCAACTCCTCCATAGAATTAATTATTCGAACCCCTCTAGAGCCACGCCCTGTTTTAGGTTTTACAATTTGTGGAAAACCTAAATCAACAGTCTTATCTATTGAAAATGTTTTTGGAACAGTTAAACCTGAAGATTCAATTAACTGCGCACAGACTTGTTTGTCAAGCATTGATTTTACAAAAGTTTTGTTGGGTAAAAAAATTTCTAAATGATTAAGGCTATTAGACAAAGCATATTGCATTAACTCTTCATCAACGCCTGGAACTATTAAGTCAATATGATTCTTATCACAAACAGATTTAACACTTTTTATATAATTATTAGAATTAGCAAATTCAATTTTTAATCTAGATTTTTCAGGAATACTTTTGTCAATATTTTCTATGTCAGCATCTGCAAAAAATAGTGTATATTTTTTGCTCAAAATTCTCCATAAAGCCTCACTTCCTGCTCCACCTCCACCCGTAAAAAGTATTCTCATATTATTAACCTAATTCGACAAAATATAATCAGCCAGCCGTTCAGATCCATTACCATCAACAATATCTAAACACATTTTAGACATTTGTTCTAATTCATTATTTTCCAAGGCACTTTTAATACACCTATACAATGAATTCACACTTACCTCGTCTTTATGTCCAACCCAAACAATTGTATTTCGTCTATGCAACTCCTTAACTGACTCAATTTGATTTTCTGCTAATGAAACCACAAGAGACGGCAACCCAAGACAACAACGCTCTAAACTACTCACACCCCCTGAACCAACAGCTAAATCAGCTTTTAATATAAGATTCACAAGCGTATCTTGTTCTGAATAAGCCTTTATATAGTCTTTATCTCTTATTTTTTTGAGGATATCATCTTTAAAGTCATTATTTTTATGAATAACAATATCAACAAAAATATCATTTCGGTTTAACATTAAATATGCATTAATAAATTTTTCCATACAGCCAGCATCTGCCGCTCCAAAATATGCAAAGATACGTTTTATTGGAAGAGTACGAGTATTTGATTTTGAATGATATTTCGAGTACTGATCATGTAATAATGCATATTTAGGGCCAAAAAATTTAATACAATTATTTGGTATTAATCCGTTATATCTTTCATGCATATTTGCAACAAGATTTTGATCTAATAAAACGTCACAATTATGTTCTCGGTTTGCCATATCATCTATTACCATGATATTATCACAATGTGGTTTCATAATTGATTCCCATCTGGCATCTAATTCATAGTGATCAACTATTAGCCAACTTGGTTGATTTTTTTTAATAATACTCAAACTTTTTTCAGAATCACATTCCCAAAATTCCAGGGAACTATTTGAAATATTAGTTAAAATTAAGCCATGATAATCGCCACAGATAAAAGAAACCTTAAACCCCTCATTAATAATTAAATTTTCAAATTCCTTGGACTGCTGGTTACAAATAAAATGTATATCGGTATCGCTTCTCTTTAAGACTCTTGCTAGGGATAGACATCTCATTAAATGACCCAAACCAATGCGATTATGAGAAGCATCACATCGAAAAATAATCTTATTTAACATAAAAAAGTAATCCTACCAAGCTGTCCACCCTCCATCTACTGGGATATTTACACCATTAATAAATGAAGAGGAATCTGATGCTAGTAATAATAGTATTCCAGATAAATCATGTGGTAGGCCAATCCTATTCATAGGTGTCTTTTTGCATAACTCCTTAAAAAATTTTGGATTTTTTGATGAAATATCCATTGGAGGAAAAGCACCAGGACTTATACTATTAACCCTTATGCCTTTATCTGCCATATGGCATGCAAGATATTTAGTTAGTTGAATAAGCCCAGCCTTAGCGGCCCCATAATAAGGTGGATTATTCATTCCACTATTACCATATATCCCTCCATCAGGACTAACAGTCCCATACATAGAGGCAATATTGATTACTGATGCACTTCCATTTTTACGAGACATTAGAGGTTGAAATAATTGCACCAGTCGAAATGCTGCTGTAACTGTTATATCATAGGCAGCAGAAAAATCATTTACGGATGAAGAGTCAATTGTGCCTGGATTGCCTGAATAGGCATTATTAATCAATATATCAACCTTTCCATAGGAGCTCTCTACATATTTAAAAAGTTTTTGCCTATCTTTATCATTAAATAAATCTGCAGAATATTCATCAATATTAAAATGCCCAAGCTCAAGTAGGTCGTTTCTTAGATTACGAAGATTAGCCTTATTTCTAGACACTAAAATGATAGTTGCCCCCATATCACATAATGCATGAGCAAAAGATTTTCCAAAATAACCAGTTGCGCCTGTTAAAATTGCTACCTTACCCTCTAAAGAAAACATTTTATTTTCGTTTAAATCACCCATATAATTACTCCTTTAAACAACCACCCAACTTGATGGATTCAATAACGATAGTGGTGATTTTGGTAGAAATTTCCTTACATATTCTCTCTCTTCCTTCGTAAGGGCTTTATTTAGAAAATGACGCATGGAATCATTCAGTTGAGAGGAGCTATTAATTCCTATTACTAAACTTGATACCCAGGAGTAGCTTCGAACAAAAGCAATGCATAGATCAGCACGGCTAGTTCTATCTAATTCTTTTACTAAACAATCTATTTGCTTTAAATAATACACAGAGTCTATATTGTCCATTTCTGGCCAACATGTTTCTGGGCCAGTTAACAGTCCTTGAAGATATACACTTCTAGCATGAATAATAACATCCTTACGATCTTTAATGGCAGACTCAAAAACTTCATTATCCCATCTCCAATCAAGAAGATTTAGTGGCAATTGTATATGTTTAATATCTGGATCTTTCAAAGCGATAATCGCCTCTTCAGGTGAATACAACGAAACACCTATAGAATCAATCAAATTTTCTTCTTTTAAAGATTTAACTGTATTAAAAATTATCCCTTTAAAATCAGATAGATGTGAGAACCTATGTAACAATAAGGTATCAATCTTTTGAACTTTAAGTTGGTGCAATGACTTGTAAACACTAATTTTTACAGCATTCTTAAGTTCAAGATCTGAACTTTTTTGATCAAATTCATTCAATGAATCAAGTTTAGTTATAATTCTATAATCGTCTTTTGAAAGTTGGCTGAAAGATTCTCCAATTATCTTTTCTGATTGACCATAACATCTTGCAGTGTCAAAGTCTACTACTCCATGCTTAAAAGCTTCGATCAATATATGTTTAGATTCATCAAAATTAGGACGACTATTAAGGTTAGTTACTCCATAATTCATGCCTAACTGGGCAGCACCCAAAGTCATTTTACAAAGAGTTCTGCCATTAACATCCTCCAAAGGCATTCTATATTTTATTGATAGAGGGCTATCAGATAATTGATGACATAAATTTATCCAGGAAGCCTCAAAAGGGTTATCTACTTTTTTAAATAATTGACTAATACATAAATAATCATCAAACGTATCAATTGTTGCTCGTAAATGTTCATAATTTAAATTTTTAGATGAACAAAATATTTCCGAGCTTCTATTTCTTATTATCCAAGGAGTTACGTGCTCTAAGTCGAATATATTTTGAGCCTCTTTAGCTGCGTCACGTAATGATTTGACCCGAAAAATTTCTGCACTTAAACCATAAGGTAGACCATCTAATGGAGAAAGTGTTTTAAGTAAATCAGTACTTAAAATTTTAAATGAATCTATCATTTCCTTTAGAAATAGACCATCTGGAAATACATTGTCAGCTGTTAATCTAATAATAGTATCTTCATCAAGCATATCAGATGTTGATTTAACAAACCTTTCAAGAACATTATTAAGAGGTCCGCGAGTATAGTTAATTTTATGCTTATTCAAGGTATCAGCTAATAAATTATCCGACGAATCATCTGATATAGCAACACATAATGGAATTCCTGTATTAGATGCTCGTAAAGCACTTAAAACAATAGTAGGAATTCCTTCAATAGGCAATAATGCCTTTCCAGGTAAGCGCAAAGATGAAAGCCTGCATTGAAGAATTATACGTATAGAGCTCATATTATTTAACTTTAAATTCTCTCATAATTGTTCTAATAATATAGTCCTGATCATTTTTTGACAGGGCTGGATGCATTGGCAAACTTATCTCTTCCTGATAAAACAATTCAGCCTCAGGACAATAGTCTTTTTTAAATCCAATTGTTTCGTAATAGGGATGCCTATAGACAGGGATATAGTGGATATTTACTAATATTCCAGCTTTTTTAAGAGTATTAAATAATTCGTTCCGACCCACTTTTCCCTTTAAATTATTTACACGAATTGGATACAAATGATAACTTGAGTATGTATTTGGAGGAACTTTAGGAATAGTTATGCTTTCGCTAATTAAGTTTTTATCATAATAGTTTGCTATCTTATTTCGGCTTTCAATAAATTCATCTATTCGACTCATCTGACTGAGGCCCAATGCTGCTTGAATGTCAGTCATACGGTAATTGTATCCTAAGCGAATTTGCTGGTAATTCCAGATCTCATTCTTAGGTCTAATACTCATCTGGTTTTGTTCTGAAGTAATACCATGACTGCGGAATTGAGACATAAGATTAGCCAATTTAGAATCATTTGTCAAAGCAGCACCGCCTTCCCCAGTAGTAATTATTTTGACAGGATGGAAGCTAAAAATTGTAATATCACTATATCTACAAGCTCCAACAGCTTCATTGTGATATTTACCACCAATCGCATGGGATGCATCTTCCACAATTCTAAAGCCATACTCTTTTGACAAGGAATGAATTTTTACCATGTCACATGATTGGCCAGCATAGTGGACTGGAATTAATATTTTTGGTAAGCAGCCTAAATGCCTGGCTTTTTTTAACTTCTGTTCTAATGAATCTACACAAATATTATAAGTACAAGGGTCTATATCAATAAATTCAACACTGGCATTGCAATATAAGGCACAGTTAGACGATGCCACATATGTATTTGCTGATGTCCACAACCAATCTCCTGAACCTAAATCCAATGCCATACATGCCACATGTAATGCGCTAGTTGCACTATTCATTGCAATCGTATATTTACTACCAGAGTATTTTGCAATTGCTTCTTCAAAACGAGGAACCATAGGCCCTTGAGTTAACATTTCTGAACGCAATACTTTTACAACTGCATCAATATCAGCATTAGAAATATCTTGCTTGGCGTAAGGTATTATTTTCATAAAATTATTATCCTTGATAGTATTTCCTATACCAGTTAGAAAAATTTTCTACACCTTGTTTAACGGGCATTGAGGGTTTATAGTCGAACTCTTTAATCAGATCATCCACATTAGCATAGGTGTCTGGTACATCACCAGGCTGAAGTGGAAGGAATTCTTTCTCTGCTTTAATACCTAACGCTTCTTCAATGGCTCCAATGAAGTCCAACAATTCTATTGGTGAGTTATTACCAATATTATAAACTCGCCATGGGGCTTGAGAGGTTCCAGAATCTGGGGTATCGCCGCTCCAATATGGATTTGTTGAAGCCGGTACATCCATTACTCGTATAACCCCTTCGACAATATCATCAATGTAAGTAAAATCTCTACTATGCTTGCCATAATTAAACACTGGAATTTTTTCACCCGCTAATATTGCCTTAGTAAATTTAAATAGCGCCATGTCAGGCCGACCCCAAGGACCATAAACTGTAAAAAATCGCAAACCTGTTGTTGGCAAATTATATAAATGACTATAAGTATGAGCCATAAGCTCATTGGCCTTTTTAGATGCTGCATAAAGGCTTAGTGGATGATCAACATTATCGTTGACAGAAAAAGGCATTTTTGTATTGGATCCATATACTGAGCTACTTGATGCATAAACGAGATGGCTAATATTATTATGACGGCAACCTTCCAAAATATTACCAAAGCCGACCATATTGGTTTTAATATAAGCAAGGGGATTTTCAATAGAATAACGCACTCCAGCCTGTGCTGCCAGATTAACTACTCGATCAAATTGATGCTCTTTAAATAGTGCTTCGACGTCATTAGCATGCTCAATATCCATGCGGATATGAGTATAGCTTAGATGATCAGCATGTCGCGCTAAGCGTGCTTCTTTTAAAGCGGGATCATAATAGTCATTATGATTGTCAATGCCAACTACCTCATCACCTCTATTTAGAAGTCTAATACAGAGTGCTGAACCAATAAAGCCTGCAGAGCCTGTTACTAATACCTTCATTTGATTTTATTTTTTTTAAATTATATATTTAGTTTATTTAACTCAATCTGAGTTAAATAAATCTCTTGTATAGACCTTAGCCTTAACATCATTTAATTCATCAACCATTCTATTAGCAACAATGATATCACTAATTTTTTTAAAATCATCTAAGTTGTCAATCACTTTAGAGTGGAAGAACTCATTCTCACCAAACTGAGTTAACTCAGGCTCATAGATTACTAGTTCAATGCCTTTGGATTTAATGCGCTTCATGACACCTTGAATGCTTGATGTTCTAAAGTTATGACTTCCGCTCTTCATAATTAGGCGATGCACTCCTACAACTTTAGGATTCTTACTAATAATAGAATCTGCAATAAAGTCTTTACGCATTGAGTTAGCATCAACGATAGCACTGATTAAAGCATTGGGTACATCTTTATAGTTAGCTTTAAGTTGCTTGGTATCTTTAGGTAAACAATAACCACCGTAACCAAAAGATGGGTTGTTATAGTGTGATCCAATTCTTGAATCAAGACTAACACCTTCAATGATTTCTTTAGAGTTTAGGTTATGTGCTTCAGCATAAGAGTCTAGCTCATTAAAATAAGAGACTCTCAGGGCAAGGTAAGTATTACTAAAAAGTTTAATTGCCTCTGCTTCAGTAGAACCTGTAAATAAAACATCAATATCTTCTTTGATAGCTCCTTCTACTAGGAGGCTTGCAAATTGCTTGGCTATATCTGATACCTCACCGACAATAATACGTGACGGATATAGATTATCATAAAGAGCTGAGCCCTCTCTTAAAAACTCTGGAGAGAAGATGATGTTACTAGTATTAAACTTATCTTTAATACTTCGTGTATAGCCAACTGGAACGGTTGATTTGATAATTATTGTAGCCTGAGAATTAATACTGATAACATCTTTTATTACTGCTTCTATTGAAGTAGTATTAAAGTAATTATTAGAAGTGTCGTAATCAGTGGGTGTGGCAATGATGATAAAGTCAGCAGCTTTATAGGCTTCCTCTTTGTCTAGGGTAGCGGTAAAGTTAAGGTCTTTATTAGCTAAGAAATCTTCAATTTCTCTATCAACTAGTGGGGAGATCTTGTTATTGAGTTGTTCAATCTTCTCAGGAATGATATCAATAGCAATTACCTCATGATTTTGGGATAGGAGCATGGCGTTGGAAAGACCTACATAACCGATGCCTGCAATAGCTATTTTCATTTAACTTTCTTTAACATAGATTCTTTGATAATTTTATATGTGTATTTTTTTTATTTTTTGATAATGGCTCTTATCGCCCTTCATTATCCATTTCATTTACGTCAAGTTTTAACTGATTAATCTCATTTCTTAACATTTCAAACTCTTCTACCTTTTTTTTTAAAAATGAGGTCGTAAGTCTCGCCTTCTGCTCTATTCCTTGGGGGGTAAGGAGATACATATAGCCCAATTTATTTGAACTATGACCGAAGTTTGTTAGCTTTATCCACCCCTTTTCAGTCAGTTTTTTCATACAGTAGTTTACCTTACCCAGACTTACCCCCATCTCTTGGGAGAGCTTTCTTTGAGTGTATTTTGGATTTAACTCTAACTTACGAAGCAGATCAAGGCGTATATCTTTTTGGTTCATTAGGTATAGACAAATTAACAAAGATTAAATAGCAGGCAGGCTACCGCACTATTAGACAAAAAAATAGCTATTGCAAAAATTATATTCTATCATAACTATTATTATTGTTCAACAACTGAACAAACTATTTTTGATCAATAAATCATGTATTAATGAATATATTTTGTATCGATTAATTATAGTTTTCCTTTTTTGTGTTTATTAATACGCCACAAAAGGCGCAACTAGGAAATGAATATTTGAGCCGTTTCTATGGATGCCTTGGATTGGATTATTCGATAAAATTACAGATATAACAATAGAAAAGAAAAATGCTAAAACTAAATAACTATAAATCTTTAATTGGTCATGGAAAAAAGGCAATTTACGTTCGCGTATAGAAAAATATACACCAAATATTGTCAAAAAAAAGAATCATCAACTCAGATGCGTGTTTGACATTTACAATAACCAGTGGCATTGATAATACTGCTAACTGCAAAAAATTAAATCTAAAAATATTTAAATTCTTAACTTGCATTAAAACCTTCCTATTTTAAAACCTATAGTCAAATAATTGCTCCTTACAAACAACCAATTTATCTTTATTCTTTAGGTCTTTTTCAGAGGTAAGATTAACACCTTGCCACTACATACTACAAGTTTAATATCTTACACACTAAATTTATAGGTTTAATTATCATAGAGAATCTTTGAGTACTCTTATACAATAAGGATATAATTTCATACATATTTTTTTAATACAAATCTATGAGTGATAACGTTCAAATAATAAAACCTACCAACTTTATTCGTAATCAAATTAATACTGATTTAGATTCT
>Ga0075444_10000710_pt1 | contig 19998 bp, 9 predicted proteins | sample CoawatmetaG01DNA_FD_76836 | JGI IMG/M metagenome (GOLD analysis project Ga0075444, IMG submission 76836) | Marine microbial communities from the West Antarctic Peninsula - Coastal water metaG017-DNA | ecosystem: Environmental > Aquatic > Marine > Coastal | place: Atlantic Ocean: West Antarctic... | reverse complement strand
CCCCTGCTCTGTTATAGAGGCCCAGATCAAAGGTACAATGCGCACCCGTAATTTTATATTAACTATAACTATTATGTCTAATGCTTTCCTTTTTACATCCGAATCGGTCTCTGAAGGCCATCCAGACAAGATTGCCGATCAGGTCTCTGATGCCATTTTAGATGCAATTATCGCTGAAGACCCCAAAGCGCGAGTTGCCTGCGAAACCATGGTTAAGACCGGCATGATTGTTGTCGCTGGAGAAGTCACGACCTCCGCTTGGGTGGATATCGAAAATATCGCCCGAAAAATAGTCACCGATATCGGCTATGACAACTCGAACCACGGCTTCGACGGTGCAACTTGCGCAGTCCTGAACGCCATCGGAAAACAATCACCCGATATCGCGCAAGGCGTAGATCGCGAGTCTGAAGAGGAACAGGGTGCTGGCGATCAGGGGCTGATGTTTGGCTATGCATGCAATGAGACAAACGTTCTCATGCCCGCACCGATAACGTATTCACATCGATTAGTCCAACGCCAGGCCGAAGTTCGCAAGAACGGCACCTTGCCGTGGTTGCGCCCTGATGCAAAAAGCCAGGTCACATTCAATTACAGGAACGACAAGCCGGTATCCATTAACGCTGTCGTCTTGTCGTCGCAGCATGCGCCGGAAGTCTCAATGTCTGATTTGCGCGAAGGCATTATGGAAGAAATCATTAAGCCAGTCTTACCTCTGGAGCTCCTGAGCAGTGATACCAAGTATCACATCAACCCAACCGGTCGTTTCGAGATCGGCGGTCCAATGGGTGACTGCGGACTGACAGGACGGAAGATTATCGTCGATACCTACGGTGGCTCAGCTCGTCATGGTGGTGGCGCCTTCTCAGGTAAGGACCCGTCCAAGGTCGACCGGTCTGCTGCTTACGCCAGCCGCTATGTCGCAAAAAATATCGTTGCCGCCGGCCTCGCCGAGCGCTGCGAGATTCAAGTTTCCTACGCTATCGGCGTTGCTGAACCCACATCGATCAGCGTGCATAGTTTTGGTACCGGTACCATTTCGGATGTTAGAATGACGGAACTAATTCGCGAGTATTTTGATCTCACACCGTATGGTATTTTGAAGATGCTGGATCTATTGCGTCCGATTTATCGCCAGACGGCCGCCTACGGCCACTTCGGTCGCGAAGACATCGATCTCAGCTGGGAACGAACAGACAAAGCGGAAGCGCTAAGAGCCGCTGCTGCATAAACAAATATTTTTGGAGATACACCTATGAGCAGTGAACCTCAAACCATACAACAAAACGATTATAAAGTTGCCGATATGTCCTTGGCCGAATGGGGCCGTAAGGAAATTACGATTGCCGAAACCGAAATGCCAGGACTCATGGCATTGCGCGAAGAATATAAAGGCAAGAACCCTTTGGACGGCGTGCGTCTGACCGGTTGTCTGCACATGACGATTCAGACTGCCGTTCTTATCGAGACACTGCGCGAATTGGGAGCCGACATTCGCTGGTCATCTTGTAACATCTTCTCAACGCAAGATCATGCAGCGGCCGCTATTGCAGAGGCCGGTGTTCCGGTATTCGCATGGAAAGGCGAGTCAGAGGAAGAATACTGGTGGTGCGTCGAGCAGACCATCAACGGACCCTACGGCTGGCAACCGAACATGATTCTTGATGACGGCGGCGACCTCACAATGCGGTTGCATGAGAAGTACCCAGAGATTATGAAAGGTGTTAAAGGCCTGTCTGAAGAGACAACGACGGGCGTCAAACGCTTGTATGACATGATGAAAGACGGCTCGCTTGCTTGCCCTGCTTTCAACGTCAATGATTCCGTAACAAAATCTAAGTTCGACAACCTGTACGGTTGCCGAGAGTCGCTGGTCGACGGCATCAAGCGAGCGACAGATGTTATGATCGCTGGCAAGGTTGCAGTCGTCTGCGGTTACGGCGATGTAGGTAAAGGCTCCGCCCAGTCTCTGAAGGGTCTTGGCGCGATCGTATGGGTTACAGAAGTCGATCCTATTTGTGCACTACAAGCTGCGATGGAAGGCTACCGCGTCGTCAAATTCGACGACATCTGTGATCAAGTCGACATCGTTGTGACAGCAACAGGCAACCGCCATGTCGTTTCTGGTCCGCAGATGGACCGTATGAGAAATCAGGCGATCGTCTGCAATATCGGTCACTTCGACAATGAAATCGACGTTACCTATCTGAAACAATATGAGTGGGAAAACATCAAGCCACAGGTTGACCACATTATTTTTCCTGACGGCAAGAGAATTATCCTGCTCGCGGAAGGTCGTCTCGTAAACCTTGGCTGTGCAACTGGACACCCAAGTTTCGTCATGTCGAATTCGTTCACCAATCAGGTGCTTGCACAGATAGAGCTTTGGGAAAACGGCGAAAACTATGGGAAAGAGGTCTACGTGTTGCCGAAACATCTCGACGAAAAAGTCGCGCGGTTACACCTAGAACGCATCGGTGCGAAGCTCACTGAACTATCCGACGAACAAGCCGATTACATTGGCATTGAGAAGTCTGGACCTTACAAGCCGGAGCAATACCGCTACTAAGGCAAAAGTGTATCCCAGCAAACAAAGATGCAACTGACAGAGATTCGACTCAGGTGCTTCGCCTGACCGACCCGCACTTGTTCGCCAATTCCTCAGGCGAACTTCGAGGCACTGTCACCGCGGATTCGCTGCAACAGGTTCTTGACCGCTATTATAATGCCAGTGATTGGCGCGAATCTCGCGCGTTGATTAGTTGAGTGAGCTACCTGCAGTCCAGTAGGATGCACCCTCCTCAGGAGGAGATTAATGAGTCTATTTAGTAACGCCCAAGCAGTCATCGCCGGAGGCGTCAATTCGCCGGTTCGTGCATTCAACGGCGTCGGTGGTGAGCCGGTATTTATTTGTAGCGCCGCTGGCGCGTACCTCGAGAGCGAAGACGGTCGTCGCTTTATCGATTACGTTGGCTCGTGGGGACCTATGATCCTAGGTCACAGTCATCCGGACGTGATCGCAGCCGTTATCGAAACAGCGAAACGAGGTTTAAGTTTCGGTGCACCCTGCGTGCTCGAAACTCGCATCGCCGAAAAAATCTGTGAACTTGTGCCTTCAATAGACAAGGTCCGCATGGTCAGCTCTGGTACTGAAGCAACGATGAGCGCTATCAGACTGGCGCGAGGGCATACCGGACGAGACAAAATCATCAAGTTTGAAGGTTGTTATCATGGCCACTCAGACTCACTGTTGATCAAAGCTGGATCCGGGGCGCTTACGCTCGGCACTCCAAGCTCGCCAGGGGTTCCCGCTAGTCTGGCAGAACACACCATCACTTTACCGTTTAACGACATCGGTGCTCTTCGAACGGTATTCGGAGAGATTGGAGAGCAAATCGCCTGCGTAATAGTTGAGCCTGTGGCCGGCAATATGAATATGGTACCGCCCATCGCCGGCTTCCACGACGATTTACGCGAGCTCTGTACATCGTCCGGAACTATTCTTATTTTTGACGAAGTCATGACCGGTTTTCGGGTCGCCAAAGGTGGCGCCCAGTCAATACTCGGAATAACACCAGACCTAACAACACTCGGCAAGATCGTCGGTGGAGGCATGCCAGCGGCAGCCTTTGGTGGACGCGCCGACATCATGGCAAGCCTTGCTCCGGACGGACCGGTTTATCAGGCAGGAACATTATCAGGCAACCCGGTGGCTATGGCTGCGGGATTAGCAACATTGGAGGCGATAGACCAGGACGGATTCTATGAGTCTCTTAGCGCGAAGACGAAGCAGTTGGTCGATGGTCTTGCTTCAGCTGCGTTAGAAGCTGGCGTTTCAATGGCGACGGAATGCGAGGGCGGCATGTTTGGGCTGGTCTTTACCGACGCTCCATCAGTTCGTACTTTCGATCAGGTCGCCGCCGCTGATGTGAAGCGATTCAAGAAGTTCTTCCACGGCATGTTGAACGAAGGCGTGTATCTGGCCCCTTCTGCATTTGAAGCGGGTTTCGTTTCAGCCGCACACGGTGACGAAGAGATCAATGCGACGATTGCAGCCGCGCGAAAAGTATTTCCATTGATATAGCTTAATTAAGGGCGGTGCCTCGAATCTTACTCAGTGACTGGCAGGTCCACGAACAGAGTCCAGCTGCTCAACAACGAGATTTAGTCTTGCGATGGTGTCGCTATCCTCAAGACTCGTTTGCTTTTGGCGGAGGTCAATTGGCAGGATCTCAAGGAAACGATAGGAAACCCAAACCGCGTCGTCATAGCGATTATCTTGCGCTTCATACAATCGACCAAACTCTTCCAGCACATTCGCGAGCATTTTCGGTAAGAACTCGAATTCGGACGGTAACGCAAAGGATCTCTCCGCTTCGATTAGCTCAATCTCACCAACATTTAATCCATTTTTTTGGCGCTCGCTCGAGATCAGCCGAAATCGCTGCCCACCTTTGGCGGTGATGCCAAGTAGCCCATCACTGCCTTGATAAAAATCGGTAATCTTCGCCAGTGTGCCAACTTTGTACGTCGACGATTGGCTAGCATCATGGTCAGCTCGCATCAGTAAGATACCAAACGGCTCATCCGATTTCATACGCTCGCTCACCATATCGATATAACGGGATTCGAAAATCCGAAGTGGCAGCGGGCCATCAGGAAACAGCACTGCATTGAGAGGGAATATGGGTATACGCACTTGCCTAAGTATACGTGTAGATCAGGAGCCGCGAGCTCTCTGCAGCAGAGCGGTCAATGTTTGTCTGGCTGATCCGAAGCCGCCGTTGCTCATAAACACGATCCGATCGCCGCCCAATACTTTCTTCGACATGTCATTGGCCAGCTGGTCATAATCCGTGTGCATCAGCAACTTGCTGCCCAAGGACTCGAGCGACGCGTCGAAACCTTCACCCATATCATCCGGTCGATACATCCAGATCAGATCCGCATCTTTAAGCGAATTCGTCAAAGCATCATTGTGCACGCCGAGCTTCATAGTATTTGATCGTGGCTCGATGGCCACCACAACTCGATGGCCTGGATACCGCCGCCGCATCGACGCGATCGTCGTTTCGATCGCTGTAGGGTGATGCGCGAAATCGTCGTAGATAGCAATGTCAGTGACCGTCGCGGTGCGCTCCATCCGTCGTTTAACACCTTCAAAACGCGACAATGCGTCAACCGCATGCTCGAATTCCACGCCAACGGATACGGCCGCTGCGACCGCCGCCATTGCGTTTTCAAGATTGTGGTAGCCACCCATTTGCCAGCGTGTTTCAGCTGCTGCACCGCCTGGGCTTCGCATACCGATATGTCGCTCTACTTTGTCGCCAAATCTTGCGGCCCAATCGGTATCATCCCGGGTCCCGAACGTTTGCACCGGCGTCCAGCATCCCATGTTGAATAAGCTCTGTAGATTTTCGTCAGCGCCATTGCTGATGATGTTGCCGTCCGCTGGCACCATGCGCAGCAATTGATGGAACTGCCACAGGATCGCATCCATATCCTTGTAGATATCCGCGTGATCGAACTCGAGATTATTAAGAATCAAAGTTTGCGGTCTGTAATGAACAAACTTCGCGCGCTTGTCGAAGAACGCTGTATCGTACTCGTCAGCTTCGACGACGAAAAATCGGGATTTTCCGAAGCGGGCCGAAGTGCCGAAGTTTATCGGAATACCACCGATCAGGAATCCGGGTTCGAGACCAGCATCCTCCAGAATCCAAGCAAGCATACTGGCGGTTGTCGTTTTTCCATGCGTACCGGCAACCGCGATTACGTGGCGATCGTGAAGAACGTTCTCCGCGAGCCACTCGGGTCCCGATGTATAGCGATGCTTGTTATTCAACATCGCCTCAACAACATCGACTCCACGACTCATCACATTGCCGACGACGACACAATCAGGATCAATCAACAGCTGATCAGCGTCAACACCTTCGTGAATATCGATCTCGAGTTCCTTGAGCTGCGTGCTCATCGGCGGGTAAACGTTGCGATCGCAGCCCGTAACCTTATGCCCCGCGGCACGCGCCAGCGCGGCGACTCCGCCCATGAATGTTCCACAAATTCCAAGTATGTGTATGTGCATGCTGTCCTATGCCGCCGGTCCAAACATTGGATTCAGATAAGCGAATAACTGCAGCTGCACGAAAAGCACTGCAATTGCGATCAGGAAGCCGAACACCCATTGCCGATCAATTGTACGGGCAATGATATGTCCTTCGACAGGAATCGACCACAACCAGATAATTTGCATCGCCAGCCCGGTCTCGTCGCTAGTCAGCACCGCAGGTAAGGCGACCTGAGCCAGAAGTAAGATAATGCTGAATATCACGCTGCAACCAAGAATCGTGGTAAAGCAGCGGATGATCCGTTCGCTCTGCCCAAGCGAATTGATAATGAGCGCGTATATCGCCAGTCCGGCCACGGCCAGTATCAAGTCGAACAAGAGACCTTCTTTCTGATTGGTTTCTATAATCATAGAAGCAACAATGCTGACCAGACACCAGAAGGCGGATACCATCAGTAATAAGACGGGCGAATGTGGAATGTCGCCCGGACCTTTGCGGAAGAAGATTATCTCGATGAACGCTTTGAATAGAGTTAGCACGCCGTCGATCATCGCATGTTAACCTCCAATTCTAAATCCTGAACGCGCTCCTCTTATGCCTGAATACCAGTTTGTCGATCATCCCGACAACATCAGCCAAAACATTACCGGACACGAACAACTCGGCGTCGATACAGAGTTCATGCGGGAAAAAACCTATTTCGCGCAGCTTTGCCTAGTGCAGATATCGACCCGCGATAGTATTTTCTGCGTTGATCCACTAGTCAAAAACAGTCAGACCGAATTCTGGAAGCAGCTGCTCTCGAGTAGCTGGGTCGTGCATTCCGCGCGGCAGGATATTGAAGTCGTTTCCCAAACGGTCGATGCGATGCCGAGTGAAATATTCGACACCCAAATAGCAGCAGGACTCATCGGCATGCCGGCGCAAGTGGGATATGCAGGACTGGTTAAAGAACTGTTTGATGTCAGCATGGCCAAATCACATACGCGCGCCGACTGGACACGACGACCCCTTGCCGAGGCCGTGTTGGATTATGCCGCTGAGGACGTCGAGTATTTACTTCCGGCGGCGGACATCTTGTCGGAAAAGCTCGATCAAAAAGGACGACTGGATTGGGCGCGTCAAGATTCTGCGCTATTACTCGACCCGGCGCTGTATGATATTTCCGGCGAAACTGCGATCGACCGCCTGAAGGGTGCCCGAAACTTTCACGGCGCCAAACGTGCAGCGGCTGTGCGCCTCGCCACCTGGCGAGAAGAAGAAGCCATCCGCCGCAATCGTCCGCGACAATGGATTGTCCGTGACAACGTACTACTCGACATAGCGTACAAGTCACCCACCTCCGAAAAACAGCTTTCCGAAATCGAAGGCGTGCCGCCCAAACTCCTGGCCCGCGTCGGCAAGCAACTTATCGATATCGTTGCCGCATCAAACGACTCCGACAATAACTATCAACCACCGCGACCACCTGACGAAACTCAGAAAGCGCTTTTGAAGGAAATGCAGTTGACAGTTGCAGAGTGCGCGAAAGACCTAGGACTCGCCACAGAAACAGTCGCATCAAAACGCGAACTATCGTCAGTAATCATCTCGGGAAATCGAGACACGAGAGTCTTTAATGGCTGGCGGCGGGAATTAATCGGAGAGCGATTACTACAAATGTTCTAAATCAGAACGTGGGACACAGCGCAGCAATAGGCCGCGAGCGCATTTCAGGCTAAAAGAGCGGCCTAGTAACCACATCGTACCCCCTTCCGAACTAGACCAGCGCTCCAGTCAACCGTTCGTAAACTTCGTCGATTGAGCCTACCGCATCTATCGTAACCAGCTTCTGGCGATCTCGATAGAAATCGATCAGTGGTTCCGTGTTTTCGCGATAAACAGACAGACGGTTGCCAATCGTGTCTTCATTGTCATCTTCGCGATGAACTAATTGGCCACCGGCATTCGTGCCCTCATCCAGCTCCTCTTGTGATGAGAAGTAGATGTTCAGAAGTTTGCCCGTTATGGAGCAGGTTCTGCGGCCTGTTAAACGCTTCATAAGAATGTCGAAATCGACGTCCATTAAAACTGCCGTATCGAGCGGCGTGCCCATTTGGTCCAGCAGATTTTCCAGATCGAGAGATTGCTGTTTCGTGCGCGGGAAGCCGTCGAGGATGAAGCCATCCTCGGCATCCACTTTTACGAGTCGTTCGCTGATGATCCCGAGGACGACTTCATCCGGGAGTAAATTGCCAGCATCCATGACGGCTTTTGCCTTGAGACCAAAGCGCGTGCCGTTGACCACTGCTTCACGCAGCATGTCGCCTGTTGAAATCTGCGGAATGTTTCTATCCGCCATCAATTTTTTGGCCTGAGTACCTTTGCCCGATCCGGGCGCGCCCAGTAGTACGATTCGCATCTTTAGATTCTCTTATTTATTCGACGTTTTGCCAGTTATTGGCTGAGGCGAAGTACGCTACCGAGAAAGGACATTGGGGTCAATGCGAGGTATCATCTCACGCCTTAATTCAATGTAATGGGGAATCGAACACAATGTCTGCACGGAATGCCTTTTACGCCCAATCGGGCGGTGTCACCGCTGTCATCAACGCTAGCGCCTGTGGCGTCATCGAAACAGCCCGCAAGTACACGAACAAGATCGCAAACGTATACGCCGGGCGAAATGGCATCATCGGTGCGTTAACCGAAGACATGATTGACACCAGCAAGGAAAGTGCAGCAGCGATAGCAGCGCTTATGTATACGCCTGGCGGAGCCTTCGGATCAGCCCGCTATAAGTTGAAGGGTCTCGAAGAGAACCGTGCCGAGTACGAGCGCTTGATCGAAGTCTTTAAAGCGCATGATATCGGCTACTTCTTTTACAACGGCGGCAACGATTCAATGGACACAGCACATAAGGTGTCGCAAATATCCAAGAGCATGGGTTATCCGGTCATCTGTCTTGGCGTGCCGAAAACGGTCGATAACGACCTGCCTGTCACTGATAATTGCCCGGGATTTGGCTCCGTTGCTAAATACATTGCGGTATCGACACAGGAGGCGGCTATGGACGTCATGTCAATGTCCATGACCTCAACCAAGGTATTCATTCTCGAGGTCATGGGACGTCATGCTGGCTGGATCGCGGCGGCCGGTGGACTCGCTGGAAAGAATCCTGAGGACGCGCCACATATCATCTTATTTCCCGAGATACCGTTCAAGAAACGTGAGTTTCTCAAGAAGGTTCGGGATTGTGTGGAGAAGTACGACTTCTGCGTGATCGTGGTGAGTGAGGGCGCTGCCTATGCGAATGGCAAATTCCTTGCTGAGGCCGGTACCCGGGACGCATTTGGACATGCTCAACTCGGCGGCGTCGCGCCGGTCATTGCCAATATGGTTCGCGAGAAGCTGGGCTACAAATTCCATTACGCAATTGCCGACTACCTACAACGCTCTGCGCGCCACATCGCCTCGGACGTTGATGTGAAGCAGGCTTACGCTGTCGGCAAAGCAGCTGTTCAATACGCGCTGCAGAACAAAACAGCGGTCATGCCCGTCATCAAACGTGTTTCACAAAAGCCGTATCGCTGGAAGATCGAATCGGCGGCACTTGGCCGAATTGCGAACAAAGAAAAAATGCTGCCCCGTCACTACATCACAAAGGACGGATTTGGCATCACCGAAGCAGGCCGCCGTTATCTGGAACCGCTGATAAAGGGGGAGAATTACCCACCATATATCAATGGCTTACCGAAGGTCGCCAAGCTCAAAAACAAGCCGGTCAAGCCGCTGACTGGAACAAAATTTGTGGTATGATGCGCAGCCGTTATGGTCTGCAATCGCTTATTTTTTGGGTCGAAAAAAACCATGACTGGATTAAAAACAAAAACTTAGACTTTAGCGAACGACACTTTGACGCCGATAATAAGTCGGTGGCAGCTCTAGAGCTGCCACCGACTTATTATCGGCGTCAAAGTGTCGTTCGCTAAAGTCTAAGTTTTTGTTTTTAATCCAGTCATGGTTTTTTTCGACCCAAAAAATAAGCGATTGCAGACCATAACGGCTGCGCATCATACCACAAATTTTGTTCCAGTCAGCGGCTTGACCGGCTTGTTTTTGAGCTTGGCGACCTTCGGTAAGCCATTGATATATGGTGGGTAATTCTCCCCCTTTATCAGCGGTTCCAGATAACGGCGGCCTGCTTCGGTGATGCCAAATCCGTCCTTTGTGATGTAGTGACGGGGCAGCATTTTTTCTTTGTTCGCAATTCGGCCAAGTGCCGCCGATTCGATCTTCCAGCGATACGGCTTTTGTGAAACACGTTTGATGACGGGCATGACCGCTGTTTTGTTCTGCAGCGCGTATTGAACAGCTGCTTTGCCGACAGCGTAAGCCTGCTTCACATCAACGTCCGAGGCGATGTGGCGCGCAGAGCGTTGTAGGTAGTCGGCAATTGCGTAATGGAATTTGTAGCCCAGCTTCTCGCGAACCATATTGGCAATGACCGGCGCGACGCCGCCGAGTTGAGCATGTCCAAATGCGTCCCGGGTACCGGCCTCAGCAAGGAATTTGCCATTCGCATAGGCAGCGCCCTCACTCACCACGATCACGCAGAAGTCGTACTTCTCCACACAATCCCGAACCTTCTTGAGAAACTCACGTTTCTTGAACGGTATCTCGGGAAATAAGATGATATGTGGCGCGTCCTCAGGATTCTTTCCAGCGAGTCCACCGGCCGCCGCGATCCAGCCAGCATGACGTCCCATGACCTCGAGAATGAATACCTTGGTTGAGGTCATGGACATTGACATGACGTCCATAGCCGCCTCCTGTGTCGATACCGCAATGTATTTAGCAACGGAGCCAAATCCCGGGCAATTATCAGTGACAGGCAGGTCGTTATCGACCGTTTTCGGCACGCCAAGACAGATGACCGGATAACCCATGCTCTTGGATATTTGCGACACCTTATGTGCTGTGTCCATTGAATCGTTGCCGCCGTTGTAAAAGAAGTAGCCGATATCATGCGCTTTAAAGACTTCGATCAAGCGCTCGTACTCGGCACGGTTCTCTTCGAGACCCTTCAACTTATAGCGGGCTGATCCGAAGGCTCCGCCAGGCGTATACATAAGCGCTGCTATCGCTGCTGCACTTTCCTTGCTGGTGTCAATCATGTCTTCGGTTAACGCACCGATGATGCCATTTCGCCCGGCGTATACGTTTGCGATCTTGTTCGTGTACTTGCGGGCTGTTTCGATGACGCCACAGGCGCTAGCGTTGATGACAGCGGTGACACCGCCCGATTGGGCGTAAAAGGCATTCCGTGCAGACATTGTGTTCGATTCCCCATTACATTGAATTAAGGCGTGAGATGATACCTCGCATTGACCCCAATGTCCTTTCTCGGTAGCGTACTTCGCCTCAGCCAATAACTGGCAAAACGTCGAATAAATAAGAGAATCTAAAGATGCGAATCGTACTACTGGGCGCGCCCGGATCGGGCAAAGGTACTCAGGCCAAAAAATTGATGGCGGATAGAAACATTCCGCAGATTTCAACAGGCGACATGCTGCGTGAAGCAGTGGTCAACGGCACGCGCTTTGGTCTCAAGGCAAAAGCCGTCATGGATGCTGGCAATTTACTCCCGGATGAAGTCGTCCTCGGGATCATCAGCGAACGACTCGTAAAAGTGGATGCCGAGGATGGCTTCATCCTCGACGGCTTCCCGCGCACGAAACAGCAATCTCTCGATCTGGAAAATCTGCTGGACCAAATGGGCACGCCGCTCGATACGGCAGTTTTAATGGACGTCGATTTCGACATTCTTATGAAGCGTTTAACAGGCCGCAGAACCTGCTCCATAACGGGCAAACTTCTGAACATCTACTTCTCATCACAAGAGGAGCTGGATGAGGGCACGAATGCCGGTGGCCAATTAGTTCATCGCGAAGATGACAATGAAGACACGATTGGCAACCGTCTGTCTGTTTATCGCGAAAACACGGAACCACTGATCGATTTCTATCGAGATCGCCAGAAGCTGGTTACGATAGATGCGGTAGGCTCAATCGACGAAGTTTACGAACGGTTGACTGGAGCGCTGGTCTAGTTCGGAAGGGGGTACGATGTGGTTACTAGGCCGCTCTTTTAGCCTGAAATGCGCTCGCGGCCTATTGCTGCGCTGTGTCCCACGTTCTGATTTAGAACATTTGTAGTAATCGCTCTCCGATTAATTCCCGCCGCCAGCCATTAAAGACTCTCGTGTCTCGATTTCCCGAGATGATTACTGACGATAGTTCGCGTTTTGATGCGACTGTTTCTGTGGCGAGTCCTAGGTCTTTCGCGCACTCTGCAACTGTCAACTGCATTTCCTTCAAAAGCGCTTTCTGAGTTTCGTCAGGTGGTCGCGGTGGTTGATAGTTATTGTCGGAGTCGTTTGATGCGGCAACGATATCGATAAGTTGCTTGCCGACGCGGGCCAGGAGTTTGGGCGGCACGCCTTCGATTTCGGAAAGCTGTTTTTCGGAGGTGGGTGACTTGTACGCTATGTCGAGTAGTACGTTGTCACGGACAATCCATTGTCGCGGACGATTGCGGCGGATGGCTTCTTCTTCTCGCCAGGTGGCGAGGCGCACAGCCGCTGCACGTTTGGCGCCGTGAAAGTTTCGGGCACCCTTCAGGCGGTCGATCGCAGTTTCGCCGGAAATATCATACAGCGCCGGGTCGAGTAATAGCGCAGAATCTTGACGCGCCCAATCCAGTCGTCCTTTTTGATCGAGCTTTTCCGACAAGATGTCCGCCGCCGGAAGTAAATACTCGACGTCCTCAGCGGCATAATCCAACACGGCCTCGGCAAGGGGTCGTCGTGTCCAGTCGGCGCGCGTATGTGATTTGGCCATGCTGACATCAAACAGTTCTTTAACCAGTCCTGCATATCCCACTTGCGCCGGCATGCCGATGAGTCCTGCTGCTATTTGGGTGTCGAATATTTCACTCGGCATCGCATCGACCGTTTGGGAAACGACTTCAATATCCTGCCGCGCGGAATGCACGACCCAGCTACTCGAGAGCAGCTGCTTCCAGAATTCGGTCTGACTGTTTTTGACTAGTGGATCAACGCAGAAAATACTATCGCGGGTCGATATCTGCACTAGGCAAAGCTGCGCGAAATAGGTTTTTTCCCGCATGAACTCTGTATCGACGCCGAGTTGTTCGTGTCCGGTAATGTTTTGGCTGATGTTGTCGGGATGATCGACAAACTGGTATTCAGGCATAAGAGGAGCGCGTTCAGGATTTAGAATTGGAGGTTAACATGCGATGATCGACGGCGTGCTAACTCTATTCAAAGCGTTCATCGAGATAATCTTCTTCCGCAAAGGTCCGGGCGACATTCCACATTCGCCCGTCTTATTACTGATGGTATCCGCCTTCTGGTGTCTGGTCAGCATTGTTGCTTCTATGATTATAGAAACCAATCAGAAAGAAGGTCTCTTGTTCGACTTGATACTGGCCGTGGCCGGACTGGCGATATACGCGCTCATTATCAATTCGCTTGGGCAGAGCGAACGGATCATCCGCTGCTTTACCACGATTCTTGGTTGCAGCGTGATATTCAGCATTATCTTACTTCTGGCTCAGGTCGCCTTACCTGCGGTGCTGACTAGCGACGAGACCGGGCTGGCGATGCAAATTATCTGGTTGTGGTCGATTCCTGTCGAAGGACATATCATTGCCCGTACAATTGATCGGCAATGGGTGTTCGGCTTCCTGATCGCAATTGCAGTGCTTTTCGTGCAGCTGCAGTTATTCGCTTATCTGAATCCAATGTTTGGACCGGCGGCATAGGACAGCATGCACATACACATACTTGGAATTTGTGGAACATTCATGGGCGGAGTCGCCGCGCTGGCGCGTGCCGCGGGGCATAAGGTTACGGGCTGCGATCGCAACGTTTACCCGCCGATGAGCACGCAGCTCAAGGAACTCGAGATCGATATTCACGAAGGTGTTGACGCTGATCAGCTGTTGATTGATCCTGATTGTGTCGTCGTCGGCAATGTGATGAGTCGTGGAGTCGATGTTGTTGAGGCGATGTTGAATAACAAGCATCGCTATACATCGGGACCCGAGTGGCTCGCGGAGAACGTTCTTCACGATCGCCACGTAATCGCGGTTGCCGGTACGCATGGAAAAACGACAACCGCCAGTATGCTTGCTTGGATTCTGGAGGATGCTGGTCTCGAACCCGGATTCCTGATCGGTGGTATTCCGATAAACTTCGGCACTTCGGCCCGCTTCGGAAAATCCCGATTTTTCGTCGTCGAAGCTGACGAGTACGATACAGCGTTCTTCGACAAGCGCGCGAAGTTTGTTCATTACAGACCGCAAACTTTGATTCTTAATAATCTCGAGTTCGATCACGCGGATATCTACAAGGATATGGATGCGATCCTGTGGCAGTTCCATCAATTGCTGCGCATGGTGCCAGCGGACGGCAACATCATCAGCAATGGCGCTGACGAAAATCTACAGAGCTTATTCAACATGGGATGCTGGACGCCGGTGCAAACGTTCGGGACCCGGGATGATACCGATTGGGCCGCAAGATTTGGCGACAAAGTAGAGCGACATATCGGTATGCGAAGCCCAGGCGGTGCAGCAGCTGAAACACGCTGGCAAATGGGTGGCTACCACAATCTTGAAAACGCAATGGCGGCGGTCGCAGCGGCCGTATCCGTTGGCGTGGAATTCGAGCATGCGGTTGACGCATTGTCGCGTTTTGAAGGTGTTAAACGACGGATGGAGCGCACCGCGACGGTCACTGACATTGCTATCTACGACGATTTCGCGCATCACCCTACAGCGATCGAAACGACGATCGCGTCGATGCGGCGGCGGTATCCAGGCCATCGAGTTGTGGTGGCCATCGAGCCACGATCAAATACTATGAAGCTCGGCGTGCACAATGATGCTTTGACGAATTCGCTTAAAGATGCGGATCTGATCTGGATGTATCGACCGGATGATATGGGTGAAGGTTTCGACGCGTCGCTCGAGTCCTTGGGCAGCAAGTTGCTGATGCACACGGATTATGACCAGCTGGCCAATGACATGTCGAAGAAAGTATTGGGCGGCGATCGGATCGTGTTTATGAGCAACGGCGGCTTCGGATCAGCCAGACAAACATTGACCGCTCTGCTGCAGAGAGCTCGCGGCTCCTGATCTACACGTATACTTAGGCAAGTGCGTATACCCATATTCCCTCTCAATGCAGTGCTGTTTCCTGATGGCCCGCTGCCACTTCGGATTTTCGAATCCCGTTATATCGATATGGTGAGCGAGCGTATGAAATCGGATGAGCCGTTTGGTATCTTACTGATGCGAGCTGACCATGATGCTAGCCAATCGTCGACGTACAAAGTTGGCACACTGGCGAAGATTACCGATTTTTATCAAGGCAGTGATGGGCTACTTGGCATCACCGCCAAAGGTGGGCAGCGATTTCGGCTGATCTCGAGCGAGCGCCAAAAAAATGGATTAAATGTTGGTGAGATTGAGCTAATCGAAGCGGAGAGATCCTTTGCGTTACCGTCCGAATTCGAGTTCTTACCGAAAATGCTCGCGAATGTGCTGGAAGAGTTTGGTCGATTGTATGAAGCGCAAGATAATCGCTATGACGACGCGGTTTGGGTTTCCTATCGTTTCCTTGAGATCCTGCCAATTGACCTCCGCCAAAAGCAAACGAGTCTTGAGGATAGCGACACCATCGCAAGACTAAATCTCGTTGTTGAGCAGCTGGACTCTGTTCGTGGACCTGCCAGTCACTGAGTAAGATTCGAGGCACCGCCCTTAATTAAGCTATATCAATGGAAATACTTTTCGCGCGGCTGCAATCGTCGCATTGATCTCTTCGTCACCGTGTGCGGCTGAAACGAAACCCGCTTCAAATGCAGAAGGGGCCAGATACACGCCTTCGTTCAACATGCCGTGGAAGAACTTCTTGAATCGCTTCACATCAGCGGCGGCGACCTGATCGAAAGTACGAACTGATGGAGCGTCGGTAAAGACCAGCCCAAACATGCCGCCCTCGCATTCCGTCGCCATTGAAACGCCAGCTTCTAACGCAGCTGAAGCAAGACCATCGACCAACTGCTTCGTCTTCGCGCTAAGAGACTCATAGAATCCGTCCTGGTCTATCGCCTCCAATGTTGCTAATCCCGCAGCCATAGCCACCGGGTTGCCTGATAATGTTCCTGCCTGATAAACCGGTCCGTCCGGAGCAAGGCTTGCCATGATGTCGGCGCGTCCACCAAAGGCTGCCGCTGGCATGCCTCCACCGACGATCTTGCCGAGTGTTGTTAGGTCTGGTGTTATTCCGAGTATTGACTGGGCGCCACCTTTGGCGACCCGAAAACCGGTCATGACTTCGTCAAAAATAAGAATAGTTCCGGACGATGTACAGAGCTCGCGTAAATCGTCGTGGAAGCCGGCGATGGGCGGTACCATATTCATATTGCCGGCCACAGGCTCAACTATTACGCAGGCGATTTGCTCTCCAATCTCTCCGAATACCGTTCGAAGAGCACCGATGTCGTTAAACGGTAAAGTGATGGTGTGTTCTGCCAGACTAGCGGGAACCCCTGGCGAGCTTGGAGTGCCGAGCGTAAGCGCCCCGGATCCAGCTTTGATCAACAGTGAGTCTGAGTGGCCATGATAACAACCTTCAAACTTGATGATTTTGTCTCGTCCGGTATGCCCTCGCGCCAGTCTGATAGCGCTCATCGTTGCTTCAGTACCAGAGCTGACCATGCGGACCTTGTCTATTGAAGGCACAAGTTCACAGATTTTTTCGGCGATGCGAGTTTCGAGCACGCAGGGTGCACCGAAACTTAAACCTCGTTTCGCTGTTTCGATAACGGCTGCGATCACGTCCGGATGACTGTGACCTAGGATCATAGGTCCCCACGAGCCAACGTAATCGATAAAGCGACGACCGTCTTCGCTCTCGAGGTACGCGCCAGCGGCGCTACAAATAAATACCGGCTCACCACCGACGCCGTTGAATGCACGAACCGGCGAATTGACGCCTCCGGCGATGACTGCTTGGGCGTTACTAAATAGACTCATTAATCTCCTCCTGAGGAGGGTGCATCCTACTGGACTGCAGGTAGCTCACTCAACTAATCAACGCGCGAGATTCGCGCCAATCACTGGCATTATAATAGCGGTCAAGAACCTGTTGCAGCGAATCCGCGGTGACAGTGCCTCGAAGTTCGCCTGAGGAATTGGCGAACAAGTGCGGGTCGGTCAGGCGAAGCACCTGAGTCGAATCTCTGTCAGTTGCATCTTTGTTTGCTGGGATACACTTTTGCCTTAGTAGCGGTATTGCTCCGGCTTGTAAGGTCCAGACTTCTCAATGCCAATGTAATCGGCTTGTTCGTCGGATAGTTCAGTGAGCTTCGCACCGATGCGTTCTAGGTGTAACCGCGCGACTTTTTCGTCGAGATGTTTCGGCAACACGTAGACCTCTTTCCCATAGTTTTCGCCGTTTTCCCAAAGCTCTATCTGTGCAAGCACCTGATTGGTGAACGAATTCGACATGACGAAACTTGGGTGTCCAGTTGCACAGCCAAGGTTTACGAGACGACCTTCCGCGAGCAGGATAATTCTCTTGCCGTCAGGAAAAATAATGTGGTCAACCTGTGGCTTGATGTTTTCCCACTCATATTGTTTCAGATAGGTAACGTCGATTTCATTGTCGAAGTGACCGATATTGCAGACGATCGCCTGATTTCTCATACGGTCCATCTGCGGACCAGAAACGACATGGCGGTTGCCTGTTGCTGTCACAACGATGTCGACTTGATCACAGATGTCGTCGAATTTGACGACGCGGTAGCCTTCCATCGCAGCTTGTAGTGCACAAATAGGATCGACTTCTGTAACCCATACGATCGCGCCAAGACCCTTCAGAGACTGGGCGGAGCCTTTACCTACATCGCCGTAACCGCAGACGACTGCAACCTTGCCAGCGATCATAACATCTGTCGCTCGCTTGATGCCGTCGACCAGCGACTCTCGGCAACCGTACAGGTTGTCGAACTTAGATTTTGTTACGGAATCATTGACGTTGAAAGCAGGGCAAGCAAGCGAGCCGTCTTTCATCATGTCATACAAGCGTTTGACGCCCGTCGTTGTCTCTTCAGACAGGCCTTTAACACCTTTCATAATCTCTGGGTACTTCTCATGCAACCGCATTGTGAGGTCGCCGCCGTCATCAAGAATCATGTTCGGTTGCCAGCCGTAGGGTCCGTTGATGGTCTGCTCGACGCACCACCAGTATTCTTCCTCTGACTCGCCTTTCCATGCGAATACCGGAACACCGGCCTCTGCAATAGCGGCCGCTGCATGATCTTGCGTTGAGAAGATGTTACAAGATGACCAGCGAATGTCGGCTCCCAATTCGCGCAGTGTCTCGATAAGAACGGCAGTCTGAATCGTCATGTGCAGACAACCGGTCAGACGCACGCCGTCCAAAGGGTTCTTGCCTTTATATTCTTCGCGCAATGCCATGAGTCCTGGCATTTCGGTTTCGGCAATCGTAATTTCCTTACGGCCCCATTCGGCCAAGGACATATCGGCAACTTTATAATCGTTTTGTTGTATGGTTTGAGGTTCACTGCTCATAGGTGTATCTCCAAAAATATTTGTTTATGCAGCAGCGGCTCTTAGCGCTTCCGCTTTGTCTGTTCGTTCCCAGCTGAGATCGATGTCTTCGCGACCGAAGTGGCCGTAGGCGGCCGTCTGGCGATAAATCGGACGCAATAGATCCAGCATCTTCAAAATACCATACGGTGTGAGATCAAAATACTCGCGAATTAGTTCCGTCATTCTAACATCCGAAATGGTACCGGTACCAAAACTATGCACGCTGATCGATGTGGGTTCAGCAACGCCGATAGCGTAGGAAACTTGAATCTCGCAGCGCTCGGCGAGGCCGGCGGCAACGATATTTTTTGCGACATAGCGGCTGGCGTAAGCAGCAGACCGGTCGACCTTGGACGGGTCCTTACCTGAGAAGGCGCCACCACCATGACGAGCTGAGCCACCGTAGGTATCGACGATAATCTTCCGTCCTGTCAGTCCGCAGTCACCCATTGGACCGCCGATCTCGAAACGACCGGTTGGGTTGATGTGATACTTGGTATCACTGCTCAGGAGCTCCAGAGGTAAGACTGGCTTAATGATTTCTTCCATAATGCCTTCGCGCAAATCAGACATTGAGACTTCCGGCGCATGCTGCGACGACAAGACGACAGCGTTAATGGATACCGGCTTGTCGTTCCTGTAATTGAATGTGACCTGGCTTTTTGCATCAGGGCGCAACCACGGCAAGGTGCCGTTCTTGCGAACTTCGGCCTGGCGTTGGACTAATCGATGTGAATACGTTATCGGTGCGGGCATGAGAACGTTTGTCTCATTGCATGCATAGCCAAACATCAGCCCCTGATCGCCAGCACCCTGTTCCTCTTCAGACTCGCGATCTACGCCTTGCGCGATATCGGGTGATTGTTTTCCGATGGCGTTCAGGACTGCGCAAGTTGCACCGTCGAAGCCGTGGTTCGAGTTGTCATAGCCGATATCGGTGACTATTTTTCGGGCGATATTTTCGATATCCACCCAAGCGGAGGTCGTGACTTCTCCAGCGACAACAATCATGCCGGTCTTAACCATGGTTTCGCAGGCAACTCGCGCTTTGGGGTCTTCAGCGATAATTGCATCTAAAATGGCATCAGAGACCTGATCGGCAATCTTGTCTGGATGGCCTTCAGAGACCGATTCGGATGTAAAAAGGAAAGCATTAGACATAATAGTTATAGTTAATATAAAATTACGGGTGCGCATTGTACCTTTGATCTGGGCCTCTATAACAGAGCAGGGG